>Ga0272441_10001286_pt1 | contig 53675 bp, 31 predicted proteins | sample SSMProp6N_FD_193582 | JGI IMG/M metagenome (GOLD analysis project Ga0272441, IMG submission 193582) | Marine sediment archaeal communities from Little Sippewissett salt marsh, Falmouth, MA, United States - SSM-Prop-6N | ecosystem: Environmental > Aquatic > Marine > Wetlands > Sediment ...
TATTTCGGTATGGTATCCTTTTTAATATGAATATTCATAAAAATACAACTAGGCATACTCTTAGCTTAACAAAGCCTATTTTAAGTATTTGTTTAATACTCACGCAAATCCTTTGGGGCATCCCTGCCGCCAGTTTAAGGCCTGCCTATGCCCAGTCGATGATGGCCTTGCCGGAACCCGGGACGATGGTGGCGTTGAGTTCCACTTTCCATCCACCGGTTCTGCGCGGGATCACGGTGTATCCGAATGAGCCGTTTAAGTTTGAGTTTATTGTGGATGCGGGTGCGTCCAAGCTGAGTGAAGAAGAACTGCAGGCCGAGTCTGACAAGTTGATCAAATACTTCCTGGCGGCGCTGACCACGCCGGAACAGGACCTGTGGGTTAACCTCTCCCCGTATGAAAAAGAAAAGATCATCCCCGAAGAATTCAGTACCACCGAGATGGGCCGCGACCTTTTAGGTCAGGATTACATCCTTAAACAATTGACCGCTTCTTTGATCTATCCGGAGGATGACCTGGGCTCAACGTTTTGGGACAGGATATATGAAAAGGCTAATGAGCTTTACGGTACGACGCAAATACCTGTAAATACTTTTAATAAAGTTTGGATCGTTCCGGAGAAGGCTATTGTTTATGAAGATGATACCAGCGCCTTTATTACGGAGAGTCGCCTCAAGGTCATGTTGGAAGAGGATTATGTAGCCTTGTCCAAACAGAGGGACAAGGCGGAATCCCGAGCTCCTGCTCGGGATTTAGGGCTGGATCAACTTAGGAAAGAGGATGTTGAACAGATCAGCGATGTTTCCTCCGCGATCGTCAAGGAGATCATTCTGCCGGAAATTGAGCGTGAGGTAAATACGGGCAAAAACTTTGCACCGCTCAGGCAGATCTATCATTCCCTGATCCTGGCGGCCTGGTTCAAGCGCAACTTAAAACAAAGTGTCTTAGGCCAGATCTACATGGACCAGAACAAGGTCGACGGCATTGACCTGGCAGAAAAGGAGGCGAAACAAAAAATTTATAACCAATATATCGAAGCCTTTAAAAAAGGCGTTTACGATTACATCCGCGAGGATTATGACCCGGCAGCCGATGAGCTGATCCCGCGCAAGTATTTTGCCGGCGGGACGCACTTGGGAGACATGGTCGATAATCCTGACAAACTGGAAGGCCGGGATAAGCGCACAGACATTGGCCGGCGCGGATTTAGTGCAGGGCTTCTTGCCTTGCTTTCAGGCGCATCTTCATTTTTCAAGGTCGGCGGTAATTATAATACGAAAGGCATGAGCCGCCGTGATTTTTTAAGGGGGGCGGGCGCCGGGGCGGCTGCTGTAGCCATGCCGAGAACGACTTTAGCGGGGATCGAGCAGATCACAAGAGAGCCGGATGTTAAGGCCACAGTAGATGAATTTTTTAAAAAACTCAAAGAAACGTACAATCCGGATAAGGCCCTGAGGGCCCGGATTATTGAATACGGCGTTAAGGCTATTCCGTACCTGACTGAAGGTTTGGGCGAAAGGGAGTGGGCTGCGTGGAATGCGGCGGTGAATATTTTGTATCAGATCGGGCAATCCGCTTCTCTCGACGATGGCATTAGACAAGAGCTTATTTTAGCCCTTCTCGACAGCAAAAAGAACCCAACAGAATATGATTTCAGCGATGTCACATCATTATTACACACCGCTTATGTTATCGCTGCGAAGATGGGGGATGAAGCAGCAACTTTCAAGGCCGGCGTCTTTTCCATGGCTCAATTACAAGCGGCCGGAATGGGAATGAAAGAACTCACCTCTGGTTACACAAAATTGGTCGATATTACGGCTTATTTGGGCAGTGATCTGAAGGACAAAGACAAGGCTGTGGAGTTACTTTTAAAAATGTTATCTCACGACGAACGATTGGATCGTGTGTATGCCGCCCAGGCACTCAAGTGGATCAAATGGGATCATCAAAACGGGGCAACAAAGCAAAGGATCGCTTATTATATCGCCGTTGGGGAGATTGAAAGTTTGGCTAAAATGGGTGGGCGCGAATCTGTCACAGCTTTGATTGACGTAGCCAAAGAAAACATGCACAGATATCAAATAGAGGCATTTGAAAACTTTGGCCTTGCCGCCCAGACGGCCCAGAGCGAATCCTGGGAGAGAGAACAGCTCATGATCGGGGCGGTTGAAGCCATAAAGGGCGCTGAGTTCGTAGACACATTTGCCTGGCAGTCCGCCAGCCGTACTTATGCTGCTTTAGATATCAACGGAGACCTTGCGGCAAAAAAACATTTCCTTAAATTTGTCGATGAGCTTATGGAAACGGATATCGGCGGGGCCAGGAGTATCTTGGAAAAAGTGGATAAATTCCTTCCCGAAACCCATCCGCATAAAGGGATATTTACCAGTATCGCTAACCGTTATGAAGAGTATATGAAAGGTTATTTGGCTTTTAGTGACCTCTTTACAGTCCTGACAAATTCTGATTTTCTCGCGATGATTGATACCAAGCACCCTGATTTTATCATGGATGCGGATAACCGTGTTTCTTTCGCCAAGGCGACCATCAATCTTTTAAAGCGTCTGGACTTAAGCGTTGATGATTTGACCAAGACGGCCCGCGACGGTCAAAAGACCTATGGACGTGCGGTTATGGAATTTCTTTTTGATGTCAGGAGAGATTTTCTGAACTGGACGTTTCTTGATAAGGATACACATGTTGTCATCATCAGCCATGAGGATTCCAGGCAATTTAATGAAAAGGAGATTGAAGATTTTGTTCATCAGTTCGGTGCTTTCGATGTCACAATAATTAAGGGTTTCGGTCCCAACGGCGAGAATAGGCAGAAAGTTCTTGATGCGATTGAAAAAAGCCCACCCAGGACTCTGTTTTGGGTCGATACCCATGGCGGAGTCAATCATCCGATTTCTTTGGCTTTCCCGAGACTGACGCCGGATCTTTTGAAAGGCCGTAAAATCGAAGACCTTACTCCAGAGGAAATGATAAAAATTCTCGAGCAAATGTCAAACAATATGGGATTGGGCAAAGAGGCTTTTAGTTATCAAGAATTGAGCGACGCACTTGAGAAAAGATACGCATATTTAAAGAAGCAGAACCCGGACATGGAGCCTGATCTGTCACAAACGAAATTCTTTTTTAACAGTTGTTTGGCATTCGGTCCGCTGGTTAAGGCATTAAATTTGACTCATAAAAATAAGAATATCAAGGTCCCGCCGGTTGCCGTTACCGCCTCGGCCCAAGGCATGCCGGCGTATACTATCAACGTGGGCCGTTCTCCGAGTTCAGTTTTCATTAAAAGCCTTGAGAGGGTCATGTATAGGGAAATTGAACCGTATGAGGCCTTGACCGGCTGGCATATTGCCAGGGCAGAAGAACATTCATCAAACGGTGTTTTTGTGCACGAAGATATTTCTCCAGCCATGAGTCTGTTCCCTGACCGACAGGAAGAGTTTGCCGCGCTTAAGCGCAATCTGGGTGTCAAACCTACGGACAAAGACGATAATACTTATATTCGCCTTGGCCTGCTTCATCCTGACGTGGCCTCGGTTGCTTTAATCGGTAACCAAGGCGAGGTGGTGGGTGTCGATGGTACCGTTCTGCAAGTGCGGGATAATGTAACCGGGGATGTTAGCCCGGTTGAAACAGACGCGTATGAAGGTGACAGCCTGGCGGATATTTTGAATCCTTTGAAAGGATTGCTGACAAGCGAATCCCAAAGACATAGTGATTTGTTGAACAAACTAATTGCGCATTTAGTGACGCATGCCGGACAGGCGCAGCTAAGAACGTTCGCCCACGCCAAACAAGTCGCGGATGTCGAAGGCAGCGCCTTAGTGGTGCAGAACATGATCGTTCTCTTAAAAGATTTGGCCCATAACCGCAATCAAGGCGTGCGCGGTTTGGCGTTTTTGCATGAGTCGGGTGAATTTGTCGGCGACGGTTCTTTTGATGCCGCCAACCGATTGACGCTTGAGTTCGCGGGTGATGCAGAAAGCGGCCAAGGTGCGATTCGTGTCATTCTCGGCGGCAATTTGATCGGTGAGGTCGCACTGACTCGCACTGATACCCGGGACATAATCGCAGGCCGCACGACGGAGCATCATTACCTTCTGCGCGCCTTGCAGCGGGAATTGTTCGGAGAACTTGATAGGCAATTTACAGAGACTATTGGTCAATTAAGTAAAAATAGAACTTCCTTTGCTCCCTTAGGACCATCTGAATTAGAAGAATACAAAGAGGATGATTTTGAGGCCGTGATGGATACAAGCAGGATTGGTTTTAATATTACATTACGTCGGGGAAACGAACTCACTCAGGCTCAACAAAATTTGACCGAAAGACTTTGGCATGATGTCGATCTTTATTATAGTCGTTTTGATGAAGTCATCATCACGTCTGATCCAACATTGACAAACGGGGGATTGTTAGGGATTGAAAGAGACGGGGAGAGACATATTTTATATATTCATCTTTCAGCATTGGATCGTTTATCAAAATTGCCTGGAGATCTTAGACGTCCTTATATGAATTATTTAATTGCCGCCAGGGAATATGCTTCATCCTTTACGATTTTATGGTCAGGAATAGGAGCCCGTCAGCGGATATTGGATCATTTAAACCGCCGTGATAATAAAGATCAACGTGCATCTGTTATCCAGGTTGCCGGCGCCGAAAGCGCAGAAGTTTTCGGTGTCACGCCGGATGCGGCCTTGGTTGCGGCATTACAAGTGAATACGCGGGATGTGGAGGATAAGTTAGAAGGAGCCGATGATGTGCAGGTAAGAGAAATTTTGGAGCAAAAAGTCCGGCCTTATTATCAATTTGTTTTAGGTGAGGACTTTGACGCCCTTTGGCCCAGTATTGTGGGTTTAATATCTGATTCCTATCAAAATTTCTTTGTGCGCGAATTTATTTTTGAATTAATTCCGCATGCGTTATCACTGCTTGATGGGAGCCAACGCCTTGATTTATGGCAAAGGATCGTTGACGATGCCTTGTGGTCCGATGGTCTGCAAAGAGTAGATGAACGCCTCGTGCCATCCGATGTTATGTCGTATTCGTTTATGAAAGAATTTCAGAATTTTGCACATATTGGACAAATTGAGGCTTTGTTGGCTTTAGTTGAAGATTGTCGTAAGAATCAAGACCCTCATTGGAAAGAGAAATGGAATGTCCTAAAGGGCGGGATGCTTGAAGCTCGGCCGAGTGTCTTTCGGGAGGGGACCTCTGAGGTATCCGAGCCGGATGGTGCATCCATAAGATGGATCAGCAGGATTATAGCATCTTTTATTGAAAGGTACGGGTTTGGTAGGCTGCAGACGGAATATCGTTATGACCCTTATTATATTGACTTTAAGAATAGTTCGGGAGGCGCTGCGGAAGCTTTGATGTTTAGCAACAATTGGGGTGCTGCTATGTTGCATTTGCAAGATTATCCGCATATTTGGACTCGTATCGAAGATTTGGCCATCTGGGCTTATGAGAATAAAGTCGATCCAAGATATTTGGCAACGGCCTTGGGCGCGGTTGACCGTTTTGTAACACCGGGCATGGATGTTATGGAGGTGGCTCAAAAGCTGCAGGCCCTTAGAAATATCTGGGGTTCTGAGTTTGACGTCTTGGGTGTACTTAATCTTGTGGCTGACTGGGGGCAAGAGATTAAACCATTCAGTAGGGCCGGAATGCGCCTGACACAGCTTTTAAAGGCAGATAATTATCGGGATATTTTAGCTGAGCTGTTTACGGTTTTCCTGGATGATGCTCTTTTGGCTGAGCCGTTTTTATATCAAGGAAAGCTTATGGATGCGCGTCAGGTAGCGGATATGATCATTAATGATCCCCTATATCACCATCCAGGGAATGCGTATCAGCTTATGGAAGCTTTAGCTGTGTATCAGATACAGCAAAGACCGACAATCGTTGATAACTTTAGTGAAGGCCATCTACACGCCTGGATTCGTCGGATTTCGCAGATGGGCAATGCGCAGATGTTTATCGACGAAGATCGCAAGGGAAGGCATGGCCCCATAACGCACGTTGGCAGTGCCCGGTCAAAATTGCCATTATTCGGTTATCTTGAACTTAGGTCAGACAGGAGATTGAATATTGATCCGTCTGTCAGGCCGAACCGTTCATTGCAGCATTTTCAGGGCACAACCCTGGATAATTATTTTGAAGGCCTTTCCGGACAAATGGCCATACATTTGACGCTGGATAAGGAACTTTTTACCGGCATTCTTGAACGCGGTTCGATTATTAATGGCTCAGCTCAACCGGAAATTGCCAAGGCCGTGGACAAGAAGTACGGGATTGAGGGACATCTGCCGACTAACTTCGTGCATTTTTTTATAAATAATATCAGAAAGGCTTTGATCGTTAAGGAAGGTGATGCCTTGTATCGCAGATTAGTGGGCGCCCGTTATGGATTTGTTTATGCTTCGGAATTTTTGCTTGAGAATTACGCGTTTTTGCACAACCCGCTTAATGCGCAGTCAGATTTTTCTGTGACCTCTTTCCAAGATGGTAAGAGATTAAAGAAAACGGAAGTCTCTCTTCAGGCCGCGATCGTATTTATGCCGGAGAATGAAAAGCAGGAGTGGCAGGAATACTGGAGTGAGCATCCTGAGCAACAGCCGCAGCGGATTTTTTGGTATAAAGCCGACAATATTAAGAAGGCCTTAGTGGAATTTAGGCAGGCTTTGGGCTTGAATAAAGAAGGGCGCGTTAAAGAGGAATTGACGGTTAGCCGTCGGCCGGCACCCGTTGATATTGTGATGGATCCGGGATTTGATGTGCATACAGGAACACGCCCTTCATTCAAGAACGATTATTTGGGAGATTTATCCGCCATGCTTTTAAGCATCAAGGATGCGCCGGATACTGATACGCCGCCTAACGTGCCGCACGGTCATTCCGGCAACTGGGTGGATGGGCATTTTCAAGAAGCGATTGAGCATATTATTTTTACTGAAAAGGATTGGGACGCAGCTGTCGCAGAGGTGACTGAGGCCATCCGTTTACTTCGAGAGAAGGATTTCGAGGCTCTGGATGATTCGGAGTTGCCTATAGCTGATGGGATTAGTGTTACGCATTTAAAGTTGGTTGAATGGGTTTTAAAGAAGATTATCGAGGAAGGAAAATCAAATGATGAGATTGACCAGTTATATATGCTGTTGTTTGCCCGCAACTTAAACGGCTTAGAATTGAAGACCGCGCTGGGCTACAGGCCACAGGCAAAGATTCCCGAAGTTTTAAGAAATGATCCTGTGATTAATACTTTCTTGCAAGGGGCAGATGAACATGTCACATATCTTCAAGATGTTTTCGGCCGGAAAGTCAGAAATCCACTGTTGGAATATCGAACCAGACTGGATGAACTTAGGGTGGAAGAAAAAGCGTTCGGAGAAATTGTTACAGAGGCCGATCATACTTCCCAAAGAAATATTTTAGAAGCCATTTGGTCCAGGTTCCCGGGGCATCGCGTCATTGCCGAGGAAACCTTGAGGGATGATTTTCGTCAAAAGAATGAAGTCAATAAAGACTCGCCCTTTGTCTGGGTTATTGATCCTTTGGATGGAACGAGTCAATTTAAGGCAGGAACCCAAGAGTACGGTGTGCCGGCCGTTCTCTTTTATAACGGCCATCCGGTGATGGGGATCTTTATCGCGCCTCAATACAAAGATCAAGAAGGCACGGTTATCACAGCCGTGATGGGCAAAGGCGTCTTTGTAAACGGCGAGCGGGTGCAACTTCCGCTGGTTGCCTCAGAGAATAATGCAGTTGCGTATCAAGAGTTGCCTGAGAATGAAATGCCGCATGTGCTTCCGGCTGATAGATACGAGGCCCTCGCGAGGATGTTTGGCCGGGTTAAGACCAAGCCGACATCGACGTCACTGGATATCGCGCGGATATTGCTCGGCGAGGTCAGGGTCGTTAATCATCCTTGGCTTAAGATGTGGGATTCTGTTTTGGCGGCATTTGTCGAGATTGCCGGTGGGACTGCTGTGTATTTGGACGGCAGCAATGTCTATCCTATTCAGCCAGAGGTTATGGATGCTGCATCTCACCGGCTTCCCCAGCCGGTTGTTGTGGCGGACACGCGGGCCCATGCGCTTGAATCTGCAGCTGCTTTGCGAGGAGATGAGGATAAAGAAGACTCTCAAAAAGGAACCAGAATAACGACTCCAGCGCAACTGGAAGAGTTGTTGTCCGCTCGAGGGCAAAGACAACCTGCTGTTATTAATCTGGGCGGTCGCGATCAGGACGTGGACATCCAGGTTCCTGTGGGAATTGATTTGGAGGAAGAAGTCAGTGATGTGACTTTTGTCTTTGATATTGACTCGACCTTGGCAACCGATGTCATGGGGTCGATCGATCAGGCGAATTTGGATCAAATTATAAGGGCCTTTAAACTTTTTGATGCGAGTCCTCAAAAACGAAATGTAAAATTTGTTCTTTTTACCGGGGCCGCCTATAAGCCGTATATGTTGTCAGATTTTGCCAAAAAGATTGGAGAGTGGCCTTGGGATGCTTTGGAAAAACAAAGCAGCCCTGAATTAGTCCGGCGCATAAGAGATCAGATCAATCGGGAGTTAGGCGCTGATGGTCAGGACCCCAATGAGGTCGGCGCCGTGCCCTTAACAAGAGAGGCAATTCAGATTAGAGGTATTTTAGAACAAATTAATGAAGCCTTAAAGCAAGAAGGGCTTGGTAAATACACCCAAAACGTTATGCTAAAGGCCCTCTCAGGATTGGAGACCGTAACTTACAACGCTGCTTCAGGAACTTGGGATTATTCATTAAATAAGGATGAAAGCAAGGTTTTTAAAGAAGATGAACACTTAGCCATAGCAAAAGCGCTGACGACATCATTTTTAAAGCAGTGGGCGAAGAAAGAGAATCTTAATTTTGATGCGCATATTAAAAGGATCGAAGACGCTGTTTCGTATTTAGGGGCGGATGGGGTAGCTGGTGTCTATGAAATTATTAATGAGGCCATAGGAACAGAAGATATCCATATGTTTTCAACTAACTTTGAAGTTAATATTGTCTTTCAGAGTTTGATTGAAAAAGGAATGGACGGAGCGGCGATAACCCGTGAAGCTTTATCAATATTGCGTGAGAAGGGTTACGTGGAAGAAGACAGGTATTTCTTGGCAGGAGGAGTAAATTTTGCCAAAATCGATTTAACGACCAAGGGCAATGAATTGGTTGAATCAATAGAAAAGGGAGAAATTGATCCAGGAGCTGGTGTTATTGTCAGTGGTGGTGATTCGACCGCTGATAGTTTTTTGTGGGCGGATGTCCAAAGGATGCTGCCATTTTATTTCGGCCGGCGCCAGGCTGTGGCTGATTATGAAAATGTCATTTTGGCTTTGGATGAGAATGCCAATGATCACATCTTGGCGCAAGGCTCGGGTCAGGTTATACGGAATGTTCTGGATGTGATGGAGGCCGGCGGTACTTGGGGCGATGTGAGGTTTCTCAATAATCGCTTTTCGCCGAATGAAATGATCCACAGTCTTGATCGAGGCGATGGTAATGTTGTCTACACTGGGCAAAGGGCGCCCTTGCAAAATGTGCGTGCGGTTGTTTTTGACATGGACGGAGTTATTATCGATACGGGAAGAATTTATCGTCAAGTTTTTGCCGAGCTCATATATGCCCCGGTGTTTGGTCTGCCTTTGACCGAAGAGAATCTACAGGAAGGCAGGGAATATTATGATCAAAATGTTTTCGGTTTGCAGGAACGAGATCTTCTCCCTGGGATGATTGAGGCGTCCAGAAAGATCGATCCGGATAGACGCTTCCTTGAAGTCGATGAGTATGTGCAACGTTATTGGACGGAAAGGGAAGCCCGTTTAGCGAAGATCCTTCAGGAAAATCCAGAAGATCTTCTTATTGGTGGTGTTTCAGAGCTTGTTAGAGAGCTTAAGCAAAGAGGCGTAATGGTTCTTCTTTCAACCAGCAATACCCAGGAAGCGGCACATTCATTTTGGGATCGCATGGGCTTATTCTCCAGGTTTGATGATAAAAGGGCGGGATTGGGATTGGACAAGAAGATGGCTAACATTCAGGCAATGCTGCGTGAGCGGGGAATTGCCCCTAAAGATGCTGTATTTATTGATGACAGCCGCTTTTCGATTCGCAAGGCCCGTGAGGTTTTTGGGAATGATTTGTTTGTTGTTAATTTAGCCGCCGGCGATGCTTTGGTTCAGGGGGGGATTGACGCCGGCGCTGACAGGGTTATCAAAAGGAATTTCGGCGCCCAGAGCAATATTCAGGAATTATTGCGGTCGGTGGGGGTGCAAAGCGTAGAGGCACCTGGGGGTATTGACTTGAATCCTAACATTCTGGATATGGAAACGCGGGGGCAGGGAGTGGAATTGAATGTGCCGATGGATCCCGAGACATTGCGGAATTTAGATATTGACGGGTTGGTGCCGGTTATTATCAATATTGTGCCGATTACGAATATCCAGAATCTTTTATTGGGGTCAGACCCCAATAACCAATTGAACGGCAAACATTTAGCTCATAATTAATGAATTTTGGTCTAACCTATTACAACCCAGTTAGTTGTTGGGGTCTGACCCCAATTTATTCCAGGAATTTGATTTTGTCGTAGACTGAGCGGTTGGTGGGGACATCGACGTTGTGTTGTCCCGCCAGGGTGATGATCATGCCGGTCAAGGCCTCGATCTCGGTTTTTTTACCGGATTTAAGCGACTGTAAGGTGGACGACTTGTGTTCGGCGGTGGCCGGGACTAATTTTTCATAAAAGACTCTTTTATAATCTTCAGGACTCTCCCAGTGTGTTGCGTATCCGCATTTATCCATAACAGCATAAATCTCCTCAATGATGGCATCCATGGTAGTGCGGGTGTCTTCGTTGGCGGCCAGCTGGCCGTAGCTGACGTTTAAGATAGCGCCGAGAGGGTTGAGGGCGCAGTTGTAGAGCATCTTGGCCCAAAGGTCCTTGGCGATTTCATTGAAAGGAATGCAGGGGAAGCCCCCTTGCCCGATGGCTAGGGCGAGGGTTTCGATGCTTTTTAGGTCTTGGTCAAAGAGCGAGCCGATATGCATGGCATCGGCATGGACCGTGATGTGGACCTCATTAGGCTTTGGCCGTGTGAACCCGGTGATGATGCGGGCGCTGAAAACCTGTTCAACGGGGAAATGTTCCGTGAATTGTTCGGCATTGCCCCAGCCGTTTTGGATCAAAATAATTTTAGTGTTCGCATCCCACAGGGAGGCATGGGACGCGATATCCTGGGCGGCTGTGCGCGAGTCAAAGGATTTGACCGTGACCAGGATAAAATCAAAGATCTGGGGTGGTACATCAGCTAATTTACTGAAACAACGGAAATCTTTTGGCTTTGCCGTGAACCCGCCGAAGATGCCGGTGCGCTTGAGACCGTTTTTTTGTAAGGCGGCTGTTGTGTTTTTGCGGGCGATTATAGTTAGGCTCTGTTTTGATGGTAAAAGAAAACTTCCCAAGCCTAGGCCGACGGCGCCGGCACCATAGATTATGATGTTCATGGATATTCTCCTAATTGAGCACAGGTACATATTTCGGAGAAATATGTACCTGTCCTCAATTAATTATATTGTATGATCGTATGTACGGTCAAGGATTACTGAAAATTATCAGGCGTCAAAAATCGTGGAAAAAAGCGCTGATCAGCGTCGGACAATTAAAAAATATGCGCGGGGGCGTCATTATCATTGACATAAATGCAGTATTTGGTAATATAAAAATACAGACATCTTTTAACTCGTAATAAAAATCATACTAATATACCGGAGGAAGTTATGAGAACAATTTTGGTTGTCGATGATGAAAAGGTCTTCCGCAAGAAATTCAAGAAATTGCTCAAGGCAGAAGGGTACAAGGTTTTTGAGGCCCAGACAGCGATGGATGTGGCGGATCATTTGATGCGCAACAGGCTGGATTTGATCCTGTTGGACATCAACATCCCCGAGGTGGACGGCCGCGATATTTTTGATATTATCGGTGAATACCCTTCCCAGAAACCGGAGATCATCGTCACCAGCGTGTATCCGGTCAGTGAACAGAAATTCAAGATCCGCAACGCTGCCGATTATTATGACAAATCCAAGGATACGGACCTGTTATTAAGGAAGGTGCGCAATGTTCTGGGATTGCGCGAAGAGCAGGCCGAAGCCGTCCCTAAATAATTGGGGTCAGACCCCAGCAACTCGTTGGGTTATAATACTTTATCGCTAAATGGAGCAATTATGACCTAACTGTTTGTTGTGCAAGACTTTATTGGGGTCTGACCCCAATAATTCATGCCATTATGCACATCGGAATTTTGTACGTTGATTTTTTTATTCCCGACGCCCAATCCCTTAAACAAAAACGTATGGTTGTAAAGCGCATCAAGGATAAGGTCCGCTCGCAATTCAATGTTTCGGTAGCGGAGCTGGACGGCCAGGACAAATGGCAGACCGCGACATTAGGTTTTTCCATGATCGGCAATGATCAGCGCTACATTAACGGCGCGCTGGACAATGTCCTGTCCTTTGTCAGCCGCAATCATGCCGCCGAAGTATGCACCCATTCTATCGAATTCTGTTGATATGAAAACCAAACGCAGTCAGGAATTGCTCGAACGAGAACAGGCCATCAAGGAACTGTATCAGTTCATTGCCGAGCAGGTGATCGCGGGGCTTTTTAAGAATGATATCATCGATAAGGTGATCGAGTTGGGATATGATAAATACACGGCCGCCGATCTGGTCGATGAGATGGAAGAGCGGATGCAGCGCATCCGCAAAAAAGATATCCTGATCATTATGCCGCCTACCAAACGAAGGGACCGGATCAGGGACGCGTTTACATACGCAGGCTTTGAAACGCAGTATATCAAGGACGGCCAGGATTTCCTTAAATCCATCAAGAGGATCGTGCCGGATTTGGTCGTCATGGAACACAGGCCTCCGCATATCAACGCCCAGGAATTGCTGGCCCTCATGCGCCGCAATCCCATCGGCCGCAATATCCCGGTTGTGGTCATCGCCTCCCGCCGGCAGATGCGGGATTCCTTTGAGGCCTTTGGCCGCGTGGACTTTTTCCTCAGATCTTTTGATATTGATGCAATGCTGCAAACAATCAAAAAAAGGTTTATAATTAAATAAAGGGTGGCGTGGAGGTTCTTGGTCATGAAGAAGATATCAAGAAAAACTTTCCTCAAAACCCTTTTTTATTTTTCGGTTGCCACGGCCGGCCTGGGGGGATTGACTAAATTTTTTAATGACAAGGATGGTAAAGAGAACAACCTTTCCTTTTCTGATATGGAACTTCCCTATCTGCAACTCCATCGCAGCGGTGCATTAAAAAAGCGTGGCGAGCGGCTTTGGGACATGATGGAGGATTGCCATCTCTGCCCGCGTGCCTGCGGGGCCAGGCGTCTTTCTGGCCAGGAAGGCTTCTGCCATGCGTCATCCCAGCTGGAGATCTCTTCCTATCATCCCCATTTTGGCGAGGAGAGGCCGCTTGTTGGCCGCAACGGTTCGGGAACGATCTTTATGACCAATTGTTCCCTGCGGTGTGTTTTCTGCATCAATTGGGATATCAGTCATGAAGGCGCCGGTGTGCCCAAGAGCATTGAGGATATGGCCGGCATGATGATTCATTTGCAGCAAAAGGGCTGTCATAATATTAATTTTGTTACTTCGACCCATTATGTGCCGCATATTGTCAAGGCCGTGGATATCGCCGCAGCCAACGGCCTGCATGTCCCGTTGGTATATAACACCTGCGGATGGGAGAGCCTGGAGGTCTTAAAATTGCTCGATGGCATTATTGATATTTATCTGCCGGATTTTAAGTACGCCTCAGGGGATATGGCCGCCATGTATTCGGCCGGGGCCAAGACCTATCCGCAGGTAACGAAGCAGTCTCTTTTGGAAATGCACCGGCAGGTGGGCGTTGCCAGACCTGATGCCGACGGTATCATGCGCCGCGGGCTTATGATCCGACATCTGGTCATGCCCAATAATGTCAGCGGCACCCAAGAGGTGGTCACATGGATCGCCCAGAACCTGCCTAAAGACACCTACCTTAATTTAATGAGCCAGTACACCCCGGTGTACCGCGCCAAGGAATTCCCCAAGATTGAGCGGCGTATCACCCGCAAAGAGTACATGGATGCGATCGCCTGGGCCAGGACCGCGGGGTTGACAAATCTGGAGATCCAGGGGGGATCCGGCCTGTAGCGGTTATTATCCGGCCTTCAAAAAATTTTAAAATATTTTATTGTTGGACCCAAAATTTTTTATAAAATAATTTTATACAATGGCTAATGCTTAAATAAGGAATTTTTAGCAAAACAGGGGGAGGTAGAATGAAGGGTGGAATAAATATTTTAAAGTTTGCCATGATCCTGGTCGGGGTTATATTGATATTTCTGGTTGTCGCTCTGGTGAGGGTCGCTACCAAGACCGTAACAGAGAAGAAAGAAAGGCCGCCTGTTGTTCAGCCGCAACAACAGCCGCAGCCGACCCATGACAGGCGCCATTTAAGGCGCTAAGAGTCGTTCATAAGATTCCCGTAAAAGGCAGCCCTTTATAAGGGCTGCCTTTTTTTAGGGTTTTTAAGATTATCTTGATTCAAGGGGCATTGCTGGATATAATACATCCCGATTCACATAAAAATCAAAATAACGGAGGGTGCTTTGAAGTTTGATAAGATAGAAATCCCACAGCAAGGGCAATTGATCCAGGCTCAGGGGGCTGAATTGACCGTCCCTAATGATCCCATTATCCCTTTTATCGAAGGCGATGGGATTGGGCCTGATATCATGAAGGCATCCAAGCGCATCTGGGATGCCGCGGTGGAAAAGGCCTACAACGGTAAAAAGAAGATCGTCTGGCTTGAGATCTTTGCCGGGGAAAAGGCCAAGGCCAAGTATGACCAATGGCTGCCCAAAGATACTCTAGAGGCGATCCAATATTACAAGGTTGCGATCAAGGGGCCTCTGACCACGCCGGTCGGCGGCGGCTTTCGCAGCCTGAACGTGTCTTTAAGGCAGAAGCTTAACCTGTATGCCTGTGTGCGGCCGGTTTATTATTTTGAGGGTATTCCCAGCCCGGTCGTTCATCCCCAAAAAATGGATATGATCATTTTTAGGGAAAATACCGAGGATGTTTATTCGGGCATAGAATGGCAGCAGGGAACGGAGGAGGCCAGGAAGGTTATTGATTTTATAAAAAACGAATTTAACATAAATATCCGTCCTGATTCAGGTGTCGGCATTAAGCCCATCAGTATTACCGGAACCCATCAGTTGGTGCGTAAGGCTATTCACTATGCCCTCAAGCATAAGCGCAAGAGCCTGACCTTGGTGCATAAGGGCAATATCATGAAATTCACCGAAGGGGCCTTCTGTGACTGGGGGTATCAGTTGGCCAAGGCAGAATTCTCGGATCAGATAATAACGGAAGAGGACTATTGGAAGCTCAAGGAGGCGGGGCAGGAGATCCCAAAGGATAAGTTGCTCATTAAGGACAGGATCGCTGATTCAATGTTTCAGCAGGTTTTGACCCGTCCTGATGAATATGATGTGGTTGCCTTGCCCAACTTAAACGGGGATTACCTCTCCGATGCCTGTGCCGCCCAGATCGGCGGGCTTGGCATGGCGCCGGGCGGCAATCTTGGTGATGATCTGGCGTTATTCGAGCCGACCCATGGCACAGCCCCTAAGTATGCCAACAAAGATAAGGTGAATCCCTGCGCCCTGGTCCTTTCCGGGGTCATGATGCTGGATCATTTGGGCTGGGGGGAGGCGGCTGAGGCGGTCAATAATGCCGTTGGCAAGGCCATTCGCCAAAAAAAGGTTACCTATGATCTGGCGCGCTTGATCGGGGATGTAGAACCGCTTTCGACTTCGGCGTTTGCAACGGCGGTTATTGAAAATCTTTAATAGCCAAACGTCAGATGCCAAATGTCAAAGGTAGTGGGGGTTAAAAAATTTTTTGCGTTTGACGTTTGGCTTATAACGTTTGACCTTCAACAAGGAATAAACCTATGAAAATATCTGTTATCGGTGCCGGGAATGTCGGGGCCACAACCGCCTTGTTCCTGGCGCAAAAGCAACTGGGGGATATTGTTCTTTTCGACGTGGTCGAAGGCATGCCGCAAGGCAAGGCCCTGGACCTGATGGAGGCCGCGCCTGTTTTGGGCTATGACTGCAAGGTGACAGGCACCAATACGTACAAGGACCTTAAGGAATCATATCTGGTGATCATTACCGCAGGCCTGGCGCGCAAACCAGGCATGACCCGCGAGGACCTTTTGCAAAAAAATGCCGCGATCATCAAGGATATTGTTGATAATATCTCGGTCCATTGTCCTTATTGCCACATCCTTATGGTCACCAACCCTCTGGATGTCATGACCTACTATGCCCTTAAGGTGTCGGGTTTTAAACGACACCGGGTTTTTGGCCAGGCCGGAGTGTTGGACGGCGCGCGTTTTGCCAGCTTTATCGCCTCTGAATTGAAAATTTCGGGCCGGGATGTTGCCCCGATGGTCCTCGGGGGGCATGGGGACAGCATGGTCCCCTTGCCGCGGTTGACGAAGGTTAATGATAAGCCGGTTCCTGAGCTGATAGAGGCCAGCAAGCTGAATCAACTGGTAGAGCGTACCCGCCATGCCGGGGCAGAGATCGTGTCTTTATTAAAGAACGGAAGTGCGTATTATTCTCCGGCGGCCAGCGCGGCGTACATGGCCGAGTCTGTTGTGAATGACAAAAAGGTTGTTGTGCCGGCATCGGTCTTATTGGACGGTGAATACGGATTGCATGATGTCTGCATCGGGGTTCCCGTCAAATTGGGAAAGGGTGGCGTTGAGGAGATCGTTGCCATTGATTTATCCAATGAGGAAAAACAGGCCCTTCATAAATCTGCCGATGTTTATAAAGAAACAATAAAGCAGCTTTCCTTATAGCCAAGAGATCATAAGGATTTATAAAAACAGGGACGCCTTGTATGGGAAATAGACCGGCTGTCTTTTTTTATTTTATCAAGCGTCATGCATTGGGCCTTGTTATCGGCATAAGCGGGGCTGTTTTTTTGAGCAGGTTGCTTTTGTTGGGCTCTGTCACCCCCGAACTCGTTCATACCGCTGATTTTGATGGATATATTCGTTTAGGCCGCCAAATATTCACTGATTTTAATTTTGTTGTTACATGGTATTGTGATTTTTTTATAGCCTATCCGCCTTTCTTCTCCATCCTCATCCAGCTTGTGACCTTTATCATAAAGGACCCCCTGGAAGCCATCCGTCTTATTAATATTGCGGGCATGAGTTTTGCGCCGGTCTTTTTATTTATGGGTGCCAGGAAGATTGTTAGCCTACCCCTTGCATTGATTTTAGTGCCCCTGGCCCATTATCAAATAGGATTAATGCGGCCTCTTTTGTATTTGCGCGTTGATAATTTTTTTGCTTTCCTTACTGCGGTTTTATTCTGGCTTATCTGGAAGACGGCCCATGTTCCCACCCGCAGGCCATGGATTTTTCTAGGCACGGGATTTCTGATCTCGATTGTATTTTTAACGAAATTTCATGGGGTCCTTTATTTAGTTGTCGCGATCATCTCAATTTGGCTGTTTCAGGATAAGGCCAGCGGCCTTTCGCTGCGGCGCAAAGCTGTCCTGATCCTGGCAGGATTCCTCCCTTTATATATGGCTTATCAGGCCATAATTCATCAAGCTAAAGATAAATATGTCTTTTGTGATCCTGCTGTTGCCACCCTTATAGATACTAACAATAGCTTTGTGAACCGGAATGATAATCTATTGCATGCGCTTAATGATGAGGGCAAAGAATTTATTTTCTGGGATAAATGCCGCGGTAATACCGTTATCTCCATTGTTCAAAGGGAATGGAGGATTATTTTTAAAAAATACTTTAAGGGCTTGACGGTTATCTGTGATAGATTGCCACGCGTCCTATTGCCATTTTTGCCGGGCCGTTTTATCATACCGATAAGTGTATGGGGGGTGTTGTTGATCTTGGTGGGTTTATGTGTCAATTATAATAAAAATCTTGTTTATTTGGTTCTTTTTATCTCAGGACTGGCCTTGGTCCCGCTATTTGATGTTTATGAGAGATATTATATGCCTTTTGTTTATTTTTATTTTCTGTTAGGGCTCAGGGGCCTGGAGAATCTTTGGGGTTGTATATGTCGCCTGAAGACTTTTAAGGTGCCGCAGAACGTTTGCCGCACAAGCTTCCTGGCCTTTCTATGTATACTGGCAACGATATATTCTTACCAGTTTGTCGTTCAGGCCTATGCCTATCCGCGATATTATTATGATGAATATTATAAGGCGGCAGAATGGTTGCAAGACCAACGGGTTTCAAAACCCCTTAAAATCATGGCGTGGAAGAATCACATGGCTTTTTTAAGTGGTTCCCGATTTATCCCGTTTCCCTATGAATTTGATCTGGGGATCATTGTCCGTTTTGCCCAAAGCAAAGGGGTTGACTATATGATTATAGAAAGGAAGGCGTTTAGTTTTTCAAGAAAAGAACAGTGGCGGTTTCTCAAAGAGGCCCCGTGGGATAATTATCCGCTGTCGCTATCTTATTATGACAAAAGCCATGGTAATGAAATTTTTATTTATAAAATAGGGCCATAAATGAATTGGCAAAGAAAATCAGATCATAATCAGCATCCTTAAGTTTATGCGAATTTTATTTTTACATGAAAGTTGTCTTGAGGAATCTTTGGGCGTTGCCAGCATGGCGGCCTTGCTCAAGAGCCAAGGGCATGAATGCGATGTCCTGATCCAGCAGGCAGAAGGCAAGAATTTTTTTAAGGCCCTTAAGGATTATCAGCCGGGGATCATTGCATTTTCTTGTTCGACCGGGCGTCATGTCTGGGCGAATAAAGTCGCCGGCGATATAAAGGCTTCGTATGATGTATTGACTGTCATGGGAGGGATGCACCCCACGCTTTATCCTGAAGAGGCGATTGGCGAAGAACATATTGATATCCTTTGTGTTGGGGAGGGGGAGTATCCCCTTTTGGAATTGGCCGATGCCCTAAAGGATGGTAAGGATATTACCGGTATTAAAAATCTTGTGGTCAAGAAAGACGGGCGGACATTTCACAACGAAATCCGCCACCTCAATGACCTTGATATGTTGCCCTGTCCCGATAGGGGGCTATATTATAAATATGCCTATAACCGGGAAATGCCTATAAAGAGGTTCATCACCGGTGTGGGCTGTCCCTTTAACTGCAGTTTTTGCCATAATCATCTTTTACTCCGGCTCTATAAGGGTAAGGGGGCCTTTGTCCGGCGCAAAAAGGTCGCGCGTGTTATTGAAGAGGTTATGGCTATCAAAGAGAAGTATCCGTTGCAGGCGGTCCATTTCAGCGATGATCTTTTTATAACAGATACACAGTGGCTCGAGCAATTCTCACACCATTATAAAAGTGTTGTTGGCTTGCCGTTCACGTGTAATATCAGAATTTCATATATTGATGAGAAGAGGGTTCATTTGCTGAAGGAGGCCGGATGCCGGGCGGTGACCTTCGGTCTTGAGAGCGCGAGTGAATATCTGCGCAATACCATTATTGCCAAGGGGCTCTCCAACGCGGAGATCGTGAATAAGGTGGCCCTTCTTAAAAAGGCGAAGATTTGTGTCTTGACGACCAACATGCTCGGCCTGCCCGAGGAGAGCCTTGAAGATATTTATGAAACGATTAGGATGAACCGTGATATGGATGTGGATTATGTCAGGGTCTTTATTGCCAAACCCCATAAGAAGACGGAGCTTTTTGAGTACGGAAAAAAAAATGATCTTCTAGAGCAAGCCGCTTACCATAACGAAAATTATGAGAATGTGGATAATATCTATTTTAAGACGATGCATCCCAGGGAGGTTAAGAATCTTCGGTATTTATTTTATGTCCTGATGAAATTCCCGGCGCTGGCCTATCTTTCACGATGGTTCATCCATTGGCCTTTCGAGGCCTTGTATAAACGTATTTTTCTTTTAACCTCGGCCTGGCAGGAAAGGGGTTTTTTCCGGATCCAGTGGCTTCAGGGATTCTGTTTGGGTCTAAAGATCAAAAGCGGCCGGGGAAGGCATTTCTAGAAATGAACAAAGATATCCATATGAAGCCAGGGCCTGATTTTGGACTGGTCATTTTTTCCAAGGATGAGGCGCCTACGATCGCTGATGTGATCGATGGGGCCAGCCGGTATGTCGCCTTGAACGATATCTTTATTATTGACGGATATTCTCGCGACAGGACGGTGCCGATTGTGCAAGACAAAGGGGCTCATTTACTTTTTGACGAGGGGCAGGGTAAGGGCTCCGCGATCCGCCTGGCGATCCGTGAAATCAATAGGGATATCCTTATTTTTATGGATAGCGATGGTTCCCACCGGCCGGAAGAACTGCCGCAGTTTTTTCGCATTTTTGCAGAGCATCCCCACGTGGACTTGGTCGTGGCTTCCCGGTTCAAGGGGGGCAGTGAAGAGCTGAATGGCTCCTGGATGGAGATCCTGCGTTTTATGGGGAATAAATTAAGCACGGCCTTGATCAATGTGCGATGGCACTCGAGGCTTACCGAGGTGCAGAACGGTTTTCGCGCCATTCGCAGGGATACCGCGCAGGAATTGTGTTTGCAGGAGAACAGTTTTGCCATCGAACAAGAGATGGTCATGAAATGTTTGCAGAAGAACAAAAAGATCATGGAATTTGCTTCATGGGAGAAAAGGCGCCGGTATAACCGCTCGCATGTTGTGCCTTGTAAAATGATTTGGCCCTATACGCTATCGCTTTTTAAGAATATTTTATAAGCTTAATGCACAAGACATGAGAGGTATTACAAATATTTAATGATGCGTGTTTTGAGAACAACTCTGTTGGGCGTTTTTTTGACGTCGGCAGCATCGCTGGCTTTTGAGTTTCTTTTAGGGCGGCTTTTTTCAGTCACCTTGGGATATCATTTTGCCTTTATCGCGATCTCCGTGGCCATGTTTGGTTTGACCGCCGGGGCCATGATCGTCTTTTTATGGCCCCGGCATCGCGATCGTTGTATCCTTCCCTTCTTTTCCTGGCTTTTTTCCCTATCGATCATCCTGGTCCTTTTTATTTATTTGTTTACTCCCGCCGTGCAAACAAAATCCCTAACGGGTATTTTAATGTTAATTTGGATTTACATCCTGGTTTCTGTGCCGTTTGTCTTGGGGGGGATGGTGATCTGTTTGGTATTTGAGAAATATGCGAGCCAAATCAGTCATTTGTATGCGGCTAATTTATGTGGCGCGGCGGCCGGGGTGCTCGGGGTTTGGGGGCTGCTCAAATTTGTCGATTGTCTCTCAGCTGTCATGGGGGCTGCCATCCTTGCTTTTTTTGGGTCTTTTTTATTTTCGGTTCATGAAAGACAGCGCATTGTCAAGAACGTATCGTTGGTGTGTGCGGGAGTCTGCCTTATTTTATTCTGTTTTAATACATGCGGACATCGTGACTATGCTCCCATACGTCTGCAATGGGTCAAGGGGGAGCGAGAGAAAGAGCCCCTTTATGAAAGGTGGAATACTTTTTCAAGGATCACCATCAGAGAGGTTGACGATGTGTTTTTACTTTGGGGCCCTAGCCCTCTTATGGACTATACGTCCTTTGAGCCTGATTGTTTGTTGATGCAAATTGACGGTGATGCCGGGACTTTATTGACCCGATTTAACGGTGATTTAGATAGCGTTGCTTATTTTAAGTATGACGTGACTAATTTTGTCCATTACCTCAAAGAGGATGCTGATGTTTTTATTGCTGGGGTCGGGGGCGGGCGTGATGTTTTATCGGCCATGGTTTTTTCTCAGGATAAGATCACAGCGGTTGATATTAATGAACAGATGATTGCGGCCGTTAATGAGCGTTTTGGCGATTACACCGGGCATTTAGATAAGTATGCGCATGTTCATTTCCTTACCGCTGAAGCCAGGAGTTATTTGTCCAGATCATCTGCTGTCTATGATATTATTCAGGGCTCTTTGGTTGATACTTGGGCGGCAACGTCCGCAGGGGCCTATGCCCTATCCGAGAATTCCCTTTATACTGTGGAAGCTTGGGAGATATTTCTAGACCATCTGAAATCCAACGGCATTTTAACTTTTTCCAGATGGTATTATGAGAGAAGACCTGCTGAAATATATCGCCTGGTATCCTTGGCTGATTCTTCCTTGAGACGGGTGGGGATTAAGGATACGCGCAAGCATATCATTGTCATCAATAGTTTATCTAGATCGCCTGTCGGCCTCAGCACAATTTTGATTAAAAAGACACCTTTTCTTCCCTCTGAGATCGATAAAGCTGAACAAATAGCGGCCCATTTACAGTTTGACATTGTGTTAAGTCCCCGTTATGCCAAGGATGATAATTTCGCGGTCTTAGCTTCAAGGCTTAAGCCGTTAATGGTTAGAAATTATGTTCTTGATATCACAGCACCCACAGATGACCGGCCTTTTTTCTTTCATATGATGCGCCTGAAGCATGTGTTTGACGAACAAATGCGCAATCAAGGTTTTAACTCAAAAAATCTGAATGCCGTTTACATCTTAGTTTTGTTTTTAATGGTGGCCTTTGTTGTATGCCTGATACTTGTGCTTGTGCCATATTTTTTTGCTTTAAAAGGAAATTTTGGTTTTATCCCAAAGAAATTATCATTGGCGGTCGCTTGTTTGGGATTTGGTTTTATGTTTATTGAAATTTCCTTAATGCAACGGCTGACCATTTTCCTCGGGCATCCTGCGACCAGCCTTTCCGTTATCCTTTTTACCTTATTATTGTCATGCGGCATCGGCAGCTTTTTGACAGGGAGTATCCCTGCGGCCCGGTCCCGGGCGGTTTTCTCTCATAGAGTGGTGGTCTTGATCGGCCTGTTGGTCCTTATGGGTTCCTTTCATCTGGGCCTTTTTGATTTTTTGCAGGCATCCTTGTTTTGGGTACGGACCATCATGGCCGTTTGCCTGATATTCCCTGTTGGCCTGTTTATGGGGATGTTCTTTCCGTTGGCCTTGAAAGTGATCGCTAATAATGAAAAGAATGTTATTCCGTGGCTGTGGGGCGTGAATGGGGCGGCATCGGTTTTTGCCTCGGTTCTGGGCACATCCATTTCATTGTTCTTTGGGATTTCTTGGCAATATGTTTTGGGTGTTTTGTTTTATTGTCTTTCCTTTCTTTTGTTCCGACGGGAATGATGCAAAATAGGGCATTTTTGAAAAAATTCTTGACAACAGAAGGCCTAAGTTGTATATTTGAACCAGATTTGGGCATTGAAGCCCCTTAGGCCGCCGAAGGTCTGAAGGGGTTTTTCATTTATACGGATGCATGGAGACAAAAAGGCTTTTAAACGATTGTAAGGTTTAGCGGGTAATCACGACAAAAAGATGTAATGCACTAAAGTAGGGCAAAGGGGTCCTCTTGTAAACATGGATGTTTAGAAGGGGATTTTTTATTTGATTTCGCAGGTGAGATCTAAGAGGGCAAAGAAGCCCGCATAAGCCATTGTGGCTTGCGCGGGCTTTTTTATTTGATAATAGGGAAAAATAAAAAGGAGGAGAAATGGGGGTATTAACAGGATTTCTTAGCCGGTCTTTTATGGTGGGCCTTATGGTTTTGGTTTTTACGGGTACAGCTTGGGCTGAAGAGGACTTGGCTAATACTTACGCGAGTAATGTCGGCCTGGATACCTTGTGGGTTCTTATTGCCGCATTTTTGGTATTTTTTATGCAGGCTGGATTCGGCATGGTGGAGGCTGGGTTTATCCGCTCCAAGAATGTGTGCAATATCCTGACCAAGAATTTCTTGGATTTTTGTATGGCGTCACTGGGCTTTTTTATTTTTGGCTATGCGATCATGTTCGGGGCCGGCAACGGATTTATGGGATTACAGGGATGGTTTCTGGTAGGGGCTGAATCGGCGGCACCCATTCCCTTGCATGCCTTTTGGCTGTTTCAGGCGGCATTTTGCGGTGCGGCCGCAACCATTGTGGCCGGCGGCATGGCCGAGCGCATGAAGTTCCCGGCCTATCTGATCTATTCCTTTATTATATCGGCGTTTATTTATCCGATTGTCGGCCATTGGATTTGGGGCGGCGGGTGGCTGGCTAATTTAGGGTTTGCGGACTTTGCCGGTTCCACTGTTGTGCATGCGGTTGGCGGTTTTGCGGCCTTGATCGGAACGTTGATCCTTAAACCCAGGCTCGGTAAATATAATCCTGATGGCTCGGCCAACGCGATCACGGGGCATAATATCCCTTTGGCGTCGTTGGGGGTCTTTATCCTGTGGTTTGGCTGGTTTGGTTTTAATCCAGGCTCGACATTAAGTGTGGGTAACGGCGATTTAATCGCCCGGGTCGCCATTAACACTAATCTGGCGGCAGCTGCCGGTGGCGTGATGGCGATGATCACGGTGTGGAAGATGTTCGGTAAGCCGGATCTTTCCATGGCCATGAACGGTGCCCTGGCCGGTCTGGTAGCCGTTACCGCGCCCTGCGCCTTTGTCGATCCGTGGGCCGCGATCGTGATCGGCGCTGTCGGTGGGGTGGTCGTTGTGCTCGGCGTTGTTTTTCTTGATAAATTATGCATTGACGATCCGGTTGGGGCTGTTCCGGTTCATGGGTTTAACGGGCTGTGGGGAACATTGTCGATCGGCTTGTTCGGCAAGGAAGCCTTGGGCGTGGCCCATAACGGTCTTTTTTACGGCGGCGGATTAACTCAGTTGGGCATTCAGTTTGTGGGCGTGGGTGCTGCGGTCGTATTTATTTTAATAACCATGGGCGGGTTATTTAAATTGATCGACAAGACGATTGGATTACGTGTCACCCCTGAGGAGGAATATAAAGGGTTGGATATCGGCGAACACGGCATGGAATCGTATTCGGGTTTTCAGATATTCACAACATCATAAAAAGGAGAGAGGTCATGAAATTGATCATAGCCATGATTCAACCGCACAAGTTGCAGGATGTCAAGAAGGCCTTGTATGACGCCGAGGTGTACAAGATGACGGTGACCAATGTTGTTGGTTGCGGCCAGCAAAAGGGCTACACCGAGACCTACCGCGGGGTTGTGCACGAAGTCAATTTATTAAAGAAGGTCCGCTTGGAGATCGCCGTCAATGAGGACTTTGTCAAGCCGACCATTGATGCGATCATTCAAGGGGCCAAGACCGGGCGCATCGGTGATGGTAAGATTTTTATCCTGGATCTGCCGCAGTGCATCAGGATCAGGACCGAGGAAACCGGCAACACAGCAATAGGATAGGGGCATATGCATACATTTATTGGATTGGGTCTGGTTGTTGTTGTGTGTTTTTTTATTATTAAGTTTTTGCAGAAAAAATGTTTTTATTCATGCGAGGAGCTGGATCAAGAGATTTTAACCAAAAAAGGATATGATCATCAGGAGTATTTAAATTCCAATCAAAGCGAAAGACATTTTGACACCGTTAACCAGGATTGATAAAATAACAACACTTTATGGCCGCTTTAAGCTGGCCGCAAGTAAAAAAGGAGAAGAAAAATGAATGACCCCAAAATGAAACCAGAAATCCAGGCTATCCCTGATTATTATGGAGAGAACACGTTTAGCCTGAAAGTCATGCGTAATTATTTATCGGAGAAAGCCTTTAAGTCATTGAGCGCGACCATCAGTACTGGCGGGACATTGGATCCCAGCATTGCTGATGAAGTCGCGGATGCTATGAAGACATGGGCCATTTCCAAGGGGGCGACCCATTTTACCCATTGGTTCCAGCCCTTGACCGGAACAACAGCTGAAAAGCACGACTCTTTTATTTCCCCGGATGGCGAGGGGGGGGTGATCATGAAATTTTCCGGCAAGGCTTTGATCCAGGGTGAGCCGGATGCCTCCAGTTTTCCCTCGGGAGGCCTTAGGCCAACATTCGAGGCGCGCGGATACACCGGGTGGGATCCCACCAGCCCGGCCTTTATCAAGCAGGGGCCGAAGTGTGCGACTTTGTGTATCCCTACCTATTTTATCGGCTATAACGGGGAGGCTTTGGACAAGAAGACGCCTTTGTTGCGCTCCATGAAGGCCCTTTCCAAACAGGTTTGCCGTTTGGGTAAATTATTTGGGATTAAGACCTCTGGAAAGATGGCCTATGCGACCCTGGGCGGTGAGCAGGAGTATTTCTTGATCGACCGCAAATATTATTATAAACGCATCGACTTGATCCAGACCGGGCGGACCCTGTATGGAAAGGAACCGGCCAAGCATCAGCAGATGGCTGATCACTATTTCGGGGCGATTAAAAGCCAGATCATCGCTTTTATGGAGGATTTTGATCGTGAGATGTGGCGTTTGGGTGTGCCTGTGCGGACCCGTCATAATGAGGTCGCTCCCGGTCAGTATGAAGTGGCCCCGGTCTTTGAGAGCCTTAATTTGGCGGTGGATCATAATATGCTGTGCATGGAGGTCATGCAGAAAGTCGCGGAGAAACACGGGCTGGCATGCCTTTTGCACGAAAAACCTTTTGCGGGCGTCAATGGATCGGGCAAGCATAATAACTGGTCGATCGTCGGTCCGGATGGCAAGAATTGGCTGGTCCCGGGTGATAATCCCCATGACGATGCCAAGTTTCTGGTTATGTTGTGTGCGGTCATTAAAGCCGTGGATAGCTACGCCGAGCTTTTGAGGGTGACGGTTGCTTCCGCCGGCAATGATCATCGTCTGGGATCCCACGAGGCGCCGCCGGCGATCATCTCGATCTTTCTGGGCGATCAGCTGACGGATGTGATTGACCAGATAGAGAAGGGATCGCCCAAGAGTTCCAAGCGCGGTGGCGTGCTTGAGATCGGGGTGGATTCCCTGCCGAGCCTGCCGCGGGATGCCACCGACCGCAACCGCACCTCGCCGTTTGCTTTTACCGGCGCTAAATTTGAATTCAGGGCTGTGGGCTCGAACATGAGCTTGGCTGGGCCCAATATTGTGCTTAATACCATTGTGGCCGAATCCCTGGACGAGATTTGTAGTGAACTGGAGGCTGCCGGAAAATCCAAAAAGGCCTTTAACACGGCGGTCCAGAAGATCTTGCAGGATATCATCAAGAGACATAAACGGGTGATCTTTAACGGGGATAATTACACCGAGGCATGGCTGAAGGAGGCTGAAAAAAGAGGGCTTCCGAACCTGAAAAATACGCCTGTTGCCCTGGAGGTCTTGAAGAAGGACCGCATCATCAAGGTCTTTGAAAAACACAAGGTTTTAAGTAAAAAAGAATTGTTGTCACGTTATGAGGTTTATAAAGAGGCGTACAATACGATCATTGATTATGAAGCCAAGCTGGCGGCCGATATGGCCAAGACATTGATCATGCCGGTCGTGATAGATTGTCAGAAACAATTGGCTGACACAATAAGGTCCGTTGAGGGCATCAATAAGGATAAATCAAAGTTTTCTCGCAAACTGCTTAAGGATATCACCAAAGAGGCAGAGGCAGCTTTGAGCAAGATCGCCAATCTGGAGGCTGCGATCGATAAGGGTGATGCCTTAACAACCGTGGCGGCCATGAAGGTTTTGCGCTCCTCCATTGATGCCCTGGAAGGCATGGTGCCGGCATCAAAATGGCCTTTGCCATCTTACGCCGAGATGCTTTTCGTCCTGAAGAAATAAGATCAGGGACGTCCTAGGAGTTATATTCAAGGGTGTCCCTTGGCGGGCCCCGTGCGATATGACTTTGAGGACGTCCCTTATTTATTAACAATGATATTGTGCATAAAACATATTGATATTGAAGGCCCGGCGACTTTGGGTGATTTCCTGCAGGCCAAGGGGTTTGACCTTAAGACCGTAGACCTTGCCAAAAAAGAAAGGCTGCCGAAGCGTTTAAGAAATCTTGAGGCGGTTGTTGTTCTCGGCGGGCCTATGAATGTTTATGAAGAGAAAAGATATCCCTTCCTTAAGGATGAGGATGCTTTTTTGAAAGGGATTATGGGGCAGGGTATCCCCCTTTTGGGGATTTGTCTTGGCGCTCAGTTGATTGCCAAGGCCGCCGGGGCCAAGATACAAAAAGCACCCATTAAAGAAGTCGGCTTTAAAGATGTTACCTTAATGTACGAGGCCTTCAGTGATCCTCTTTTTAAGGGCTGTGATAAACAGCTGAGTGTATTTCAATGGCATGAGGATTCTTTTGATATCCCTGAGGGCGGACAGCTTTTAGTGACGGGCCCAGATTGTCCCAACCAGGCGTTTCGCATTGGTCTTTCTGCCTGGGGCCTTCAGTTCCATGTCGAGGTAACACAGGTAGATATTAATATTTGGAACAGGGAATATATGAAAGACAAAGATCCCAGTTTTAAGACCCAAAACGAACACATGTTAGATGAATATTTTAATAGAGAAAGGGTTTTTACACAGCAGGCCCGGATTATATATCAGAATTTTATGTCTATCATTTTAAATGGGAGAGGGCATTAATTTTAATTAATTGAAACGTATTTGATAAACAATATAATGGGTATAGTTATTAATAACGGAAGTTTATATCATTCGGTCATTGCGGATACAGAGAGGGTTTTGATCAAACGCGCTTTGGCTCGCACTCACGGTAATCAGATCGAGGCCTCGCACATATTAGGTCTGCACCGCAATACCTTAAGAAGAAAGATCAAGGACCTAGAGATAGATCCCGGGATGTATAAGAAAAAATAATGATATCCCTGCGTCTGCGCCCTCGTGGCCAGAGAAGCGCTTAGGGATATTAGTTAAGGATGTATCATCCCGGAAGATCCCTTAGGATTCACTTTTTTGCGTAGTCGTGTCGTGGGTCTACCTTGACGATTAGGCATAATTGGTATACTGTATGAAATCTTTTAAACAAAAAAATTTTTTTAACTTGGTTCACCGAACAAATCCAAGGATGAATCATTCTTTTTAAAGGTCTTTTATTCACGATGAAACATAATAGCTATCCACACCAACAAGGGCTTTATGACCCCGGACATGAACATGACAGCTGCGGTGTTGGCTTTGTCGCCAATATCGACGGTCAAAAGAGCCATATTATTATTGATAAGGCTATCGAGGTTCTGCAGCGGCTTCTGCATCGCGGCGCGATCGGCGGTGATCTAAAAACCGGGGATGGGGCCGGTGTTTTAGTGCAGATCCCGGATAAATTTTTTCAAGCCCAGAGTTCGTTTTTGAAGATACGTTTACCTAAGGAAGGCTATTATGGGGTCGGCATGATCTTTATGCCCGAGGATCAGAAATTAAACACCAAATGTAGACAGATCATTGAGGATGTCGTTAAGGGGGAAGGCCTCTCTCTTTTGGGGTGGCGGCCAGTGCCGGTTGATGACACCACGATCGGTGATATTGCCAAGAATGCCCAGCCGTCTATTGTTCAGTGCTTCATTCAGGGAAAGGATATCAACGGGTTGACCCTGGAACGTAAGCTTTATGTTGTTCGCCGGCAGATCGAGCTAAGGATTGAGAAAACCTTGAACTTGGGGGACAGGTTTTATATCCCGAGCTTATCCACGCGTGTTATTTGTTATAAAGGCATGATGATGGGATCCCAGGTCCGTGATTATTACCTTGACTTGAGGGATAAAGATTTTATCAGTGCCTTTGCGGTCATCCATCAGAGGTACAGCACCAATACATTCCCGTCATGGAAACTGGCTCAGCCATTCCGTTATTTGGGGCATAACGGGGAGATCAATGCCTTGCGCGGCAATTTGAACCAGATGCGTTCACGCGAACAGCATTTGAAGTCTGAAATATTCGGTGATGATTTAAAGAAAGTTCTCCCTGTGATCGATGAGTCCGGCAGTGATTCTGCCTGCCTGGATAATGCCCTGGAACTTTTAACGTTAAGCGGGCGTGATATCGCCCATGCGATGCTGATGCTCATTCCTGAGGCTTGGGGGGAGAAATATCCTGTTGGGCCTGACTTAAAAGGTTTCTTTGAGTATCATGCCGGGCTTATGGAACCCTGGGACGGTCCGGCGGCGGTCGCTTTCACCGATGGGAATTGTGTCGGCGCGCTATTGGACCGCAATGGATTGAGGCCCGCGCGTTACACGATTACCAAGGATGGTTTTATGGTCCTGGCCTCCGAGACCGGGGTTTTGGATTTTGCGCCGGAAGATATTGTTGAGAAAGGCGCTTTGCGGCCAGGGGAGATACTTATTGCTGATTTTGCTCAAAAGAGGGTGTTGAAGAATAACGAGATCAAGACCTTTTATGCCCGCCGGCATCCGTATCGTCGCTGGGTGCAGGAGAATCGTATTGATCTGCACGGCCTTTTTAATGATGTGGCTCCCATCAAGCCGCACTCCGAGCAGCTTTTATATCTAGAGAAATTATTTGGCTACACACGGGAAGATATCAAGGCCATTTTAAAACCCATGGCGGCTCGGGGCCATGAGCCTATCGGCTCCATGGGGGCGGATACGCCTTTGGCGGTTTTATCCGAGAAACCGCAACTGCTTTATTTTTATTTCAAACAGCTTTTTGCCCAGATTACCAATCCGGCCATTGATCCGATCAGGGAGGAACTGGTCATGTCCTTGATGACGTTTATGGGCAATCCGGGCAATATCCTGGGGGAGGTACCCAGACATGCCAAGCTGATCAAGTTGCGGTATCCCATCCTGTCGAATGAGGATTTAGAGCGTATCATGAGTCTCAACCTCCATGAGTTTTGGACGGCGACCTTCCAAATGGGATTTCCCGTTGAGGGAGGGGCCCAGGAGCTGGAAGAAGCCCTGGACCAGATCTGCCATGCGGCCGAAGCCTCGATCCTCAATGGGTGCAAGAATATCATTTTAAGCGATCGTAATCTTCCGCAAGGGGTTGTGCCCATACCTGCCTTGCTCGTTGTTTCAGCCGTGAACCAATATCTGATCCAAAAAGGCTGTAGGTCCGAGAGCAGCATTATTGTTGAGACGGCCGAGGCCAGGGAAGTGCAGCATATGGCTCTGCTCTTAGGCTATGGGGCGACGGCGATCAATCCTTACTTGGCATTTGAAATTGTCGCTGACTTAGCCCTGAACAACGGATTTGAGCAGCCCATCAATGTGGCTAAGGCATTAGAAAATTATATTAAGGCGTTGTGTAAAGGTTTATTAAAGATCATGTCCAAGATGGGTATCTCGACATTACGGAGCTATCGCGGGGCCCAGGTCTTTGAGTCTGTCGGCTTGAATCATGATGTTATTGAAAAATATTTCTCGGGCACGGCTTCCCGTATCGAAGGGATCGGCTTATCGGAGATCGCCTCTGAGGCGAATGCCCGTTATTGCAAGGCTTATGATATAGATCCAGACACACAAAGAATTTTACCCAGCGGCGGGCATTATGCCTTTCGCAAGGATGGGGAGCGGCATCTTTGGACCCCCGAGAGCATTCAAAAACTGCAATATGCAACCCGCAGCCAGGATGAATCAGTGTATAGGGATTATGCGAAGCTTATCAATGATCAATCCCAAAAGCAGGCAACCCTGCGGGGTCTGTTTAGTTTTAAGGAAACCCAACCGGTGCCTTTGGAGGAAGTTGAGCCTGTTGCATCGATCGTGAAGCGATTCGTGACCTCGGCAATGTCATTTGGCTCCATAAGCCGTGAGGCCCATGAAACCTTGGCCATTGCCATGAACCGGCTGGGGGCGATGAGTAATAGCGGTGAAGGCGGCGAAGATAGTGAGAGATTTAAGCTTTTAGCGAACGGGGATAACCGATGCAGCGCCATCAAGCAGGTTGCCAGCGGCCGTTTCGGTGTCACGGCGGAATATCTTGTTAATGCACGCGAACATCAAATCAAGATCGCCCAGGGGGCCAAGCCGGGGGAGGGCGGCCAGCTGCCGGGACACAAGGTCAATGCAGAGATCGCCCGTGTGCGGCATTCGACCCCGGGGGTTACGTTGATCTCGCCGCCGCCGCATCATGATATCTATTCGATCGAGGATATTAAACAGCTTATTTTTGATTTGCGGAACGTGAATCCCCAGGCCCGCGTTTCGGTGAAATTGGTTTCTGAGGTTGGCGTGGGAACGATCGCCGCCGGCGTGGCCAAGGCGCATGCGGATATGGTTCTTATCAGCGGTTATGACGGGGGTACCGGGGCCTCCCCGATTTCCTCTATCAAACATGCCGGGGCGCCATGGGAGTTGGGCCTGGCCGAAACACAGCAGACACTTGTTTTAAACGACCTGCGCCGCCGTATCCGCGTCCAGACTGACGGGCAGATGAAGACCGGCCGGGATGTGGTCATGGCCGCCCTTTTAGGGGCGGAGGAATTCGGGTTTGCCACCGCTCCGTTGGTGGTTTGCGGGTGCGTCATGATGCGCAAGTGTCATTTGAATACATGCCCGGTGGGGGTGGCGACCCAGGATCCCAAACTGCGCGAGAGATTTAGCGGTAAACCGGAATATGTGGTTAATTTTTTCAAATTCATCGCATCGGAAGTCAGGGAGTACATGGCCCAATTGGGTTTTCGCACCATGGATGAGATGATCGGCCGCAGTGATATGTTGCAGGTGAATGAGGCAATCGATTTCTGGAAGGCGCGTGGATTGGATTTTTCCAGGATTTTTTATCAACCGGAAAGTAAAGGTCCGGTCCGCTGTATTGAAAAACAGGATCATGGACTTGAAAAAGTTTTGGACAATCAGCTTATTAAGGATGTCAAGCCGGCCTTAGACAAAAAGCAGCCCGTCACTAAAGAGTATGTCATTCAGAACACCAATTTAGCGACCGGAGCCATGCTTTCAGGTGAGATCGCCAAGCGTTATGGGGCCACAGGCCTGCCGGACGATACGATTACCCTGACCTTTAAGGGGTCAGCCGGACAGAGCTTTGGCGCTTTTGCCATGAAGGGCCTGACGATGATCTTGGAAGGCGAGGTCAATGATTATGTGGGCAAAGGGTTATGCGGCGGCAAGATTATCATTAAACCGTCGCAGGGCATTCAGTTCAATCCGGAGGATAATATTATTTGCGGGAATGTGCTTTTCTACGGCGGCACCTCGGGTGAGATGTATATTCATGGACAGGCCGGCGAGCGCTTTGCCATACGCAATAGCGGGGTGCAGGCGGTTGTTGAGGGGATTGGCGATCATGGCTGTGAGTATATGACCGGCGGGCGGGTGGTTATCCTGGGTGATACGGGCGTGAATTTTGCGGCCGGGATGAGCGGCGGGATTGCCTATGTCTATGATCCCACCAGCCGTTTGGATCGGATGTCCAACCTGGATATGGTGGATTTGGAATTGGTGAAGGACCCGAAAGACATCGAAGAGCTTAAGGGCATGATAGAGAAGCACTATCATTATACCCAAAGCCCGAAGGCCAAGAATATTCTGGATGCATGGGAGGCATGCCTGCCCCATTTCGTTAAGGTCTTTCCGATGGAATATCGCCGGGTGTTAGGCCAGATGATGAAAGAGGATGAAGAGACGGAACGGGAGGAAGTTGTTTTTAAATAAAGTCCATCGTCTTTCGTCCATCGTACATAGTACATCGATGGAGTGAGGAATTATAGGGGAAGAATTGGTTCATATGGAAAAGAAAATTAAAAGTTATAAGGACTTGAGAATTTGGGTAAAGGGTATTGAAATAGTCAAAAATGTTTATGCAATAACCGAAAAATATCCTTCTAAAGAAATATATGGCTTGGTATCTCAAATGAGGAGGGCTGCGGTATCAATACCGTCTAATATCGCAGAGGGATTTAAAAGACAACATAATAAAGAATATAAGCAATTTTTACATGCCTCTCTGGGATCAGCGGCAGAATTTGAGACACAGATTATTATTTCGAAGGATTTAGGTTATGTCGCAGAGCAAGACTTTAAGGTTATTGCTGAAATGTTAGATCATTTGTCACGAATGATTACAGTATTAACTCAAAGACTTTGATTTTTTCATTTTGTTTTAAATGATTTTTGAAGAATAATTGCGATATGCAAAAAACGAATAACGATGGACGAATGACGAAGGACGAGCAATGGGTGAAACAACGGGTTTTATGAAATATGACCGGCAGGAGGTGGAAAAACAGCCTGCTGATATGCGCGTGAAGCACTGGAAGGAGTTTGCCAAGCTCCCGTCGCAGGAGATTTTGCAAACACAGGGGGCGCGCTGTATGGAGTGCGGTGTGCCTTTTTGTCATTGGGCCTGCCCCGTGGGTAATCTTGTCCCGGAGTGGAACGATTTGATCTATCATGGGCGGTGGAAAGAAGCCTACCAAAGGTTGATCGTCACGAATAATTTCCCTGAATTTACCGGTCGTATCTGCCCGGCACCCTGTGAGGATTCCTGTGTCTTGGCGATCAATCAACCAGCCGTGACGATCAAGAATATTGAACTTGCGATCATTGAAAAAGCCTATCAGATGGGGTGGGTCAAGCCCCAGCCGCCGGCTCAACGTAGCGGCAAGAAGGTCGCGGTCATCGGTTCCGGGCCGTCAGGATTGGCCTGTGCCCATCAGCTGAACAAACGCGGGCATTCGGTGACGGTGTATGAAAAAAATGAAGATCTCGGCGGGCTCTTGGCAATCGGGATCCCTGATTTTAAATTGGAAAAACAGATCATACAACGCCGTATTAAATTAATGGAAGAGGAGGGCATTGAGTTCAAAACGGGGGCCAATGTCGGGGTAGATATCAGTGCTAAATATATCCAGAAAGAATATGATGCCGTTGTGCTGGCCGGCGGGGCTGAACAATGCCGGGATTTAAACGTCCCGGGCCGGGAGTTGAAGGGCGTTTACCAGGCCATGGAATATTTGACACAGCAGAATATGGTCAATAAGGGCCGGCGTTTTTCTCCTGATAAGCGCATAGATGCCAGGAATAAGCATGTGGTCGTTTTAGGCGGCGGGGATACAGGCGCCGATTGTGTGGGTACGGCCAACCGCCAGGGGGCCAGAGCCATCCGACAATTCGAAATTTTAGGATGTCCTCCCAAAGAGAGGGCGGTCGATAATCCGTGGCCGCAATGGGCTAAGATCTATCGCCCATCATCTTCCCATGAAGAAGGGGTCGAGCAGGATTATGGCATTTTAACCAAGTCTTTAAGCGGTAAGGACGGCATTTTAAAGAAATTACATGCTGTCCGCCTTGAATATGGCCGAAAGGACCCCCAGACCGGACGTGAAGTTTGCCAGGAAGTCGCCGGATCGGCATTTGATGTTGATTGTGACCTGCTCATTTTAGCTATGGGATTTTTGGGTCCTGTTAAGCCAGGTATGCTTCAGGAGCTTGATATTGAGCTGGGGCCTAGAGGGAATGTGAAGACGGACGCTAACAGCATGACTAACGTTGCTGGTATCTTTGCCGCTGGCGATATGCGCCGCGGCCAGTCGCTTGTTGTCTGGGCCATCCATGAGGGGCGCAATACCGCTTTGGGTGTTCACAAATTTCTTCAAAAGTAAATCTTTTCCTGCGAAAAAAACCAACTTAATTCTTTTCTTGGTCTAAACCACGTATACAATAGTAATGAAAGCGTTGACAAGGAGTGCGCGCGTATGTCGTGGGAATTATTCTTTGTGGGGTTGTTTTTTGCAATGGCAGGCTCTATCTTGTTTTTTTCCAAGAGCCCTCAGGTAAGAGGCGAAAAAAACCCCAAAAAACAAACGTCAAATCCTGAGCCGGCCCCTGTGCTTAGGCCTGCGGAACGCATGTTTGATTATTCAAAAGTTTTTTTATCCCCCAGAGAGGGAATTCCCTTGGCTCCAATATATGTTGTTAACAAGCAGGGCGGGTTGTTGTTTTATGTTGAGAAGGAGAATTCCCTGATCCAGGGGCTTCAGATGAGGATTTTTATGAATCAAACCAGGCAGGATTTGCTTTTAATGGTCGACAAAGCCCAGTCTTTCCAAATGACGCCTATGTTCTCTATTTATGATAAGGATCAAAGAAGTGTCGGGCAACTCGAGAGGGATCCCTTATCCGGTGAAAAGACACGGTGGTATCTGGCAGACGGTAGCGGTAAAAGATTCGCCCATGTGGAGAAAGATAAGGAGGCCATCAATTGGTCCAATCTGTCCGACGAACCGCGTCATTCCGAGAAATACAACATTATTCCCGGCGCGCTCGTGGCCGGGACCATTAATAAGGATGATTATAATCCTGAAAAATATATCCTGGATCTGTCCCAGGATAACGGCAGAGTGGACAGGCGCATAGCGCTTTGCATGGCGCTGGTCTTAATGCATCAATAATATTGTTTTTACATGACTTAATAAATCCCAGGGAAGTAATTTTCCCGTAAAGTCCTTAGCGAGCGCAGGTTTGTTAAAGGCATTTATCAATCGAAAGATTTTAGCTGCCCATTCAAGAAATATCCCCCGTGTCCTTTTTCATTGTGTTCTTATTGCCTTTTTCATTATCCTTGTTTTACGTTTTAAGAATTTATCTCCCGGGCTTGGCACGGCCCTTTTAAGCATATCCCCAAATCACTGGCAATATTTTGGTGTTAGTATCCTGGGATACGGGGTGATCTTTGGGTTAGCTTATATATACTCCCGACAGTTTAATACCTTATCCATTCTTTTTTGGTTTAATTTTATTTTATTTACATTGTATTGTTGGGAGCAAATATTTATCATGCTTGGTTTTTATCGATGGATCCCGGAGACAATCTTTTTGTGGTTCGTGATTGCCTTAATGTTGGCCTGTGCCTTTATGCACAAAATATATGAACATCGTTCGGATACCACCAGCCAGCAGTCTCCATTTCGATGGGATTTATCAACTTGGGTCATATTGGGATGGCTTTTGATCGCGGGCCTTTATTTTTTAAAGACAAATGTTGTTCCCTCGAGAGTTGTCTATACCGATGAAGGGTCTTTTTGGTTTGTTCGGGCCGTTGATTTTGTCACCCTAGAGCCTTTTGCCCGAACATACGATGATCCGTATATAAAAGCCTATTCTTTAGGTATTCCGTTTGTTTGTGCCTTGCCCAATTTGCTTTTGGCGGTTTATGGCACATATAACCTTTTTTATATGCCGATCATCTTGATTGTTCAAATCGTCTGCTTTTTGTTTGCATTAAAAAAAGAACGATGGGTCTTTGTTTTTGTTATGGCTGCCATCTTGATGACGATCAGCCGGCATTTGTGGTGGCAGCAATTATTCTTGGGCCTTATTTACGGGGAGGGAATTTCTTCGGTCTTTATGCTGGTATTGATATGTGAATATTGGCGCATGAAAGACAAGAAAAATGTGGCTTTTGGCTACTATTGGGCACTGGCCTTTGGCACAGGCCTGTTGGTTAATCTTAAAGCCCCCAGTTCGTTAGTGTATCCCAGCTTTTTTGTTATTTTTTTAACTTTACGCAGATTTAATTTTAAAGAGGCACTGGGTATTATGTGTATGTTGGTCACGCCCACAATTATTCGCATGATGCATGTTTCTCCTTCATTATCCCAGGTGTCTGAGTTTGTGCATTTTGATTTTCGTGCCATAGCACCTATGACGCAATATTTGTTGACAGGGTATACCTCGCCTATATTTTTTGGGGTGGTTTCCCTTGTTTTGATTATGGTGACATTCAAAAAAAAGGAATTTTTTTATTTGGTCCCCATAGCCTGCGAGTTTATTTTGATTTATTGGTTATACAGTACGCGCTACAGTTCCCAAGAATATGAGTCTTCGGGAAGGTATCTCATGCATGGCATGCTTGGCCTATATTTTTTGGGGGGTATAGGATGCATGCGCCTTATGAACGCCTTGGGGAAATATATTGACAGCTACAGGAAAAAGTCCCTATTGCGTTAAGCCTATTCAAAAGAAAAGAATTGACAAGAGCCGGACTTGCCGTTAATATTTTTTTGGTCTTTTAGATATTTAACCATCTGGGTCGTCTTTAAATTCAACTAAACCCAAGGGCAATGAGGTCCTCGGAATCCCGTAGAGGGAATGTTTCGAGGGCTTTTTCTATTTAATGAAAACAAAACAGCCAACAGAAACGTGGTACACCGGCCTCCCAGGCCTGGACACAATCTTGACCGATATCCGGCTCGGGGATAATGTCGTATTTCAGATCGATGCGATGGATGATTACCTTAAGTTCGTCCATCCCTATTGCCGGGCAGCCAATAAGGCTAAACGGGAATTGATCTATTTTCGCTTTGCCGCCCATCCAAGCGTCCTGCCCGAAGGCACAAAGGCGCATATGTATACCCTCCACCCTGAAGCCGGCTTTGAGAATTTTATCTCTGAGATCTTTGATGTCATCGAAAAGTTCGGCAAGGGGGCCTTTTATGTTTTTGACCTGCTCTCTGATCTGGCGGTGGATTGGTACAGTGACCGCATGTTGGGCAATTTTTTCATGCTGACGTGCCCGTATCTTTTCGATTATGATACCGTGGCTTATTTTGCCCTTCTGCGCAATCATCATACGTCATTTGCGGTGGATGCGATCCATAATACAGCCCAGGTGGTTATGGATGTTTACCGTCAAAAAGACCGTATTTATATTCATCCCTTGAAGGTGGATCAACGCCATTCACCGACCATGTATATGCTGCACCGTTGGCAAAAGGATGAATTTGTCCCGGTGGTCAGAAGTTCGGTCGTGGCCCAGATCCTTTCGCATGTGCCCCAGCCTTGGTTGGACTTTTCCATGCAGCGGCCGGATATCTGGACGCGCAGTTTCCTTCAGGCGCAGGAGGTCGTTAATACGACCCGGTTTGACCAACGCTCAGGATGGAAGAGCAGCAAGCTGTTCGGCCGGCTACTAAGGATGGCCGTGTCGCGTGACCCGCGCCTTTTGAAGCTCGCTGAAGAATATTTTGATTTCACGGACGTGGTTGAGATCGGCAAGCGTATGATCGGAACCGGCCTTGTCGGAGGCAAGACGGTCGGCATGCTTTTGGCGCGCGCTATCTTAAAGAAAAAAGATCCTACCTGGGCGGACAAACTTGAGGAACATGATTCTTTTTATATTGGTTCAGATGTTTTTTATTCTTATCTTATCCAGAATAAATGCTGGTGGCTCAGGCGGCAGCTCAATGTGACTGATTATGACCCTAAACATACACGGCAGGCCCGTGAGCTGATGCTTAAGGGGACTTTTCCTAAGGATATTGAAGATCAATTTATGGAAATGCTTGAGTATTTTGGGCAGTCGCCGATCATTGTGCGTTCCTCCAGCCTGCTGGAAGATGCCTATGGGAATGCCTTCTCCGGCAAGTATGACAGCGTGTTTTGCGCGAATCAGGGCACCCCGCAGGAACGTTTGGAGAATTTCATTGCGGCTGTCCGAACGGTATATGCCAGTACCTTGAATGAAGAGGCCCTGGCCTATCGTGCGCATTGGGGGTTATTGGACCGTGATGAGCAGATGGCTCTTTTGATCCAGCGGGTTTCCGGTACGGTTTATGACAATCAATATTTCCCCCAGGTCTCCGGGGTTGGCTTTTCATTTAATCCTTTTGTCTGGAATTCAGAGATCGATCCGCAAGCCGGCATGCTTAGGCTTGTCTTTGGGTTGGGGACCCGGGCGGTTGATAGGATCGACGATGATTATACCCGGATCGTGGCCTTGAATGCACCTTTGCGCCGGCCGGAGGCCACCAGCGAAGATGTGCGTAAATACACCCAACACAAGGTGGATATCCTGGATTTAACAAACAATTGTCAGGCCACACGCTCTTTTGAGGATGTGGTCAAGGATATCCCCGGATTTCCGCTTGGGATATTTGCTTCGCGCGATCAGGAGATGGAGCGCCGTGCCCGTGAATACGGACGCCATGATATATTCTCCTGGATGTTAAGTTTTGAGCATTTATTATCCAAGACGGATTTTGTCGAAGATTTACGCTCCATGCTGGGAAGTCTGCAGGAGGCCTATAACCAGGCGGTCGATATCGAATTTACGACCAATTTCATTAATGATAAGGAGTTTCGCATTAATTTGGTTCAATGCCGGCCGTTTCAGGTCAAGGGTAATATTTTGAGCATAGAAACCCCGCAGGAGATCCCCCGCGATAAAGTTCTTTTGGAAACAAAGGGGCCGGTCATCGGCAGCAGTGTGGCCGCGACCGTCGATCGTGTCATTTATGTCGTTCCCGAGATTTACGGTAAGATGAAGGAGGGCGACCGCTATTCCGTGGCCCGGTTGATCGGCCGCTTAACACATCTAAAAGAAAAAGACGCGAAGGCGACGATCATGCTGGTCGGGCCGGGACGCTGGGCCACCACGACACCGTCTTTGGGCGTGCCGGTAAATTTTGCCGAAATTAATACGGTGTCGATCCTCTGTGAAGTGGCGGCCATGCATGAAGGGCTGATCCCTGAGGTGTCCTTAGGTACCCATTTTTTTAATGATCTAGTCGAAATGGACATGCTTTATTTTGCGGTTTACCCGCAGCGGTATGATAATGCGCTTAATAAGGAATTCTTTAATACGACGAAAAATCATCTTCTGCAGTTGATCCCTGATGCCAAGGCCTGGGACAAGGCTGTTAAGGTTGTAGACGGTGATCATATCCCCGGTGGATTATCCATTTGTCTCAATGCCGATGTCACGAAGCAGAATGTTATCTGCTATCTCGGGCATCCTTAAGGTATGCCCTGCCTGTGTGCATTTAAACCCCATATGCATCTTTTCTAGCCGTCTCTAAAATTAAAAATCATTTGACAAAAAAATGCATTAATTGTATAGTCTCTTTAATATGTAAGGGCAATGGAGTCCTTAATACGGAGTAACGCCCATGTTATTCCAGGACAATGAAGTCCACAAAGACCCAGGGATGGTGTCTTTCGTGGGCTTTTTTGGTTATTAAGGCTGACTATTCATGAAAAAGGACATGTTATGAAAATAACCAAAAAAGAGATATTGACAGACACCGCCGGGACCCGCATCATCAGGATTCACGTCACAGCTCCTATCATCAGCCGCAAGGCCCAGCCGGGTCAATTCGTCGTTGTTATGGTCACAGAAGAAGGGGAACGGATCCCTTTAACGGTTGTTGATTGTATCCATGATCAGATCGTCCTTATCTTTCAAGAGGCAGGATTATCGACCAAACTCCTTGGCCGATTGAACGAGGGTGATGAGCTGCACGCTTTATTAGGCCCTCTGGGGCATCCCACCACCATCAAGAATTACGGCAAAGTTATCTTGGTCGCCGGGGGCGTTGGTATTGCTGAAATCTTGCCTGTGGCCAAGGCCCTTAAGAAGGCCGGCAATCATGTCGACACCATCATGGGGGCCCGTTCCAAGGAATTACTTTTTTTGGAGAATGAGTTGCGGGAGGCTTCCAGTGAGCTGCATGTCATCACCGACGACGGTTCCTATGTGCGCAAGGGATTCACGACCGATGTGTTAAGGGAATTGCTTGAAAAGGACACCTATGATTTTATTTATGCGGTCGGGCCGATCCCCATGATGAAACGCGCGGGCGAGGTCACCAAGGAGTTCCATGCGGTTACGTATGTGTCGTTGAACGCATTAATGATGGATGGGACAGGTATGTGCGGCGGATGCCGGGTCACCGTAGGCGGTAAAGTCAAATTTGCCTGCGTTGACGGCCCTGAATTTGACGCCCATTTGGTGGATTGGGAAGAGTTGTCCAATAGAACGAAGATGTATGTGGATAAGGAGAAACATATTTGCAATCTATACAATGTGTGATTAATCTGTTACGTAATTAAGGGAAGATTATGCCAAAAGAACCGGTACAAGTTAAAGAGATTTCCGCCGAAGAGAGAAACGAGAATTTTAATGAGGTTGTTCTCGGTTATAACGAACAAGAGGCCCTCCAGGAAGCCGCCCGATGTATACAATGCAAGAATCCCACCTGCATCCAGGGCTGCCCGGTCGGCATTGATATCAAAACGTTTATAAAAAAGATCACGGAAAAAGATTATCAAGGGGCCTATGAGGTCATCAGGGAAAAGAATAATTTTCCCTCAGTCTGCGGGCGGGTCTGCCCGGCAGAATATCAGTGCCGCCGCGCCTGTGTGTTTACGAAAAAGAACGAGCCGTTTGCCAGTGAGCGGGCCATTAATATTCATTTTCTAGAAAGGTTTGTCGGCGATTACGGCATGAACGCGGCCGACAAGGTCACGCCCAAAAAGGATTCGCAATTACGTAATAAAAAAGTAGCGGTTATTGGTTCCGGACCGGCAGGCTTGTGTTGTGCCGGGGAACTGGCACGCGAGGGAGTTGGGGTTGTGGTCTATGAAAGTCTGCATAAGACCGGCGGGGTCTTGAGATATGGCATCCCCCCGTTTCGGTTGCCCCGGGAGATCATGGATTATGAGATCGATGCCGTCAAAGAATTGGGCGTTGAGATCAAAACTAACTTTATCGTCGGTAAGGCCATGACCATTCAGGAACTTTTCGACGAGGGGTATGACGCCATTTTTATCGGCGTGGGCGCCGGGGTGCCTTCTTTCTTGAGGTTGAACGGTGAGAGCCTCTGCAATGTGTATTCGGCGAATGAATTTTTGACCCGCGTTAACTTAATGTCGGCCTATAAATTCCCCCAGGCGCATACACCGATCAATATCGGCAAGCATATGGTTGTTATCGGCGGCGGCAATACCGCCATGGATGCCGCGCGCGTGGCCTTGAGATTGCAGAAGATGAACGGGATGGAACCCAATACCACCATCGCATATCGCCGTACGGAAGTGGAGATGCCGGCTCGGCGCCTTGAGATCCATCATGCCAAAGAAGAGGGTATTAAGTTTGACTTTTTGGTCCAGCCGGTTGAGTTTATGGGGGATGAAAAAAGTTATGTGGCCAAGATGCGAAGCCTGCGTTGTAAGCTCGGAGAGCCTGATGCTTCCGGACGTCGCAGGCCGGTTGCCATTGAAGGCAGTGAATTTGATATGGATTGCGATGTGGCGATTATCGCGGTTGGCCTGAATGCCAACACGCTTTTATCAGAAGTGACCCCGGCATTAAAAACAGATAAGTGGGGTGATGTGATTGTCGATCAGGAAACCATGCTGACATCAATTCCGGGTGTTTATGCCGGAGGTGATATTGTCGGCGGAGAAGGGACCGTCATTGAGGCCATGGGAATGGCCAAAAAGGCTTCTCGGGCCATTCTTCAATATTTAACGGAGGTGAAAGATGCAGGGTGTGCTGGAAAAACCTAGGGAGGTGGAAACCATGTCAGTCGATCAGTATATTAACAATGTCAAACAGATTGTCTTGCAGCGCAATCCAAGTCAGCCTGAATTTTTGCAGGCCGTGGACGAGGTCTTGGATTCACTCGGGCCGGTCTTGGACAAACATCCCGAATACCAAAAGGCGAGGATCCTGGAACGCATTACCGAGCCTGAAAGAGTGATTATGTTCCGTGTGCCGTGGGTCGACGATAAGGGAGAATATCAGATCAACCGCGGTTTTAGGATCGAGATGAACAGTGCCATTGGCCCGTATAAAGGCGGGTTGCGGTTTCATCCCACGGTCAATTTGGGCATTTTGAAATTTTTGGCCTTTGAGCAGGTCTTTAAGAATTCGTTAACGACCTTGCCGATGGGCGGGGGCAAGGGCGGTTCTGATTTTAACCCTAAGGGAAAGAGTGATAACGAAGTGATGCGTTTCTGCCAGTCGTTTATGACCGAGCTCTGCCGCCATATCGGCCAAGATACGGATGTGCCTGCGGGGGATATCGGTGTTGGTGGCCGGGAGATCGGTTATTTATACGGCCAATACAAAAGGATCCGCAATGAGTTTACCGGCGTCTTGACAGGCAAGGGCCTTAACTGGGGCGGTTCGCTGATCCGTCCGGAAGCCACCGGCTACGGAGCTGTTTATTTTGCAGAAGAGATGCTTAAGACCCGCAATGATAATTTTAAGGGAAAGACTTGTGTGGTCTCCGGGTCCGGTAACGTGGCCCAATACACGGTGGAAAAGTTAAATCAACTCGGGGCTAAGGCCGTGACGTTATCCGATTCTTCCGGGTTTATCCATGATCCTGATGGCATCGATGCAAAGAAGCTGGAGTTTGTCCTGGAGCTTAAAAATATACGTCGAGGCCGTATTAAGGAATATGCTGAGAAATTCGGGGTTAAATATTTCGAGGGCCAAAAGCCTTGGGGGATTAAATGTGACGCGGCGTTCCCGTCAGCAACCCAGAATGAGATCTCAGCTTCTGATGCCCAAACACTTCTGGATAACGGGTGTTTTGTGGTCTCTGAAGGCGCCAATATGCCGACCGAGGCTGAAGGCGTGCATAAGTTTTTAAAGGCCAAGATCCTTTACGGGCCGGGGAAGGCCGCCAATGCCGGTGGTGTTGCGGTATCCGGGCTTGAGATGTCCCAAAATTCTCTGCGCCTGCGCTGGAGCAGGGAAGAGGTGGATGATCGGCTCAAAGGCATTATGCAGTCTATCCATGAAGCGGCCTGCAAGGCGGCTAAGGATTATGGTCTGGAAGGCAATTATGTTGCCGGAGCCAATATGGCCGGGTTTGTCAAAGTGGCCGATGCCATGATGGATCAAGGTTTGGTCTAGGCGTTTATATTATAAAGTGTTACAATGAAAGGGATGGCTTAAATCTTTAAGCCATCCCTTTTGTGTGGCCATCATAGAAAGAACAAAAAGTGAATAGTAAAAAGCTTCCCTGGACAATAAAATTTACAATTGGCGTCGATGCTTTCTTTATAATCCTTTGTTTATGTTGTTCTTTTTTAGCGGCCTACCTGGCTTTCAATGTCCAGCTTCCAGGGTTGCTAACGAAGGCCCAAGAGCAGGGGGTCCCACTGAATTTTGCTGCAATCTCGGGGATGTATGTTGCTTCGGTCTTCATGTGGTTATTTCTTGCCTTGATCTGGTACCGGTGCCTGCGCAGCCTTATAAAACCGCAAAGATTTACTAAGGCTTTACAGATCTTTATGTCGGTGATCTTCTTGGCCTATTTTCCCCTTGGCACTATATTGTGCGGGATTGTTCTTTATTTATTTCTTTTTGATCAAAAAACCAAGGAATATTTAGTCAAAGGGGTAGGGTATGTTTAGGTTCTTCATTATGTTCAATGGGATGGTTGTCAGCGGGATTTCGGCGATGATGTGGCCCGTCTTGGCGTTTGTATTTTTTGTCTTAGTCCAGGTGATCCTTATTGCCGTTTCATTGATCCTTTTGAGGACCCTGTTTTCGAGTGCCCCTTTTATTGTGACCCCCAGCAGGATAAGAATGAAAATGTTTGAGTTTGCTGATGTAAAGCCGGGGCAAAAGGTTTATGATCTGGGATGCGGGAATGGCCGTTTGATCTTTGAGGCCGAACAAAAAGGGGCGAGTGCCGTTGGCATCGAGATGAATCTTTGGATTTATTTATTGGCACAGTATAACAAAAAAAGGTTGGGCAGCCACGGCGTTTTCATCAGGAAGGATCTTCACAAGGTCGATTTGAGCGATGCCGACATTATTTTTTGTTATTTAATGCCTTGGGCTATGCGCCAATTAGCGCCAAAGTTTACTAAGGAATTGAAGCAGGGATGCAGGATCGTTTCGCATAGTTATCAACTGCCTGGTTGGCAGATACAGGACCAATACCGTGACTCCAGATCAAAGCATCATTCGGTGTTTCTCTATGTTGTTTGATGGCCGCGCTTGATTATTTTAAAAGGCTTGATCAATAAAAAGATATTTTAATTCTCGACGACAATGAATATCCTTGGCCGGTTAAATCTGCTTGACAAAAACGGATGTTAACTATATATTATGTGAGGGCAATGGAGTCCCCAAGGAACCGAAAGGTTTTTTGGGGACTTTTTTTAAATGAGCGCATAACTTAGCGAGCGACTTGCTTGTGAAAGCAAGAGCGATGCTAAGGTATAAGCCCGAATTTACTTATCTGGGGCTGAAGGCGCGACAAAAAGAGAGCCTCAGGCCTAGGGCCGTATTGACAAGCATAATAATAATGGATGCCTTTCTTCACCTGTTCTATAAAAACCTCTTTATAGGTGAAGTAAATTCACGCCTATCACTTAGTTCACGCTTGCTTGGGCAAGCAAGACGTTCACTAAGTGATGCGTTCATTTAATGAAAAAAGCAATTCTTTATTTAGCAGACGGAGTGAGTTTTCAAGGAACATCTCTCGCCATCACCGGAGAGACTGCGGGTGAATGTGTCTTTAATACCTCGATGACCGGATATCAGGAGATCTTGACCGATCCGTCCTATGCCGGGCAGATCATTGTGATGACCTATCCCTTGATCGGGAATTACGGGGTCAATGAAGAAGATGTCGAGTCCTCGAAGGTCCATGTTAAAGGTTTTGTGGTCAAAGAATTTTGCAAACGCCATTCCAATTTCCGCGCGACCCAAAGCCTTATTGAATATCTTAATCAGAACAATATTTTAGCCGTTGAAGGTATCGATACCCGTGCCCTGACCAGGCACCTGCGCCTTTTTGGGGCGATGAAGGGTATCATCTCAACCGAGGACTTTGATCCCAAGATTTTGGCTGCCAAGCTCAAGGACGTGCCTGACATGGAAGGCAGCGACTGGGTCAAGAAGGTTATTGCCGCCAAGCCCTATGTCTGGAATCCTGATAAGAAGACAGGCCTTAAGGTAGCGGTCATTGACTGTGGGGTCAAATTCAATATCCTGCGTATTTTTGATGAACTGGGATGCGAAGTGCATGTCTTCCCGGCTACGGCCTCCTTTGATGAGATCATGGCTGTCCAGCCGCAAGGCTTGTTTATTTCCAACGGACCGGGAGACCCGGCGGCCGTGCCCTATGTTGTCGAGACCGTGCGCCAGTTTATCGGCAAGCTTCCCATGTTCGGGATTTGTCTTGGTCACCAAATTTTAGGCCTGGCCTTGGGCGGCAAGACCTACAAGCTTAAATTCGGCCACCGCGGGGCTAATCATCCGGCCAAGGATTTTTCCTGCGGGAAGATCGCGATCACTTCCCAGAACCATGGTTTCTGCGTGGATATGAACAGCTTAAAGCAAGATGATGTGGAAGTGATCCATATGAATCTGAATGACCAGACCGTTGAAGGTTTGCGCCATAAAAGATTTCCGCTTTATGCGATCCAGTACCATCCGGAGGCCTCGCCGGGCCCGCATGATGCGAGGTATTTATTTGGGGATTTTATTGAGTTAATGAAAAAACACAACAAGTATAGCGTATAGCGTAAAGAGTATAGTGAGCGAAAGATACGCTGTACGCTATACGATATACAAAAATTATGCCAAAACGTGCAGACATTAAGAAGATCTTGATCATCGGTTCCGGGCCGATCGTTATCGGTCAGGCCTGTGAGTTCGACTATTCCGGAACGCAGGCATGCAAGGCCTTAAAGGAGGAAGGATTCGAGGTTGTTTTGGTCAATTCCAATCCGGCCACGATCATGACCGATCCGGAGATCGCGGATCATACCTATATCGAGCCGCTGACGCTGGAATATGTCGCCAAAATCATCGAGAAGGAGAGGCCGGATGCGCTTCTTCCTACCCTTGGCGGCCAGACGGGGCTCAATCTCGCATTTCAGTTGTACGAACAGGGGATATTGGACAAATTTAACGTTGAGATGATCGGCGCGAATTACGAGGTCATTAAGAAGGCTGAAGACCGCGAGTGCTTTAAAAAGGCCATGCTCAAGATTGGGTTGGACCTGCCCCAAAGCGCCTTTGCCTACAACATGGATGAGGCCCGCAAGGTTGCCAAAGAAATCGGCTTTCCGCTTATCGTCCGCCCGAGTTATACCTTAGGCGGTACCGGGGGCGGGTTTGCCGCTGATATGGAAGAATTGGAACGCGTGGCTGCGCTCGGGATCGAATGCAGCATGATTAACGAAATCTTGGTTGAGGAATCCATTGTCGGCTGGAAAGAATATGAGCTCGAGGTCATGCGTGATAATAAGGATAATGTCGTTATTGTCTGCTCGATTGAGAACTTGGATCCTATGGGTATTCATACCGGGGACAGCATTACCGTGGCTCCGGCCCAGACCTTGAGTGACAAAGAATATCAGAGCATGCGGGATGCTTCGCTTGCCATCATCCGCGAGATCGGGGTTGAGACAGGAGGTTCCAATATACAGTTTGCGGTTGATCCCAAAAATGGCCGCATGGTCGTCATTGAGATGAACCCGCGTGTGTCACGCAGCTCAGCCTTGGCCAGTAAAGCGACCGGGTTCCCTATCGCCAAGTTCGCGGCCAAGTTGGCGGTCGGCTATTCACTGGATGAGATTCAAAATGACATCACCCGGGAGACCCCGGCCTCATTTGAGCCGACGATCGACTATTGTGTGGTTAAGATCCCGCGTTTTACCTTTGAGAAATTCCCTGAGGCCCAGGATATCCTGGGCGTTTCGATGAAGTCTGTCGGCGAGACCATGGCCATCGGCCGCACCTTTAAGGAGGCATTGCAAAAGGGATTAAGGGGGCTTGAGATCAAGCATTTCGGCCTGGATAACAAGCTTGACTTCAAGAAGGTGTCTTTTGAGAAAATAATGCTGAGGCTTAAGGAGCCGAATGCCTCGCGTATATTTTATGTGAAATATGCACTCCAGCAGGGAATGAGCGTTGAGGAGATCTTTAATCTCACCAAGATCGATCCCTGGTTCATTGCGCATATCAAGGAGATCGTTGATTTTGAGAAACATCTTATTGCCATGTTCGAAAAAAATAAAAAGTTTGATGCTACTTTATTGCGCAAGGCCAAGGAATTCGGTTTCAGCGATGTGCAGCTCGCCCGGATCATGAAGACGGATGAGGTCAGTGTCCGCAACTTGCGTAAGGAGATGGGGATTGTGGCGACATTTAAGCTGGTCGATACCTGCGCGGCTGAATTTGAGGCCTACACGCCGTATTATTACTCGACCTATGAGCTTGAGGATGAGGCTGCCCAGCGTTGTCAAAAGGAAGGCAAGAAAAACCGGAAGATCATGATCTTAGGCGGCGGGCCGAACCGCATCGGTCAGGGGATCGAATTTGATTACTGCTGTTGCCATGCTTCTTTCGCGCTTAAGGATATGGGCTACGAAACGATCATGGTCAACTCCAATCCTGAGACCGTCTCAACCGATTACGATACCTCTGACCGGTTGTATTTTGAGCCGCTCACTTTTGAGGATGTCATGAACATTCTCGATGTGGAAAAGCCTGATGGGGTTGTGGTCCAATACGGCGGGCAAACCCCGCTTAACTTAGCCAGAAGATTGCATGAAGCCGGGGCGCCGATTATCGGCACATCTGTTGATTCCATCGACATGGCCGAAGACCGCGAGCAGTTTTCAAAATTGATCCAACAATTGAATCTCTCCCAGCCAGAAAACGGCATTGCCACATCGCAGGAAGACGTGCTTAATGTCGCCCAACAGGTTGGCTATCCGGTCTTGGTCAGGCCTTCATTTGTCCTGGGTGGGCGGGCGATGCGGATCGTTTATGACAAGGAATCCTTATTAACTTTTTTGGATGAGATCCAGGAAGTCAGCGAAGGCAGGCCGATCCTGATCGATCAGTTTATCGAAGATGCGATCGAGGTTGATGTCGATGCTGTCTGTGACGGAGAAGAGACCTTTGTGGCCGGCATCATGGAGCATATTGAGAATGCCGGTATCCACAGCGGGGATTCGGCCTGTGTGCTGCCGCCGCATACGATCAGTGAAGATATCATTGAGGAGATCAAGGATGCGACCTGCCGCCTGGCCAAGGCGCTTAATGTCGTGGGGCTTTTGAATATCCAGTTCGCCGTGAAAGGAAGCAAAGTTTATGTTTTGGAGGTCAACCCGCGTGCGTCACGGACGGTTCCGTTTGTGAGCAAGGCAACGGGAATCCCTCTGGCGAAGATCGCTGTGCAGATCATGACCGGCATGAAGGTTAAGGACTTTCAGTTTGTCGATGTCCTGAGTTTGCCTCATATCTCGGTCAAGGAATCGGTCTTGCCTTTTTCGCGCTTCTCGGGCGTGGATATTGTTTTGGGCCCGGAGATGAAGTCCACGGGTGAGGTCATGGGTATTGATACAAATTTTGGTGCGGCGTTCTCCAAATCACAGGCGTCGGCCAACCAGGGGCTGCCCAGGGAAGGCAAGATTTTTATCAGTGTTAATGACCAGGATAAAAGGAATATTGCCTTCTTGGCTAAGCGTTTGGCCCAATTGGGATATCCGATCGTTTCGACCAAGGGAACGGCTAAAGTACTCAAAACCAATGGCGTGACGGCGCAGATCGTTGATAAATATGGAGAGAGCAAGAATAATCTGCTTACCCTTATTAACAATAATGAGATCAAGTTGATCATCAACACGCCATCGGGCGAGCGCAGTCAAAGTGATATGCGCGCCATCCGCTCGGCGGCGGTTTTGCATAATATTCCCTGCATCACAACCTTGCCCGGAGCATCAGCCGCGGTTAATGGGATGGATTCAGCTGCGGAAAAGGAATTCGACGTGCAATCTTTGCAGGATTATTATAAAAAAAGGACATCCGCATGTACGGCATAATACAATTGGGGACAGTTCCCTATTTCTACCCTATTTTTATGCCGCACATGAGGCTATCCTCTTTTTATAATCGGAAATAGGGAACTGTCCCCAATTAAGGATATTTTTATGTGTGGCATAATCGGAATTTCCAACCATAAACAAGCGGCCCAGATGGCCTTTTTGGGTCTCTACGCCCTGCAGCACCGCGGCGAAGAGGCAGTGGGGATTATTTCCTACGACGGCAAGAACGTGCACTCCATCAAGGACCAGGGACTGGTCGCGGATCATTTCAATGAAGCAATGGCCAAAGAGTTAAAGGGCAGGATCGCTATCGGGCACACGCGCTATTCCACAACCGGTTCCAGCAGCAAGAAAAATATCCAGCCTTTTATGGCGACCCATAAGAAAAAGCCGATCGCGATCGCCCACAACGGTAACTTGACCAATACCCAGGGACTGCATCAGCGTCTTGAGGAAGAAGGATCCATCTTCCAATCGACCATGGATTCCGAGATCATTGTTCATCTTTTGGCCAAGTCTAAAAAGAACGATATGAAGGAATGGTTCCGTGATGTCCTGGTGGATCTGCAGGGGGCTTTCTCACTCGTGTTCATGGCCGGGGATACATTGGTCGGCGCGCGGGACCCGCACGGTTTCCGTCCCTTATGCCTGGGCCAGCTCAACGGCTCTTATGTGTTGGCAAGCGAAACCTGTGCCTTGGACTTGATGAGTGCCGAATTTGTGCGGGAGATAGAGCCGGGCGAGGTTGTTTTTATCAAGGGGAACAAGATAGAAAGCCTGCATCTGCCTAACCCCGGGCAAAAAGCCCAATGTATCTTTGAGAACATTTATTTTGCCCGGCCCGACAGCTTTATTTTTGGGGATACGGTGTATGAGGTGCGCAAACGTTTAGGCGTGCAATTGGCCAAAGAGCATCCGGTCAAGGAGGCGGACTTTGTCATGGCGATCCCGGATTCAGGCAACTATGCGGCGTTGGGTTTTGCCAATGAATCCAAACTTCCCTATGAGATCGGCATGATCCGCAATCATTATATCGGCCGTACCTTTATCCAGCCGGCCCAGTTTATCCGCGATTTCAGGGTCAGGGTCAAACTGAATCCGATCGCAACCAGTCTTAAGGGAAAGAAAATAGTTGTGGTCGAGGATTCGATCGTGCGCGGAACGACCAGCCGCAGCCGTATTCAGGTGTTGCGCAAAGCCGGTGCCAAAGAGATCCATATGCGGATCAGTTGTCCGCCCATAAAATCGCCGTGTTTTTACGGGATCGATTTCCCCAGCAAGAAAGAATTGATCGCCTCGCAGAAGACGGTCAAAGAGATCGCCAAATTTATTGAAGTCGATTCTCTGGAATATTTAAGCCTCGATGGGATGCTTCGGGTGATGAAAAAACCAAAAGATTTTTGTCATGCGTGTTTCAGCGGCCGCTATCCGGTCGTTATACCCAGAAATAAGAGCAAATATTTACTTGAGAGTAAATGAAATTGCAAAATTTAAATAACAAGTTCCAATTAATGTTCAAGCTCCAATATCCTAAACGACGGATGAGCCAGGAAGAAACTGCTAGATATTTGAGATTGGGATTTTGGATTTAATTGGATTTTGAGATTTGGTTGTTGTTATTTTACTATTTATGAATACATAACAAACAAGGGTGTTTTTATGAGCAAGTTTATATTCGTGACAGGCGGCGTTGTTTCCAGTTTAGGCAAGGGGATCGCCTCGGCATCCATCGGCAAGCTGCTTGAGGCCAGGGGCTTGAAGACCACGATCATCAAATGCGATCCGTACATCAACGTTGATCCGGGCACCATGAACCCGTTCCAGCATGGCGAGGTTTATGTCACGGATGACGGGGCCGAGACAGACCTGGATCTGGGGCATTATGAGCGGTTCACCAACGCCGAGGTCGGAAGCGATAATAATATCACGACCGGCAAGATCTATTATTCGGTCATCACCAAAGAACGCCATGGCGATTATTTGGGCAAGACCGTTCAGATCATCCCGCACATCACCAATGAGATCAAGGAGATGATCCGTAAAGTCTCGCATGACCGTGATGTAGACGTAACGATCGTCGAGATCGGCGGCACGGTCGGTGACATTGAAAGCTTGCCTTTCTTGGAGGCCATCCGCCAGATGCGCTGGGAACTGGGGGTGGGCTATGCGCTTAATATTCATGTCACCTTGCTGCCGTTTATCCGTTCGGCCGGGGAGCAGAAGACCAAACCGACCCAGCACAGCGTCGGACGCCTGCGCGAGATCGGTATTAATGCGGACATCCTTTTATGCCGGACCGAAAAGCCGATGAACAAAGGCCAGCGTGATAAGATCGCCCTGTTTTGTAATGTCGATAAGGATGCGGTCATTGATGCGATCGATGTGAAGCATATCTACGAGGTCCCCCTGACCTTTAAGCGCCAGGGGCTTGATGATTTGATTTTAAAGAGGCTGAACCTTAAAAGGGAAGACAAGGATTTAAAGCATTGGGAAGAATACGTTATCGAAAGGCTCAAGCACCCTAAAAATGAGGTAAAAATTTCCGTTGTCGGGAAATACATAAAACTGCCTGATGCGTACAAGTCGATTTACGAGGCCCTGGTGCACGGCGGCATTGCCAATAATGCCCGCGTGGTGATCAATAAAGTTGATTCTGAAGATTTAGAAAAGAGTAAGGCTAATATCGAAAAATATTTGGGTGGATCTGATGGGATCCTGATCCCCGGAGGCTTCGGGGACCGGGGTATTGAGGGCAAGATAAAGGCCGTCCAATATGCCCGTGAAAACAATATCCCGTATTTTGGTATTTGCTTGGGGATGCAGGTTGCCACCATCGAGTTTGCCCGCAATGTTTGCGGCAAGAAAAACGCCCACTCGACCGAATTTAATAAAAATACATCCTACCCCGTCATCTCGCTTTTGGAGGAGCAGAAGAAGGTCAAGAACATGGGCGCCACCATGCGCCTCGGTGCCTATCCCTGCAAGTTGGCCAAGAATTCCAATAGCTATCAGGCGTACAAAAAGGATAACACCTCAGAGCGCCACCGCCATCGCTACGAGTTCAATAACAAGTACCGTAAAGAGATGGAGAAAAAAGGCATGCACTTTGTGGGGACGTATACCAAGAAAAGTTTGGTGGAGATCGTTGAGCTTAAGAATCACCCCTGGTTCGTGGCATGCCAGTTCCATCCGGAATTTCAGTCCAAGCCTGACCGCGCGCATCCTCTG
>Ga0272441_10001287_pt1 | contig 53671 bp, 58 predicted proteins | sample SSMProp6N_FD_193582 | JGI IMG/M metagenome (GOLD analysis project Ga0272441, IMG submission 193582) | Marine sediment archaeal communities from Little Sippewissett salt marsh, Falmouth, MA, United States - SSM-Prop-6N | ecosystem: Environmental > Aquatic > Marine > Wetlands > Sediment ...
AGTGTTACAAGTACTGCTGCCGCTATTCCAATGCCTAATAATATTCCTTTTATATCTTTCATTTTCTAATACCTTCTATTCTATATTTGTTAGATATAACAATTTATTATTTATTACTAACATATTTTTAAGTATTTCAAACATATTATTTATAATATCTAACATTATGTTAGAATAATATAACATCTTGTATTTATAGTTTTCTACTATTCAAGTATTTTTTGAAAAAAAATAATTCGAAATGCTCTTACAACAAATTAAATTGTTATATTTTGCATTTTATTCAGAATATTAATCGATAAATTATTAATTCAATCATTAATTCATATTGATTATGAGTACAATCGCTCTATTAATGATTGGTATCCTTATCATAACTATAGTTATTTTAATTGTAACAGTATTTTGGGTGAAGAAAAATAGGAATAGTGAACAGAATAAAGAGATTGACTATAGGGCATTTTTTATCATGGGAATATCATTTTTACCTTTAGGTATTGTTTTATCATTTGTTACCGGTAATCCTGGTTTTATTGGATTTATTGGATTGGGGGCATTTTATATTGTGTTTGGTCTTGCCAATAAAGATAAATGGAAGAAAGAAGAATAAATGAAAATCAAAACATCAAGATGGACTTTACTTGCAGCAATATTATTTACAATTACTACCATTTATTATTACTGGAAAAACCCAGATGATATTGTTGGAATTATTATATTTTCACTTGCAACAATATTTTTTTATATTGCCACAATCGGAAATTGGAAAAGTGGAAATTAACATCATAATCAGCAACTAATAATGAAAGATCTATGACAATATTTGATATATTTTACTTGCAAACACTATTTCAAATAATATTATAGATTTATAATTATAAATATATGCAGGGGAAGGGATTTGAACCCTCGGACTCCTTCGAGACAGGATGTCTCATCGCGAACCTTTTTTATAATTAGATCTTAAGTCCTGCGCCGTTGGCCATGCTTGGCTACCCCTGCATTCAAATGCGGGCGCCGGGAATTGAACCCGGGCAGAGGGCTTGGAAGGCCCTAATCATAACCCCTAGATCACACCCGCGAATTGGGAGTGAAATATATTGATTGTTTTTGTAATTTGCTATTAACTTATTAATCAATATGCTTCTTAAAACAATTAAAAAATGCAAATAAAAAAAATAAGGATTTTATTTATAATACTTTTAAACTAATTAAAAAAATTGATATATTATCTTTAGTTATAATCGATTATGCCTTCTTTAGAAGATATCGCAGAATCCTACAGTAGAATAAATAATTTTGTAAATAAAACTCCCGTGTTTACATCCAGAACTTTAAATAAATTAACAAATAATAATGTTTTTTTAAAATGTGAGAATTTTCAAAGAGCAGGTGCTTTTAAATTTCGAGGAGTTTGTAATAAATTATTACAACTAAGTGACAAAGATAAAAAAAATGGGGTAATCACTCATTCAAGTGGCAACCATGCACAGGCTTTAGCACTTGGTTCTTCTATTTTAAGGATTAAATCTGTAATTGTCATGCCAAAAAATACTCCTAGAGTAAAACTAAATGCAACTTCTGAATATGGTGCAAAAATTGTAAAATGTTCAAATTCTATAAAATCTAGAGAAGAAACATGTAAAAAACTTATTGATGAATTTGGATATACTTTAGTTCACCCATATGATGATTATCATATAATTACAGGTGCAGGAACCGCTGCATTTGAATTAATTAAAGAAATTGGCCCTTTGAATTATGTTTTTTGTCCAATTGGCGGCGGTGGTTTGATTAGTGGCACATCAATATCAACAAAAGGATTGTGTTCACATGCAAAAGTAATTGGAGTTGAACCTAAGCAGGCGGACGATGCATTTAGGTCATTTAAAGATGGCAGATTATATCCAAGTAGTTATCCAAATACAATTGCTGATGGATTGAGAACTTCACTTAGTGAAAAAACTTTTAACATTATTAAACACAATGTTGATGAAATAATAACAGTCAGTGAAAAAGAAATTGTAAGTGCGATGAAATTTATTTGGGAAAGGATGAAGATTATTGTTGAACCTTCTGGGGCTGTATCTTTAGCCGGTGTAATTAAAATAAGTAAGAACATATCTAAAAATAAAATTGGGGTAATAATCAGTGGTGGAAATATAGATTTAGATGATTTTTTTAAGAAAATTTTATGATATTTTGTTTTTGATTTGATATGATAAAAGAGATTAATTCAAAGACGGTTTTAAGAAAATACAAAAAAATTGATTCATGGTTTATTTCCAGATATGGTTTTAATTTATATCGAGGGTGCAATCATAACTGCGTTTATTGCGATGGTCGTAATGAAAAATATAATATACATGACAATTTTGGACAGGAAGTAGTTGTTAAAGTTAATGCTATTGATGTTTTACGTCGTGAAATTGATCCAAGTAGAAGACGAAAACCAATGAGCAAATGTTTTATAATGTGTGGTGGGGGAGTTGGAGACAGTTATCAACCTATTGAAAAAGATTATAAATTGACTAAAAAAGCCTTAGAGCTTATGTATGAATTTAATTATCCAATATCTTTACTTACAAAATCAACTTTGGTTGAAAGAGATATTGATATAATAAAAAAGATTAACCAAAATAGTAAAGCAATTGTGAGTTTTAGTTTTTCATCTGTTGATGAACAAATTAGTAGTATTTTTGAGCCAGGTGTTCCTTCCCCTAATGAAAGACTTGATGTTATAAAATCCCTTAAAAAAGAAGGTATTTTTTGCGGTATGTTTTTACTTCCAGTTTTACCTTTTATAACAGATAGTTACGAAATGATAGAAGATTCAATAAAAAATGCAAAACATGCAGGTGTTGATTTTATTATTTTTGGTGGTATGACTTTAAAAAATGGAGCACAAAAGGATTATTTTTTAAAAAAATTAAAAGAGTATAATCGTTCACTCCTAATTAACTATAAAAATATTTATTTGAACGATAAATGGGGCAGACCCGTTAAAAACTATTATGAAACTATAAACAAAACATTTGATGTAATAGCTAGGAAATATAAATTACCAAAAAGAATTCCTCCCTATATTTATAAAGATATTTTAGAGGAAAATAATCTAGTTATTGTAATTTTAGAACACATTGATTATCTTTTAAAACTTAAAGGAAAAACTTCACCTTATTCTTACGCTGCTTACTCTATTTCAAAATTATCAAATCCTCTGTCATCAATGAAAAATAACTTAATTAATATACATGGCGTAGGAAAAACAATTGAAAAAATTATACTGGAGATATTAAAAACTAAAACATCATCATATTATGAAAAGCTGTTGATTAATTAAGTTTTTTATTTTTATCGTGTTTCTCATAAATTTGAAAATTCCAAAGATATTTTAGCTAATACTAATATACTGTTCAAATTTAATATCAATTATTAATAAATAATTGCTAAAAGAATATATATTAAACATAAAATAATGGAGAATATACAATGAATATAAAAACCATTATGTGCCCAAAATGCAAAACTAAATTTACAATTCAAGGTAATTCTGGAGAAAAAGTCAAAATAACTTGTCCATCATGTAACGTAAAAGGTGTTTTTACATTTCCAAGTTTAACCCCTGACCAAAAAGCCGTTTCAGTTTCTGTTACCATCGAAATTCAGGGATTTACCAAAAACTATAATGGAGTTAAAGCAGCTAATAATATTTCTTTTAACGTTAAAAAAGGAGAGGTTTTTGGTTTTTTAGGTCCAAATGGTGCAGGTAAGACAACCACAATTAAAGCATTACTAGGCCTAATTCATAAAGATGCAGGATCCTTTAAGATTAATGGATTTGATACAGTTTCTAATTCCATTGAGTCTAGAAAGAATGTTGGTTTTCTTCCAGAACGAGTATCATTTTATGAGAATCTAACCCCTGTTCAGACTTTAAAATTCTTCTGTGAATTAAAGGGCGTAGATAAAGCAGTTGTTCCTTTGTTATTAAAAGAAGTAGGACTTGAAGAAGCCAAAGATCGCAAAGTAGGAACATTTTCAAAGGGAATGGTTCAATTACTTGGTGTCGCTCAAGTAATGATAGGAAATCCTTCAGTTTATGTTCTAGATGAACCAATGTCTGGATTAGATGCTAGATGGGTCAAAACAATTAGAGAAAAAATAAAAATGCTAAATGAAAAAGGTGCTACGATAATTTTTTCCTCTCATATATTAAGCGAAGTAGAAAATATTTGTCATAGAGTTGCAATAATTAATAGAGGTAGATTAATAGCAGAAGACACGGTATCAAATCTAAATAAATATCTACAAATAAAACCCCGTCTTGAGATTACGATATCAAATTTAAATAGCAAAGTCCCTGATTTTTTAAATAAGGTTAAAGGGATAGCTTCTGTTGATGCAAAAGAAAATTCATTGTATATCACATGTGAACCTGGTGTTAAAGGAAATATAATTGCAGCTTTACAGAATTCAGGCTTAGCAATTGAAAATATCAAATCAATAGAGCCTTCTTTAGAAGATGCATTTGTAAAATTGATAGAGAGGGATGCATAATGAAAGGATTTAATCTTAAGGCAATTTATACTATTGCAAAAAAAGAATTTATGGATAATATTAGAAATAGATGGATTATCTTACTATCAGTAATTTTCGTTCTTCTTATTGTAATATTTTCATACCTTGCTGGAGGCCAAACAGGGGGGGATAAAGTACTTGGTGATATGCAAACTACCGTATTTGGATTGCTTGGAATATCGTCTCTATTAATTCCTTTAATAGCAATTATTCTAGGTTTTTCTACAATATCGGGTGAGGCAGAAAGTGGAGCACTATATGTCGTTTTATCATACCCCATTAGACGGATTGAGGTGTTACTTGGGAAACTTATAGGACTGGGTTCTGTAATTACTTTTGCAATTTTAGTAGGATTTGGGCTTGGCGGAATAATAATTACGGCATCTTTTGGAACAGAATCTTGGGGAGGATATTTAGCTTTTATAGCTCTTAGCATCTTTTTAGGATTTATTTATTTGAGTTTAACAATATGTATATCAGCTTTTTGTAAAAAACGAATTACTTCAATTGGAGGAGGAATTTTATTATTCTTTTGGGGTTTGATTTATGGTTCTGTTTTTATTGGGATACTACTTGGTACTGGCCATACTTGGCAGGATTTTCAAACTGGAAATATCCCTGATTGGTTCTTTAATTCTGTAATACTAAGTCCAGGAGATATGCATCAAACTGCAGTTCAGTTAGCATTTGGGGTAAGAGAAATAAATGCGATGGGTTTTTCAATTGCCATACCAGATTTTCTAACCATGGAGTTATTAATGGTAACTCATATAATTTGGTTTGTAGTTCCTCTGATTTTAGCCTATATTTTCTTTAATAGAAGAGACATTTAATAAGATTTTAGACTCTTTTGAAATCCTTTGCCAATCCAACAATACAAACATAATTTTTCTTTTGGGAGACCTATTGCTTTTATCATATCCTCAAGATTTTGATATCTAAGTGAAGTTGCATCCAAATCTTTTCTGATCCATTCTATCATTTTTATATATTTATCAGATTTTGGGTCTAAATATTCAGATATATCTTCAACATCCTTACCTTCAATGGAACGTATTGCTTTCCTAGCAGCTAATTCCTCAATACTTCTTGTGGATAAATTATATATGCAAGGAAACATTAAAGGAGGACATGCAGGTCGAATATGAATTTCTTTTACTCCAGCATTTTTTAATTTTGTAATAGTATAATTTTTTAATTGTGTACCCCTGACGATAGAATCTTCACACAGAATTATTCGATTGTTCTTAATAATCTCCTCATTGGCAATTAATTTCATTAAAGCAATACGATCTCTAACCTCTTGAGAAAGTGGCGTATAACTTCTTCCATAACCTGGCGTATATTTGAGTAATACACGTCTAAAAGGTTTCTTAGATTCCATAGCGTAACCAATTGCATGGGCGATACCTGAATCAGGTACACCTGAAACTAAATCAACTTCAACATCGTCTCTTTTTGCCAAAAATCTTCCACAATTTTCTCTGACCTTTTCTACATTTATATTTTCATAAGTTGATGTTGGAAAACCGGTGTAAATCCATAAAAATGCACATATTTTTTTTACATTATTTCCTTTTTTTTCAACTTCAATTCCCTTTTTACTAATATAAACAATTTCACCAGGTGCAATAAACTTCTTGATTTGAAATCCTAAATTGGAAAATGAACATGATTCACTAGCCACTGCCAATTCTTTTTGATTATGTCCAACTATTAAAGGAGTAATCCCATCTTTATCTCGTGCACAATATATGCCATTTTTAGTTAACAATAACAATGAAACGGAACCAAAAATTTTGTTATACATGTATTCAATGCCGTCAATTATGTTTTCTCCTCGATTTATTAAATTTGCAACTAATTCAGTTGTATTAATTTCATCACTGTCTATTTCACTAAAAGAAATTCCTTTTCTTATTAATTCTGCAACTAATTCATCTTTATTGTCAATGAGTCCTGTACAACAAATAGCAAAGGGTCCAAACTTCCCCTTAAAAATTAGTGGTTGAGGATCTTTATCAGATATAACACCAATACCTAGATTAATATTGATATCATTGAATATTTCTTCAAATTTAGATTTAAACTGTGAGTTTGAAATATTATGTATCTTTTTTACTGGTGTTCCATTTTTATTAATATATGCTATCCCACCATATTCAGTTCCTAAATGGCTGTGATAATCAGTTCCATAGTATAAATTTTGTACACAATTTTTATTACTTACAATGCCAAATAAACCGCTCATAAAGCCCCACCAAAAATTAAAACAAATGTGATGTATATAAGTATTATTAAAAATATGAATAATTTAATTTTAGTAAATTATTTTATACCTTTAATGAATTTTTTAGGGAGGAAGTGGGGATCCGTTTTAAAGTTTAGAAAAAGAAAAATGGCCTTTTGAAACCCATTTTTGTCCACATGAGACCCCCATATTAACAATTGTTAACACTACTTTATATTACTTTTGGTATTTTTGGGGTAAAATCCGTACATTTTAGTAAAAAAATGAATTTTATTAAAAAAAATCATTACTCAAAATTGAATATATTTCCACCGTTTGATCTAATAATTTTACAAATCCTACATATTTCAGGAATAACTGCTGATTCTCCATCTTGAATAATTCTCTTAGCAGAAATATTTATTTCAATTATAATTTTTTTATCTAAAATTTCAATTCTACCCCGTTTATTTGACATGTACTGACAAATAGAAGCGGGAGTAACGCCTAACAATTTAGCAGTTTTTCTCTGAGTTAAACCAAATTTACTAATTATACACTTGCTAATTTCTTTTTTTATAACAGGGAGACCATTCCAAATCATACATTCACATGGAACTTTTTCCATAAACTAATAATATCTTTAATAGTATATATAATTAACGATTGTTAAGTTAATAATGAAACAAATTATTTTTTCGATTTTTCTTTTTATTTACTTCCTCTAATTTCAAAGTTCCAAATTTTATCTTTGATTTATTTGCTTTAATTATTTCGCTTACTTTTAATGACTGCTCATTAATCGTTAATAATCCAATATTTTGATTTTTTAAAATATATTCTGCTTTTCTAAGGATATTATACGATTTCATTAATGGAAAGGCAATGTATACATAGTCTGCCCCAAGTTGATAGTTTTTAGCTTGAATTATTGCCTTTTTCCAATCTTTAAGTTTTAACTCTACCGCAGTAACCAAATCCCCTTTAAACGCAACAATGTCTGCTATATGATAACCAATTCTCACTTCTTTTTTTATTATGCAGCCTTTATTTTTAAAAAAATCATAAACTGGCTTGTACATTTCCAATTCTAGGTAAAACGGATACATTCATTTTCTCCCTATATTTTATTTTTTGAAGCATGGATTCTAGTTTTCCAATCTTATATCCAAATGGAATGAGAATGCTTTCCCCACATTTGGCAATGTGACGAAGATAAAAATTAACATCAATTTTTTCATTCTCATCAATTAATTCAGTAATACAAACACGTTTTTTATAGTTGGATGCATGCTCGTCTCTTACCAGATATCTTACAGATTGCCCTGGTTCAATATGAATGTCAAGATCCTTTAATTGTAATAATGCAGATTTTACTAGATTATTTACCTTGTAATCTGAAATGTTCCTAGATATTCTTGTAGTAAAGACCAATGTGTTTTTGTCAACATTCCCATTTATTATTTTTTTTCCATAGTCTTTAAGAATTTGTAGTGCGCAAGGGATTTTTTGCAGAAACTCTTTTGCATTGTTTGCTTGTAAAAACACTCTCAGTACTTCTAGCTGGATGTTTCTTAGAAACTTTGGAGTGTTTTTTTGTCTAAGCTCAATGCCACGTATTTTTAATTCCCCATTTTCAAAAAGACCATAATATCTATTCAAAGCACCAACACCAGTTTGCTTGCTTGGTAAAAATACAATCCATTTGTAATAGCCTTCAACATCCATTCTTACCCCAGTTTTTTTGCTAATCATTCTTGAAAGTTGAGAAGGTCTGATACAGCTGTTGGATGCTTCAACCCATAAGGAATCTATAATACCATGTAGTACTTTGTATCCTGCCTTTTCAACAATTTCTATTGCAGATAAAAGAATATCACGACTAAATGCAGTAATACTTTCATGACATTCAATTCGGCCGTATCTAGCGTTACGATAACCAGTATAGCCAAAACAAACCAACAATATCCATTTCCACGCCATCTGCTTTTCTTGATATAGCTGTCTGTCGTAATTACTGTTTTTTGATCTGGCTTTTAAATAAAATCTTCTATGAATAATAGGTTTTAAAACTTCTGGAATTAATCCAGTTCGTTTTACACATATATGATAATTTAACTGGGGAACAATAGTTGCAGAATCTGTACAGCATTTGCAAAACATTGTTTCTGGACTGATATTATAGTTTAGCATTATGTTAGGGTACAAAGATGCATAATCTAGTTCGACAACTTTTTCGTGCAGTCCAACTACAGGATCAAGAATAAGTCCCCCACGATCGGAAACTAACAAATCAAAAGCTGTTTTCCAACTCTCAGGCTTGTTCTTTTTCCAAGGAACAAGATAACCTTTTTCCATTGCTTTATTTACTTGCATTTGACTGATTGCAGTACCTGGCCCTAATCTAGATAAAAGCTGTAAGGGAATATTAGAACAACGTGAGATATCCACTAGGCCCTTTAGACCGCTTTCACCGTACATAAATGAACTATATTTATCAATATGCGCTCGTCCAGTTAAAGTGTAAAAAGCAGGGCGATATATGATTTGTCCATAACTAAAATAAGATTTTGCTTGCTTAGTCGGATTTAATTTTTGAGTATATTCTCGTCCAAGATTCACTCCGTTTCTTAAACCACACAGGTTTGCTCTGTAGTATAAATACGGAAACAAAAAACTGTCTCCACGTATAGTATAGATAATATCCGGATCAATTTTTTTAACATGTCTTACAGCAGAAATAATGGTATCAGCTTCATTCTCCTCTTTAATAATGAAATCATTGACAGTAATGGATGAGATAGAATCATTAAAAGACGCTACTTTTCCATCGGTTTTTCTTTTTAAGTCAAAATTCAAAACCTTAAACGAGGGTAATTGATAATCAATGGCCCATTGTTCGTCTTCACAGATAAAATGCTGCCCATCCCATTTTACAAAGGCATTGCAAAAAACACCTTTGCTTTGCAGATAACGAGTAGGTGTACGTATATCAACATCAAACAATTGATAATCATGGTAATTTCCCCAGGAATCAATTATATCTGCTAGCTTACTAAAAAAACTTAGTTTTTTTGTTATAACTTCAAGAACTAATTTTTCATTGTTTGTTCCTAAAACAGTTTTACCTTTTGTAAAATTTAATCTTTTTACTTGAGGCAAATCCTGTAAAACTGAAGCTAGATTATAAAGTTTATCTGAAGAAGCATACACATAAAAACTTGGTTCATAAAAATCTTCAATTCTTGTTGCTTTACCATTATTTATCAGCCATATAACCATCAAGTTTTTCTTGTAATCTGGATATGCATCAAGGATGTTTCCCTTTATCATGCTCTCTTAATTTTCTTAAAGTTTTTTCATGTTCAACCAAAATCGACATTACAATTGGTTCAAAGGGATTAGGATTAGCCATATTATGTCCCGCTGAAGCGTGCTTTCTTGCATGGTTCATAAGTTCTTCAAATGCCTCACGATCAATGCTTTTCAGTGCTCGTTTAAAGTTTTTCCACTCCCAACCAAATGATTCAATGATATATCGAAAAGTTGGAACAGTGCGCCCCATAAACTACATCACCATGCCAAAATCTTGTAGACGCAACTGACCTTCTGCACAAATTAAAATCGTTGCATCTTTTTCTCCTTTGATTAGAGTGATATGAATGCTTTTTTCCATCTGATTCATTCTAACGATTTCATCAGCGTTTGAATATATTGTCGTACGGATATCCCTAAGATTAGACAACATTTTTTTGTCAGGATTTGTAAAAACAGTTATTAGATTATAATTTGTAGTTAAAGTTCTAATTTTTTCAATATTTTTTTTCAAAATTATCTGAGATTCGTTTTTTTTTACATCTTTATCTAGATAAAGAAGAGGGAATCTACCAACAATGAGGGTCCTAGGACTGTGTTTTTTAATTGCAGACTCTAACATATCACTAATCAGAGTTGACATTTGATAAACTGTAAATGCCCTACTAATGTGAATATGCCTAAGCACATCCTTTTGATCAACTTCCATAATTCTGGCATAACGTGCAATTTCATATGGATTAGCCCCCATTCCACCATCTATATAGATCGTATCACTTTTAAAAGTCCTATAAGTATTTACGCATAGTTGATTTGGTATGCTTGATATAATATCGCTGTTACCGTCGATAAAAGTTATTTCACCTGCTTTGAAGCCACCAAGAAGTTCATCCAAGTCCTTTATCCCAGATAAAACGATTATATCCGGCTTCAGCACCTTCTTTACAAGCAAAGGATTGTTATTTGGCATCTTGACATTGCTAGTTGAACCTTCAATCTTCATAATTTTATCCCCCTATAAATAAAATTTAGTGAATGTTGAATAATTGTTTTATCTTAAAAAACTTAAAGAGAGGGCGATGAAAGTATTCATTTTTGTAATAGAGTGTTATTTTTGATAATATAATTGTGGTTTCAAAGTCTTAGACTACAATGTATAATTTCAATTATGATAGTAAAAAATTAAAAATGGATAATTCATAAAAACATTCCCAAAAATAAATATCATTGCAGCTATGATTTTTAATGAGTTAAGTGTTAAGATAAATCATTTATTATAATTATGTTAATTTATAAAATATAAGAGATGATATTTTTATAATCTAGAAATAAAAATATCAAAAATTTAAATTTTTATTTTTTAAAAGGTTTGATTTTAATTAAAAATAATATTTTCAATAATTTTCAACAAGTAAAAATTATTTGTAACTATTTTAAAAAACCGATCAACCAGGATAAAATTAAAAGATTTGGTTTTAGAGGTTGCAAGAAACGTATCTATATCACAAGAATCACTGGGATTTTCTTTGTTTTCTATTGTTATTTTACCATAGAACTTTTCATTTTTATCTGGTGGTGTATTGACCGCCACTTCTATATTTACAATATTTCCTGGTTCTAAATCGTTTCCCTCTTTGGGATTAAATGCCCAAGCACCCCAACTTGGATACTCCGTAATTTCCCAGTTAAGTAATGACCCAGGTGCGCCAATATTTTCAACCGTAAAATTACCAGTAATAGTAGATCCTGGTTTTATATCATTCCAATTTAGACTACCTTTACACTCTAAATCAGCATCAAATGACAATTGATTATAATACAGATAGTTACCTATATTTCCATCCCAATTGGTAATTGCCATATCAAGTGAATTTGAATAATTATAAGTTACTTTAAGTGATTCTGAGGGGGCCATACCAACTGTAATCCAACCATGTTCGCGACTGAATGTGTATTCTGAAGGAATTAAAGATTTACTATCAAGACTTACGTTTAATATTTTTTGGATGGGTTTATCTGGTAAATGAAATAATTTTCTATCTCCATCTGGATTAAACTCAATGCAATAAGTTCTCTCATCAAATTCAGGACCAATATTTCCAAAAACTATCTTTTCCACCACACTTGTCCCTGATGAATTCCATGATGGATTTATAGGCAATCCATTTCCATCGTTAATGAAAATTCGAGTGTTATCCCACCAACCGCCTGTTGCTAAATCTAGTTGTCCATCTGAGTTTAAATCTGCCAAGGCTACAGCAGAGCCATAACCTTCGTAATAGTTCCATGAAAAAGAAGTCTCAAAAAAACCGTCAGATAAACCATCGTATTGTTTGAAGCGTCCACTACCACTTAATTGAGTGTTGTCTGTTGCAAAAAGATCAGGAATTTCATCATTGTTTACATCACCATAAGTTAGCATAATCCCATCTTGATTTGAGCTGTCAGTAGTGTGCCAACTTGCTGAAGTTTCTAACATTCCCCCAATATTTTGATACAATTGTGTTTCTTGCCCAGTGCCTAGACCAATTAAATCAAGCCATCCATCGTTATCTGCATCTACCCATAAGCAGCCTTGATAGTTATACATATCATTTGAGACCCAACTTGCTGTTGATTCTAAGGTTCCGTTGATATTTAAATAAACATAATTGTGGTAATTATGTTGGGGTGTATATGACCATCCAGTGGCAACTGCTAAGTCTGGTCGTCCATCATTGTTCATGTCTCCAAAATCAACACCAAAAGCATTACCTGATATATCCGATGTCCAATCAGGCAGCGATGATAATGTGCCTTGGTTATTTAGATAAACACGAGCAATTGGTCCAAAAGAGGAACTAGTACCAAGATAGGAAACAGCAACATCTGCCCATCCGTCACCATTTACATCTGCAACGTCTAGATGGCCATTGTAACCAATGTCACCTGATTGCCAATCGGCATTGGTAGGGAATTCTCCATCTCCGTTGTTATAATATACATTTACATGCCCCATTTGAATGTCATTGCCATCTGAAACAACAAAATCAAGCCAACCATCATTGTCAAAATCAGCAAATGCTCCGCCTGTGCTATAATGAGGATTTTCTGAAATCCAATCTGGGGTATTTGAATAAACAGAAAAATCTATTGAAGAAACATAAGTTTGATTATCTCTTAATCGAAATCCACTTATGATAGGATAAGTACTTAAAATTAATAAAATTGTGAAAGAAATTGTCGCAATCACTTTTTTTTTCATATTTCCCCAATAATTAAAATTAGATATCGGGTATATAAAATCTTGTTATAAAAAATGTTTTTTCTTTAGATATTGTTTGTGATATATTATTTTCATTTACAGTAAATATACCTCTTGAATTTAAATCACAACCCAACAATTCGTGGATTAAAGAAAGTTGAATATGTGATAATGAATAATTTATACCCAACCTAGAGATCAGGATAGACTTATCACTTTTTTATTTTGATATCCCTCCCAATGATTAAAAATTAATTATTTTCTAGCTATCAAATATGTTTATTTGTAAATAATTATATCTAATCAATAAAAATGTTTAAAAATAAATTAAAAATCCAATTTATTCGTTATAAGAAGGATAGTATTCTTCCCCAATTCCACTAGTTGAACTTTTTGAACTATTTTTGATTGAGCCTGCTTTAATCACAACAATTTGTATATTTTTTTTCTTCACTAGGTTTTTTAATTTGTCGGTTATGTCTTCATTTTCTTTCAATTTTCCACCTCAAATTTTGAATATTTTTCAGCATTATATTAATAAATATACTATTTGGCACGATTCCTATTTATATATTTTTTGGGTAAAATTGTCATAAAATAGGGTAAATTAACATGGTTTTGTAATAAAAACAGAAAAATTATGTGAGATTACATTGTGGTTTTTTACTATAATTTTTCAATAAAAATTTCAAAAATATCCTAAATACAAATAAAAAAGCTTATAATTAATAGTATTATAATTTTATACTAAATAATAATGGGGATAAAATATGAGAAGTTATGTATCGATTTTTATAATAGGGATTTTAATATTTAGCGTAATTGGTGGTATTACGGAAGGTAATCTATCACTAAAAAATGATTTAAATGGTGAAATTAATTCAAAAATTCTACCTTTATCAGCAATTTCTGATATACTACAAGTAAAATTTACAAAAACACCATCGAAGGTAAATTTATTTAAATCTAATGACAAGATTCAAGAAAATCAAAAATCAAAAATTAATAAAATAAATAATAATCTTGAAAAATATGATTTTGTAATTATAACAAAAGAAAATCTATATGATGCAATAAATTCTTCAACTTTTATTCAATGGAAAACAGCGGCTGGTTATAGTATAAGAACAATATATACTACTGACGATGAAATTGTAAATCAAGAGGGGCAAGATCTCCCAAATAAAATTCGTAATTTTTTAAGAGAATTTTACAATTTGTGGGAAATTAAATATGTATTGATAGTAGGAGATCATCTAACAATTCCAATGCGTTATTGTTATCCTGATCCATCAAACCACTATAATGGTTCAAGTTATCCGGGTACTGGAGGGGAAGTACCTACTGATTATTATTATGCAGATTTGAGTAATGTTGATGAGGATTCATGGGATAGTGATCAAGATGGATTTTATGGTGAGTTTGGGCAGGACAATCCAGATTTTGAGGCAGAAGTTTATGTTGGTAGAATCCCAACCAGTAACCCATCAAGAATTACTTATGCTTTGAATAAAATTGTTACATTTGAAGCAGATAACGGAACTTGGAAAAATTCAGCTTTACATGCAGGTGCCTTTTATTATTTGACAAACGAAGACTACAGTGGAAATCAAGCAATGGATGCTGCTAGATGTATGGATAAAATTGAAAATGAATTGATGCATGGATGGGAAATAACTCATTTCAGTGAACAAGAAGGTTTAGAAAAATCAATCTACCCTTGGGATAATTTAAATTATAATTCTTTTAACACCGCTTGGAGAAATGGAAAATTTGCCATTGTAAATTGGGGATCTCATGCTTATATGGACTGTGCAGCAAGAAAGATATGGAATTGGGATGATGGTGATGGCGTTCCTGAATCTAATGAAATAAATTGGCCTAGGTTTATTGATGTTTACTCAAATCTTGATGACGATTATCCATCTATTGTTTTTGCTATGGGATGTTTAATTGGCAGTCCTGAACCATATCAACAAGGAAACTTAGGTATAGATTTGCTTACTAAATCTGATTTTGGAGCCTCTGTTGGTATAATTAGCTCAACACGCACACCATATGGTGCATTGGAATGGCCAACTGATCCAAGTGGGTGCGAATCCTATTGTTATATGTTTAATAAGTACATAATTAATGAATCAAAATCAATAGGAGATGCTTTGTATCAAGCAAAAGATTATTGTCATGATAATTATGGATGGAATGAATGGTATGAATACATGAATATGTATATTTTTAATCTATATGGTGATCCATCTTTAGTTTTAGAAGGAATATCAGTTAATCGGTCACCAAATAGACCTGTATTATCTGGTCCAGCACAAGGAAAGCCCGGTATACTATATAACTATACCTTTGTTTCAACTGATGATGATAATGATAATCTTTCCTATTTAATTGAATGGGGAGATGGTTTTGAAGAGATAATAGGAACATATTCATCTGGAGAAATTGTAAATGCTTCCCATGTATGGAATAATAAAGGTGAATATATATTAAGGGTAAGAGCAATGGATGATTATTCGTACAGTGAATGGGAAACTCTAAAGATTACGATGCCAAAAGTTAAATCTTTTACGAATAGTATCAATTTTCAACTTTGGATGATCAAACAGTTTCCAATTTTTTTCTCTTTTGTCAATCAAATATTTTAAAATTAAAACATTAAAAAATTATACGATCATCTTTTTGATTGTAGTCGAAAATTTCTTTACATCTTTAACAGTTGTATCAAAAGAACACATCCATCTAACTTCTGATTTTAATTCATCAAAAATATAGAAGAAATATTCTTTTTGCAAAGGGGTAATATATTTTTTTTGAATAATTGCAAATATTGCATTTGTTTCTACTTTTTGGGTAATTTCTATTTTTGGAATATTTTTAATTTGTTTGTACAATAATTGAGCCATTTTATTTGAATGCATAGCATTTTTAAGCCATAAATTATTTGATAAAAAAGCATCAAATTGTGCAGATATAAAACGCATTTTTGAGGATAGTTGCATCCCTTGTTTTCTTATATATTCAAAATTTTTTGAAAGATCTTTATTAAAAAAAACAACTGCTTCGCCATACATCATACCATTTTTTGTGCCACCAAAAGATAATATATCAACTCCAACATCATAAGTTATATCTTTTAAACCTAGTTTTAAATAAGCTGCAGCATTGCACAATCTTGCCCCATCTACATGGATTAACATTTTATTTTTATGGGCAAAATCAGAGAGTTTTTGAATTTCATTTTGGGTATAAACAGTTCCCAATTCAGTGGGTTGTGTAATTGAAATAACCTTTGGTTGAGCTCGATGAGGATCTCCGAAACCTACTAAGTGTGGTCTTATTTGATTTACTGTCAATTTTCCATCAGTTGTTGGAATAGTAATTAATTTACATCCAGTAAAACTTTCAGGTCCACAGCATTCATGTACGTTCAGATGAGCTGTTTCAGCACAAATTATTGAATTAAAAGAATCTGTTACTGTTTTTATACCCAATATATTTGCTGCAGTGCCATTATATACAAAGTATACATCAATATTTTTACCAAAGTGCATCTTAAATTTTTCAATTGCTCTTTTTGTATAATCATCCTCGCCATAGGCAACGGTATAATTTTTATTTACATTTAATATTGCTTTGATTATATCTGGGTGTGTTCCAGAATGATTATCGCTACCAAAATGTTTATTGTTCAATATAATCGCCTTAAAAATCTGTATAATATATTTACTTTTAATGTTTAACAAAAAATAAGTAAGTAATTTAAAGAAAATGAAAATTATTAAATTGAATGGGTAAAAAGGAAATTGATTGTAAAAAATTATAAACTTTTGTTTTTAATGTCTTCTTATCTGAATATACGATTTTATATGTTGAAACTATTACTTAAAATATCATAACAATAATAATTGATCTGGTTTTAGTGACCTAATTTTGTTTATTTTTTGTGGCTTGTTGTATCTTGTAAATAAAAGAAAAAATATAAAAGACGATTTTTAAAAAAAGAGATATAACAATTTTCATTTTCTGAAAAAAAATAAATTTCAAAAAAAGTAACCGAAAAGTATAGAAACCACTGGTTATATAATAATACAATAAAATTACTTGGGGGCATCATAATTAGGAAATTTTGTAAAAAAAAACTTTTATTGAAATTAAAAAACTTAAAAGGTATTTGGTTTCATATTGTTGGTATTGCTTGTTTGATATGGTTTGCAATTAGAGTTTTACCCGCACCTCATAGAGCGCAGTATCCCTGTCAACAAATTTCTATTTCTATTGTTGTTGGTTATATTGCATTTTGGAGTGGTTTGTTTTATCTACTTTCAAAATGGTTAAAAAAAGCAAAATTACGTATTACTTCAGTAGCACCTTCTATAATTGTTGCATTCATTGTAATATTTTCAATTTCAGGTTTTGTTTTTGCCGATAATTTTCTTGATAATTCTAAATCATACACAACCTGGGCCCCAATCAATAATATTCCAATTGGTGATCCATATGGAATAAATCCAGGTAGAGTTGTTTGGGTATGGAATCCAGAAGCTACAGAGACAAATTTAGATGGTTATTGGTGGAATCAACAAAATAACAATCAGGATGTAATAGATCAAATGCTCTCAAATGGAATTAAGGAATTAATTGGAATTGAAGATGATTTTAACTCATGGGATTTACTTTTTAGATATTTCAATGAAAAACATGGATATGGATATACTGGCTACCAACCTGGAGAACAAATTGCAATTAAGATAAACATAAACAATTGCTGGGATTACTATTTTAATACTTATACTAAAGAAGACAATGATAGAGATGCAAGTCCTTATGTTATCAAATCAATACTTAGACAACTTGTTAATATTGTAGGTATTGAACAAGAAGATATATTTGTTTATGATGCATCAAGAAAAATGGGTGATTGGTTTTATGATAGAGTTTATTATAAAAACTATCCTGCGGATCCTCTTGAAGTTGAATTTGGAGAAGTTAATTTTTTTGATTCCTCTGGAGGGGCTTCAGGGAGGCAAAAAGTGGAAGCTAGCACGGAAAAAATTTACTTCTCACATGAATCTAATGTTATCAGAACCTTACCAAAATGTGTTGTTGAATCAAAATATATAATAAATGTACCTTTACTAAAAAGGCATCCTATCAATAATGGGGTTACTTTGTCTGGAAAAAACTTCTTTGGATCATGGATTGAACCTGTTTCAGATATTCACCCATATCACGAATCTGGTTTAATTATGGGTAATTCTGCACCACAGGTTGAATTATTTGCACATGAGCATCTAGGTGGAAAGACTATTTTATATCTTGGAGATGGAACTTTTGCTACAAAAATAGACCATAGAACAATCGATAAATTCCAAATGTATCCTTTTAATAATGATTGGACCAATAGTATATTTTTATCTCAAGACCCAGTGGCAATTGATTCTGTTATGTATGATTTTCTTCATGCAGAAGGAACAAATCCAATAGAAGGTTCACAAAATTATTTACATCAATCAGCCGAACCACCTTTAGGTATTTATGATCCTGAAAATGATGGTACATACTTATCTACCAGTCTTGGGGTACACGAACATTGGAATACGTCCATTGATATTTTTTCCCCAATTCGATATACTGGATCCGCAGAGAACGGCATTGACTATGTTGCTATTGGTGAAGAGTATGCAAATCCCGCAATATTGTTTACCAATCCAGAAATTAATAATTTATATATTTTCGGAAAGAAGATATGCAAAATACCTATTACTTTAATAATAGGAAATATAAACGTTACATCCAAGATAAATGGATTATCATTTGATGTCGACAAAGTTGAATTCTATTTAGATGGAAAACTTAAATTCACAGATGAAAAAGAGCCATACTCATGGTTATGGAGAAAACCTGCATTATTTAAACATAATATACAGACAAAGGCATATTATGATAATAACATCCTAGAAACTAATATAAATATCTGGAAATTTTTTTAAGGATCATTGAAAATATTATATCATATTTTCATAAATAAATTATAAAATATTATTACAATAGAAATTTAGAAATTAAATTATTAGATTCTTTTCACGCAATATTTAAATAGTACATAAAGAAATAAGATTTTTGGTGAGGTAGAGGAACAAGTTTACAATTAATTCATTGAATTTCTTCATGGTTTTTCCTCGTTTTTCACCTCACCTCTAATAATTTTATATTCTTTACCGGAAAATAACAAATTTTAAAAAACGAATTTATTTTCTAAAAGTCTCCTCGTTTATAATATATGTTGGCGAATACAGCTGTTTGAGTTTCTTAATTGTTTATTCTTGTGCATAATATGGATGTTTACATTCTTTATGTGAAGATGAAATTTTTTGATAAGTCTTTGCATTTTCAATTGCAATATTTGAAAAATTCTTGTCTTGTTTCACAATTTTTCCTGGAATGCCTAAAACTAAACTGTTATTAGGAATTTTCATCCCGGTTGTAACTAAAGCATTTGCACCTATAATTGAACCTGACCCAATTACAGCTCCATTTAAAACAGTTGCATGAATTCCTATTAAACAGTTATCTTGAATTGTTGCACCATGTACCATAGCAGCATGTCCAATTGATACATTTTTTCCAATCATTACATTATTATCTACATCTACATGAATCACACAACAATCTTGTATATTCGATCCTTCACCAATTTCAATAGAATTTTGGTCTCCTCTAATTACTGCATTAGGAAAAACTCCACAATTTTTTGCGATTTTGACATTTCCAATTATAACAGCAGATTTAGCAATAAAGCAGGATTTATGAATATTTGGCATTAATAATAACCAAAGCTCAGAATTCAAAAGGATATCTTATATTTTTCGTATAAATAATAACTATAAAATAAAATAAATAAATTTATAAAATAAAATTATATATCGTGGCTGGGGGAAAGAGGCATTATGGAGTGTAAACATACATTCCTCCTATTAAAATTTAATTCCTCTTTCTCTCAATATTAAAATTAAATTTAATGTTAATATTTATTTTTAATATTTAAATTATAATATTTTGTGAAAAAAGTTGTATTAACAGTCGTTAAGGTAACATTTATATTTTAAAAAATTATACCTCTAGAAAAGATCTGAAATTTTTGGGAGGTTAGTTAATAAATGAAAATTAAAAAATCAAAATCAAAGTATTTTAGGCAGATTAGTTTCATTACAATTATTGCAATATTTTTTTGTGCAATATCTATAATTATTCCATCTGTAATAGCAGACACTGAACCAAATGATAGCTTCCAAAACGCTGAGGAGATTAATGCTGGCTCATACGATGGTTCAATAGATGAAACAGATACTGAGGATTATTATAAAATACAATTAGAACCCAGTTCAATAATATCTATAACTTATTCTTCAGATGCAGTAGACGGCGAACAAAAGTTATATTTCTACAATCCTACAAAAGAAGAAATATTGTATCTATTTTCATCCCAATATATGGAGAACAGTGATTTGTATTATTTGGCAAATGAAACCGATGTGGATTATTGGTATATTAAAGTTGTAGCATTAGATTCATTTGAGTATGGGGATTATACACTAGAAATATCAATTGATAAACAAGATGATGCGGATACTGATAAAGATGTGGCTGGTGACTATATAAATGCATTTGAAATAAATGCAGGGATTGATATTACCGGTTTATTAAGAGATTTAGATACAAATGACATGTTTAAAATACTTATTGAGGGTGGTTCTACCGTGACTATTACTTATTATTCTGATGCAGTTGATGGAGAACAAAAGTTATATTTATATAATCCTAGTAAAGAAGAAATATTAGGTCTATTCTCAAGTGGATTTACAGAAGTAAGTGATTCGTATAAAATCCAAGATGATATTGACACTGATTACTATTACATTGAGGTTATTGCATTTGATTCCTTTGAATATGGGGATTATAGTTTTAAAGTTACAATTGAAAGTGAAAATATCTCAGAGGACGATATTGTTGAAGAAGAAACAGAGGAAAAGGACGAAACTAAAAATGGAGAGGATAATAGCGGAAATACACCTGGATTTGAAATAATAACTTTAGTTTCAGCTTTACTTATTGCATTTTTGTTTGTTAAAAGAAGGAAAAAATATTGATTTCTTCCTTTTTTCACATTTAATTTCATAATAAATTACTTTGACATTAAATACTACTTACATTATTTCATTTTTATGAGGCACAAAATACCTAAAGATACTGAAAATTATGATTTAATAAAAATGATGAAAAAAGAAGATAAAAAGATTGCAAAAAAGGAAAAGAAAAGAAAAATTGTTAGACGAAACAGAGAATAATATTGAGTATCATAGGATTACGATTTGGTAAAAATTCCTTATCTATTTTTTTAAAAAACATAATGTATTTAATTTAACAAAATATTCATATTTTTGGGATCTTAAACCTATGGATGTAATTGAATCTATTAAAAAAAATGTCGGTAAATTATGGTATACTTTAAACTCAGAGGGAAAGGCAACAGAACAAAAGATTATAAAAGATATTAAAATTAAAAATAATATTTTCTATGGAGCAGTTGGATGGCTTGCCAGGGAAAATAAAATCCGACAAGAAAATAATTACTACATACTTGGTGAAACAAATTTAACACAAAAAATTGGCAAGAATGCCGGAAAAGTCTGGTTGGTGCTTGACACTTGGGGGGAGGTTGACATTACATCGATTACGAAATTAGCGAGAATTGACGAAAAAGATGTTTTTTTTGCAATAGGTTGGTTAGCTCGTGAGGGGAAAATTGCAACAGCTAACAATAATAACAACCAAAATCAGTTTAAATTTTTATTAAAATAATTAATGAAAATTATTGTTGTTAATCTCTTTTTTTGGATAACATTTGTACAACAATAATTAAATATCCTCCTATACAAAGCTAGTAATTAAGGTGAACCCTAATGGATTTTGATTTAAATATTGAAAAAGAAAAAAGATATCTGCTTTATTTAAAACGAAGATATGGAAATCAAAGAGCAAAAAATTTTTGTAAAAATAAAAAAGACAATCAAAATTAATGAAAATAACATATAACATATATAAATAATTAAAGTTCTAGCTTTTAGAAAATATTCCTTTTATTTTTCCCAATATATTTGATACCTTTGATTCTTCCCCTTCTCCGGATTTTTTAAGCTTTATTCTCGAAAATAAACTAGAAATTTTATCTACAATCTTTGATTTTTCCTGTGCTTCTTCACTTTTTGTTTTTCTAGTAAAAATTTTAAATAATTGAGTTATCTTATTTTTGGAACCTTTTAATTCATCAGGTGATTTTTTAACATTTAAACCAACTAGATTTCCCTCATCATCAACTCTAAGTTCAAAAGTACTTCTAATAAATTTATTTTCAATGATAGATTCTTTATTTTGGTTTTTTTCATCAATATTTTTTACTGGATTTTTAGATTTAAATAATCTTTGTAAAAAATTTGGTTTATCTAAAACATTTTTTTGTTCGTTTAAATCATGAGAAATATTTTTTATATCCAAATCTTGTGTTTCTTTAAATGCATCAAAATCTTCTGTGACTTCAGAAAACTCCATTTCATTACCAATTTCATCAGATATTTCTGAATCAATAATCATATTATCATTAACTTCGAAAAATTCTAATTCTTCATTAGTATGGATAGAATTATTTGTATTTTCATTTTCCTCATTGAAAAATATTTCATCATGAGGAGAATCGATTTTCTCTTTGTTTTTAACTACTGCCTCTATAGAATTTATTTCTTTTAATAAATCTAATATTTCATTGTGTGTTTTAATTTTTAATGATTTATCTTTATTAGATCGATTTGTTCCTTCTATGATACTCGCCTCTCTCTCACCACGAATTTGATAGATTTATCTTAATTTTCGAGATAAACTTATCTGTTATACCCATCCGATTTTAAGATAAAGACGATGCAAGATTAATCAAGCTCTTCTTTATCAGCTAGCCTTCATATTTCATTATATAAACATTTACCATTTTAAAAATATATCTTAATATGTTAATTCTAAACTATTTTTCGATATTTTATATAATAAATAATTCCAATTATTAAAACAATGAAGATAATAATAATAAGATGTAGATACTCAAATTCTTCGTTATTTTTGATTGTTATTTCAAAAGTGCTAGATTCGTAACCAGGTTTTACTACTAGAATTTTATTAATTCTATCCCAACTAACATCTGGGGCATTAAAAATAACTGTACCTGTGAAATCGGTATATTGGCTGTTATCCATAAATGTTACACAAACATCAGTTAACAAATTGTCATTTTCGTCTCTAACCGTTACTGTAAATTCTTGATTTTCCAATACTATAGGAGCTGCGCAAATTTTTATTTTTTTATTTGTTTCTCCATTAGAATAAATCGCCTCAACATCAATAATTTCTATAGATGACGATAAAGGATAATATCCGTATTTATTTGCGTTTATTGAATAAAACATGTCTGTTGTAACATTTGGGGCCAAGAAATATACGATTCCACTTTTATCAGTCAATTTTTGTTGTGAATCAAATAATACATTGGTTCCATCAATCAAATTACCATTTTCATCTTTTGTTACAATATAAAAAATATCTGATTCATTAACTGACTTATTAAATTCTATTACTAATTTCTTCTGTTGAGCTATAATATTTCGTACTGTTATTTTTTTTTCTGCAAAATTATATCCTTTTTTGATTGCATAAAGGTAATATTCTCTATCAAAAAAAACTGAAGGAGCAATGATTTCTATTATTCCATTTGAATCTGTTGTTCCCTGGACTTTGTATGAGCCTCTCCAGATATCAGTTCCGCTTATACCATTACCTAATTCGTCTGTTACAACTGTTGTAAGAACATTTCCCTCATAAACTTCTGATGGATTAACTAAAATTTCCAAATTATTATCTAGATTTTTAGCAAAGAAATTAATAACAATTTCAGTGTCATCATATATTTTGTATCCATTTTTTTCTACTGCAAGTGAGAAATAATTATTATTATTTATCAAAGGAATTTGAATTTCTGCCGTACCATTACTATCAGTTGTATACTGACTAAATTTATTATTTTCATAATATGAGTAAATTGTAACATTTGCCAATCCACCATATTTATCAATAACATGTATTTTGGTTTTTTCACTGCCTGATTCTATAATAAATGGATAAATAACCTCCATTAATCTATTACCGACATCTTTTTCAAGAACTGTGAGTACAGTTGAATTTGATATGTAACCTGTTTTATTTACAATAATACCATAATTTGTTGATACTAAAACATCTGGTGCTGTTAATGTTACAATACCTTGTTTATTGGATGTATATTTTGATGAATCAAACCATATGCAGGCTCCTTCTATTGGTTCACATCTAGAATAAATAGTAATATTAAATTTAATCATCTCATCAACATAATTATAAGGAAAATCAATTTGCAAAATTTTTGTTTTATTTTTTACTAAAATAGAATAACTAGCGTTTAAATCACCTGGAATACTTGCATTTACAAAATATTTTTTATCCCCAATAGCTACTGAAGGCATTGTAAATATAACTTGACCTGTAGAGCTATTTGTCTTGTTTGTCATTTCTGAATTGCCAAATGTTACTCTGGCTTGTATTGGTTCACCATCAAGATACACATAAAAAACAACATCTTCACCTTCAAAAGCTTCAGATGGTCCAACTATTTCTAACGTACTTTCAGCGTTGACTTGTACAGACTGAAATAAGAATAAAATGATAAGAATAAAAAAAAGATAGAAATAAGGTTTTTTATCTAAATATATCCCTCCGTATGGATATCATTTTATTAATGTCTCCTCTAGACAACAAGGCTAATCAAAATATTAAAGACATTATTTAACTTTTTAGTAAAAAATTTTTGAAACGAAAGTAATATAAAGTTATATTAACAATTGTTAATATATGGTGAATAATTAAATTGAAAATAGCTGGAATAACTTACAATAATGAAGAAGGAGAAGAAATAGAAGCAATAGTAAAAGTGTCAGTTATTGCAAAAAGAATGAAAAATCTACCTTATGAAAGAACAGAACAAAAAAAAGAAAAGAAAGAAATTGATGAAACAATCAAGAATATGGATGATTATAATGAAATTAAACAGATGAATCATTCACTTTTTACAGCCCGTGGACTTAACTAATAGGTCTCCTTTTTCATTTAATTTTTCAAATTATAAATAAAATTAAGTAGACATTTTTGATATTGATTTTTAGGATTCAAAATGGGTTGGAGGTTTATTGATACAGACTTGGCTGATCCAATTTATGTAACAGCTGCCGATGATGCTATTTGTAATGCAAGAATTCAGGAGAAAATTGATAATACTTGTCATTTCTATAGGAGAAATTCACCAACTATATCAGTAGGTAGAAGTAGAAAAATTGAAGATGATATTAATTTAGATGAATGCATTAAAAACAATGTTAAAATAATAAGAAGAATTAGTGGAGGAGGTACAATTTTCACTGATAAAAATTGCCTTATCTATAGCTTGGTTTTTAATAAAAATGACTTAGATTTAAAGTCGTCAGAAGAAATTTTTAAAAAAATATGTAATCTAATTTCAAATTCACTAAAAACTTTTAACATCATTACTACTTTTAAACCTCCAAATGACATTTTGCTAAATAAAAAGAAAATATCTGGTTCAGCTCAGATATTCAAACGTAATATAACTCTTATTCATGGTAGTTTGCTTCTAGATACTGATTTAGATTTAATGAAATCAGTGTTAAAAAATTCGAAAACATCGAATGTATCAACCATTTATAAAGAAATAAAATTTCTGCCTGAAATGAGCAAGTTAAAAAAAACCATTAGACGAGAATTTGAAAAATATTTTGACAGTGAATTTATAGAGTCAAGATTTTCCGCATTGGAAGGGGAAATGATAAACAGACTAGTAAGAGAACGATATCAAAAAGATAATTGGAATCTGATGAGATAGAGACATGTTAATTAAAAAAGTAAATGCTTTTACCGATTCAATTTATGGAGGAAATCCTGCAGGGGTTGTAATAAAACCTTCAAAATTGACAGATGAAATAATGAAAAAAATAACAAGAAAAATAAAAGTCTCTGAAACTGCGTTTGTGTATCCAAGCAAAATAGCAAATTTTAAGTTAAGATTTTTTTCACCAAAAGTTGAAGTTGATCTATGTGGCCATGCGACAATAGCTACTTTTTTTACTTTAGCAGAAGAAGGAATATTAAAAAGTGAATCTAATAGAATGACAATAACTCAAGAAACTAAGGCAGGTATTCTTCCCGTAGATATATTTTTTGAGAATAAATTATGCGAAAGAGTGATGATGCAACAAAAATCTCCAATAATACTTGACTGTAAAATAAATATTGCAGAAATTGCTAATTCTTTAGGGGTAAACAAAAATGAAATTGATGAATCTCTTCCCACACAGATTGTATCAACAGGCTTATTTACTTTACCAATATGTTTGAAATCTTTATCATTTTTAAAAAAAATAAGACCTAATTTTGAAAAAATAAAAAATATTTGTTTAAGAGAAAATATTGGCAGTTTTCATATATTTTCATTTGAAACAATAGAAGATATTTCTCTATATCATGCTCGAAATTTTGCTCCTTGTTACGGGATAAATGAAGACCCGGTTACAGGGACTGCAAATGGAGCTCTTTCATATTATTTATTTAAAAATAATATTATTAAAGAAAAAGAGTTTATATGTGAACAAGGTGACATAATTGGTAGACCAGGACGGGTTTTTATTAATGTTGGGACAAATTGTGTATATGTAGGAGGCAGAGCGAAATTTGTTTCAGAATTTGAATTGTAATAATAAATTTGATTTTGAGGACATCGCTGTAAGTCATTACAATACTTTACCTGACGTCTTAAAAGGTTTTTCATTACCAAAAAAAATTGTAATTTATGATAGTACTTTAAGAGATGGAGAACAAATGCCAGGTTTGTCCTTTTCCCAAGATCAAAAATTATCCATTGCAAGAAAATTAGATGAGATAGGTATTCCAGAAATCGAAGCAGGTTTTCCAGCAATATCAGAAAACGAAAAACAAACGATAAAAAAAATATCCAAAGATGGTTTAGATGCAAAAATTTTAGTATTGTCAAGATTAAAAAAGGAGGATATAGATACTGCAATTGAATCTGACGCAGATATTGTATTGCTTTTTATTGCTTCTTCAGATATACATTTAAGATTTAAACTTCATTGTAGCCAGCAAGAAATTGAAAATAAAATTATATCATCTATAGATTATGCTAAAGATCATGGGATAGTCCCAAGTTTTAGCACTGAGGATAGTACTAGAACTTCCTTAAATTTTTTAACAGAACTTTATGAAATAGCAATAAAGACGGGTGCAAAACGAATCGGAGTTACAGATACTGTAGGGTGTGCTACTCCTCAGACTATTAATTATATTATTTCACATGTAAAAAATAAATTTAAAATTCCGATTTCTGCTCATTTACATAACGATTTTGGTTTAGGATTAATAAATGCAATATTTGCATTAAATGCTGGAGCGACGCATATATGCACAACGATAAATGGTTGGGGCGAAAGAGCCGGCAATATTTCTCTTGAACAACTTGTTATGGCTTTAAAAATTCTTTATAATAAAAATTTAGGGATTGATACAACAAAATTTTATGAATTATCAAAGATGGTTTCGCAATATTCTGGAATTCCTATTCCAATTACTCAACCTTTTACAGGTGAAAATATATTTTCACATGAATCTGGAATTCATGTTGCTGCAATAATTGAAAACCCACGAACTTATGAACCCATTTCTCCAGAACTTGTAGGTAATAAAAGAAATATTATGTTAGGTAAACACTCTGGAAAACACATAATAAAATTATTACTAGACAAATATGGCATTGAGTATAATGATGAGTTAGTCAAAGATTTAGTATTAAAAATAAAGGATATTGGGGAAAAATATGGTTATTTATCCAATCCACAAATTGATTCCATTATTAAAGGAATAGCAAGAGATAAAATAAATGAAAAAAATATTTCGTAGTTATTATGTTTGGCCACGATTTCCTTCAGTTTCAATGTCAGGAAATATTTGCAATTTAAGTTGTAAACATTGTAATCACAAATACCTAAATGACATGCAAGATATTACTACACCAGAAAAATTAATTAAAAAAAGCCGAGAATTTGTTGAGGATAAATGTGTTGGTTTTTTATTAAGTGGTGGATGCAATAAAAACGGCGAAATGTTAAATTTAAAAAAACTTCTCCCTGCAATAAAAAAAATAAAGGATGAAACAAGTCTTATAATAAAACTCCATGCTGGTTTTGTTAACAAAGCTTTGGCAGAAGATATTGCTAGTGCTGGAGTTGATATTGCCTCAGTTGAGGTAGTAGGATCAAATGAATCCATTAGAGAAATATTTAATTTTAAGGCAAGTGTTAAATCTTATCAATCCACTTTATCTAATTTAGAATCTGCAGGTATTTCATACATTGTTCCTCATATTTGCATAGGACTTCATTATGGAATGCTTAAAGGCGAATTCAATGCTTTGAATATAATTAAAGATGCATGTAAGCCATCTTCGTTGGTCATAATTATCTTTAGACCTACAAGAGGAACAATTATGGAAAAATGTAAAATACCAAATGTTACTGATATATCGTCGGTAATCAATGAAGCTAAAAAAATTTTTAAGGATAAGGATGTCTCGCTTGGATGTATACGACCACGCTCAAAATGTAGGGAGAAAATTGAGGTTGTTGCGCTAGAATCAGGTGTTACAAGAATGGAAATTCCCTCTAGACACACAATAGAAAATGCTAAAAAAATGGGTTATGAAATAAAAAAAATTAATGCTTGTTGTGCTTTGCCTGTTGAATTAGAACATATTGCGATTGAAAAATAAACTATACCCCCATCGTAACTCTTAAAAGATCACGAGCACCTGGTGAAAAACCAAGAATCAATATTCCTATTTTTAATAGATTAACAAATGTCTGATAATTTTTCAATTCTTCTTTATATAAAATATCAAATATATAAATAACTACTACAATTAACAAGAATTTCACTATTGGAAACAAAGGTGGCCAGATTTCCATCAGTGCATTAGAGGCGGGATGTTTTTCTACATAAAAAGGTAATCCCATTTTAAAAGGATCATATATACTGATGTAACTAGTCAATCCATCGACCATATGGCCTGCAATCATAGAAAGATTGAGAGGGGTCTTAAAGATTATAATTTTTTCATTTTTAGAAAAATTTTTTGCAAAAAAATAAACAAGTATTATAATAATAGAAACTAACCCTATGATTAGTATAAATATATCAAATCTAACTTCTGAGTAAATATTTCCCCATTGATATCCTGCAATCCATTTACTAATAAGATAAATGCTAGGTAATAAAAATAATAATCCTCCAGAGAATAATAAAGAGTTGACTGAAATATACTTTATTCTAAAATAATTGTTAATTAACGGTATTAAAGCTAAACAAGATATAAAATAAAAAATCACGGGCTCAAATGACTCAACTCCATATTTTGCTCCATAAGTCCAAATTAAAGATACAAAAATATTGATGAATAAAATTAATGCAATAGGAAAAAGTATTTTACATTTACCAGTATGATTTTTTTTAGTAAATATCTCAAAATAATACCCTGATATAACAAAAAATAAAGCAAAAAAAGCAATTTGAAGATATATAAGAGGAGAAATAAACCAATAAATAAATGGTACATTGAAATACTCAGCATCTTCCAAAACTCTGCTTACAGGACCCAATAAGATATAAGGCAATAAAGCAAGACAAAATTTCCAGTCTATGATTATTTTTAGTTTCTTTAATAATTTGTATATTAAAAATAATGATATTACTAATATCAAGCCATAAGTAATTTCAGAAATTAAAGTGTAACCTTCAACAGCTGAAACCCCATTATGAATTGCGGTAGTCGAAGTTGGATCTGCATCTGCTACAATAGGGCCCCAATAATACTTCCATATCCAATTATCATAAAAAATCGAAGATGCAAAAATACATCCTAATGCAATACTAGATATAATTATAATTAATATAATGGAAAATATCTGGAATTCATGTTTTTCGATCCAAAGTCTCATTTCCATCGCCACAAAGAAAAAATAATATATTAAAGCAGCGGTTTACTTGTTTGAAATATTTATGGAGCGATTTACAAAATATAAAACGATGATTTTTCCTCGCGAAGTAATTGTTGGTCATAATACTACGGATCAAATTAAAGATATGTGCCGAAGAATGACTATAGGTAAGAAAATACTCATTGTTGTTGATAAAAATACTAAAAAAATATCTGGTGATAGAATTGCAAAAATATTATCAGGTGCTGGATATGATGTTAATATTGTTACTCTTGCCACTCCAATTATAAAAAAAGATTTACCTATCACCTGGCCAAGTGTTAAAGAAGTAAGTACCGTAGTTAAACACGCAAACGAATATCAATCGGATTTTTTCTTGGGTGTTGGAGGTGGCTCAGTTATTGATGTCACTAAGCTTGCTGCCTACGAACTTTCAAAATTCTATATCAGCGTACCAACTTCTGCAGCTCACGATGGCATGGCTTCCCCTCGTGCTTCTATAAAAAACAAAAAGGGATCTATCTCAAAAACTGCTGAATCTCCTATGGCAATTCTTGCAGATACCTCAATTATTTCAAAAGCACCTTACAGAATGCTAGCCTCAGGTTGTGCTGATGTTATTTCAAATTTATCTGCTGTAAAAGACTGGGAATTGGCCTACAGGTTAAAAAATGAAGAATTTAGTACATTTGCAGCCTCTTTGTCTGAAACATCATCAACATTACTTCTAGAAAAAGCAGAAGATATTCGCTCAGGTTTAGAAGAAGCCGTTTGGCAAGCAGTGAAATGTATGATTGTCTCAGGTGTAGCTATGAGTGTGGCAGGAAACACAAGACCTGCGTCAGGTTCCGAACATATGTTTTCGCATATGTTAGATAAAATTGCACCAGGTAAGGCATTACATGGCGAACAATGTGGTGTAGGGGCCATTATGATGATGTATTTACATGGCGAGGATTGGGAGAAAATAAAAGATTTTTTAAAAATAATTGGAGCTCCAACCAATGCTAGAGACTTAAGAATACCTAAGAAAAAAATTATAGAGGCTTTAGTAAATGCACAAAAAATTAGACCTGAAAGATACACAATTTTAGGTGAACAAGGTTTAACTGAAGATGCTGCAAAAAAATTAGCAAAAATAACAGGAGTAATATAATGACTCTTGTAACACTAATAGGGGAAAAATTAGCAAAAGAAGGGGAAGAATTCATATATTTTGGTCCTAATAATGAATGTAGAAATTGTAAATTAAAGACGGTTTGTTTTAATCTTCAACAAGGGAGACAATACAAAATTATAAAAGTCAGGGAAAAACAACATAATTGTGTTATTCATGATGGAAATGTAGTAGTTGTAGAAGTTGATGTTTTACCGATTATTACATCGATTGATAAAAATTTATCTGAAGGAAATGAAACAAAAGTAAATAAGATTGAATGTAAAAATATTGGATGTGACTTCTTTCACATTTGTTTAAATAAAGCAATTCAAAAGGACAAAACCTATAAAGTTGTAAAATTATATGAGAAGATTGAATGTCCTGAAGGTTTTGAACTATATAAGGTTGAATTGTCCATTTAATGACAATTTATATTATAAATTAAACCTTCTCCAAAATAATTTTCTATTTCACCATTAGGGTCGCTTACAATACTCTGCCAATTTTTGGTATATTCAACTGAAAAATTGTCTTTATTAGTGATATAAGCAATACCTATACAGATGACTGAAAGGCCAGAAATCCCACAATTCCACACTTCTCCAATGATTCTAACATTTAATTCTTTCGTTAAATCAATACCATTATAGATAATATATTTCGACTGATGGGAATTTGACAAATATCTTTCACCTGAAAATCTGGAGCTATGATTCAATTTAATATTATCAGATAAATTATCTTCGATTATCCCTTGAATTTTATTGAAAAGTTCATCCTCATTGGTCAATAAAAGCGACTTTAAGGTAGATATTGATAATGAAGCAGGATATTTACCTCTTATTTCATATAATGAGGTACACCACTTCTCTAAACCCAAAAAATGTAGACCAGTATTTCTTAATGATAAATTTTCATACCAACCATTGTTGATAATTTCATCTGGAATATATGCACATTTGATATTTACGCATCCTGAAAGTATTATTAAAAGAAATAATATTGATATGAAAGGAATTATTTTTCGTTTTTTTATCTCACAAATAACCATTGTAATATTTTGAATAATAGCTAAATATCTACTTTAAATTAACTACATTTTTAGAAAATTTAATTCTCTATATGCCCGCTTCTTTTTTTAGAAGTTTTGCTTTATCGATTTCTTCCCAAGTAAAATCCGGATCGTCTCTTCCAAAGTGTCCATAAGCTGCAGTTTTTTTGTATATTGGTCTTCTCAAATCAAGGGTATTGATTATCTCACTAGGCGTTATTGGGAAAAATTGTCTAATTAAATCTTCGATCTTATCTACAGGAATTTTATTCGTGCCAAAACATTCAATATTAATGGAAACAGGCTCAGCAACTCCTATTGCATAAGCAAATTGTATTTCACATTTATCTGCAATACCAGATGCTACAATATTTTTTGCAATATATCTTGCTGCATATGCAGCACTCCTGTCAACTTTTGTTGGATCTTTTCCAGAAAATGCTCCACCTCCATGTCTTCCAACTCCTCCATAAGTATCCACAATAATTTTTCTTCCGGTAAGTCCAGCATCCGCATAAGGGCCTCCTCTAATAAATGAACCAGTTGGATTTACTAGAAAAGTTGTATCCTTATCAATCCAATCTTTACAAATTGGTTGAATTACTTTTTCTATTATATCTTTTTTAATACGTTCGTGAGCAATGCCTCGGTCGTGTTGTGAGGAAACTACTATTGAATCAGCCCTTAAGGGTTTACCATTTTTATCATATTCAATAGAGACCTGTGATTTTCCATCAGGTCTCAAATAAGCAATTCCTCCATCTTTCCTAACTTCTGATAATTTTTTAGCAAGTTTATGAGCAAGGGTTATAGGTAATGGCATTAATTCTTTAGTTTCATTGCTTGCATAACCATACATCATACCTTGATCACCAGCCCCCTGTTGTCTATGTAATCCTTCTCCCTCAGATACACCTTGTGCAATATCGGGGCTTTGTTCTGTAATTTGCACCCAAACTGAACATGTTTCCCATTCTATGCCATACTCAGATTTTATGTATCCAATGTTCTTAATTACATCTCTTACTATACGAGGTATATCAATATATGCTCGAGTGGTCATTTCACCAAAAACCATAACTCCACCATTTTTAGTTCCTGTTTCAACTGCGACTCGTGAATATTTATCTTGCTTTATTGCTTCATCCAATATTGCATCTGAAATGAGATCGCACATTTTATCAGGATGACCCTCCGTTACGGATTCTGAACTAATAATTATCTTTCTTTTTGACATAATACCACATTCAGTAACTATCGCAAATCTTTTTTATTTTGAGGGAGTTTGGAAACTTAAACATCCTTATTAACTTTATTAAAAATAGAATTAAATTAATAAAAAAAATTAAAATAGATTATGATATTAATCGATTTTTCTAGTTGTCCATAAATTCTCATCTAAATTATCGTAAATATCATCGTCTGAGAAATTCTTAGGTTGCTTTTTATTTATGAGATAATTTCGTGTTCCATTTTGTTCATTTGAATATTTTGCAATGGTATTTTTCTTAAGTTTCCAGTAATGAGTTCTCCATTCTCTCCCATCATATAAAGTAGTTTCTTCTCGTTCGGTAGTAAGCATTCCTTCTTCTTCAAGTATGTAGAATAATTGTCTGTCTTCAGGATCTAGAACATTATCAATGACACGATCATCAAAACCAAAGATATCCATCACAAATCCAGCATCTCTTCTTGCTTCTTCTATATCTATACCAACTCTATTTGCAATTGCCCTGGATAAATCATCTAATGTAATTATGCTCATAAAAATACCGTTCCTATATCTCTCTTAGTCCTTCATTAAATTTTTTTCTTATATATGGGTTTGAACTAATATATATAATTTTCTATTAAATGAATTGATTATTAGAGTTTTTAATCTAGTTTATCAGAGGAATTTTTTATTTATTTTTTTAATATTGTTCATAAATATAGCTCTCTAGAATTGCAGACTTAAATTTCAAAAATTAATAAAGATTTTTATCTTAAAAAATTTAGTAAATTAAAATATTTCTAAAAGTATAATAAGATTTATATATCACAATCCTGATGCCTTCCTAAGAATGGGAAGGACAAATTCCTTTTAAATCTCTCCTCACCACCTTCGTTCTTCCCCATTCTCTCCTTACTCTATTAATCAAATAAAATTTTTCTAACTTTTTTATTAACAATACTACGATTCTTTTCATCTGTTATTACCATAATAACCCAATCCGGTATATCTCGGGATCTTATTGCTTTAGCCATGGGAGTAAAATGATCGAGATTGTAAGTTTTACTGTCGTCAAGAACAGAAATATCTGTTTTATTTATTCTAGGTTCTGCCCTATAAAGTTCTAAATGAGGAATATCAATTATTATATGGCCTTTTTCAATATTCAGTTTTTGTTGTATATCATTTTCTTTTTCTCTTTTAATCTTTACTTGTTCAAGTGACGTAATACAATTTAATTCATCTGAATCAAGGTCATATTTAGAGGCTACAAATGCTTGTTTGAAAAGTTTTCTATATTTCAAACGCATCATTATTTCATGTTGAAAATCTCCCATATTTTTTAGTGAACTTAGAATTTCTGAATCCGTTAAACGAAAAAATTCAAAAGGCTCTAACTCTGTAATTTCTTCAAGAGCTTTTGAGAGCATGAGTTCAGCAATTCGAACTGTTTTATGAAAATATATTGAAGAATACATTAATCCTCTTGCCATTAATATATTCTCAATAACTCCAACCCCTTTTCTATCTAAAATAATTTTATTTTCCAGCAATCTAATAGTCTGTAAAAAACGGTCAATATCAACCAGCCCGTAGGCAACACCCGTATAAAATGCATCACGGACTAGATAATCAATTTGATCTGCATCAATAGTGCTGTTTAATATTTGGCCTAAATAGGGTTTTTCAATGTTTTTTCCGCGAATTACTCTAACTATTTCATTTTTATCCAAACCTTCCTTAACTAGAGTTTCATTTACATTTAATTCACTAATGAAATTTCTCTCTCTAGGTTCGAATACATCATACTCACCCAAGATTAATTTCTCAGTTAAATCTACATGATCTACACCGAATTTCTCAAGAAGAATTGATTCTAAAGTATGTGAAAATGGTCCATGGCCAATATCATGAAGGAGTGCAGCACACATAACAATTTTTTTTTCATGTTTGTTAAGTTGAAGTGATTCTGAAATTTGGGAAGCAATACTATAAACACCTAAAGAATGTTCAAGTCTTGTATGATGAGCACCAGGAAAAACAAGATGCGCAAAACCAAGCTGTTTAATATTATAAAGACGTTGTAACTCTGGAGTTTCTAAAAGTTTAATAAAGAAATTATCTAACTTAATATTTCCATGGATTGGATCTCTGATTATTTTTTGATTATTTAACATTGTATTTTATTTGATATGCTGTTTCTTATTAATAATGTATTATTGAAAAATCAAATAATTGTCAAGATCTTAAATTTTAGAATATGAGTAAAAAGTAAGTTATAAAGAATTTAGTTAATATTTATATATAACATCTAATTTAACATAATAATCACGAGGAGAAAAAATGGAGAAGGCAATTTTATTTTCATTAGAAAATTGTATCAAGTGTAATCAAACCAAGGAATTATTGGAAAATAGAGAAGATATCGAGATTGTGACTTTTCCCCACGATTTTAACAGTTGGAGTGACGAAAATCTTGAGTTTGCAAAATCTTATAATGTTTTTGAAGATTTATTAAAAACAGCACCTATTTTGTGGCTAAATGGAGAAAAAAAAATAGGATATCTTAGAATAAGAAAATGGATACAGGATAATAAATAACTATCATAATTCATCGTCTAATCTTTTAAGAGTTTTTTTTATCATTAAATACCAATTATCTATACAACCCTCAATTTCTCTTCTAACAATATTTATATCATTGCAGAAATATGTGTGGTAGTATCCTCCAGATTTAATTGTCTTTGTTTTTTTTATACATAATTTGCTTGATGTTAATTTTTGTAAAGATCTATAGATAGTACTACGTTCTTTTTTCAATTTTTTTGCTATAGAATTTACTCTGGATTCCTTTGATTTCTTAAGATTATTGTAAACCAATATATCTAGATCATTAAGATTATAGATATTCTGAATAATATCTTTACAACAAAGGTTGCTATCTAAAGTTACAAATTTCATAACTTATAAATATGTATATTTCATTGCTTTATAATGGTTGTGCATAAATTATGCACAAACGTTAAATACTATATTGTTTATTAAGGTTAAAACATGGATGAATTACAAGAAATAAAAAAAAGAAAGTTTCAAGAATTAAAAGATAGATACATGAATAGAGGTACTAGAATGAATGAAAATTTTCCCAGCACACCATTGAAAATAACAGATGCAGATATTAACCAAACAATTAAGAAATACTCAACATTAGTAATTGATTGTTGGGCTCCTTGGTGCGGTCCATGTCGGATGGTTGGACCTATTATTGAAGATTTAGCAAAAGAAATGCAAGGTGATATTGTATTTGGAAAATTAAATGTAGATGAAAACCAAGCAACATCAATGAAATATCAAATTATGAGTATTCCAACTATGTTAATATTTAAAAATGGCAATTTAGTTGATAAATTAATAGGAGCGATGCCAAAAGAGCAATTAAAACAAAAATTAGTAACTTACCAATAAATTAAAGGTGAAATAAATTAGTAAGATTAAATATTCGATTTTTTTAATTTTTTTAATTTTTTTTATATCTGGTTGTACAGAGAGTGAAATAAAATGGGGAGATGCACCAGATTTTACTCTTAATACAATTAATGGTGACACCTTTAATCTCTCTGATAATATTGGAAAAATTATAGTAATTGATTTGATGGCCACCTGGTGTGCACCTTGTGTACAACAAATGACTCAGTTAAATGATGTTGTTGAAGAATATCAAGAAAATATTGTAGTTATATCAATTGATATAGACAAAAGCGAAACAAAAGACGACATAATTGAAAAATTTGGCAGTTATACAGACAAATGGACTTTTTTATTAGATGATTACGAACAAAATGTTGCCAATGACTATCAGGCAGACTATATTCCAAAGTTATTGATTATTTCTCAAAATGGAAATATTTATTATTCACATGTGGGTTACACAGATTATTCTACACTATCCGAAAAAATTTCGGAACTGTTAGAATAATTCAAAACGGAGGTAATATTATATGAAAAAAATCTTAAAAAACGCATTTGAAATAACTATAATAGCCGGATTAATGTTATCAATGATTACCAATGTAATTGCTGTAGATCCCAGTTATCAAGATATAACTATTGCACCTGAAGAGCCAACTCGTGAATCTGAAGTTACATTTACTGTAGAGATAGAGGGTGAAAACATAACAGAAGTTCGAGTTAGAGTAGAAGAATGTAATGATATATTCTGCTATCAAGATATTCAAAACGAAAGTATGACTAACACTCAAGATAATATTTGGGAAGGAACTGTTACTTTATTACATGATGATACAACATATGGAACAGTATGGCTTGAAATTTTAAGTGACGAAAAATGGTATGATTTCAAAGAATCTGGGATTGAATTTGATGTGGTAGCAAGTAGTGAAAACGGTGATGATGGGGAAAACGGTGATAATGGTAGCAACGGAGGAAACGATGGCGACAGCACACCTGGATTTGAACTAATATTACTGGTAATATCAATTATTGTTGCTTTTTCAATTTACAAGAAAAAGAGAATTAGATGAATCTGAGATTTAAGAGATTAATCTCACAAATTATTTTCTTTTTTTCAACTAATCTAGGTATTAAATTAGGAAATATTTTTCCTGGGATAACAACAGGTTTTTGTTATCCTTTTTTTTATTGTCATGCTTGTCCAACCGCTTCAGCTGCTTGCCCATTAAGAGCAATTGAAATTGGGGTGTATGAGCACAAATGGAATTTAAGACTTTTTTTATATCCAATATTATTAATCAGTTTTGTGGGAGTTATCTCAGGTAGAGCTGTGTGCGGATGGGCTTGTCCTATCGGTCTTCTTCAGAGAGTAACTGGAAAAGTTGCTAAAAAGATTAAGAAGAAATATCCTATTGCACAAAAAATTGGTCAGCTAAGAATTGAACCTCTTTTTAGATATATAAAATATTTTGTTTTTATTGGATTAGTAATCGCAACCCCAATTCTAATTGGTTTTATGTTTACAGATGTGTGTCCAGTTGGATTTCTTGTAGGTACCATTCCGATTTCAATACTTAATCCTGGAAGTTTTTCTCCAAATGAATTTTTCTTCATTGCAATGGGAGTTTTTATATCATTTATTATTTTAATTTTTGTTGTTGAACGTGGATGGTGCCGATATTTTTGCCCAATCGGAGCAATGTTGGCTCCTTTTAACAAAATAAGTTTGTATAAAGTGTCAGTAAATAAAGATGAGTGCATACACTGCAATATCTGCTCAAATGAAGCTTGTCCGATGGGAATTGACGTTCCAAATATGGACAGAGATCCGGAGTGCATTTTATGTGGAAAATGTATAGAGGCTTGTCCTAAAAAAATAATTAGTTTTGAGAGGGTATAAAATATGAAAAAAATGACAATTGGCAAAGTTGTTGTTGTTGCATTAATAACTATTGGAATAGGAGATATGATATTTGAATATAATACATGGGATCTTATTAATGGAACAATTGTCAGTACTCTTTGTCTTAGCTGTATAAAATTAGATCCGGTCTCAACACTTGAATTTGTATTTGAAACTGGAAATGGTGAGGGGCACCCTGAATTTGTATTGGAAAACTTGACAACTGGAATATTATTTATCGAATATAGAAGTGATGTTTGTAAAGCATGTGATGATATGGCCCCTATAATAAAGGAAATTTTTCATTTAAAATTTGAGAAAGAAGACATTATTTATGAACGACTCGATTATAAAGATTCAATAGTAAATTTCTATCATCTTAATCTTGATCACACAACTCAAATTCAAAAAAATTCATTTTATATATACGATAAAGACCAAGTCAAAGGTGTACCTATGTTTGTAGTTATTACAGTTAAATATGATCGTGGTATAATTAAACCATGTTATTGCAATGCTTATGGAACCTTAGGAAAAGAATCATATGACGAGAGAAAAGAAATGGTCGAAAATATGATAGAAGATGGATTAAAATTGTATGAACAAAACTCTGAAGGTTATCAATATCCTTAAAAATTATAACATTAAAAAAAAAGATTGAAAGGTTCTTTACCTTTCTTTAAATCTCGTTGTTTTTAATTTTATGTTTTAGAATGTCAAACTGTTTTCGAGTAAGAGTACAAATGTTGTCTTTTTCACCAATTATTACTTGATTTTCTTGTACATCTACAACAGGACATTTAGGTGAGACACAGCTACCTTCACTACATAAAACTACTTTCATTTTTTTATTGCCTCCGTTAATCCATTATATATATTAATTATATCTTATCGTTTTAAATAATTTTTGGTATACTCAGGTTTATAATATTTTTTGTAACTATTGTTGTTTATTAAAAAATAGTAGTAATAAACATTAAATATAATGAGAAAAGGTATTGGAAATTTAAATATATTCCGATATTTTAATATTTTTTCTATTTACTTTTGATATAATTCGAGCTTGTGATTTGTCAACATTCTCTATCTCTTTAAATGAAACTTCAACATCATCCCCGATTTTTTCTCTAAAACCCTTTTTTAATGTGGAAAATAATTCATTAGCACTTGGTCCTTTCTTATCTGCTTGTTTATCTATTACTACCTGAATTTCAATATGAGTTAAATCATGTTGAATAACTCTTGTTTCTTTTAACATATCGGTTTTTAGTTGGTATAAAACGCGACTAAAAATTTCTGAAATCCCAGAAGGAAGCATAACCTTGCCGCCTGGAAAAATCAATGACAACATATCTCTTCCATAGATTTTTTTAATAAGACCACCTGAAATATCACAATTACAAGATTCATATAAAGGCGATACAATATCATTAATTGCATTATATCGGATTATAGGTGTTCCATTACCAAACAATTTAGTAATTATTAAATTTCCAGGTTCTCCAGATGAAACTGGAATACCACCTTTAAGAAATTCTAAATGTAATAAATCAGACATTATGTGATAATGCCCTTTTTGACATTCAAAAGCAATTGGACCCGTTTCTGTTGCCCCATAAACCTCAAATACTTTTGTGTCAAATTGGTCTTCAATATACTTTTTTAATGACTTATCTAATACTGTCCCTGTTGATGCTATATATCTAGGGTTAATATCTTTTCCATAACCTTGATCTCTTAGAAGGGCTAAATGACCAAGCATTCCTACATATCCACCTATGAATTCTGGTCTAAAATCGTTTATTTTATTAATGACTTTTTTTGGATCATCATTTGTATCTAACCATTGAATATTTTTAATAAAACTATTAAGTTTTAAACGAGGAGACAAACCTTTATTTATATATCCACTTTCAGCAGTATGAGGTGCAAAATCTCCAATAATTGTTAATTTATTCTTTCTCCAATTTATATCAAACTCTTTTATTGCTCTAATATATCCAAAAATCCCAACAATAATATCGTGCATATCGACAAAGATTGATAGTGATTTACCAGTTGTACCTGAGGTGGATACTTCAATAAATTTTTCTCTATTAATTACTTTTGGCAAAATCCCTTCTGGGTAATATTTTTTGATATCTCCTTTAGAAATCTCAGGTAATTTTTCAATATCATTCAAACCATGAATATCAGATGGATGTATTCCATTTTTCTTGTATTTATCATGATAAAGTGGAACAGTATATGCATATCTAACGATATTGCGGAGCTGTTTGTCTTGAAAATTCCTAAGTTGTTTTTCATTTAATATCCATAATCTGTTAATATCAACAAAATAACTTTTTATAACCTTAGATACGAAAAGAGGATTAAGTAAATAGTTCATTATTCAATATGCCCTCCAGACTAAATATTTTTTCATTTGCCATAAATAGATAAGGTAAATTACTTTAATATATGTTTATATTATTTGGATTTTGACTATAAATGAACATACTAGTTATTGAAAATATATGGTTGGGAAATCTCAAATATGGATTTTTAGATAAAACATTGTACACAGCTTTTTCTATTCTTCCAACATTATATGCAAGAAAAATTGCAGCCATCACTCCAAAAAATCATAATGTGAAAGTTATAACTGAACGTTATTCAAAGATTAACTTTGATGAGTCAGTAGACATCGTCAATATAAATTTTACTACCTCAACAGCACCTAGAGCTTATGAAATTGCTGATAAATTCAGAAAAAAAGGTGTGACCGTAGTATTTAGTGGTCTTCATCCATCAGTATTGCCTGATGAAGCAATTCAACATGCAGACAGCATATTATTAGGGTGGGGAGAATTGAATTGGCTTCAATTTTTAAAGGATTATGAAAAAAACAAAACAAAGCAAATTTATCCCCCAACAAAATATGATAAATCAATAAAAATACCCCCAACAAATGTAAAATTACCTGGACTAGTTATTACTGGAGCCGTCGAAGCAACAAGAGGATGTCCTTATAACTGTAAATTTTGCCCTGAAACAAATATCCCAGGTGGATCTCAATTTTACATGCGACCTATAAATGAAGTTATCGATGAAATAAAATCCATTCCACAAAAAACTATCATGTTTTATGATACTTCTTTAACAATTAATCCAGATTATACTAAATCTTTATTTAGAGAGATGATAAAATTAAACAAAAAATTCTTTTGTAATGGTAATGTAGATGTTCTTGCCAAAGATAAAGAATTGGTTCGACTTTCACATAAAGCAGGTTGTGTTTCATGGTTAGTTGGATTTGAATCAGTTACTCAAAAATCCATTGAAAATGCTGGGAAAAAAACCAATAAAGTTAATGAGTATTTTAAGGCAGTTAAAAATATTCATGATAATAAAATGGCTGTTATAGGATGCTTTATTTTTGGATTTGATACTGATACAAAAGATGTTTTTGATTTAACGATTAAAACAATAAAAGAACTAAAAATCGATGTCGCAGATTTTTGTGCTCTAACCCCATTTCCTGGAACGCCTATTTTTGAAGAATTTAAAAAAGAAGGCCGAATATTAACTAAAGATTGGACTAAATATAACATGAAAGAAGTGGTATTCAAACCAAAAAATATGTCCGTAGAAGAATTAATTGGAGGAGTTAAAAAAATGTATATAGATTTTTATTCGACACCTTATACAATAAAAAGAATCTTAAGAAGTATTAGGTTAGGAATTTACCCTTTTTTTATGGTTGTAGCAAGAAATGCTATAGCTAAGATAAATAGCAGGAGATTATTTATTTAAATCTAAAAAATATTAATTTTTTATTAAATACTATTGCTTAAATTCAAAAGGGATTTAACAGTTTTTTCCCAAGAAAATTTTTTCTCACAAATTTTTCGAGAATTATTACCTAATCTTATCCTAAATTGTTCATCATCAATTAGTTTACTAATTTTTTCTGATAGATCATCGACAGAGTGAGAATCAGCTAATAAGCCAGTATTTCCGTCATCAATAATTTCATCACTTGCAACTATTGTATTTGGATAGTCTGGTTTAAGTCCAATGCACGGTAATTTACAAGCCATAGCTTCTAAATATACTAGTCCAAAACCTTCATATTTTGAAGTATGAACAAACAAATCTGCAGTTTGATAGAACCTTAAAACATCGTTTCTCAATCCAGTAAATATTACTTTTTTATTAAGATTTAAGATATTAACAATATTTTCTAAATATTTTCTCTCAGGACCGTCCCCAACAATGACTAAAAAAATATCTTTCTTATCGATTTTTTTAAAAGCATTAATCAACATTTCCAAATTCTTTTCATGAGAAAGTCGACCAATGGTTAATATTATTTTACAATCCTTTGGAATCTTAAATTCTTTTAATAAATTAATATCTTTTTTTGAGGGGAAAAACTTTTTATTGTCCACACCTGGTGGAATAACATTTACCCTTTTAGGTTCTAAACCATATAAATTACAGATTTCTTGCTTTCTCATTTTACTTAAAGTAACAACTTTATCACTTTCGTTTATAGCTTGTTTTTCAATTAGATAATATTGGGGTCTTAATTGTTTTACATAAAATCTTACAAAAACACTAGCATTTGAATAAGTGCTATAAAGCTTAATCAAATTTGATGCAATTGCATGGTTGATATAGATTATTGGTATCTTTTTTCTAAATGTCTTATTAGAAGCAAAGGCATCTAAAAAAAAATTAGACCAAACACTATCACAATCAAATAAACCATTATCAAGATATTTTTCAAGTCTTTTTACAAAATATATTGGGCTTAAAATATTTAAAGGAAATAATCGAATCTTATAGTATGGGTGTCTGAGAATTTCAATGTTGCCAAATGAATCATTTGTCGATAGAGTTTTATTATGCTTTGATGATAAAATCATAGGTTCATGACCCGTTTCTTTTAATATTTTTGAAACATTGTAAATAAAGCTCTCAATTCCGCCTGTAGAAGGATAATATAGTACATTTTGTAATTGTATTTTCATCTCTTTTCCATTTTACATAATTTTATTTTTTTACTACCCCAAAAAACTCAAAACCACTCCTAATGTTTGATAAAAACAATGAAATGAATGACTGTAAAAACCCTAAATCATCATTTTTAAGAGATTTTTTAAGTAGATCAACCATAAATTTCGCTCTCAAAAAATATTCTCTATTTGCTTTGATACAATAGTTATCAATCTCATGTCGAGACATAATACTAAGATTTTTTTCAGAACCTGAATTAACGATATATTCATCCTCTGTAATTTTACCCTTTTCAACTGCTTCGCACCATAAATCAGATCCTGCTACATATTTCAAATGGAGAAAAGAAACTGAATCTAATCTTAATGATTTTGCAAAAGTTAACGTTCTTTTAAAATGATCTTTTGTTTCAATCGGAGCGCCTAAAATAAAAGTACCAATAGTAAAAAAACCCATACGATTACTTAGCCTTACAGCTTTAATAATACCCTCAATTGTTGTATTTTTATTATAAAAATCAAGAACATCTTGATTACCTGATTCAAAACCAAATTGTAAATGAGTTACCCCTGCTTTTCTCATATTTTCAAACAACTCTTTATCTATTGCATCCACTCTTGCTGCAGTTATTATAAATTTCATTTTGATTTTTTCTTTAATTATAGTTTCAAAAAGTCTATTAATTTCATTTATGTTTGTAATAAAACTATCATCCTCAAATGCAACATATTTATATCCTTGATTTGAGAGTTCAATTAATTCCTTAACTACATTTTCAACAGTTCTTGTTCTATATTTTTTCATACTAACTGAATTTCTTGAGCAGAATTTACAGTGATAAGGACAACCTCTACTCATTATAACCGAGGTGAATTCCCCCTTCTTTATTTTGGGATTATATTCTTTTCCATAGTTATATTTTTCAATTAATTTTCTTGAAGGAAAAGCTAATGTATTTAAATCTTCAATTAATTCTAAAGGAGCTCCTTTTCTTATTTTCTCATTTTCCTTGTAATATATACCAGGAATTTTTGAAAAATCGCCCTTTCTTATAATAGTATTTTTAATATCATTAATTATTAATTCTCCATCTCCTTGTACGCAAATATCTGCGCCTGTTTCTTTTAAAGATTTTTCTGGAAATAAGTTACAATGAGGACCCCCAATAATAACAGTAATTTGCGGTTTAAATTGTTTTATTTTTGTTATAATCTCTTTTGAACATTGGAGTGAATAACTAAGCACGGTTAATCCCACTATATCTGCTTTTTCAGTTTCATTTTTTAATTTTTGTTCATCAAATGATTCAGCGGAAAAATCTAAAATTGTTATATTATCTCCTTGGTCTTCAAGAACTCTTGCAATATATAATAAACCCAAAGGGGGGGCTATACCCTTAAAAGCAGTTTCTTTATTACTTGAAGAATTTAAAGAAGGTTCAGATGGGGGGTAAATTAGTAGAAATTTAATCTTTTTACCTCCTGAATTGATAACATTTCTTATATACAATATTATATTAAGTATTTTAAAACCATTGAAATAAATTGAAAAAAAGTAAATATAAGATTATAAAAAGAATGTTATAACGTTTATGCTATCAGTAGCAACTCTATTTTCTTTATCTATTAATTTTACTTCAATTGTATGTTTTCCAGGTATGATTAAACGTTTAAATGAACCAATTGTTCGGAAAGTCCATGAATATGGCCCCTCAGTCATGTTATAGCGTAAATCTCCGTCTATATAAAATTCAACCCTATCAACTCCAGCTTCTGCAAGAACAGATACTTCAATGGTACCTCTACCAATTAAAACGGTTCTTTTTGTAATCCATGTCCTCATGTTAAACAAGCCAAATATATGTCTGAATTGCTCTTTTGGTAAAGTAATACCAATTGTAGGTGGAAGAGTTCCTTCTCTTACCTTAGCAGTAGTAACTGCATCAGCATAGTAAGCATCAAATGGATTCTCATTAGGGGGATTAAGATAACCCTGATTTTTTTCGGAATTAAATACAACAGCAAATACTTGGATATTCTCAGGATAAATATCTGCAAAATCAGCTTCGATTGCGTTCCAAATTACAGAAAAAGATTTGTTTTCGCCAGAAGTTATCGATATATCTTCATTAATTGAGTAATCAATAAAAGCAAAATGGAAAGGATCATCCGCATGATCAATCCATCTACTCTGAATTTCTGAAATATAAACTCTTAAATTTCCTTTGTAAGTAGATGCTTCATTATTTTTAATTGTAACTTCAGTTGTTAGCTCAGACCTTGTATCATTCCATTTGGCATTGAGGTTTATAATAAGTTGTGGTAAGTCACGGTTGGTTGCACTTAAAATATTTTGTTTTAATTTATTTTCATAATCTTCTATAAAACCAACTATTACTTTAAATCCACCATCTATATATACCGTTGGATTTACAACTCTTTTTAATTCATCTACGGCACGTTTTTTGGCTTTGCTACTTTCATCATCTACTAAACTAACATAATAAAAATCTGGATCATCAGGATTTTGATTCTCATATAATGTATATAAAACTTCTGCAACATTTACACAATATTTACAAGTAGTTGCTGTAGTTTCTTCAAGAAAAACAATATGTTTAGTACTGTTATTATCATTACCATTTTCAACAATTACAGTAATAGTATAAAATTTACTACCATCTGCAGCAGGTTCTCCAACAGGTCCATTTCCTGCCTCATCATCAACAGTTACATAATAATACCAATCTTTAGTTGAATCAGAAGGAATATCGATAGTATAAGTACCACTTAGAATATCACCTGATTTTAACTCACCACCAGTCGTTTTGTAAAATATTGTTGCCTTTGTTACCTCTACATTATCCGAAAAAGTAACAGAGATTTTTGCTTTTTCTCCACTATTTACTGTAATATCTCCAGTGATTGAATCAATTGTAGGAGGTATATCATCAGTTGAATTATTGTTTCCATTGTGATTATGATTATTGACATCCTTTTCATCCATGTAGAAAACAACATAAACTGAAGAAATAATGATTATCGCAATGATAATTACTATTGCTATTTTTATTAAAGATTTCATAATTATATAAAATATACCGTATTTTTTATATATAAACTTAATGATTTTATCTGTAATTTTACAAAAAATGATTATCTACCATCTTAAAAACAAAAAATTTAAAGAAAAATAAAGATTTAATTACGTAGTCTTAGTTTCGGAAATAATGGATTTGATAACCAGCATAATTATTATCCTTGCAGCAGCGCTGGTTGGCAGATATGTCTCAAAAAAATTGAAACAACCAATTATTTTAGGAGAATTGATAATTGGAGCAATAATTGGAAATATTGCTTTGATAATTAGTTCCGATGCATTTAAATTAAATCCTTCAGTTGATTTTCTTGCAGATATAGGTATACTGTTCCTTTTATTGTCTGCAGGTTTGTCAATCAATCTTAGAGAATTTAAAAAAATAGAAGTTAGTTCTTCTGTGGTTGCAATTCTTGGAGTAATTATTCCTTTTATTTTGGGATATTTAATGACTTTAAGGTTTGGATTTTCACATACAACTTCACTTTTTGTAGGAACTGCTTTAATGGCAACCTCAATAGGTGTAAATGCCGAGATTTTACTTGAGTTAAAAGTAATGGGAACAAGATTGGGCAGCCTAATAATGGGAGCTGCTGTTATTGATGATATTATAACCATGGTTGTCTTAACAATATTGATAAGTATTGTAAAAAAAGGTCAAATATCTATCTGGGAGATCAGCTTATTATTATTTTTAGTTTTATTATTTTTATTAATTTCTAGTTTATTAACTAAAGAAAAAGTTACTATTTTTATAGACAAGACCCTCACAAATATTAGATTAGGTAGAGAAAATCTATTAATTGTTGCAATTGTAATAACATTAATATTTTCTTTAATAACTGAAAATATTGGATTATCAATGATAATTGGAGCTTTTATAGCAGGTATAATTATCGGTCAGATGAGTTTCTTTAGAGATTTAAAGGACTATGTATCTTTAATTGGAGAGGGATTTTTTATACCAATTTTTTTTGTAACTGTTGGAACTACCTTTGATTTAAATGCATTTATTTCTATTGGCAGCTTTGCAGGTATATTAATAATAATAGCAATTGCAGGGAAATTTGTTGGATGTAGTTTAGGGGCAAAAATTAAAAAGTTTGATAATAGAGAATCAATAATTGCCGGTATAGCAATGATTCCTAGAGCTGGTGTGGAATTGATTTTAGTCAAATTAGGACTTGACTATGAAATAATAAATACAGAAATTGCTTCAGCTATTGTTGTAATGGTAATTATAACAACATTAATTACCCCAACCGCTTTAGTTAAATTTCTAAAAAAGTAGATTTAAATATTATTTACTAATTGAGAATTTAATATGACAAAAAATAAGCGTCTAATACCTGAATTCTATGAGATGAAAGTAAAACAAATAATAGACAAAAGAATTTGGGATTTACCTATAATTGATAAAAATACTGATCTTACAACTATCCTTAATATACTAGGTGCTCGAAATCATATATGGGTTGTGAATGATAAAAAAAGTAATGAACTCGTAGGAGTAATAACTGAACATGATGTACTTTATATCTTAGCTCCAAAAGAATTTCCATCTTATGTTTTTGGAATGCCAGATATTCGATCCATTCAGCACGGAACAGCTAAAACTGCTGAAGATATTATGCGTAACAGAGTCATGGTTTGTCATTCAGATGATAAAATTGCAGACATACTTGAAAAGATGACTACGCATAGATTAAGAAGACTTCCGGTTGTAGAGGACAAAAAGATTATTGGAGAAATAACTTTAAATAGGTTAATTAGTAAATACTATAACGCAACCCAGTATCATTCAATAGTGGATGAAGAATAGTTAATTATTATAAGAAACTTTTAAATTTAAGTGTTTAGTTCAGGGTAAATATAAAAGAGTTATTTAAATCTACAAATATTTCAAGGTGTTTATATGAATGTTCTAGATGAAGCAAAAGAATTGATGACTGAAGCAGGATGTGAAAAAGCCTATGCAGTTTATAAAATGCAATTAAACGGCTTAGCTGAAGTAAGAAGCTGTAATGAAAATGGGGAGTCAATAGAGATTGAAAAAAATATTAGTAAATTAGTTCCCGTAATTGAACAACGATTGGAGTTTGACCCTGAAAAGCCGATAGAATGCCCTTTAAATTCTTCCATGGATAAATATTTAGAATTCATTCTTAAAAGTAGAAATATAATCCCTTGTAATCTTAATGATGAGGAATTTAAAAATATTGAAAATAAACTAAGTCTGCTTCTAAAAAAATACAAATGGACAATTCAAAAAAGACACTAGCATTACTTTGAGACTAATGATTTTTGTTATACATATATAGAATTTGGACCCGATATTACAGCTAAAAAATAACCTCTAATCTTTTTAGATTTTTAGAGCAATTTTATAAGTAATTAATTCATTTTAAAATTTAAAAGATGAAAATATGATGATAAAAAAAAGTTACTCCTGGATTGAAGTTATTCCATCAGCTTTAGCAAGTCTTCTCTTTATATTGCAAATCATCGTGGGTATATACTTACTGTCTGAAGTTACACAAAATGAAATATTAGCATATATAGGAATCGGACTTTACAGTTTTTCAGGTTTTGTTTTTGGTATGATACCAGTTTTTGAATTTCGTAAAAAAGGTGGAGTAAAAAAAGGTAAAAGTTATATTCACACAACTAAACTTGTAGATTCGGGCATATATTCCATAGTTCGTCATCCGCAATATGTAACATTTATTCTATGGGCTATTGCAGGCATGCTACTTTTTCAACATTGGATTGTCTTGTGTTTAGGAATTCCAGTTATTCCGCTTATGTACGTTGATCTAATTCATGCAGATAAGGATGGAATTAAAAAATTTGGGAATGATTACAAACAATATATGAAAAGGGTGCCAAGGGCCAACTTTTTGATTGGTATTGTAAGAGTAATAGGGAGTAAAAGGAAATATATATTAAAAAAGAAAATTAATTAATCATACTTAAATCTATAAGATAGATACATATTAATTTTAAATTAACTCAGAAGGTAAAATTAGTTTTATAAAAATATTTAATTAGTGCAGGGGAAGGGATTTGAACACTAAAATTCATGTAAAATTATCGGTTTTCTCCTGTTGACATAAAAAGAGTGGATTTATGAGCAAATAATCTATTGAATTCTTATGGAACTTCAATTTTCTTCATCAGGAACAACCTTAACTGTTATACCCTTCTGAATTCCGAATGCTAAAGCAGGAAGTAGATGAGAAACCATCTGCTCACAAGTACAAGGAAACACACGACTCGTAGAAATTGTCAAACTCCATCCACCCCTATCTTTTTTAAACTTATTGATACATTTCTCCCCTTTCATAATGTAAATCGTACACTCATCATTCTTCATCTTAGGACACCTTCAATTGTGCAGTGCTCTCCACAAAATAAAATAACAGCCAGAACTTATATTTTTTCATAAAAATGAATGCAGGGGAAGTGAGTTCGACTTGGAGTTCAAATCAGTTACTATTCAACCAATCTAAAGTATCTTTGCAAACCAACGGAATATTACCTATCTGACAATGGTTGTTAGCATTTGTTTCTTTGTCATATATTAACCCTGTTACCGATCTTGCATTTGTAAGTTTTTTAATTAATATTTTATGCATTTTAATTGGTACAAAATGATCCTTTTTTGCAGATAAGACCAAAACATCTTGAGTAATCTTTTCAGGACTTGCATTCTTCTCATTCATTGAAAACATTTTCATCATAGCATCTAAAGGATGATCAATTTTTGAAATAAACTTTGAGTTTTCAACAAACCAATTATGATGTTCATCTTTTTTTGCTTTTTTAACTAGAGCATTCGTTGTAAACTTCCTTCTTTTCAAAAAAGCTTCATTAATCCTCTTGAAATTGGCCCAGGTATTTTCCAGTAATCTACTGCTCCACCAGAGGAAATTACTCGTTTTATTCTTGGCTCATAAGCTGCTGCTCTTAGACATAGATGACCTCCCATTGATATTCCATAAATAGCAACATCATCAAGTTTGAAATAGTCTAGAACTGCTTTTGTGGGTTTTTCCCAATGTTCATCTCAAGCAAGATCATATTTTCTTCTTGTGCCACCCTGTCCAGGTCCTTCGAATGCAATTACCTCATAACCATTATCTGCAAAGATTCTCATCATATAGTAAAACTCTTCAACAAATGAGTCAAAACCTCCATGCAAAATGATTGTTCCTTTCTTTACAATTTTTTTTTTACTGGTACTTTGAATGAATGAAGATATGATTTATCATAAGGTACTTTAAAAGATTCAAGATTATCCTCTTTGAATACTTTGTAAAATAATTCAATGAATTTGTCGTAAAAATTTATTTTATCTGGATCGTCCTGCGTTATGTAAAATTCTGCTGCTCGATAGTATATGGCTGCATTTTTTAACCGTCCCTCTGCTTCTGCTTTTTCCGCATGTTCAATCCATACTTTTTTCCAATCACCAAATGAATTAATCCTTTTTGAAATATCTAATAAGTCTTTATAACGAGCAAAACCAACTGAGTGCCAACGGTTATATTGGAAATTATAAATCTGCTTTTTATGAAAATTAAAATAACCAACTGGTAATTCATATCTTGTATCTTTATCCACATTAATCGCCTTCTAATATTTTCTTCAAATTCTCTCCTTCTTCTCCGACATGTCTGTCATGTTCTTCAATTAGTTTTTTCATGCCTTTTTTAAAAAGCTTTTTGTATAGATGCCCAGCACGCAAAAAGCTTATTGCTGTGAAAACTGTGTTTTCTCCTTTTGTATCTGTACGCCATTCAATTTCTGGAGAAATTAGAGAAACAGGAAATTTAAATTTGAAAACAACTTTTTTATTTGGTATTACTTCTTTTATTTGTCCATTATATTTCTGAACTTTTCCAAAGACGAGTTGCTCTGAATAAAATTTTGATCCAAGCTCCAGTGGATTTCCTTCTTTCCAAATTATTTTTATATGGTCTTTTGGGTGCCAGGTTTTATAGTTCGAAGGATTTTTTAAAAAATACCATATCTTTTCATGTGTTGTTTTTATTTCAATTGAATGACTTAATTTTAATCTTTTACACAAAGGCATTTATTTTATCCCTCAATTTTTTTATAAGCATTTAATATTAAACCTGATTTTGCACCCAGAATTCTTTCTAAAAAATCAATTGTTGCTAGTAACATTTTGGTATATTCCTCAGAATCTGGTTTTATATTATTAATTCCTTGCATTACCATTGCAGAAACTCCAATAAAAGCTTTAGCTGCTTCTAATGGAAAGGCTGTATCAAAATATTTTTCTTGTACACCTTGAGAAATTATTATTGATAAGGGTTCTGCAATCATTACAGGCAGTTTTCTTTCAAATTTTAGATGAAGATGAGCGTTTTTATCTTCATGTAAATATTGTATGAGGCTTTTTCTGTCCTTTCTAAATGATGATGAGAATTGGAATATATTTATTATTTTTTCAAGGGCGTCTAGCCCTTTTTCGTTTGCAATTTTTTCATAACCTTTGACATTACTTTTTATGTATCTATCAGTTAATAAATCAAGTATCTCTTCTTTTGTTTTAAAATAATAATAAAATGTACCCTGCGCTACTTTGGCTTTTTTTACTATATCAGATACTGCTGTTTGTTCATATCCATTTTTGATAAATAGCTGCTCTGCAATATCTACTAATTCTTTTTTTCTTTCTTCAGGTTTTTTTGTGATTCTCATTATAGGCCCACCTTTTGACTGACTATCAGTCAATTATATGATTTTTGCTATATATAAACTTTTCTTGGAAAATTAACAAAACGTTTAAAATAAAGGATTTGACTTTTTTTCGTTTATTTTGGGTTTAAATCACTTTTTTTAACTACAACGATGTGAAACAGAAAAATTATTGGTTTTTCTCCTGTAGAAACCATATGGATGCAGGGGAAGGGATTTGAACCCTTGGACCTCTACAGGACAAGGCCCTGAACCTTGCGCCGTTGACCAAGCTTGGCTACCCCTGCATCGAATTAGTGATTATTTTATTATTATTTTAGAATGTCGACTTAAAATACATATATTTTAAATATTTCATGAGTTATTGCCTGAAAATGAAAATGGCCCGAGTAGTGTAGCTTGGTAACATATGGGACTGTGGATCCTCTGTGGCGGGTTCAAATCCCGCCTCGGGCCTG
>Ga0272441_10001288_pt1 | contig 53664 bp, 54 predicted proteins | sample SSMProp6N_FD_193582 | JGI IMG/M metagenome (GOLD analysis project Ga0272441, IMG submission 193582) | Marine sediment archaeal communities from Little Sippewissett salt marsh, Falmouth, MA, United States - SSM-Prop-6N | ecosystem: Environmental > Aquatic > Marine > Wetlands > Sediment ...
GACCTGCCGGTAACGTCCCAGCGCCCTTTGAAGGTGAGCGTATGGAGCTCTTTCTTTTTTCTTAAGAGGCGCGCTTTTTCGTACCTGTATACGATCTGGTAGTCCTTATTGATCTCCCAGGCGCCCTTGAAGGTCAGGACGTCATGCCTGCCCTTTTCTTTCTTGATGTGGAAGCTGAGGCGGTTATTCTTATCGGCCTTCCAGGTGCCCCCGAGCTGGAGTACGTAGGTGAGCGTCTTGTTCTTCTGTGTCTTTGTGGACACCGCGAAAAGCAGGGAGTTCCTCTTAACGTCCAGTATCTGGCCCTTGAGGGTTATCTTGTCAGCCAGGGTATCCCTGCCCAGCTTGTCCAGGGTAAGGCGAAGGTCATGGTCCTCCGTGAGGGCCCACTTGCCCTTAAGCTTGAACTGGTGGGGCACATCCTCCCCGGTTACGGGAGCCTTCACCTGGTAAGTAAGCTCGTTGTTCTTATCTACCTTGAAGCGCCCGTCCAGGACCTTGCGGTAGTATCTGAGAGGGGTCTTTTTGCCCGTTTTCTTGAGGACCAGGCGGTTGTAGGGGTCGGTCTCGTATCTTATGCCCATATTCTGCCTCCGGGGTTGGGAACGCGCTTATAAGGCCATTTTACTACCTTTGGGCGGGGCGCGCAAAAGGATATTTAACACCCATTACCGCCTCCACCCCGCATGCTTCCGCCTTCGCCAAGGCTTCGGCGGACTTCGCTGCATCAATGCCTCGGGTGGCATTGACGCAAGCCCCGGGAGGGCGCGTAAATAGCTGGTTAAACAAAAAAAGTTGTAACAAACTCCCCTATTTCCGTGTCTATGTAGGTAGGGACATAAGTAAAAAAGGGAGGGAATATGGGGAAAAAGAAAGGCTCGCGAGAAGCGGCGCTGATGCCGCAGGAGAGGATCGAGAGCAAGATAATGCTTATAAGGGGCAGGAAGGTCATGCTGGACAGGGACCTGGCTATGTTGTATGAGGTCCCCACCAAAAGACTAAATGAACAAGTGAAGAGAAATATTGAACGTTTTCCTGACGATTTCATGTTTGTATTGAATGAAGAAGAGTTTGAAAATTGGAGGTCGCAATTTGCGACCTCCAAATCAGAAAAGATGGGCATTAGATATAGGCCTTATGCCTTTACAGAGCAAGGCGTGGCCATGCTTTCCAGCGTTTTACATAGCAAGAAGGCGATACAGGTAAATATAGCCATCATGAGGGTCTTTGTTAAGCTCAAAGAGATGATAATTACACATAAGGACCTTATGTTCAAACTGTCCGAGCTGGAAAGAAAGATCGAGAGGCATGATGAGGATATTTGCACTATATTCGAGGCCATACGCCAGCTTATGGATCCTCCCCCGCAGAAACCCAGAAGGGTAAAAGGATTTAAGGAGTATGATGAGTAAAACACCCACCCCTCCCCCACCTCACATGCTCTGCATTAAGGGCTCGATGCCCTTAATGCAAGCCCAGAAGCACGCGCGCATATAGCCGGTTACCCAAACCCACCAGAACAACACAAACACACAAAAGAAACCCGGCCGGAGCCTCCGGCTATACTTATTATCTCTGGATATCTTTCGGTCGATCCATATAAGGTTAAGAGGCGCCAGGGCTTAACTTTAAGGTGAGGTATAAGAAATTAAGCCTCGGCTACCTTGTGAAGGATCTCCGAGATAAAGGTCTGATATCTAACGCCTAGTCTTTTTGCTTTACGCTTAATGTCCTGAAGGTCATGACTGTTAATGCGAATATTTAACACCGCATCTTTTTTGCGCAGGGCAATGGACTTGGCTATAGAATCAAACTCTTTTTTGGAGACATCGGTATAATCCCCCTCTAGCAGGGCCTTTTCAACGGCTTTTTCCTGTTTGGTCAATTTGATCCTTTTCATTGTATTCTTCCCTCCTTATAGAGCTTGGTATATTGTCTGCTTGGAAACAATGTTTTCAGGAAGATCTCCTTGTCATCTTCGACAAAGGGAACTATCCAAACATATTTCTTGTGCAGAAAAAGCATTATTTTCTGGTCTTTCCTTTTCGGGTTTTCCTTAACAGCAAGAAGTTTAGCCCTGAGGATCTCCTCGAACGAAACCCCTCTTGTTTTCTTCAGGCGTTCACTCTTGAGCAGATTCCATTTGATCTCTTTCATTTGCCTCCAAATTGTATATACATAAGTATATACAATTTACCCGGATAAATCAAGTTTTATTTTAATACCCCCCATATAAACCTTTAAGCCAATAGCTATTCTTATGAAGGGAACCTGAAAGGAAAGAACAAAAAAGTGTTCATACTACTCTCCCACCCCCGTCCCACTGCTAGCCCCCTAATGCTGTCTTGATGGCCCCAAAGAGAGCCCTAAGGAGGGCCATCAAAAAACAGCCCCCAATGCTGCTCGCTAATACCCGGTTACCCAAACCCACCAAAACAACACAAACACACAAAAGAAACCCGGCCAGAGCCTCCGGCTATACTTATTATCTCTGGATATCTTTCGGTCGATCCATATAAGGTTAAGACCGCCAGGGCTTAACCTTAAGGAGGGGGTGATGTAAATAATTGTAACAATCTCCCCTCTTTCCGTGTCTATATGTATGAATGCACATATACCAAAAAGGAGGTAAAATGGCAAATACACTTAAGCTTGAAAAGATAAAAGACAGGATCTATCTGGTGCGGGGCAAGAAAGTCATGCTGGATAAGGACCTGGCTGAGCTTTATGAGGTCGAGACGGGCCAGTTGATCAGGCAGGTACGCAGGAATATTGAAAGGTTCCCAGGCGACTTTGCATATGTACTTACAAAAAAAGAACTTATGAACTTGAGATGCCAATTTGGCATCTCAAGTTGGGGCGGGAGAAGATATTTGCCATATGTTTTCACGGAGCAAGGTATCGCGATGCTTTCAAGTGTACTTAACAGTAAAAGAGCGATAGAGGTAAACATCCAGATAATGAGGGCATTTGTGTCCCTGCGCAGGTGGGTCCTTTCATATGAGAGCTTAAGGCGAAAGATAGAAGAAATGGAGAAAAAATACGATGGTAATTTTCGTATAGTATTTACGACCTTAAAAGAGCTTATGGACCCTCCCCCGCAGAAACCCAGAAGGGTAAAAGGATTTAAGGAGTATGATGAGTGAAACATCCACTCCACCCCACCCCGTATGCTCTGCATCGATGCCTCGATGGCATCGATGCAAGCCCCGGGAGGGCGCGTAAATAGCTGGTTAAAAAGAAGAAAGATCCCTCCACTCCCTCGCCTTTGGCTCGGTCGGTCGGGATGACAACAACGGTTCCACCAGAGCAAGAACGAGGCAAATAAGGGCAATTACGGCTGGATTTCGGGGTGGTTTGGGGTAACCCATAGGATCATTAAACTGCCATTGGCCGGGTTATCTGTCGACAATGTGTGCCCGGAGAAATTCCTCGATAAGCTTTACGGCATTATCCATTTCTTCATGAGGGCTTTCGGTTATAAACATGGCAAAATCATAAAAATCCTTTATTTTTACTTTAATCCATTTTTTATTTTTGTGAAGAAAATAGAGTAATGTCGTCATAGCGATCCTTTTATTGCCATTTTCAAAAGGGTGATTTTTGATCATGTAATAAAAGAGAGCGCTTGCTCTGGATATGATTGTAGGGTATAGATATTTCCCATCAAAACTTTGGAAAGGAGCTGCAATGCAACTTTCCAAGATATTTGGGAACCGCGTTGAAAAATCAGGTATCGGTTCTTTGAAGCGCAGCATTTCCCGCGCCAACCTGAACGCCATGAACTCTATTTCAATAACAGTTAACCGCCCTTCAGCCACTATTCTCTTCCCAGTAATTTTAGGACTTCCCCATATTCATCAACCGTTCTTTTTACGGCATCCGTGATCTCTTTTTTCTTTGTTTCATCAAGACTATCCTTTAATATATTGTAAATATATTTCTTGGAAATAGCATAATTCCGCCCTATTTTAGTAGCTTTGATCTTACCCTTTTTGACCTTGTTATATATAGCTATGCGGCTAACCCCTAATAATTTGGCCACTTCCGGGATTGTTAAATATTTCTTAGATTTCATAACATATCGACCTTTCATCTATTTGTAAGTTCATATACCATATTGACTTACAATCCTAAAATGCATTCAAGTGATTAACATATGTTAATTAAATTATAGATATATTTTACACAATTATTGCTGAATGTCAATATGAAATATATTGCATTGAGTATTTAAAAAGTTCAAATAAAATAGTTAGTTTTTACCATCAAAATATGAAAATAGCGCCACCAATGTAAAAATCTTTGTTACCAATGGGAGTTTTCAGATGATTTATATGCGTAAGAACATGTATACTAATGAGTTATGTAAAATATAAAACACCCATTACCGCCCCCACCCCACCTGCTTCCGCCTTCCGCCAAGGCTTCCGCCTTCGCCAAGGCTACGGCGGACAAGCCGGCGGACAAGTCGAGGGAATGACAGCTTTGGTGGGGACGCTTCCCTTCTTTAGTCCCCTTATGACGCACGGGAAACGTCCCCATTTCTTTTGGGAAACGTCCCCATTTCTTTTGGGAAACGTCCCCCAAACCTTTGAAGAATTAACCAGGAGGAAAATATGGGTAAAAAGAAAGGCTCGCGAGAAGCGGCGCTGATGCCGCAGGAGAGGATCGAGAGCAAGATACTGCTTATCAGGGGCAGGAAGGTGATGCTGGACAGGGAACTGGCGGAGCTCTATGGTGTACAAACACGCGATCTCAACAAAGCGGTTAATAGGAATCTTGACCGTTTTCCTGATGATTTCATGTTCCAATTGAATGATGACGAATTTGAGAACTTGATGTTCCATTTTGGAACATCAAGTTGGGGCGGGACACGCAAAATGCCGAGAGTTTTTACAGAGCATGGAATTCTTATGCTTTCGAGCATATTGAGAAGTAAACGGGCAATATATGTAAATATAGCCATCATGAGGGTCTTTGTTAAGCTCAAAGAGATGATAATTACGCATAAGGATCTAATGTTAAAACTATCTGAACTTGAAAGAAAGATCGAGAGGCATGATGAGGATATTTGTACTATCTTTGAAGCCATACGCCAGCTTATGGACCCTCCCCCGCAGAAACCCAGAAGGGTGAAAGGATTTAAGGAGTATGATGAGTGAAACACCCACCGCAAGCCCAGAAACGCGCGCACCTACCCTGTTTGGCATATATTCCTTAAAAAACATTATCACTATCCGTTCTTAAGCATAAAATCTTTCTGGATCCCGATGATCTCTTCAGGCTGGTCGATAGGAGTCATGTGCGCGCTATTATTGATCACATGCGTTTCGGGGTCTTTGGCGAAACTGCTGTGCCACTCCGTAAAGCCGGGCGTGCAAAGATCATATTCACCCGCCGTAAATAGTACAGGCATGTTGAGATCCCTTAAAAACCCTGATACATCCAGGTCGCGCAGGCTTCCCGATATATTAAGCTCGGAATCACACCCTACCATAACCTGGTGTATCTGGTGATTCTTCTTTTCTGTCAGCCGGATCATCGGCCCGGGAAACGGCCAGGCGCGTACGACGTTCTTCCTTGTGAACGACATTAACGCTTTCTCATACTGAGCATCAGGTTTCCTCCCCCCCAACTCACATTCATCGATCATCTTTCCGTAACCGTCGGGGAGCTCCTTCTTGAGCCGGGGCGCAACATCCGAGAGGAATTTTGGAAAACTTAAAATAGGGCTGTGCAAAGAAAGGGTTATGATGTTTTCGGGATGATCGTGGGAAAATCCCGTTGCCAGTGCCGTGCCCCATGAATGACCGATCAAATGATATTTGGCCGGTATGAGAGCGTCCCTCACGCATTTAACTTCGCTAAAGAACCGTTCAGCGTGCCATAGTGACGGGTCTTCGGGCCTTTGGGAATTGCCGCAGCCCAGCTGATCATAAAAGATCACGGGACGGTCCTCCGAAAGCGCCTGGAACGCGACCAGGTTATCATGGCATCCGCCCGGGCCGCCGTGCAGAACAAGGACCGGTGGTTTGTCGCCCTCCCCTATTTTTCCGTACCAAAGACTGTAGGTTTTTCCCTTATGCTCATAGGGGATAAAGCCTTGTTCATCATATTCTGGTTCTTGAAAGAAGTTCATGATCTGTTGAAAGAAGTTTTACAATAAGTTTTATCCATAATAACTCACAAAATAAACATTTTCCACTTAAAACATCCACTCCTACACCCACCGCCTAAACACAAAAAAAAGAGCTTAGGACCCGAGGGCTTAAGCTCTGGATATGGGGGTATAAGGTTAAGAGGCGCCAGGGCTTAACCTTATGATATGTCTTATGGATTACGCCGACCAGTAGATGGCCCTTACGGCATTGAGGCTCTGGATCTGGATACGCTCCATCGGGACGGAGATCAAAAGCCTGTTCAGAAGGAACCAAACCCTGCCCTTGTCCTCTTCTTCAGCGCTTCCGACAAGGTTTGCGAGCTCCTGGAGTTCCAGGTCGGCTTTTTGTGTTATGGATCTCAACGCTTCGAGCAAGTGTTCCGCCTGCACGTCCTTTTTCTTTATCTGCTCTTCCGTGGTGTTCGCGAGTATCACTCCAATGGCGAGGATCTCGAGCCCGTTCTTGAGCAGGACATTCTCGTACTTGTCGATGCCGGTATCGTCGACCGGCAGTATCTTGGCATTTTCCAGGAAGGACTCTGCGAACGCGTCCTGCCGGGATTTTCTGTCTTCAAGCGCGCTCAGAGCGGAGGAAAATACTATAACTGAAACATCGCCGTCCACGGCGATCTTTTCCATGTTTTCCTCGGAGTAAGGCACGAACCTGGCGTTGGAGACCTTCTTCAGTTCTTCCAGATAGCTTCTTTCGGCTTCTGAAAGTTCCATTCGCTGCGGGAAATAAACAGTGCTTGCGGTTTCTCTCATGGACGGCAGCGCCTTCATGAAAGCGCTGGAAACTCCCGCAATAATAGTTTCTTCGGATGTACCCAGGTACTTTTCGTTGACAGCGTCGCTTTTTTCCGCGGAAAGCCTGCTGCTTTCATGGGCGGCGAGGCATAGGTCATCGGGGATGTAGCATTCTTTGAGGTCATCCTTGAGCTTGCCGGTTATGACGGCCAGTTTTCCAGAGGTTAAACTCATTACCTCGGCAAGAAGGCCCGCCATTTCAGCGTCTATGGGGGCGCCTCTTCCGGCGGTGAGCGTGCCGTCGCTGTCAAAAGCCAGGTTGAGAGGCGCGCCGGATGCTATAGCCGCTTTTCTGAAAGACTCAAGTTTTTCCTCGACGCCTTCCAGGAGCCCCTTTTCAGCCAGCAGTTCCCTGTCAAGAGTCTCCCGCACGGCCCTCACGAACGCGTCCCCAACGGCCTCAGCGCCCGGCCTGGCGGGTGTATCGCGCTCTTTCATTATCTCTATGAACCTTTTGAGGGTCTTCTTAAGGCCATCCGTCAGGCTGCCTACATAAGCGGAACCTGCCGGGAACGGATCATCTTTGGTCTCAATTTTTTTCTTTTTGTCGAGAGCGACGGCCAGGAGCGCGGGACCGGTGACGGCCATTTCGGCCACTTCCCTGTCGTTGCCCTTGGACATCTCGTCCCCGAAATATACCAGCGGGCCGGATTCGAGGAGTTTTCTTATTCCGCGCGTTTTTTCCGCGCCTTTCTTGACGATGGTTATTATCGTGTTCCTGTTCAGCCCCACCCAGAAATCATTACACCCCATTGCCTGGAAACGCGCGTTAATGAATTCTATTATCTCGGACCTCGTGGGCTGCGATCTCCCGTTCTTGCCCTGAAGCGGCGGATATTCGGTCTGTCTTGTGTTCTCGAACTCATAGTTCCACCCGTCCATGCCGTAGGCGCGCAGAATTATCTTATATACTGGTTTTTTTTGATCATCGTACCTTATATAATCGGGACGCATGGACTTGCCTGTTTTCGGGTGGTTTTCGGGGAACCCGTACTCGGCGAGATGGTTCTCAAATTCCCCCAGCACTTTGTAAATGGCTTCGAGCTCGACTTCGCTGAAAGGCAGGCTGTCATCCTCCGTGACCATGTCGCCGTTGCCTTCGGGGGCGAGCGTGAGATGCTCCGCGCTTTCCGAGCCCCATATTTCTACGCGCGCGAGCTGGGCTTTCAGGTCCGGGTTTGCGCCGTTCGAGGCGAGTTCATCGAAAATCCGGTCGGAAAGATCCAACAGCTCATTTACGGTTTTCGGGGATACCGGGCTGGCTCGATCCCTGTTAACGCTTGTCACCGCCTTCCTGAAGGCAAGGCGGAAATCTTCGCGTGTTTTGGAGATCTCCCCGGCGGATATCGTTCTGTCCATGAAGATCTGGGCGAGCCACGGGCCCATGTAGCGGGCGACCCATTTTTTCTTGATCAGTGATGCTTCTTTCCCGGTATTAGCCCATTCGGGCTTGCCGGACATACTGCCTGCCCTGTCAACGTTCTCAAGCAGCGCGTTGATGTTTTCACGGTCACGGGATAATATTGATGATATGAGCGCGGGGGCAAGGCATTGCGTTTCCTGCTGTCTTTCCAGCCTGAGATCGCCCTGCATACCGGCAAGGGCGTTACTGGAAAGAAAACACGTTATTACGAGTATAGTTATGAATCTTGTACATTTGTTTTTCATTGTTCAAATCACCTCATTAATGTATTATATCAAATATATCTGTTAGCGCAACAAAAAGAAAGACAGCTATTTTATTTTTAACTTACTGTAAGTTACTATATTTGATAAACTTAAGCAGCGTTTTTTAGCACCTATTACCGCCCCCACCCCCCTGCTTCCGCCTTCGCCAAGGCTTCCGCCTTCGCTAAAGCTACGGCGGACAAGCCGGCGGACAGGCCCGTCTTCGCCAATCTACTATATAGTATTCGGCTTCGGCGGACTTCGTCACCATAAATCTATATTATTCGGCTTCGGCGTGGCAGGCTGCATCGATGCCTCGATGGCATTGACGCAAGCCCCGGGAGGGCGAGCATATAGCCGGTTAACAAGAAACTGAAGTTTACGCGTATATCTGAAGTTCGTAGATCCTTTTGAAAAGCTTATAATCCATAGGCTCAGCCTTGGGGATGAAGATATAACAGTTCCCTCTGTTTTCAATATATATGTTGGGGTTATTAAGATCGACCGGGAACTCATCCCTGAAGGCGAGGCGCATCGCCAGGTCCAGCATCTCCACAAGGCGGACATAATTGTCCACGGTCATGAACTTATTGTCCACCCCCGCGAGGAAGATTTTCTCGTCCTGTCTGAACGGGTTGAACTGCTTGGAGGTCACCGTGTTCCCTCCGGCCAGGACCACTATCCTGGCATCGGGCATATCCGTTTTTACCGAGCTTATCATCCCCGCAAGCTCACTGTCGCTTCCGTCCCTGAAGATCATGCCTTTATCCTTATAAAACCTGCGCAGGGAGCTTATAAGCGGATTCAGGGCGTCATACTGAAGGTGCCTGCCCTTTTCGTAGCCCTTTATCCAGCTTGTGCCCAGAAGTACCACCAGCGGTTCGCTACTCCCGGTATCTGCCAGTTTTTCAGTGGTATCCGCAAGACGCCGGGAATGTTTTTTCTCTTTCTCGGGGATGCCCTCAAAGCGCTCATCTCCGTGAGGCAATGATTCTTCTTTCATGGCGTCCAAGGATCTGCTCGTTTTTACGGCCTCGCGCGCGGGAGCCTGCTGGGTGTAATATGGCGGGATAATGGATCTAAGCTTGTGCTTCATGTTCTCCGGCCCCAGTTCCCCGAGTTGATGCGCCACCGCCATGTTCCTGGTAAGAAGCGCCAGATAAAAGAACAGCAGCCTGGAGCCGCCGTCTTCAATGGAGATACGCGAGCGGTTAGTTGTAGTATTTATCTCATAACGCACGGGGTGTCCCCTGCTTGAGCCTATAAGCTCGGCCTTGTCCCGTATCTTCCTGGTCTCCCAAAGCCAGAGCGTTCCGCTGTCCTCAATGAACCGCCTCTTCTGGTCGTCCGTGAGTTCCGATTTGAGGAAGTTCTCGTCTTCAAAGGCGAACGCGAGCCCATACCTGCCGAAGAGCTCAAGGTCCTCCGCGGATAAGTCTTTCAGGCCGTACCCGGGTATAAGCCAGGTAGAACTGTTAATGAGCAGCAGTTCTATGTCCCGGGGTCCTGAAAGGCCGTGCCTGTGCCTGTCGAAGTATCTTGTAAGCGCCCATATAAAAAGAAGCGGGGTGCCCCTGGAGCCTGTATCCAGGAGGGTTATCTTTTCTTTTTTGAAATACCCCGAATCCGATAGAGACCGGTAGACACCTTCGGCGAATCTGGCGAACGGCGTTTCGGGCCCCTTTGCCATCTCATCCTCGAACCACTTTTCGAGCCCGTCGAAGAACTCCCGACGGTCTTTGGTCGGCCGCACGACCTCCCCTTTCTTCAGCTCGTAAAAGAAAGGCTCGGACAGGGAGCTTAACTTATGATATACGCGGCCCATCATCTTTCTGTTGAGGTACAGGACACCCGCTTCTTCGTCGGGGTCCCTGCCTTCAAGGCGCGCGAAAACCTCCTGGGCGCAGTAAGTGAACATGCAGTCCCTCGCGTAATGAAGGGTATACCTTCCTTCTTCTCTTTTGCGGCGATTGCTTACTGCGGCGGCGACTATCCTGGCGGCAAGCGCTGTGGATATGTGCTCGCCGGTATCTAACTGGTACTTGATCCTCGCGAGCGCAAAATCCACCCGGCCGGATACTTCCGGGTGGAGCGCTTTCAGCTCCCGGGCTTTTTCCGTTACGATGGAAAGGATCTCTTCGTCCGACAGTATCCTGTCCCCGGAAGTAAGTTCTCCCAGCTTGTAGGAGTCGGTGACCATCATGCCGTTGTCGGGGCATGACGGCTGATCTTCTGGCTCCGGAGCCATGGAGGATATGATATAACCGTCTTCATCAGCGGGATCGTTGGTCTCCGGGGTAATATTGTAATATTTAACGGCGATGTCCAGGCCGGGCAGGCCCCCGTGAAACATCTCGGGCCTGTCATTAAGCGTGAATTCCAGCAGCCATCCACGTTGTATCCTTCTTTTGACCGGCAGAAGAAACCCGCTAATGGTCCTGTCCTCCAGGCTTCGGACCTCTTTTATCCCGTAAATGTCGTAACCCTCCAGAATAAGTTCGCATATACCGTCCCTTCGCCTGAAATGCTTTTCTATTAAAGGTACAAGCTCCACTTTTGTCATACCCTTCTCTAAAGCCTGTTTAAAAAGATAGCACAGGTCCACGAACGCCCATCTGTTAGTAAAGGACACCCCTGGCCCGGCAAGTTGATCCATTGGGGCGGAATAAAGTCCTCTGTCGAGAGCTTTGATAGCTTCAAGATCGGTCACGATGTCCCATGTGTTGTCTTCGTTGCGGATTATAGTGCAGGGCGGTTTTGTGGATAAGGGGGGCGCGAGGGCGTCGGGTGATGGATCCGCGGCAAAAGAAAGGTCGTTTACGCATAAAAGGAAAACGGCAATAATGACCGCTACCCTTAAGCACAGGCTCTTTCTCAAAGGATCCAGCATCGCTTTAACCTTTCTGCCTGGCATAAAAAAACCAGACCTTCCGAGATTACCTCCAGAAAATCTGGTCGTTGCGATCAAATATTCTCCCTAAACACTATAATATAATAAATTGTATGTTAGGGCAATAAAAAGTAATATAACTATTTTTTTCTTAACTTATGCTACAAATCTATAATAAAAGATTTTATGAAACGCCCATTACCGCCCATTCCCACTGCTTCCGCCTTATATCCATATTATTCGGCTTCGGCGTGGCAGGCTTGCATCGATGCCTCGATGGCATCGATGCAAGCCCCAGGAGGGCGCGTAAATAGCCGGTTAAAGTAAAAGGAAACCTATTATGCCGCTATTAGAGCGCGTTTAAGAGCGGCGTATTTCTTGATGAGGTCCTGTTTGTCATACCTCTCAGCAGGCGGCAGCAACTTGAAGATGATCGTGCCGTCAGGGGGCAGTTCCGCGGCTATATTGAGGTCTTTTAACAGGGTTTTGATGTTCTTGATGGTGTCGGGATCTATGCGCTGGCTGAGGGCGATGGTTACCATCTCTACCAGCGGATAGTACATATCCCACTCGTATTCGGATTCGTCGATGTATGTGGAGTGTACCTTTGGCTCTATTTTCTTGAGGTCTTCTCTCTTTGATGAGCGGGCGAAAAGAAAGGCCTCCGTGTTCTTATCCATGTGCTTGCCTATTTCCCCGGCTAGTTTTTCGCTGGGAGCATTTATTATTATGAGATTTTTAAGGAATCTTTTGTATTTAGGGTCTTTCTTGAGTTTTTTGATCTCTTCGAAGACTTCAAGTATAAGAGAAGAATTGGCATCTCCTAACCCCTTTTCAAATGCCAGTATTACTTTCCTGGTCGTGAGCATGGATACAAGCTTGTTGCGGAAACTGAACGCCAGCCCCTCTGTTTCTTTTATATTGTGTACGAATGGAGTAACTTCTCCAGTAGGCTGAGCTTTCTTTAGATCGGAGACGGCATCGACTATCATATCCATAACAGAATCAAGGCCGCCTTCCAGGGCGTATTTCATGAAGGTGGACTCTCTGAGATCTATTAAAAGTTTATTATCTTCTTCTTTCGCGACCGCATCTTTGCCTTCCGGCATCCTGGAGTCAGGAGCGGTCCTCAATACGGCATTGTCGATCATCTCTTCGGGGAATATCCCAAGTTTACTTATGGCTGCCTTGAACCCTGCGGCTGTGTTTTCGCCGCCATATTTCCAGCCGTGACTCCAAAATTCAAGAAACATATTTTCGTCACCATGATATCTGGACCGATCTATTTTTTCTGCCACCTTGGAATGCGCCTCGAACATATAGAGAAAAGGATTCCCGGCGGCCGAGCCGGTTGCATCGAACCATTCAGCTACAACTATGTTATTTTGTATGGTCAGAATATGGGCCAGGTCGAAGATGTCGGACCTCCCGGTTTCGGCAAGCTGTTTTCTGCCGCGCTCTATAGTGATCCTGGTAAGCTCGTCCCTTTCCTGCTTTCTTTTAAAATTGAACCCTGCAGCGATGATGTCATCGTGATAATCAAGCATGAGCGTATCATGGAGCAACTGCTCCATGATCCGGCCCTCCTTTTTCCACAATTCGGGGTATCTTGTCTCCGCAAAGCTGAGGATCGATCTCATCACGATATCCCAATAACGTCTATGAGGAGGGTTTATAAAATCGTCTATCGTATAAGGTCTTTTGATAGTACCTTTAGCTTCCATTCGAGGCAGGTTATCCGCGTAATTGATCAGTTTATCAAGATCGTCGGTATTGATCGTCTCCCCCCATATGATCTCTGTCTCTCCGTTCCAGAGCTTTCTGAGCCTTTCAGGCAGTTCCTCTCCGGCGCGGGGGAAATCGTTTTCTTTCCACATCTTTTCAACAGCCGCATCTATTTCGGTATATTCCGGGTCCTCTAACAGTAATCGATAATTGTCGCTGAGGTCATCGCTATCTTCTTCCGCATGTTTTGACGGAAGATCTCTGACCTTGGTATCTTTATTGATCTTTCCGATTATCTGCCATTCTTTCACCCTCCCGGCAACTTGTCTTATTTCTTCTTCGGTGAGAATCGGGTATTCCAGGAGACTCAACACGGGGTCATTCATTATGAAGCTGTCTATATCAGTTATGTTTTTCAGCCAGTCTTTGAGGTGGTAGGACACGCTTCTTCCGTTTTGTTTCTTTTCCGCAAGGCCTGTTGCAAGAAGAGCGGGCAGCTCCCTCTGAACCGTCCTTAGTGAGCGGTTTTTGCTTCCGGGGGTTGCCAGCTCTTTCGAGCTTTTGGCGTTATCCGCATAAACGCCCTTCTCGTGCATCTCGATAACGAGTGTCGCGGGCGCCCCTTTAGGGGGCCCCTGTTCAATGGAAGATGCGGATCCCTCAGGAGTCTTTTGAGAAGAAACTTCCCGCATTTCAATGATAGTTTTATCGGGGGCGACTACCGCGTCAAATCCACGGGATATATCGCCTTCTTCAAAGGTTGCGGGGATTATCCAGTTTTCGCCCTCTTTATGCATGCCGGCTTCCTGGCGGAGCTCGAATGTGTATGCTGCGTCATCATCGTCAGTTTTTGGAGGGGTGCACCGGGTGATGAACGACCTCATGACCTCATCATCAATGTTGCTTTCGCCGAATATCTGGAATAGGACCCCGAAAAGCTTTGCTTCGGTCTTCGACTGGTATTGCATCTCGAGGCTTGCTATGGGAGCGCACGGAGTTTGCACGGCAAGCCCCTGAGCTGTTTCGGTCAAAAGGGTATTAACCAGGAACAGGCACACAACCACCATTGAGGTGATCTTTTTAACTATAGTATGTCCGTTGCTACTCCTATTCATATTCTTTCTTCTTTGTTTGTCCGGGGAGCTGATCACCCCATTAGGGGAAGGATGATCAGCTCTTAGTCCCGGACACAATAAAAAAGCCCAACTACCAAATGAACACTAGGTAATTGGGCTGTCTATACCGCTGTAAGCAATTAAACCGTTGTTGTTTCTAGACCCCTAATTTTGCGCCCCTGTGTCACCACAGGTTTGCCTTTATCTAGAACTATTTAAGTATATCATAAAATGTGGGTTAAGGCAAGATAAAGGTGGATACCTATTTTTTCTTTAACTTAACATAAATAGTTATATTACAAGAACTTACATAACTCACTCCGCCCCACATGCTATGCATCGATGCCTCGATGGCATCGATGCAAGCCCCGGGAGGGCGCGTAAATAGCCGGTTAAACAAAAAACTTGTAACAATCTCCCCTATTTTGGTGTCTATATATATGGGGAGTGAAAAGGATAGCGCGTGAAGAAATATTTAAGGGGGGATCATCTTTATGAGTGAAAAAGCGATGCTAAAAGGATATTCGGGGCTTCTAACGGTTATATCGGGGATGCTGACCGAAGCCCGCAGGTCCGCCGCAAGGAGCGTTAATTCGATCCTGACGGCGACTTACTGGGAGATCGGGAGAAGGATCGTGGAATTTGAGCAGCGCGGGAAAAATCGGGCGGATTATGGCGAAAAAATGCTGGAACGTCTTGCATCAGACTTAACGAAGAAGTTTGGGCGAGGTTTTACTATCCGCAATTTGAGAAATATGCGACAAGTATATCTATTATGGCCAAAACTATATATACAAGAAGGCGGAATGCATTCTAATGACATAAGAATATATAAAATAGGCACTTACGAAAAAGGGCAGACAGTGTCTGCCGAATTGAATAGAAATCGGCACACAATGAGCGCCGAATTGCCGTCAAAAGCGCATACAGTGAGCGCAGTTTTGTCCTGGTCTCAATATGTGCTTTTGTCATCAGTAAGATCCAAAGAAGCCCGTGACTTCTATGAGGCTGAGGCTGTTAGAGGAGGATGGTCGGTAAGACAGCTGGACAGGCAAATAAGCACACAGTTCTACGAAAGGACCGCCCTTTCGAGGAACAAAGCCGCGATGCTCAAAAAAGGCGGGATCCCGAGAGAAGGCGAGGTCCTGTCCCCCGAACAGGAAATAAAGGACCCCACGGTCCTGGAGTTCCTGAACCTGAAAGACGAGTATTCTGAATCAGAGATAGAAGACGCTCTTATACACCGACTGGAGGATTTCCTGCTGGAATTGGGCTCGGGATTCACGTTCGTTGCCCGCCAGAAGCGCCTGCGTATAGGAGACGAATGGTACCGCATAGACCTGCTCTTATATCACAGGAAATTAAGATGCCTGGTGCTCATTGACCTGAAAACGGGCAAGTTCACACATGCCGATGCCGGGCAGATGAACTTATACCTGAACTACGCGAAGGAGCGCATGACACTCCCGGATGAAAATCCCCCGGTCGGCATTATCCTGTGCGCCGGACATAACGACGCCGTGGTGCATTATGCCCTGGGAGGTTTAAAGAACAAGGTGCTTGCTTCACGATACAAACTGCAACTGCCCGACGCTAACAGGATAAAGAAGGAATTTCTGAGGGTCCAAAAGGAACTTAAGGGGCATAAATGAACCAGCGAGAAATCACCGCGAGCCCACGAATGCTGTCTGGCAGGGTCAAATAGATTACCGTTTTTCCTGGCTTCGCCAGGACAGGTACGGGAATGACAGTGTTGAGAGATTCCTCCACTCCCTCGCCTTCGGCTCGGTCGGTCGGAATGACAGTGAGGATCCAGGGGATGGCGGTTTTAGGAGTTGGTGAAACCGGCCCAGGACGCGCTTTATCTTACCAGCGTTTACGGGGAAGGCGGCTTTTCCTTCTCCTCCCGGAACCCCGTTTCATGCTCGAAAATACCGTCTGGGGCTTCGCGAACTTCTCGCTCTGGATCTCGGGATGCTCCGAGACGGGTAAGGCCGTCTTGATAAGTTTCTCGATGTTGCGTATATCATTGCGCTGTTCCGGGGTAGCGAACGAGATGGCCCGTCCTTCATGCCCGGCCCGGGCCGTGCGCCCGATCCTGTGCACGTAATTCTCCGTATCGTCCGGGAGATCGTAATTCAAGACCGTTTCTATGCCGACGACATCTATCCCCCTGGCGGCTATATCGGTCGCGACAAGTATTCTGTACTTTCCCGTTTTAAAACCCTCAAGGGCTTCCCTCCGCTGCCCCAGTGTCCGGTCCGAATGTATCTCCGCCACGTTATGCCCCATCTCTTTGATGAGGCGCCTGATCCTGCCCGCCCCCCTTTTTGTCCGCGAAAACAGCAGTACCGAACCGCGGTACTGGTCGAGCAGTTTAGCGAGCAGTTTATTCTTGTTCTCTTTTTTTACGATGAATATCTCCTGGATTATACGTTCCGCGGTGGTCCCTGACGGGGCGACCTCGACATGGACGGGAAGCTTCATATGAGCGGTCCCTATCGACACGACATCCCCCGGTATCGTGGCCGAAAAGAGCATGGTCTGCCTCTTTTTGGGTACGAACTTAAGTATGCGTTCTATATCCGGTTTGAAACCCATATCCAGCATCCTGTCGGCTTCGTCAAGGATAAGGATCGTCACGTCGTTCAAACGCAGAGTCTTCTGCCTCATGTGATCGACAAGCCGCCCTGGCGTGGCGATAATAACACGAGGGTTCCTTTTCAGGGCCCTCAGCTGGGAGTTCATAGGGGCCCCTCCTATGATGACCACGGTCTTTATGCCGAAGACGGGCGCTATCTGCCCGAAGGCCTCATTTACCTGCAGGGCCAGTTCCCTGGTGGGAACGATCACCAGGCACCGCCCCTTATTGCGGGAAAGATTCTGGATAACGGGTATAGCAAAGGCCATGGTCTTACCCGTGCCGGTCTGGGCCACCCCGATGATATCAGTGCCTTCTATGGCGATGGGGATAGCTTTGTACTGGATCGGCGTCGGGTGTGCGAACTTCAGCCGGTCCAACACCTCGAGTATTTTAGGGGCTATGCCAAGCCCGTCAAAAGAGACATTCGTTCTCGCTGATTTCATCATTTAAGATCTCCGTATAAGGATTGATATGGCCATCTTTGTTCATTATAACTGCCATTACGTTAGGTTGCCTGTTTTTCGGCACTTTCTCCCCTTTGGCTCGGTCCCGCGTTCGCCAGGGCCGGGTCGGTCAGGCGGTCGGAATGACGATCGTTTAAAGTAGGGGGCTGTTTATCTTTTTCAAGGCCTATGACCTGCGGCCTGTCCGAAGACGGGTAGAACTTCATCCATTTACCCTCTTCCCATTCCTTGTCAAGTAACTCGCTCAATTCAAGGGAATATCTATCGAGTCCGTCTTTACATCTGGTGAACAGAAGTCCCGCGTTATCGTCGGAAGGATAAGGTTTATGTTTTTCGACCAGATCCCTCAAGACGTCCGGCCTGTCGATTATCTGGCACGGCCTTAAAAGATTGCCGTCATAAGGGATGCCGTTCCTCATCTCGGTGAAGAACGACGACTTGAGCGCGTCGGTTATGCTCATGTCTTTGATATTCCCTACGGCGAAATGGACAAAAACACAGGGTTCAATGTCGCCGTTATTCGTTATGTGGAAGTATTTTCTGCCGCCGGCCATACAGCCGTTGACTTCTGGGCCGTCATTCCAGAAATCGACCAGGAATATCGGCTTTGTGTTCCGGTGCCTGTAAACGCTGTACCTTTGAGCGTTCCTCTGCTCGGGTGTGGGCATTATCTCGGGGTCGGGATCGCTTCCGATCGGGATATACTGGAAATAGAACCCGAAGTGACAGCCCTTCTCGATCATTGTGTCGACGAACTCGTCGCTGGAGAGGTAATCACAGTTATCGCGGGTAGGACAGGTTGAAAAGCCGAATACGATCCCGGCTTTTTTCAGCTTGTCCATGGCGCTTATTACCTTTTTGTACACGCCCTCGCCTCTTCTCGCGTCGGTATGCTGCTCTGTGCCTTCGATGCTTAAAAGGACGTAAACGTTGCCCAGCTCGGCCAGCCTTTTGACCTTTTCATCCGTCAAGAGCGTTCCGTTGGTATAGAGCGTGAATATGCAATCGGGGTACTTCTCGAATATGTCGAAAACATCTTCCCTTATAAGCGGTTCTCCACCCGTTACGGCGATATAGTTCATCCCTATCTTGTACCTTACTTCGTCTATGGCTTTTTCGATCAGCTTCATGTCGAGGTCTTGGGCCTTTTTGTCATATTTAGCGGCCCAGCACCCTTTACATCTCAGGTTGCACCTGGAGGTGATATCGATCACCATCGCCTCGGGCCCCTTGAAACCTTCCCTTTTCTGGAATTCCAGGCCGATCTTCGTAATGTCGCGATAGACAGTATGTGAGTTGGCGAAGAACCTTTTCAGGCAGCGGGGATTCAGCTCGTCTATCAGGCGCTTGAAAAAATCCAGCGTCATGCAGTTGTTCTTAAGCCGCCATGTGGTCTCGAATACGTCCTTTTTATCCTGCTCGCTGTGGGCGAACCTGGACAACAGTTCGAACAACCTCACAAGATTCTTTTTGGACGCTTTCTTTAAAAAGAAAGGCAAAAGGTCCGTCAGGCGGTTCATAAAAAAACTGTTAACGTTCTGTGATATCTTGCCGAACATGGTAATACCTCCTCTAGTTCGTTCCCAATGCTTTGATCTGTTCACGGGGGCTGACAGTCAGCTCCACCTTCACGGAACCTATGCCCCCTTCCAGGCCCTCATATCTCAGCCACTCGAAGTCCGGCTCCGCAGAGTGCCAGTAAAAGGCCCTGGGAAAAAAGACCTTCGCCGGATCGAGGATGCCGAGGCGCGGGTCGAGCAGGAGCTTGTACGCGCGCCTCTCGCGGCCGTTTATCTCAACTTCTTCGGTGCTGACCACCGTGAGATCCAGGTCATAGACTTGCGGCTCTTCGCTCACCATCTGTAGCCGGGCCTTCTTTTTGCCGTTCTGGAGCATCTTCTGCGTGTAAAGCCCCAGGAGCTGCCGGTTTATGGCGTCCTTTGTAAATGTGTGCTCTTTCGTGCGCGTGATATCCGCGGGGAACTCCTTGTGGACGCAGAAAACGCTTTTTGCGGCAGTATCGTAATCCTGCTTCTCGAGCCTGATCATGTTGCCGTCGGCGTCGAACACGCGCTTTTCAAGCTTGAGCGGAATAACTTTCTCTTTCGTTATCTTTAATTCCACCTCCGATATCCAGGATACCGGTCCGCTGAAGCTGGAATATACGCCTTGGCCTTTCTCCGTCAGTATGTATATATCCCCTTCTTTCTTCCTTATCCTGGTCTGGGCTTCCCAGCGCTTGTTGCCGTCCATATCGCGGCCCACGTAACCCGTTCTTCCGGGGCCTTCAGCCGCGAGGAGAACCGAGGGCGCTCCGGCAAGCGTAAAAAAGCACAGTGCCAGCGCAAAAAGTTTCTTCATAATCAGCTGCCCGGAGTAAAGCCCCGGGTCTTTTTCACCTGAACAATATGTATTTTCTCGAGATGAAATTCCAGACAAAAACGAACATTGTAGCGACCAGCTTCGAAAGCAAATAGTAAAACCCCACTTTTTCCGTGAACAACCAGATGAAATACTGGTTCAGGACCAGCCCCACTGCCCCGATCGCGATGAAGATCGAGAGCTCATAATACCTGTTCCTGAACGCGCGCCTGTCAAAAACCCATTTGACGTTCAGCATGTAGGCTGTTAACGACCCCAGCAGGAACGCGATGCAAGCCGCCGTTAAATAGTATATCCCGAATATCTCCACCAGTATGACAAGAGAGCAATAATCCACCACATACGCCAGAGTGCCCGAGAGCGCATACCGGAACACCTGCACGAAAATATTGCCTGTTGACTGCCTGAAAAGTCTATCCAGCATGTCTGACCACTATCTTTTCACCGGCTCCGAGGCGGCCGTTCTGTTGTTTCCCAGGCCCAGCGTCAGGGCCTCCCTGACCCTGTTCGACGCCGCGACGGAGAACTCCTTGTTCTCCAGGTGGTAAAGATCGTCAAAGCTGACCGGAGGAAGGATCTTTATTCTGACCTTGCCGGGATTGACGCCTTTACTGCCCTTTGGTTGTATGTTCGTGCTTCCATCGATAACTACGGGAACGACCCTGACCTTTGTCTCCTGCAGAATGGAGAAACTTGAAGGCTTGAATTTTCCGAGCTTGTCATTGAACGAGCGCGTCCCTTCGGGGAAGATAACGATCGAATTGCCCGACTTTATAAGGGTTATTATCGTCTGGTAGGTCTTAAAGGATTTCCGGATATTACTCCGCTCTATGGGGATGTATTCCTGGATCTTCATGTACGCCCCGAAAACAGGCAGGCTGAAAAGCTCCTGCTTGGCCAGGAACAGGTATTGTCCCGGGATGACGCTGAAAATAATGGGCCAGTCCAGGTTGCTCTGGTGGTTAGGCATATATACAACGGTCTCATCCGCGGGCAGGTTTTCCCGGCCGGTGATCTCCAGTTTGATCCCGCCTATCTTCATGAGCGACCATGCCCAGAACCGCTCGCTCTTGCGGTACATATCCCTGTTGCCGGGCCAGACTACCGCGTCGAAGAACAGCCCCAGTAACAGTATAACGGTCCAGTCCAGCCACCAGACAGCTGAGCGTATGAACTTCAATATGCTTTTTAGTATCTTTATCACGATCTATTGATCCTTTAACTTTACGACAAGCTCCCTGAGCTCACGGCCCAGCCGCTCGGAAGTCTCCCTGTTAACTATATCATAATATCTCTCAAAACGGACAGGTTTTCCGATCCTGACCTTGACTTTGCGCCACCTGATCTTCCAGGTCCCTTTGGGCATCACGTAAAAGCTCCCGTCTATCGCGACCGGCACCACGGGCTTCCTGCTGCTCTGTATGATGATGGAAGCTCCCCTGCCGAAAGGGCCTATCGTGCCGTCCACGGTCAGCTTCCCTTCCGGGAAGATCACGCAGGAGACCCCTTTCCCCAGGATGTCTATTATGGCGTGGATGGTCCCGATCGACTTTTTCCTGTCCTTCCTGTCCAGGGAAAAGAATCCCGACTGCGCGATATGGTAACCTATCATGGGGAGGTTGAAAAGTTTCCGCATTATAATGAACCTGTACGGGAAAGGCAGACATCTGAGCAGGATAAATATATCCAGAAAGCTCTGGTGGTTCGGCGTTAAGATCACGCTCGTGTCGCGCGGGATGTTCTCGAGCCCGCTTACTTCTACTCGCCCCAGTGAGGTCCAGAAAGCGAGTGAGCCCCAGAGCTTGGACCCTTTCTCGTAGAACGCCCTCTTCTTCTCCGCGTCCCTTATGAATAAAGCCGCCAGGTACCAGATGACGTGTATTATGACGGTGTAGACCATCATCAGGGCCCAGAAAAGCAAGGTGTGGATAGAGCTTATAAGGCCCTTCAATTTACTTCCTCCCTCTTCTTTATGCCCAGCCGGGCCACGACGCGGTCGGAGGCGAGGTGCACGCAGACGTATAAAAGCAGGGTGACCGCCGCGACGCGTAAGGGAGGAACAAAGACGATAGAACTCAGGACCATGGCCCCGATGATCCAGTCGAGCTGGTCCCAGGGGAACCAGGGCCTTCCGGACGGCTTGCCGAGCCTGCGTTTGATGAAGCTTTCAGCAAGGTCCCCCAAAAGGGCTCCCCCGCCCATCAAGGCGCCGATCAATATGAAATTGAAACGGCCATAGTCGATCACGGTGTTGTTCCTGAAGAAATGAATGTTAAAGAACAGAAGCGCCTGGATGCCGGCTACAAGTATTCCCGTTATAACCCCTACCACAAGCCCCCGCCATGTCTTGTTCTTCCCCAGGATCTCGCGCCCATCAAATGTCTTTCCGGAATCAATGGGCACTGCGAGCTTCTCCAGGGGCCGTTTAAGCGCTCCGGGTAAAGGCAGCCTGTTGCCGCAGGAAGCGTTATGGTTCCCCAGGGCCGCCGGCAAGAGATACCAAAGACAGGCGAATATCAGCTTCAGCATGGCCTATTTGTTGAGCTTTCTGTGAACATGGATCATTCTCTGGAGCACCGTAAGGTGGGAAAAAGCGGCGACTATCACCAGCCCCAAAAATACCTGGTTCACGCAGAAGCCCGCCCCCAGGATTATTATCCTTACAGAGCGGGGCATAAGTCCGACTTCACATTCCTGATGGAGGCTTTCCGCCTTTGCCCTGGTATAGCTAACGGCCAGAGAGCCCACTAAGGCGATCACGACCAATATAACGTAGTTTGCCTCACCCAGCCTTAAAAAGTGGAGCAATATCCCGAAATAGATGACCGAATCCGCGTAACGATCAAGCACAGAATCCAAAAAATTGCCGAAAACCGTGGTCTTGCCCGAGGCTCGCGCGACGCTCCCGTCCAGGGCGTCAAAAAAACCGGCGGCCCAGATCAGTATCCCTATGGTCAGGTAATTGAGGCCGACCCGGGCGATAAAAAAAGCGACAAGGCAGTTGACCAGAAACCCCAGAAAAGTCACCTGGTTGGGGGTGATCTTTGTCTTCGCTAAAAGATCGCCGGGAGCCCGGGCGATGATCCGGATGATCTTTCCCGTAGGATCGGACATCTTAGATCACCCCTTGGACCTTTTTCTTTTATTCGCGGCTCTTTTTGCCTTGAGCTTTTTCTTTCCCTTGCCGCAGGACGCTATAAATTCCTCCACCATTTCGAGGGCAGTATTGTCGTCATACTGGACGGGAGGTGACTTTTTGAAGTAAGCGCTGGGGCCCAAAAGCGCGCCCGAGATCCCGTTGTCCAGCGCCAGTTTCGCGCAGCGGATCGCGTCTATCACGACCCCGGCGGAATTGGGCGAGTCCTCCACCGAGAGCCTGCATTCCAGATCCATGGGTATATCCCCGAAATGCCGGCTTTCTATGCGCAGGAAACAAAGCTTATTGTCTTTCTGCCAGGGGACATAATCGCTCGGCCCTACATGGACATCGTCTTTATTTATTGTCCTGCCGCGGCTCTGTATCTGGGAGACGACCGCGTTTGTTTTTGATATCTTTTTTGAGATAAGGCGCTCTTCTTCTTTCATGTTCAGAAAATCCGTATTGCCACCGGTATTAAGCTGATAGGTGCGGTCTATGGGCATCCCCCTGTCCAGGAACAGATTTGTCAGGACCCTGTGGAGGATCGTCGCCCCTAACTGCGATTTTATATCGTCGCCGATTATCGGAAGGCCCTTTTCCTTGAACCTGTTCCGCCAGTAATCCTCTCTCGCTATAAAGACCGGGACGCAGTTTATAAAGGCGCACCCGGCGTTCAACACCTGCTCGACATACCATTTTGTGGCTTCTTCCGAGCCGACGGGCAAATAATTGATGACAACGTCGGTCTTTGTCCTTCTCAGGATGCCGGCCACATCATCGGTCTTGCCCGGGGCTTTCTTTACAATGCCCGAGACGTACTTGCCGAGCCCGTCATGGGTCATGCCGCGGTGGACCTTGACCCCAAGGCGGGGGACTTTCGCGAAAACAGCGGTATTGTTGGGTTTTGTATATATTGCTTCGCTCAGGTCTTTGCCGACTTTATTCTTATCGATGTCAAAAGCGGCTGAAAACTTTATATCTCTTACGTGGTACCCGCCCAGGTTGACGTTCATCAGACCCGGAATAAAATCCTTGCCTTTAGCGTTCTTATAGTATTCCACTCCCTGGACCAGCGAGGAAGCGCAATTCCCGACCCCCACGATAGCGACCCTTATCTTAGACATGTCTTTATACCCTCTTTTTTATTGTTCTATGCCGAAGATGGCACCCTGCACTCCATGTATTTTATTACATCCGCGACAGTCAGCATATCTTCGGCTTCTTCAACTGTTATCTTGACGTAAAAGTTCTCTTCCAGGCTCACGATTATATCGACGATATCAAGCGAATCCGCGCCAAGGTCGTCGATGATCCGTGCTTCTTCTTTCAACTGCTGTCCGTTCAGATCAAGACAGCCGGCGAAGATGTTCTTTATTCTTTCCGAAACGTTTGACATATTTTCCCTTCCGGGCCGTTAAGGCGCAATAAGTAAATTAAACTATTATATATCATTGTGAGCTAAAGTTAAATGAATATATATTATCATTTTAAGCTGAGCTCCTTCTTTGATGGGATGGTGGTCAGGGCTCCGGGATTAAAGCATGGGAATAGAACGGGCCCGGCTGCCTTTCGGCTAAGGGGGAATCACCGGACCCGTCTTTGGGAATATACCCTTTATTGGGCAAGCTGCGCAGCTTCCAGATCTTCTCTGTCTGATATGTTGTCCTGGGTATAGAATTTTTCCATAAGTTCCATCTCCTGCCTGTAGGCCTTCCAGAACTTCTGCTGCATCCTTACCCAGAATGATTCTAGTTTTATCTTCATTGTTCACCTCTCAATTCACCACGATTATCCCATTTTCATGTGGCGATTCAAGGCAAAGGAAGTGAACTTTCTGTGAACTGTAAAAGCGGGGGGCTATCCCCTTTTCCGCCCGATGAAGATGGCCAGGTCATTCGCCCATATCTTCATGGCGCCGTACCAGGCGTCGAGGTTATCCACCTCAAGAAGCGAGGCGTTTTCCTCCGGGGACCCGGAGATGTATGTATCAGCCACCGAAATGATCTTTTTTTCGGCAGCGTGATCCGCGATATCACACCTGATAGACACGCTGGCGCGACGGCCTTCTGAACCGGGAAGAAGGTTGCTCAAAAGGCGGGTCTCATTGACATGCCCCTGGAGGGACATTTCCAGGATAAGGGCTTTTCTGCCTTCGATCTTATCGCTGTTCCTGACAACTGGCATCACTTTGGACAGGGCTTTTTCGAAGATCCTGGCGGTCTTATAAGCGATGGTCCTTTTTCGGCGCCATTCGGTCTCCCTTGGGCCGTAATTGTCGTCGTCGAGGTCCAGGTCGTCGGATTCCAGCTCGACCTTATCCACATTGACGGTATCTATGAAGATGACCTCATATTCCCTGAGGTCCACGGAAGGGTTGACCCATGAGGCCTTGTATCCGGGGACCTCTTCGGATACGAAAAGCTCCTCTGCCCGGCAGGTTATGGCTATAAAAACGGCTAATAAAACGGTTAAAAACAGCTTCTTTTTCATAATGCTATCTTACATCATAGTGTCGGGCGCGCGCAAGCGGGATCTCAAGCAATGACCAGCTCGCCCGTCTCGTCCGCAAGGTATTCTCTTTCCCCTACCCGGCTGACAGTGTGCGTGAACAGCCATATCACTGAGCTTCTCGCCGGCATGGTGCTGATGTCGAAAAGGTCGTTGGCCTTTTCCGCCGCCTCCAGGTCAGTTCCGGCCGTGTTGGTGATATAGACCCTGGTCCGCCACTTATCTCTTCCGGAATACCTGTAAAACGCCTCCCCTTCCCTGCCTGTGTTCCGGATCAGGCAGGTGGAACCGCAGCTTATAACGGTCCCGTTCTCGATCCTGGAGGCGTCCATGGAATACCCGGCCCTTTCGGCGGCGTCGTAAGGGCCCTCGCCCTCGTTAATGATGTCTATGACCGTCTCATACCTTTTCATAGTATCACCTCTTCATTAAAGCTGTTGCTTTTTCCTTTTCCCTGATCGCTAATGCCATCTCCATGTTATTATCCCCCTTCTTAGCAGTCATTGATTACCGCCCGTTCACCTTGAAAGATACCCGGAGCATATAACTAATTAATGACAATAATGTGAATTATATGAAAAGAAAAAAAGGTGGAATGAATGGGGGAAAAGCGTCACTCTGTGGCTTGTTCGGTTTTCCGGAGCTTGAAGTCCAGGGGCTTGGAGAACACCAGGTCTGTCAGGCCGTCCGGCCTGTCGGACTTACTGTCGCGCTGGTAGAACCTCACCGATATTGAGCGCTCGTTGAGGTCGACAGCCGCGGTATAGAGCGTCCTGAGGGGCAGGTCGTGGTGCCCGCCTTCGGAGGCCTCGTCCACCCTGCCGTAAGCCAGGCTCATGGCCTCCTCCCCTTCCGCTATCGTGTACTTGCCCCTGTGCTCACTGACGAACTTATCCAGCCTCCTGTAGCGGTTGAAGGTGTCGTAGTCGTCTTTCGCCGCCTGCGGGAACTTGTCGACGGCCGGGTAGTCATGGATGGAGTGGTTGGTTATGATGGCGGGCCGGTTCTTTTTGCTGTCTGTTATGACGTCCATGAAGTTGTCTTTGTCTTTCTCGTAGATGAAGGAGTTGCCGGAAGCGTCCATCACCATGAAGTGCGCCGGGATCAGGGAAAGCGTTATCTTATTGGTGAGTATCGCCTCTTTCGCCTCGTCCAGGGTCGAGCAGGTGTCGATGATAAGGCGAGTGGCTTGGTAAAGATGTAGGCCAGAGGCCCTGGAGAGGTCCTTGAACGTGCGCTCCATTCCGAAGGTGTCGTCCTCGAGGGCCGTTACGGCAAGGCCCTCGGAGTTGACCAGGTCTATCTGCATGTTCAGCAGGTCCAGCGCCCCTATCCCCAGGGACGGGTAGCCTTTATCCGGGTACACTTCAAGCACTATCATCCGCTCCAACATGTCCGGCTCCCCGAAACCGCGCTTACCTCCCATCACCTCCGACATGCTGGCCAGGTAGTAATCCCTGTTGCACGTGTAAAAGCTATGACCGTTCTCTGAGACCGCTTCCGGAAAGAATATCGCCGAGCACTGCGGCGACGTCTCCGTATAATACAGGCTGCTCGTGTCGTAGTCGGTTTTATCCAGGTCCAGGCCGAAGGCTTTCGCGACCCCCTTCATACGTTCCAGCAGGATCGGGTAGTTGGTTGACATGTACGCCAGGCGCGCTTTGGCGTAGATCGGCGAGGCGTATTTTATCAGTTTGGCGTTGTATTCCCGGCGCGCTATCTCTCCCAGGGCCGTGCCTATCTCCTCGTTGGAGCCCTTAAGGACAATGTGCCGCACCTGCATGTACCTGCCCTTTTCCTGGTGGAGGACTATCTCGTTCTTCACGATAGCCGGGCTCGATACTGGGCGGGTCTTGTTGAGGCATAAGACGATGACCGTGGCGATAATAAAAGCGCCTATCAGGTAGATGATATTCTTTTTCATGATCAGGAGTGTTCTTTGGCTACTGGATAGAAACTACCTTAACGTCAAAAGAGAGTTCCTTGCCCGCCAGCGGATGGTTAAGGTCAACGACCACCGTGTCATCCTTGACGCCCGTTATCTTTACAGGTAAGGTCGACCCGTCCGGCCTCTGGGCCTGAAGCATCATACCTACCTTGGGCTTCATGTCCGGCGGCAAATTGTTCCGTGGGAATTCCTTAAAGGCCTCCGGATTTACCATGCCGTAGCCTTCCTCAGCCGGGACGTCTATCTTACGCTCCTCGCCCTCTTCCATGCCTTCCATCCTGCTGGTAAGGCCGGGAATAAGGCTGTTATCGCCGTGGGTGTATTCCAGGGGCTCTTTACCTTTAGAGCTGTCCACCTCCTGCCCATCGACGGTCAGGGTGTATTCAAAAGCTATTTTTTTTCCTTTTTCGATCCCCATGTTGTCTCCTCCTGTTATGTTGTCAACAAAACCCGAAAATATCTACCTTTCCATCCTAACGCACATGGGGACATATGTCAAAGCTATTAATAAACTAACACCGTTTATGATTCTAATCCCACACCTGTACCTTTTGAGGACAGGTGTGGGATTGTGTTTACAAACGGTGTTAATTTCTTATAAAAACTTCTATGAAATGGGAGTTCCCTCAATGATATCTCTTATCGCTTTCATCAGCTTTTTTTCTTTTTCTTTGTTCCTTTCGGCGCCCCACGGGAATATACCGGCATTATCTTCCGTCCTGATAAGGACCATGACGGCCGTTTTGCCGAATTTTTTGAACTTTATGGTATTCTGGGTATCTTTCAGTATGCCTTCCCCTGAAACGAATGCTAGTATACCCTCTTCCTTATCGGCTTTGGTCTCGAAGGTGACCTTGCCGGCGGCGGTGGATTTACTGTAGTTCTTGCTGCCGTAATTGTCGCGCGCCTCGATACACGCCTGCCAGACCTTGTCGTAGTTGGTATTCTTGAACGTGTAGCGGGTATAATTCCCGGCATGGCACGTGCCGGAAAAAAGCAGGTACAGCGAGAGAGTGAGTATAAATGTCGCAAGCTTCGGGATATATTTTTTTATCTCAGGCATTAACCGCTGTTTCTTTCCGTTACCACGACTCGTTCGCGAGTTGCGCGTATTCTTCTTCCGGTATCAAGGGCTTATCGAGCTCTTTCAGGGTCACTTCCGAAAGGCGCCCGTTTATGGTTATCTCTTCACCGGCCTTTTTAAGGAGGGCTTTATAGTTGTCTATGACCGGTTTGAATCTGGGGTCTTCGACTTGCAGCAGTTCCCCCTGGCTTCGATAGATCTCAGCCAGTACGCTTGCTTTATTGTTTGTACGTCTTCTCTTACAATAAAGCCTGAGAAGAGCGAACTGGTCCTGCTCCGGAAAGCCGCAGTTGGACATCATTATCATTGAGGGGTATTTTTTATATCTCTTTACGTGGACCGTCTCCCCGGCCTCGCCGGATTCGAATTGAGGGCATGCTATAGGTATTCTCCTGTCCATGAAGTCCTTCATTATGCCCGTGACATGGTCCACGTAAAGAGGCGTGGCCAGTATAACGATATCCGACCCCATGTACTTATCCAGCAGCCCGGCCATATCGTCCTTAATGACGCAATTACCCGGGGTCCTGGTCCAGCAGGTAAAGCACCCCAGGCAATGACCTATCTTCTTTTTCGACAGGAATATGTTCTCCACATCAGCTCCGGCCGATCCGGCGCCCTCCAGGAAAGAGCTTACCATCACGTTGGTATTGGACCTCTCCCCTTTAGGGCTTCCATTAAAAGCTGTGATCTTCATGTTATATACTTCCTTATGTTTATATCCGTTCCCCTAAAACGCGCACACCGCGTCAACGAATTCATCGGGCGCTTCGACCTGTATCGAATGAGCGGCGTTGGGTATTTTTTTTAAAGTAGCGATCTGTATGCTGGAAGCCAGCAGATTTGCCTCTTCCGGCGTTATGAGGATATCTTTTCCGCCTGTTACGACCAGTGTCTCGGCAAGGATCTTATTCACCCTGCCCAAGGAGCTGTAGCCGGTATACGCGTTTACCTGCCTTTTGAAGTCGTCTGATGACTGCCTGTATGGATAATTAAGTACGTAATCGATGAATTTCTCTGTTTTCCGCTTATCGCTGAAATACTCGGGCGTCAGGATCCACACCATGAATTCCTTCAGGAAGTCTTCATATGAAGGGGCATTATCGTACATCTTGATAAGGTCCTGGAAAAGGACCTTGTTCCTCTCCGATGTATGCGTCGAGGTGCTTACCAGGATAAGCTTTTTCACCCTTTTCGGGTAAGTGATGGCCATTTCCTGGGCTATGTATCCCCCCATGGAATGGCCAAGGATATCGGCATCTTCGATTCCGAGATGATCAAGGAGCATGACCGCGTCTTTTGCCATAAGGTCGATATCTATCGGCGCGCCGGCGTCTTTCGTGCGGCCAGACCCCCGGTTATCAAATATGATGACCTTGAAACGTGCTCTAAGGCCGTTTAGTACAAGCTGCCACGTCTGGCTGTCGCTGGCAAGGCCCGCTATCAGAAGCAACGGCCTCCCCTCGCCATGGACCTCATAGTAGCATTCTATGCCGCTTATTCTTGCTGTTGACATTACATGTCAGCTTTCCCCGCGCTAAAGCCCGCACGGGCGTCAGGCATGGTTCTTTTATAATGACTTCATAGATATCAGCGTCCATTTGTCACCTCAGGTTGGAGTCGCGATAAAAAGAGATGATTTTGACCGCGAGAGCTTCGCTCCATGCCCCTGTAAAGTGCTTTCCTGGTAGACGGCAGGCGATATTGCGAGCGTTACTCTAACTGGCCTATATCTATCTGTTTATGGCAATACGGACATGTGAAGAACTCCGCGTCGTCGGAGATGTTGTTCTCAACGTCTTTTCGCGACAGTTCCGCGCCGCACTCAGGACACTCGGTCATATCAAAGAATAAAGAACCCGAAAAGTCTCTGTCTTCTTCCACCACAGTAACCCCCCCCTCTCTGTCGGCCGCGATCAACCGGCTGTCAATACTACCACTGGGACACATTTTTATTATATATTATTTTTGCGCATATTAAAAGGAGCGCAGGCCCGGATGCCGAGGCCATGGTCTCAATAATTATGCTTTGCCTGTTATGTTCTTTTCTGCTAATATTGTTTGAAAAGGAGGCATACTATGCTTAAACGATACCAGGTGTTAATGAACGAATGGCTCGCGGACCACATAAAGAAGGCCGCCAGAAAATACGATATAAGTTTTTCAGAAACGGTGAGGATACTGCTTTGCCTGGAGGCGATCCAGCTTATAGCTGAGGCATACCCGGAAAAGATAAAACTTAAACATTCCTTAAAAGACGTTCTAAGGATTGTGAGGCAGAGGTCAAAGAACAAGATCAAAGAAGAAGAGTTCCATCAGTTCCTGTCACAGACCTATTTTGAGACCCGGAAAGCCATAGAGACCTGGGAACAGGAAGAAAAAAAGCGAAAAGGCTGATCAGCTTCTTTTGTGTTTAACGGGATGCTTTGCTGATGGCGTCGTCAACCGCGTTGCTGAGGTTATTACTGCTTACGGTGGCGCCGGTTACAGCGTCGACCTCGGTTGTCTGTTGGGCTACCATCCGGTCCGTCAGGGGCTCGACCATTTCGGCGTAATATTCTCCCCCTCCTCCGTGTTCCATGATCTCTATGCCGGTTACCCTGCCTCCTTCGACAGTGACAAGCACCTTAACAAAAGAGTATTCGCCCTCGTAGGCTCCGTCTTTAAGGTCACCCTCAAACGCGCATGAGGCGGCCAGGGAACCGAATATCACAAGGATCATCACGGCGAATATTTTTATCGTGTTCATGATCTTCTTTCCTTTCATTTCATAACACCGTTTGTGGTCCTGATCCCACACCTGTACCTTTTGAGGACAGGTGTGGGATTGAGTTTACAAACGGTGTTACTCTTGCTGGTTTCGGGTCTTGGCGATGTAGAAGATGAAGACGCCGAGCATGATGATCGTCGCGGCGGCGAGGTATCCCCTGTTCTCTCCAGCGAAAGCGACGAAACAGAACACGCTGGCTATAAGCCCTGCCGCGAGCGAAACTATCGCTTTTCTGTCCCGGAAGCCGTGGATCCGTATCAGGTTAAAGGCCGAGTACAGGTAAGGAGGAAGGGTCAGGACCACCGCGATATTGGCTATGTGGCCGAAGATCTCCTGGGTATTGGCCGCTTTGGAGAACAGCATTATCCCGATCATAAGGACTGTCATGAACAGTGAGGTGAATATCAAGCCGTCGGCGGGCAGGCCCTTCCTGTTGAGTCTGCCGAAGATATTCGGGAGGGTCCCATCCTTGGCGGCGCGCGCTCCGGCCTGGGAAACAAGCATCATCCAGGAGCCCAGCGAGCACAGGCATGCGAAAGCGACGACCGCGGATACGGCCTTGGGCGCCCAGGAGCCGAACATGTGCCCGGCAGCGAGAGAAAAAGGCGCGCCGGAAGCGGCGACCGTCTTTGCCGGGAACATCCCGAGGATGGCCGTGGATGAAAGAAGATAGACCAGCCCGGCCACGCTTGTCCCGATGATAGTTGAAAGCGGTATGTTCCTCTTCGGGTTCTTTACGACCCCGGCGCCCACGGAGGAGCTTTCCACGCCTATAAAACTCCATATACAGAGAAGGATCGCTGTCATTACCGCCCGTGAAGGCGGGACGCCGCTGACGTTCCAGTTAGAGGCGAAGAATTCGTGGTTGAAGAAAGTCCAGCCGTAGGTGCCGGTAAGTATAACGGGGACCAGAAGGAGGATGACGCCTATAGAGACCAGCCGCCCTATCCAGTCCGCCCCGAGAAGGTTGATGCCGGTGAAGATCCAGATGATCGCTATGGTGACTATGCCGGCCGTTATGGGGTGCGTCAATGCCGGGACGAAAACAGAAAGATAGTCGACTCCCGTTATGGCGATGGCCAGGTTACCTATCCAGTTCGCGTTGAAGTAAAGGACGCCCGTCTGGAAACCCAGTATTGGGGCGATCTCGCCGGCGTAGGCCACCGGTCCGCCAGGCTGCGGGTCTTCGGTGCCAAGGCGCGCGTAGACTAACGCAAGGGCCAGAGCTCCGACGCCCGCGACGACCCAGGCGATAACGGAGATCGATCCTATTTTGGCCAGGTTTGCCGGAAGAAGCGCTATGCCCGAGCCCATCATGTTGCCAGCGACTATCGCCGCGGCGCTGAAAAGGCCTATTTTCTTGACGTTTTCCTGGTTCATCGCCCTCTCCTTTTATTTTTTGACGCACAGGGTCCTGAAATATTTTTTACCGTCTCTCTCGATCCTCTCGACCCCGTGGATGTCGCTCTCGTATCCGGGGAAGTCGTTCTCGAAGTCCTGGCGCAGTTTCAGGTAGTCGAAGATCGGCTTGGCTTTCTTGTTCATGACCTCACCGCCCATGATTATGGGTATGCCGGGCGGATAAGGGACCATCATGACCGCGGGCACGCGGCCCATCATCTTCTCCAGCTCCACGTATTCGACGTTCTTGCGCACGACCTCGTGATACGCGCCGGAGGGCCTCATCACCTGGTCGGGTATGACCTCGAAGGCCTCCTGCATCCTGTCGAGTATGGCGTGCTTCCTGAAATGATCGTGCACCGCCTGGCAGTGGTCCCTAAGCCCCACGCCTGAATAGGCTTCCGGGTAAGAGGCGGCCATTTCCGGGAATACCTCGTCCATGGGCGCGTTGTTATCATAGAGTCTTTTGAACGCCAGAAGCGCCGAGAGAAGCGCCCCCTGCTTGGACTCGGTCGTTCCAAGCGAGTTCAGCAGCAGGAACGAGTAATAGTCCGTTTTCTCGCAAACGACCCCCTTGTCTATCAGGAAATTCGACACTATGGATGCGGGTATGCCCATCTTCGTCATCTTGCCCCTGCTGTCTATTCCGGGCGTCGTGAATGTAAGCTTGATCGGGTCCAGCATGACGTAATCCTTCTCGACGTCGTCGAAGCCGTGCCAGTTGTTGTCTTTGGACAGGACCCAGGCCTTCTGGTCTTTGGCGAGATGCTCTATCGGGACCTTGTCGAAATCGACTTTTTTACCCTTGTAGCTTACCTTTTCCGGCTGCCACATGCCGAAGAACCATGGATCCTTTTTGGCCTTTTTGAGCTTTTTCCCTATGGCGACGATCTTCTGGCGCAGGTCTATGGCGTCCCTGATGATATCCCCCATCATGACCTCGCCGTTGTCATCCATCATCCTCGTGGCAACATCGAGCGACGCTATCATGTTGTATTGCGGGGATGTGGAGCCGTGCATCATGTAGGACTCGTTGAAGTGGTCAGGGTCTATTTTTACCTTGTCCCCGTCTTTTATGTGGATCATGGATGCCTGCGAGAAAGCGGTGAGGAGCTTGTGCGTGGATTGGGAGCAGAACACCGGCGGGTGGTCCTTGCCGGGTTTCTCGTCCGACATCCCGTAATGGTTGTTGTACATCGGGTGAAAATGGGCGTAGGCGTACCAGGCCTCATCGAAATGGAGGTTCTCAACGCTTTTCTCGAGCTGTTTTTTTATGTTGGTGACGTTGTAGCAGATGCCGTCGTAGGTGGAGTTTGTCAGGGCCGACATCTTTATCCTGTTCTTTTTCAGCTTTTTGGGGACCAGCTTGTTGGCCGCTATCTTCTTCTTTATCGAGGCAGGCGAGAACTCGGAAAGGCGCACAGGCCCTATTATCCCCATCCTGTTCCTCCTGGGGATCATGTATATCGGGAAAGCCTCGGTTATGACCATTGAGTAGTTGAGGGATTTGTGGCAGTTCCTGTCGACGAAGGCGATGTCGTTGCGGACGAGCTGGCTGCGCCAGATGACCTGGTTGGCGTTGGATGTTCCGTTAAGGATGTAATAGGTCTGGTCGGACCCGAAGACTCGCGCGGAGTTCCTTTCGGCCTCGCCTGTAACACCGCTGTGGTCAAGAAGCGACCCCAGCTCCGGGACCGATATGGAAAGGTCCGAGCGGAACGTGTTCTCGCCGTAGAACTTAAAGAAAGCCGCCCCCGCGGGGCTTCTTAGAAAACCCGTTCCTCCCATGTGCCCCGGGGTGTGCCACGCGTACTTGTACTCGTTGGCGTATTTGACCAGCTCACCGAAAAAACACGGATAGACCTTGTTGACGTACTGGACGACGTGCATGTCTACGCGGCCGGCCATGAAGTGTATCGTATCGGCCGTTTTCCACAGGAAGCCGTTAATGTTCTCGAGTATGTCGAGCGGGATCTCGCCCGCTGTCAGGCGGCTGGCCAGGAGAAGTATGGGCACGCCCTTGTGCCTTTTTCTCATGCTGGTTATGAGCCTTTCGGCGGTCGTGATCTCGGTCTTATCCTCGGTCGGGATATCCCAGTCGACGATGATGGCGCCGAAATCGGACCTTGAACGGTATATCTCGTAACCGTCCTCATAGGTGAACGATGGTATCACGTTCAGGTCGTGGTGCTCTTTGAGCGCGTCGACCAGTTCCCTCAGCCTGAAGCCCTCGTCGTCCTGCGCGTTGAACTGACCGGAGATTATCAATACCGGCCAAAGTATCTTTACGTCCTTCATGGTTACCCTCCTGTTCGGTGATCCTAAAAATTGGTGCTGACTTCAAATCCAAGGACCAGGGCGTCGTCGATATCGTTGCTGCCGCTCGGCCTTATAATATACTGGATGTCGGGAGTGATGTAGAACCAGGGGCCCAGCTGGAACCTGTGGTTGAGCTCGAGCACGGTCTCCATTCCCTGCCCTTCCAGCTTGTCGCTGAACTTGCCCATTATGACGCAGAAAGCGGTAACGTCGCGGTCGCGGCCCGGCGGCAGGCCCTGGTAGACCAGGCCGCCCGTTATCTGGTAGCGCTGAGGATTGATGTTCTTGTTAGGGGCAAGATAACCGCCCGCCCACACGCTTAGACCCTTGGGGCGGTCGGGGCTTTTCGCGTCGCGCCTTTTGTAGGGTTTTTTGGCCTCTTCCGCGTAAGTCAGCGGACGCTTGACGCGTTTTTCGCCAGTTGGTCCGTCCGCGCGGTATATCATCTGGTCGAATACGACATAATAGCCGTGGTTCCCGTGCCAGCGCTTGGTGTCGTCCTCAAGGTCCTGGAACCTGCTGGACTGGTAATAAGAGCCGAACGTGGTGCTTCCGGGAAGGCCGCTGCCGTTCTTGTCATGCCCGTGACTGTATGTTATCTGGCCGATGGCCATGTATCCGTTGTACATGTTAAAACTGAAATCGGCCCCGTGCTTCTCTATGCGGTCCACTCCCGGGTCGGCGTTGTACATTCCCGCTGCGCAGTTCCAGTCGTCGTTCGGCTGGTAACCGGCCCGAACGGCCCAGGCGGCGATATTGTAATGCGGGAAGAATACGTTAGCGGTAAGTGAGGTCAGGTTGTCGTTGATGCCGCCGTTCAGGTAATATTGGCCGAACTCTGATTTGGCGAAAACGTCGCCGGCGAACAGGCGGCCGGCCTCAAGCGTCAGGGTATCGTCCATAAGCGACCAAGAAAGGTCGAGCTCGCCAAAAAAATAATTTCCGGAAGTGTATATTTCCTGGACCCCGAAAAAGTCCCCTACGCTGTTGGAAAGATTGTTTCCCGAGGCGAGAAAATTTGATACGCTCAGGGCCATGCCTTTCAGGCCGGCGATCTTCTCGAGGTCAAGGCCTACGCACAGGTCAAGGAAACCGGCATATGTGCACCTTCTTTTAAGGCCGCCGACGGGATTGCCGCCTATGTCGGCGGTGAAGTTCGAGGATATAGACAGACCGCCCTCTTTGAGCTTTTCGCGGTAGCCGTTCCAGCCGCCGGTGGCGGTATCCTGTTCCAGCCATGCTTCGACCGGGGACAGGAACGCGGGCACATCATTCGTTTCGGCAGCCATGGCAACGGCTGCCCATATGATTATAAGTAATATTATGGGTAGAGTCTTCCTCACCATACTAAACAACAATACATTATGTGAAGTTGGAAAGCAAGAGACCAGGGGGTTCTTTTTATTTTTTGGCCTTGGCCTTTTTAGCTTTAGGCTTTTTGGCCTTAGAAGCTTTGGGTTTGGCCTTTTTGGCACTGGTTTTAGCGGGCTTGGCCGTGGTCTTTTTTGTTTTGGGGGTTTTAGATCTAGCCTTTTTTGCCTTTTTTGGCGGGGCCTTTTCGGAAGGTTCGGGAATATCGAGCTTAAAGGTCTTGGCTATCTCCGAGACGATCTCTTCCCTTTTAGGTATGTTGGCGCCCGGGTTTGCCCCGTTCTTGCGGCTGGAAAAACACTTCTTGCAGTAAACGGCTCGGCCCGGCCTGGGCATGAAAGGGACTTCACATTGTACCCCGCACTCGGCGCATACGGCCTTGTACATCTTCCGCTCACGCGGCCTGTCATCCGGTATTGTGAACCTTTTGTTCACGGTGGCGTGGGTCTTGAAGCCCGGGTCGCGTTCCGTGCTTATCATGCGTGAAAGGACGGCCGTCTTGGAAGCGAGCGCGTCGAGTTTGCCCTCCAGGGCGTCGAATCGCGCGACCATCTCGGCAAGAAGGCCGTCCAGGTCAGCTTTCTTTTTTGATGCGGTCTTTTTTGCGGATCTTTTTGTCGCCATTATACCGTGCCCCTGCGCTCCTCGAGCCTCCTGCGGTTATCTTCAGCGATTTCTTTCGTGATCGGCATTCTCAAAACAAAAATAATGGCTATCACAAGGCCCGCGATCGGCACAGAGGCAAGACTTGCGCGGATCCAAAATATGGTAGAAGTCGCCTGCACCGTAAGCTCCCAGGTAAAACCCGCCGCGGAGAGGATAAGTCCTGTAAAGAAATATCCTAACGAATTCCCCAGTTTGAGGATGTAGGAAGCGCAGGCGGTGAAAGAACCCTCCCTCCTTTCACGCGTATTGATCTCATCGTAATCAATAATGTCCGCGCCGATGGAACTATGCAGCATCCAGAGAGAGGCGGCGCACATTCCCATTAAAAACGAGGAGACTGTCTGCAGCCATACGATCTTAGGAGTGTATAAAAACCATGAACCGCCGTAACCGATTATGCCTATACAACAGGCGACTACAGCAGCCTTACGTTTACCGATCCTGTGGGACAGCGTCGCGAGCGCGGGAACCCCCATAACCCCCCCGAGCATAAAGGCAAGCCCCATCCAGGACTGCCAGTTATTTCCGACGATCTCATCGCCGCCCGCCACATAAAAACGGGTAACATAGTAACCAAGGCCGCCGACCATGCTGGTGCCCAGGGCAAAAGAAATACCCATGAATATCATCTGACGGAAAGGTTTACATCTAAGGGTCTCGCCGTAAGAACTGAGAATGGATATTCTCTCCTTAACGTTGACCACGACCTTTTCATAATATCTTTCTTTGACCCTGAAGAAAATAATGACGGCAAAAACCGCCATTACCAGGCCCAGTCCCGCCGTGTACACGCGCATGGCAAGAAGAACATTTTGTTTTCCCGTTGCCGGGACAAGGAACCAGGCGAGCGTAGTGAATTTAAAAGCGAAGAAATTACCCACTTCCGCGATCTTCTGGGCTATGCTCCTGTAAGACATTATGGAAGTGCGCTCTTCATAATCAGGCGACATTTCATTACTCAGACTGTAGTAAGGCACCGTAAAAGCGCTTATTATGGGGATATATACCAAAGTGGAAATAGCCATGTACCAGAACACTACTGACAGACCCAGGAACTTTACGTCCACCCATGATGGTGAGACAAAAAATAAGATCGGAAGGGACAATCCGCTCAAGATGCCGGCGACCAGGATAAAAGGACGTCTGCGCCCCCATTTGGTACGCAGATTATCGGAAAGCCAGCCCATCACCGGATCAACGATAGCATCCCAGATCCGCATCAGTGTAAGCGCCAGGCCCACAAGCCGGGGGTCAACGCCCAGATACAAGTTAAAGACCATAAAACCGACAGATACGTATAACCAAAGTCCCCACATATCAAGTGCCGTACCCAGGCTGTATGAAACTTTGGTCAGGATCGGAAGATGATCACGCCAGTTTTTCTTTGCTTCGCCAGTTTGAGTTTCCTGCACTGTGTTCCCTCCTTTATAATTGCTGAAAGATGTTATCTGTTATAACAGGCGTCGATGAGACGGTCTATGGTGGTCGTAGCCACGCACTGGACCGTATCGGCGCCGCCGTAATAAAGTTTTACCTCGCCGTCATCCTCAGCGACGGCGCCGCAGGTGAACACCACGCTGGGCGTCTGTCCGACGAGCTCGTACTGCTCCTCGGGGATGAGTATGGCCTTCTCGCTCATGGCCTTTACCTTTGACGGGTCATCAAGATCAAGCAGGCAAACGCCGAGCTGGTAGACGAAATGCGACCTGCACTGGCTGCGCACGCCGTGGAATATTGTAAGCCAGCCTTCTTTCGTCTTGATCGGGGCCGCGCCCGGGCCGATCTTTTCCCAGGCCCATTTGATGCCTTCCCAGTTCCTGAACACGCAGTCGGACTTGCCCCAGAAGATGAGGTCAGGCGAATATGATACCCATATGTCGCCGGTGTTGGCTCCGGTGTTGGGCCTGTCCAGGCGCGCGTAAAGGCCGTTTATCTTCTCCGGGAAAAGCACGCCGTTGCGGTTGTCGGTCTCGGAGATGAAGCCAAGCCACTGGAATTTCTTGAAGTCGTCCGTCTTGACCAGGCTTAGCCTGCAGGTATGGCCGGAATGGGCGGCGTGGACTATGTAATAAGAGCCATCCACCTTTGTCACGCGCGGGTCGTAGTACATGCCGGTGGTGTATTCCTTGAAATGCGGGTCCTCGTGCGGCATTTCCACGGCCTTGGCCCGCGGCTTGAAATTGTAGCCGTCCTCGCTTTCGGCGATCCAGAAACGGTCAAGAAGGGCTGAGTCCTCCACCCTGCAGACCATTATATAGGTATCGTTGTATTTGACAATGCCGGAATTAAAAACGGTTTTAATATCGGCGTCTACCGGGAAGTCCTTTCCCGTAAGGATGGGATTGCCTTCGTAGCGGTCGCATATAGGATATTTTGCAGTATTCACGTCCAACACCTCCAGATCTTTTTTCACTTTAGAACACCTCCCAATAAATCCGTTCTCGATCGAATATAAAAATCATCAAGTGATATCCAGCCACTCCGTGTCCGCCCTGTTCCATTCCAGGATCGTGTGTTTTCTGTCCTCGAAGAACTTGCGGACGCTGCCTTCGTCGTAATTCAGCATGTCCTGAAGTATCGGCACGAGGATCGAGAGCACGTTGTCGGATATGACGCTCCTGCGGCATATATGGCCCATGTAGGGCGCCGGGGACACGGTTATGGTGTACCCCTGATAGGACTTAACGTGCAGCATGACGTGCACGTCGCTTGAGCCGTCGCCGACGTATATTATGGCGTACCTGGTGACGTTCTCTTTTTTCTTGAGCATGTCGAGGGTCGCTACCTTGGCGTGGCCCGCGTTGGTCCTTTCAACGTCCTGGACAACGCCTTCATCATCGTATATGAACCTGGTGCCGAAAATGTTCTCGACCGGCAGAAGGTTTTCCACCGCTTTCTGGATGCATTCCTCGGGGGCGGCTGACAATATATATGTGCTGAAACTGATATTGTCGATCCCTTCGGAGAGTGTCTTAAGAAGTTCGGGAACGCCTTTTTTCAGCTCGATCTCGCCCCCGACCTCATAGAGAAGTTCCCTGGTGACCTTGCCGGCGTAGTCGGGGTCCCGGATGATAAGGTGAGCCAGTTCCCCTCCCAGCTGGACTATGTTCCGGCTCTGGATCTCTTTGATCTTCTGTTCGAACTGTTCGGCGGAGATGCCGAGCTTGGAGCTCAGGATATAACCGACGTCCCCCTTCGAAAGGGTCTTGTCGAAGTCTGTGGCGAAAAGTATCTTTTTCTCCATTAAAAGTATCTCTTTTAGTGTAAATGGGATCATAACGCTTTCCGGCATGCGTTACGCAGACATGGAAGTATAACACTTCCAGAAATTATTGTCAATAAAGGGTTTTAGGGTTACAATGAAAGTGCTTTATTTGATTGCGGAAAGGGATATTCATGCCATGGATATAAAGGATATATTAGTAATGGAGCTCGGCATCAGGGAGTTCACCGGGCCTTCTCTGAAGGAAGCTGTGGAGGAGCGCTATAACGGCCTTTCTGACGGCGGGAAAAGGCGCGTGAACCGCCTGATAGCGCGTGAGGCTATAAAGGCGTTAAGGGCCGGAAGTGATCCCTGGAAGCGCCGGGAGGACGGTAAAAAGGAAGAGCTTTCGGGCGCGGGAGTTCTGGCGGTTAACCACGTGGGGCCGCTGGATATAACTATTGAATGGAAGACGGGCCCGGGCGGGATTCTCGGGGAGGCGGCATGCCACTCGCATCCCGGGGGCGACCAGGCCAATGTGGCTAAGGTTTTCAGTGCTTTCGGCGAGAAGATCGCCCTGGTGGCGGTAACGGGAAAAAAGGACGGCGAGATGACGGCCGAGTGGGAGCGGGAATTCCTGAACGAGAGGATAATACCCTCTCTCATCCGGGCTTATGAGGAGGACCAGCCGGTGGCGGTCTATAACATCGTCGACGGCTCTCCCCTCCCCGCCATGTTCGAATGGGCCGGGGAACTTTCAAGCGAGACCGTGGACGAGATAAACCGGGGATCGCTGTCGATGCTGGAGGCTATGTTCAAAGGCGGGCGGGAAAATGTATGGATGGTACTTTCCGCGGGCGGTCCCTTGAAGTATAACAGCCGCCTGGCTTATTATTCTTCGCTTGTCGAGAAGGTAAAGAATAAATACGGGGACAGGGTCGAGCTTTTGATCGATTTCAAGCACGTGTCCGGGCGGGATGAGGCCATGTCTGTGCTCGAGATAGACCGTCAAGTGCCACAGGACATCATCAAGCCGAACCTGGAAGAGTTCATCCAGATCCTTGCCTGGAGCGGCCTGGCTGCCGAGGGTTCGTTAGATGAGCGAGAAGTGAGTGAAGATGTTTTACGAAAATACGCTTTGGAATTAAGAAAAAAATACAACCTCCTGGGTGTGCTTGTCTCCATGGGCAAGGACGGTTCCATGCTGGCGCTGGTAGACAGGATCATAAGGGATAAAGGCGTCGATATCAAGCCGGTGTGCCATACGGCGGCCGGGGATTCGCTTAAAGCGGGATTTGTTTATGCCCTCTCCAAAGGAAAGCCTTTCGAGGAAGCGCTGCATACCGGTAATCTTTTCGGCGCGGCGACTGCCTCTATGCCGGGGACGCTGACAGTAACGCCGGAGAAATTCGCCGAGGTCGAGGCTCTGGCTCGCGCCCTGAAAGTGGAACCGCGGGTCGAGTTTATTGGATCGTAAGACCTCCCCTGTCAAGCTGCGATGAAAAACTCCCGGCATGTCTTATAAGTACTTGTAGATATAGGGCTTAGGCAGAGGGGAAACGTCCCCTATTCTTTGCAGGGGCGGTCCTCGTCGGTGTTCCTGGCTTGCTCTCCGGTAGCCGCCTTTTCGCAGGGCGGAGGCGGCGGCGGGCCGGCGTTCTTCTCGATCTTTTCCACAACGCCGCGGTATTTCTCGTGTATGAGCTTCTTGTCGAACTCCCAGTATTCGTCAAGCATTGACTTCTTTTCACTGTCGTCGAAGTAGTCCATCACCTCGAGGAAGAAGTGCTTGTCTTCCTTCTCTATGTGCTCGGGATAGAATTTAGCGAGCTTGTCGAGGTTGTCGATTATTTCTTCAAGGGCTGCTTCCCCCTTTTCTTGGTATGAGTTCCTCGCTTTGACAAGCTCGCCTACCGTTTCCCTTCCGAATACGTGCTCGTTGATAAGCTGGTCCATAGTATGCTTATGCTTGGGGGATATGTCCTTTTTCGAAAGGTCCCTGAAAAGGATATCCTCCTCTTTTCCGTGGTGGCACCTGTCTGCGTATGTCCTTATGAAGTCGACGGCGCGGTCTATGAAGACGACGTCCGCATTCCTATCCCTTTTGATCCTGGCGACCTCTTTCGCTATGAGGCCGATCATCCTTTCTATGAGCCTGTGCTCTATCATCAACGGTCCTGCCGGCAGCATAATGCCCTCCCCTTTTTTGTAAGTCCTGATATATGATCATATCAGTGAAATAAGGTCAAGATAGGTCTGTGAGGCCTTCTTGACCTGGCTGAAACTTATGGATTCGTCTTTTGTGTGGGCTTTGGCCAGTTTGCCGGGGCCGAGTATAATGGGCTTTACGTTCCTGAGCCTCATAATATTCGCGTCCGAATGGCTTTCAAAAAGCCCGGTCTTTCCAGAAAGGCCGTTCTTTTCGAGAGCTCTATGTATCTTTTTAAAGCCCGGCCATTGTGGGTTCATCTTGTATCCCGGATAGTCCTCTACATTTATATGGACGTCGCGGTTCTTTATATCCAGGCCTTTTACATATTGCCTGATCCGCTTTTTTATCCCCGAGACGAAAGAGCGTATCTTTATCTCAGGGTGCACGTGTATATCCAGCCATACGCTGCATTTTTCAGGGACGGAAAAACCCGAATCCGAACTGTGAAGGTCCCTTATATTGTATCTGACCTTTCCACTGAAGGACCCGAGATAAGAGACGGCGCTTAAAAGCACCTTCAGCATCGAGTAAGGGGCGTTCCTGGCCGTTCCGGAAAGGGACGCGTGTCTCCTCAGTCCGGAAAGCCTCAGCTCCATCTCTATATAACCGTAATGCCCGAAACACGGCACCATTTCCGTGGGTTCGCCAATAACGGCCGTTTTGAATCTGTATTCCTCGAGAAGTTTCATGGCGCCGTCGCTGTTCTCTTCTTCACCCACGACCAGGGCAAGTGCCGCTGTTGGATGAGCTCGTTCCGCCTCAAGGTAACGCGTGAAAGCTTCTATCATGGCGGCGCAGCCGCTTTTCATGTCCGCGACCCCAAGGCCCTGTATCTTTCCGCGTCTTTCCTTGAAACCGTATTCGTCGAAATCATACGCGAAAACCGTATCGAGATGGCCGACCAGGGCCAAAGGAGCTTCTTTCCTCTCGGGCGTGACGATAATATTGAACCTTCCGTCAGAAACCGGCTGGCGTATGAAAGTATAACCCTTTTCAGACAGATACCCGCAAAGAAAGAGCAGAAGCTCCTCTTCTTTGCCCGAAGGGCTGTATATGTCTGTCATGCGCCTTAAAAGGCCTTTTAGACGGTCCGGGTTTATTTTCATAAGACGTTCAAAAGCGTTCAGCCGAGATTTTTCATCATATAAAGGTGTTTTGTCGGTTTGCGGAATCCGTTCTTTCTGAAGAATTTAAGCGCGGCCTTGTTGTCGGCCTGGGTGTCGATAAGAAGGATCCGCACACCTTTTTCTTTCATTATGTCAGTGAACTGCTCCAGCAGCCTTCTGCCGATGTCCATCTTCTGGTATACGGGATCGACGCCGAGCCACATCAGGTGGCCGTAGCTCCACGCAGTGCGCGGTTTCTCTATCACGTAACCGAGCGTGAAGCCTATTATCTTTTTTCTGTATGTCGCGACAAGGCAGAGTTCGGGCTCGAACTCGAACATATGCGTTACGGCGTATTCATCCCAGACCCTGTAAAGGTTAGGGAATTTATCCGAGGTGAAGAGTTCCTCGCCCATGTGGTATACCCTTGCAAGGTCATCAATTATCATCTCCCGTATCTTTACGTTGAGTGATCTCTGTTTCATTGTTTTCCCTCCTCGAGTCGCGGGGGCTCCGGGAAGCGGCCCTGGAGGGCGTTCCTGACCATGTCCTTTACCGTATCGGTAAAATCGCTTTTCAGGATCCATTCGAGGTAGTCGCGTTCGGAGCCGGCCAGCTGGCGGATGTTCTTGCGCCTGGCGTGCTTGCCGAAAGTCGGGTAAAGCTCCCCGTTCCACCAGCGGAACTTGCCTTCCTTGTCGAAATTGCCCTGGCGGGGCTTGTAATCGAAATCCTTGAGGGACTCTATGCCTTCATCTTCTGACCCGTATTTGTTGACCTGTTCCTCCAGTATCTCGAGCGTGGCTTCCACGTCGCCCATCGCCGTGTGGGCGTTTACGAGGTCTTTTTTGCAGTAAAAAGCGTAAGCGGCCATAAGATCCCTCTTCTCGTGCAGGTGGTATATCTTCTGGGCGTCGTAGATGCGGCGTTCGCGCAGGTCGAGCTTGAGTCCGGCTTCGGCCAGCTCCCTTTCCAGAAGAGGCAGGTCGAAGCGCTCAACGTTGAAGCCGCCCATGTCGGAGTCGCCGATAAAATCAAGCACTTCCCTGGCTATATCCCTGAAAGGCGGCTCGTCTTTGACGTCATCGTCCGTTATGCCTATCAGCTCGCTGACCTCGGGGGGTATAGTGATCCCGGGGTTCACGCGTTTTATAAAAACGTCCTTCTCACCCCCCGGGGTGAGCTTGATCATGCCGATCTCGACTATCTTATCTTTTTCTCTCCATGTGCCTGTGGTCTCCAGGTCAAGTATGACAAGCGGTCGGGCTATCTTCATCTTTGTCCTTCTGTGTTTTTAGCGGATCTTTCGCGGTTTATTTATTAAGACAAAAAAGCCGCATGCTCAGTTTCCATAAACGGGAACATACGGCTTTGAAACGGCTGAGCTGAAGATGTCAGTTCTGCTGGTCCGACGGGCCCGCGGCCGGAACGGTGTCGCGGCTCTCTCTCAGCGGGCGCTTTGTCTCCTGGTCGAGGCCGATTATCTGCGGCCTCTCGGGCGACGGGAAGAAGTTCATCCACCTTCCCGCGTTCCATTCCTCGTCGATGATGTCCTTGAATTCGGCGGCATACCTATCGAGTCCGGGTTTGCACTTGCTGAACAGCAGCTCAGCGTCCTTGTGGGAGGGGCGCGGCTTGTTCTTTTCCACGTGCCCTCTCAGCACTTCGGGCCTGTCTATTATCATGCAGGGCCTGAGAAGATTGCCGTCGTAGGGTATCGCGTTCCTTATGTCGCTGAAGAAGGACGACTTGAGGGCGTCGGTTATGGTCATCTCCTTGATATTGCCCGCTGAGAAGTGGACGAACACGCACGGCTCGATGTCCCCGTTGTTGGTAATGTGGAAGTATTTCCTTCCGCCGGCCATGCAGCCGTTGACCTCGGGGCCGTCGTTCCAGAAGTCCACCAGGAGTATCGGCTTGGTGTTCCTGTGCCTGTACAGGTTGTATCTGACCGCGTTGCGCTGCTCCGGCGTGGGCATGAGATCCGGGTCAGGATCCCTGCCGATCGGGACGTACTGGAAGTAGAAGCCGTAGATGCATCCCTTTTCTATCATGAAGTCGACGAACTCGTCGCTCGCCAGGTACTCGATGTTCTCGCGCGTCGGGGAGCTGGAGAAGCCGAATATGACGCCCGCCTCTTTAAGCCTGTCCATGGCGGCCATGACCTTCTTGTAAACGCCCTGCCCTCTCCTTGAGTCGGTATGATACTCGTTGCCCTCAAGGCTGAGTAGAGCGTACACATTGCCCAGTTCGGCAAGCTTTCTTACCTTCTTATCGTCAAGCAGCGTGCCGTTGGTGTAAAGTATGAACTGGCAGTCGGAGTATTTTTCGAAGATGTCGAACACGTCTTCCCTTATCATGGGTTCGCCGCCCGTAACGGCGATGTGGTTAAGGCCTATCTTGTACCTTACCTCGTCCATGGCCTTCTCGATGTACTTCATATCGAGATCCGGCGTTACGTTGTATTCCCCCGCCCAGCAGCCTTTGCATCTCAGGTTACACCTTGCGGTGACGTCTAGCACCATTACCTCAGGGCCGACGAAGCCTTCTCTTTCCTGGAATTCAAGGCCGATCTTTCTTATGTCGCGGTAGACGAGGTGAGCGTTGGCGAAGAACTTTTTTATGCACTGGGGATTTGTCTCGTCAATAAGGCGTTTGAAGAAGTCCAGCGTCCCGCAGTTGTTCTTAAGGCGCCAGATGGTCCTGTAGATGTCCTTTTTATCCTCTTCGCTGTGGGCGAACCTGGCCGCCAGCTCGAACATGGTGATTAAGTTCTGCTTTGAAGCTTTTTTCAGGAAGAACGGCAGGAAGTTCACCATTTGCCCGGAGAAAAAACTGTTAATGTTATGTTTTATGCGAGAATACATTTTACGCCCCCTAATTTACTATGTTTATTTATAATATTATAAGACCAAATCAGGTGGTTTTCAAGTCTTCCCGTCAGATGTAATCAGGGGAGCCGTATTTGGTGAACAGCCCCTTGTCGCTGTGAACGTACCTTTGGACCTTTACGTGCTTCGGGGGCGGCGCGGTTGTCAGGAATTTCCACGCGTGCTCTATCTCATCCGGCTTGAAGTAAAGCGTGGGGGCTTCGACGAAGACCGACTCGGCCAGGATCTCGCTCATGACCTTTGTCCAGGAATGCGCCCCCACGACCGCTATCATCTGGATGTCCTTAATGTGTTTCTTGAGGAACTCGAATATCTCCCACTCTGATCTTATATTCGCTCCCTCCATCCTGGTGACGTCGACAAGCAGCCTCAGCTTTTTTTTGGACTCAGCCACGGCCTTTTCCAGCTCGGGGAGGAATTCCTCTATCTCTTTCGTTGTGAGTTTCCCGGTTATCTCGAACCCGAAAACGCTTGTGTGTTCGTGTTGAAGTTTCTTTATGCCCATTTTTCCTCCTTTTGAAGGTCATTTCCTCTTTCTTTTTCCGCCGAACCTCCGGGCAAGGTACCTGTCGAAACCCTTGAGGCTTTTAAATGTGTGTTCGTGCTCGAAGGCCCCGACCGCGGTCTCGCATGTAGTCGGTTCGTGTTCGCGGCAGATCAGAGGCCGTTCATTATAGATCCCGCAGAGGTTATCATCCTTGAGGTATTTGCATTTATTGTTCACGACAAGATACCATTTCCTCTTTTCAACGTACACGGCCACGCCTTCATGGGCGAGGTACCATCTTATGTTCTCGAATTCCTCTTTTGACCTGGGAGTGTCGAGCTGGAGAGCGAAATACCTGCAGCATTTTGAGTCGCAGCTTTTACATTTAACCATCATTCTTTGAGCTTCCTTCCGTCAGGCTCTTTTACAACAAGTCGGTTATCAGTCAGAAAAGTGTATAAGGTCTCGGCTGTCAATCTGTTCGCAAGTTCGTTGGGGTGGTGGTCCGTGGGGTTCACCCACAGCTCGTCCGCGCTGTATTCAGAGAATACCGGAAGCAAGTCTATGACGACAATGCCCTCTTTTTCGCAGAAATCACGAATTTTATCATGTATCCCCTGAAAAGGGTAGTTGCTGAAGTCGTAAAGGATCGGGAAAAGCACGATTATCAGTTTTTGTCCGGATCTTCTAGAGGAAACATCAAGGTTTTTTAAAAGCTTGAATTTCTTTTCGGCGTGCTCCCCTTCATAAGCTTTGATATAGATCTTACTAGTGACATTGTGGAGTTTGCGTTTTTCAAGAAGATACATCACAAAATTATAAAGTCTTATTTTTTTTCTGAGCGGGTTGTAAGGATGCCGGGGGTCATTATAATCTATGAACTCGAACCCACCGATCTCATCAAGGCCCGGCAGACCGAAGTCGTTCAACATGAAGCCGTATATTACCAGATCATATTTACCCATCGAGGTCTCATAATAGTGTATTTTCACTATTCTCTCCAGGTCGTCGCCTGGGCGGGCCGCGTTCTTTATGTATGCCGGATAGCCGTTGCTGTTAAGCATTTTTCCGAGAAGGTTCAGGTACATGTCATTATACCTGACGCCTGTTCCGAAGGTGAAGGAGTCGCCCAGGGCGAGTATTGTGTTTTCGCCGAGGAGACCGCCCGGCGGGGGAGGTTGTTTGCCATGAAGTTCAGGTCTGTTGTCGGGCAGACGGTACCCGTATTTATCGAAATAGACGCGGAGGCCGTATATCTTTCTGCCGTTCTCTTCTCTTATGAGGTCATGATAACCGCGAGGGTTGGTATAGTACTCAAAACTCCTGTTGCTGTATCTGTAATATTCAGGGCCGATGACCCTGAGGAGCACCTCAAGCAGGAGCAGCGCGGCGAGGATACCCGCCAGGACCGCTATGAGCCTGAAAAAAAATGATTTTATTGTGTTTATTTTCCCCATGGCCAGGTTCAAGCATAAAAGAACAGTTATAGTAATTCAGGAATGATCTCGAAAAACAACTGCCAGGCGCCTTCCTCGTTCCTTTCGAGGCAGACGACGCCGCCCATGCTGAACCTTACTATGCCTGGTTCCTCCTCTCTTATCAGGGCCAGGGATGCAAGTTTCTGTAGTAAAGGAAGATGGCCGACGATCATCATGTCCTTTGAAACTGAGCCGGCGGCGTCAAGTATGGCGGCCGGAGGATCCATGGGGGCAAGGCCGTCCTTTTGCAGGATGCCTTCTTGGGGGGGGAGTTCCTTTTCGAATATCTCCGCGGTCTCCATGGTGCGCGTCTTGCCGCTGTGCCATATAGCGTTGACCGTTATCCCGGCGGACTTGAGGAACCGCGCGGTGTTAGCCGAGTCCTCTCTTCCCTTTTCAGTGAGAGGCCTTTCCGGGTCAACGTCTTTGGATGCGGCTTCTCCGTGCTGTACAAGGTAAAGTTTCATATATTCTCCTTAAGCGCGTTCTACCTGAGGCGCTGTATTATCTCGCGCTTGGCGGCGACGTATTCGGTGCGGGTAATGGCCCCGGCCTGATATCCGCGGTTCAGGTCGCGCATCTCAGTGACGTATCGCATTGTCTGGTCCTTTGGTATGTCGAGGTTCTGTGCCTCTTCTTTGAGGTCGCCGGGCTGCGTCGAGACGCAGGCGGTCAGCGATCCTATGGTGTTGGGGATGCGGTTCTTGACCTCCTGGGCAAAACAGGTCGAAGCCAGGGTCAAGATAACTATTAAAGCGGCAAGTACTCTCATGTGTCCTCCTCCCATTTTTTACATTCCCATCGGCCTGGGGCCGGTGTGTTCTTTCCCTCTGGAGATGCCGAGATAAAGGGCCGCGTTGATAAGGCCAAGATGGCTGAAAGCCTGGGGAAAGTTGCCGATCTGTTTTCCGGTCTCTGTGTCGATCTCTTCCGATAAAAGTCCGAGCGGGCTCACGTATTTGAGCATGTTGTTGAATACCTCTTCCGCCTTGTCGAGCTTGCCGGCAAGGGAAAGCGCCTTGACCAGCCAGAAAGAGCAAAGAATGAAATGCCCCTCGCTGCCTGGCAGCCCGTCCTCGCCTTTGTAGCGGTAAACAAGGCCTTCTTCGGTCGTGAGATATTTAAGCGTAGCCTCGATCGTGCCCAGCACTTTAGGGTCGTCAGCCGGCAGAAAGCCCATGACAGGTATAAGAAGGCTTGTCGCGTCGAGGTCCTCAGAGCCGAAAGACTGGACAAAGCTGTTCAGTTTTTCGCTGAATCCCTTCTCGAGCACGGCCTTTTTAATGTCATCTCTCGCTTTGTTCCAGCGGTCATCGGGGTAATCTGCCTTTATGGATCCTGCTATCCTTATGCCCCTGTCAACGGCGACCCAGCACATTATCTTGGAATAGACAAAGTGGCGAAGGCCGCCGCGCACCTCCCATATGCCGCAATCCTCGGTGTTCCAGGCGTCGCAGACATAATCGACTATGCTTCTGACGAAATCCCAGGTCTTTCCGGATATGTCGGCTCCATAGCGTGAGGTGTCGTAAATGCCGTTCACAAGTTCACCGTATATGTCCAGCTGCTTCTGCCTGGCGGCGCCGTTGCCTATCCTGACAGGGCTTGAACCACGGTATCCCGAAAGGTTGTCCAGCGTGCTCTCGGTGAGGTCTTTCTCTCCGTGAAGGCCGTACATGATCTGCATCTTTGAGGGATCGTCGTGCTGTATGATCCGCTCTATCCAGGACTGGAAACCCCTTGCTTCCTCGACGTGCCCCAGGTGGAAAAGCGCCTGGGTTGTGAAGGATGCGTCCCTTATCCAGGTGTATCGGTAGTCCCAGTTGCGCACGCCTCCTATCCTTTCGGGCAGAGAAGCGGTAGGGGCAGCGGCTATGGCTCCGGTGTCGGGGTTTGAAAGCATCTTCAGTATGAGGCCGGAGCGGACGAAGAGATGATGCTGGGGGCCTTTAAGCACGGGGCTAGAGTTCCTGCACCTGTGCGCCCAGCCCGACCAGTATTCCTTTGTCCTGACCAGTACCTGTTCACATGTCTCTTCGGACTCCTTTTTAGTGCCTTTATACCTGACCACGAACCAGGCGTGATCACCCTTTGACAGTTTGAGAGCGGCTGTAGCCGCAGTGCCCCTTACCTTGAAAGCGCATGGAGCCCGCAGGAACAGCGTCTTATCCCCGCTTTTGGCGGTTACGCCGTCATCAGAGATATCGTATTCCGGCGTTTTCCGGGCGTAGTCAAAACCGGGCGCGAAAACAACCTCAAGTTCCGTTTCCCCGTTAACGCATTCGACTTTTCTGTATAACGCTGGGACGTGCTCGTTCCCGCTGCCGCCTTTATCGACTTCCATGAAGTCCGTCAACACGGTCTTGCCGAGAGAGGTTGTAAAGGCCGTCTTAAGTATGTTTGTATCACCGTGGTAGGACTGGACGGACTCGTAACCGGCCGAAGGTTTAATTTGGAAACGGCCGCCTCTTTCCGAGTCAAGTATTGACGCGAAAACTGACGGGCTGCCCAGCTCCGGAAGACACAGCCAGTCTATGGAACCGTCGCGGCCGACAAGAGCGCAGGTCTTCAGGCTGCCGATCATGCCGTATTCCTCGAAATCCTTGTAACTGCCGATGATCAATCCTCCATTTCAAGCGGGTGTTTGCCGGACCTCCAGTGTTCCTCTATCTGTTCGAGCGTCTTTCCTTTTGTCTCGGGAACGAACAGCCAGGTAAAGATCCAGGCCGCGATCGTCAGTATCGAGTAAAGCCAGAACGTCCCCGATCGCCCCATCAGGTGTATCAGCGTGAGGAAAGTGATCCCCACTATCAGGTTTGAGCCCCAGTTAAAGAACGTGGCGACGCTCATCGCCTGCCCCCTTACTTTAAGGGGGTAAATCTCCGATATCAGCAGCCAGAAGATAGGACCCATGCCGATAGCGAAAGCGGCGACATAAAGCATGAGGCTTACTACCGCCAGCCATCCCATTATACCTGAAAGGCCCGTTATGTGGAAGGTCATGCCCAGAGCCGCCAGGCTCGCGGCCATACCTCCGAGGCCTATCAGAAGCAGCGGCCGCCTGCCGAGCCTGTCCACAAGCTGCATAGCCACTATCGTCATGAAAACGTTGACGATACCTACTCCCATCGTGGCAAGGATCGCCGAGGAGGCGCTCTTGAAGCCGGCGAATTCGAAGATCGTGGGGGCGTAGTAGATGACGGTGTTAATGCCGGTTACCTGCTGGAAAACGGCAAGGCCGATACCAACGATAAGAGCGGGACGGACCATGGGCCCGAGTATCTCCTTCCAGCTTCCACCCTGCTGATCCAGGCTTTGCTCGACGTCGTTGATCTCGCCGTCTATGTCTGATCCGGCGCTGCGTATGCGGGTCAGGATAGCGCGGGCTTTGTCAATCATTGAACGGCTGATAAGCCAGCGCGGGCTGGCAGGCATGAAGAACATCCCGACTCCCAGTATCGTCGAAGGTACAGCCGCCAGGCCCATCATCATGCGCCAGTTCCCGGCTTTGGAGAAAATATATCCCACAAGGTACGAAATCACGATACCCGCCGTGACGGCCAGCTGGTTCAGAGAGACAAGTTCTCCTCTTACCTTTACCGGGGCGACCTCGGAGATATACATCGGGGCCGTGAAGGAAGCCACACCAATGGCCACGCCTACCACGATCCTGCCGATTATGAATATGATGATCTCGGGCGAAAGGGCGGTCCAGATGGAGCCGACGGCGAAAATAAGGGCCGCTGTTATGATGGTCTTGCGCCTGCCGAATACGTCGGCGAGCTTGCCGCCGAGAACTGCCCCGGCCACGGCGCCCACAAGCACGGCGCTTACCGTTATCTCCTCCAGGGTCGATGAAAGCGCGAAGCTTTTCTTTATGAAAAGTATGGCGCTCGAGATGACGCCAGTGTCGTAACCGAAAAGCCCCCCGCCGAGGGCGGATATGGCGGCGGCGAGGTACACGAACAAGCCGCCTCTGGATGTCTTCCTAACTGTTTCTCCAGCCATGAGGTCCTCCTTCCTGAAAACAAAGAATCTAACCAGGGATCTTATGTCTTTTATGAACAGCCGAGATTATCGCCGCGGCTATGATCACCGACGTACCAGCTATTGTCATGGGGTCGGGATATTGCTTCCACACTACCCAGTCTACCACACCTGAGAAAACGACGCCAAGATAAATAAACGGCGCTATGAGCACAGGCGAGGCCCTCTTGAGGGATGCCATCAGCAGGAACATGTAAGCGCCGTAAAAAAAACCCGCACCCGATAGGTAAAACCAGACGATACCTCGCGGAGTGATCCATCCGCGGATAGAGAATGTTCCCGCCACAACGCTGAGTATGGCCAGATAGTACAGCATTATGGTCTGGCTGTTCTCACCCCTTTTTTCCAGGAGACCCAGCAGTATCGTTCCGAGGGCTGAGACCAGGCCTGCCGAAAGCGCGAAGATGTCGCCGGGCCGCAGAAAGCCCCTGCCCGGGTTAAGGACAAGGACCACGCCGATGAAACCGGCCAGCATGACAAGAAGCACTTCTATGGTCATCTTTTTTCTGAAAATGATGAACATCATGATCGGGATAAAAAGCGGAGCCGTGTTCTGGAGCAGCACGGCGTTGACGAGCGGCACGAGCCTGACGGACATGTAGAACAGATACAGGAAAAGGACCCCGCAAAGGGATCTGGACGCTATCAGGACTTTGTTCTTGGGCGCGAACACCCGTAAGCCGTCCTTGAGTATCCAGGGGATATGGATCGCCATGGCGAAGAGGCTTTGGAAGAACAGGATTTCCTGAGATGAAAGCCCGGCGTTTGAGGCGGCCTTGACGAGCCCGGAAAGCGCGGCGAATGACGCCTGTGAGACGATAACAAGAAAAATAGCCATGATTTTCAGCGGGGCGTTCCTGAGCGGAACGCCAGGTATTTTTTTAATTTAAGCCCGGAAAGAAACTCGCTCGATAGCCTTTCCTTAATATCTTCGGGGAACCTTAGTATGTCCAGCAAGCCCGTGTGGCCCGCTTTTTCTTTTTGTTGGACGACGAGGTCCTTGAACTGTTCGACGTCGCCGGTTATCTTCACGAACGAAAAATGGGTCCGCGGGAATTTATGCAGTATCTTATATATCTTCTGCTTGCCTACCGCGCCGCATTCTGCCCAGAAAAGCGGCTTCATGCCCTCCCCCAGCGCTACCAGGTCCGGCTTGTACCTCTGCCCTATCTTGATC
>Ga0272441_10001290_pt1 | contig 53599 bp, 48 predicted proteins | sample SSMProp6N_FD_193582 | JGI IMG/M metagenome (GOLD analysis project Ga0272441, IMG submission 193582) | Marine sediment archaeal communities from Little Sippewissett salt marsh, Falmouth, MA, United States - SSM-Prop-6N | ecosystem: Environmental > Aquatic > Marine > Wetlands > Sediment ...
CATAAACGTCTGCTCATAATTGGCTTCTATTTCTCTGGCCATTCATTTCGCCTCCTGTTTCAAGGCAAGAATAACATATAAATACTTAAATGTCAATAAAAATTATGAGACAGCCTCTAAAGCCGGGTGCAAAGAGGAGCCTGCTGAAGCAGGCTAAGTTTAGGGTTCTTGCAAGCTTACTGTGCTGGGTTTTACAGTGATCGGAAAGCTTTCGAGATATCCCGATTTGCGGCATATGAAAGTAGCCCAAGACGAACTCCTGACGACACGCATGCCGGCTCGGCAAAGTCCCGTCAGGGACGGCATAAAAGTAGAACAGGACGAAGTCCCGAGCGTAACAGCTTGGCAAAGTCCCGTCAGGGACGGCGATAGAAATAGCCAGAATATATTGCGAGGATACGCATGCCGGTTCGAGAGAGTCCCTTTAGGGACGGCGTGAAAGTAGCCCAGGACGAAGTCCTGGGGACACGCGTACCAGCTTGGCAGAGTCCCGTTGGGACGACTGAAGACTAAGGAGATAACCTCATGCCCAAATTCGTGCTTGCGCTCGACCAGGGAACCACATCCAGCCGTTCGATCCTCTTCACGCACAACGGGAAAGCCGCCGCGTCCGCCCAACGCGAGTTTCCCCAGATCTACCCATCCCCCGGCCACGTCGAGCACGATCCCGAAGCGATCTGGAAGTCCCAGTTGGCCACCGCGCGCAAGGTCATCCGCGACGCCAAAGCCCGGCCCCGCGATATCGCCGCTATCGGCATCGCCAACCAGCGCGAAACCATCGTGGTCTGGGAACGCGAAACCGGCCGGCCCGTGCAAAACGCCATCGTCTGGCAAAGCCGAATCACCGCGCCCATCTGCGACACGCTCAAAAAGAAGCCCGGCGTCGAGAAAAAGTTCCGCAACAAAACCGGACTCATGCTCGACCCGTATTTCTCCGGCACAAAGATCAAGTACATCCTGGACCACCATCCCGGCCTCAGAAAACGCGCGAGAAACGGTGAGATTTTATGCGGCACCGTCGATACGTTCCTGCTCTGGCGTCTTACCGGCGGCCGCGTCCACGCCACCGACTATTCAAACGCCAGCCGAACGCTCCTTTTCAATATCCACACGCTCAAATGGGACGACGAACTTCTCAAGATACTCGACGTGCCCAAAGCCATGCTGCCCGAAGTTCGCGATTCCAGCGCCGTTTACGGCGAAACCGATCCCAAACTGTTCGGCGCGTCCATCCCCATCAGCGGCATCGCGGGCGATCAGCAGGCGGCCACGTTCGGCCAGGCCTGCTTCCGGCCCGGCATGGCCAAAAACACCTACGGCACCGGGTGTTTCATACTTATGAATACGGGCGATAAGGCGTTCCCCTCGAAAAACGGGCTCCTCACCACCATCGCCTGGGGGCTCGACGGAAAGGTTACTTACGGGCTCGAGGGCTCGATCTTCATCGCCGGCGCGGCGGTCCAGTGGCTCCGCGACGGGCTTAAGCTGATCAAAAAATCGCCCGATGTTGAGAAGCTTGCGGCGTCCGTCGAGGACAACGGCGGCGTCTGCTTTGTCCCGGCGTTCTGCGGCCTCGGTGCGCCTCATTGGGATCCCTACGCCCGCGGGCTCATCATCGGCATCGAGCGCGGCACCACCGCCGGCCACATCGCCCGCGCCACGCTCGAGTCGATGGCGTTCCAGACGCGCGACGTTATCCAGGCCATGGAAGCCGACGCGGGCGTCCGTCTGCGCCGCCTGAAAGTCGACGGCGGGGCGTGCGTCAACGATCCGCTCATGCAGTTCCAGGCCGACATCCTCGGCACGTCGCTCCAGCGGCCCGTCGTGCAGGAAACCACCGCGCTCGGCGCGGCTTATCTGGCGGGCATTGCCGTCGGATTCTGGAAAGACACCGGCGACGCTGCCAGAAACTGGGCGCTGGACAAAACTTTCAAGCCCGGCATGACGCCCAAGCAAAGAAACCAACGCTATGCCACCTGGCAGCAAGCCGTGAAACGGGCCGCCGCCTGGGCGAAGTAGGGCTTTTGACTTGCGAAAAGGTGAGAGGTGATTTCACCACCGCCATTCACCACCGCCGCCACCTCCACCGGGTCGCGCGGGAGCGCGACCCCCACCAAAACCAAATTCCACCAAAACCGGACCGGCACCAAAATGGCACGCTCGCAATCCGTTGTTAGATTTTAAACGGCACGTTAAAAACCGGCCGGCCCTGCCGGGAAACCATCCACAGCAGGGCCGGCCGACTTCTCTTAATGATTACTACTCGCCGCGCCTGTAGGGTCTGGCGCGGTAGGTTTCCCATGTGCGCCAGGCGGGACGGGACTGGCCGTCGCCATCGAGCAGGCCGGTGTCTTTCCAGGCGGATGCCCACGAGGGCGTGTTGGCTTTGATGTCGTCCCACAGCCGGTCGTAATCGCGGTAGAGGAACGTGATCACGAACAGGTAATCGTCCTCGGTGGCCGCTTTCAGCAGGGTTTCGTAATAGGCCTGCTGTTTTTCAGGCGTGCCGGGCAGCGCGAATTCTTCCTCGCCCCAGGCCACCTTTGTGGGTTCGGCCGGATAGGCGGTTTCGGCAATGGCCAGCGGCATGTCGCCCGTAAGTTCGCGCACCCACTCGAACGACTCGGCGGGCCGTTCCACCGGGCCAAGGCACGTGAAGAACGGATAGAAACTGACGCCGGCCAGGTCGTTCAGCGGGAGGAACGCCTTGATCTGCTCGCGCTGTTTGTCGCTGTTCGGGAGGTTTTTGATCATGTTGTGCAGCGTCAGCGACGCGAACACCGGCATGTCCGGATAAATCTTTTTGATCTCGCCGTACACGAACTTGTGCAACTCGACGAAGTCGTCCCACATGTCCGGCGTGCCGTGCAACAGCTCGTTGACCTCGATGCCGATGGCGAAGTAGTCGGGTTTGAATTGCTCCGCCGCGCGGCGGCAATAGTTGAGGTAGGCTTTCTTCACGTCGGGATCGTTGAACGGCTTATCCTTGAACGCCTCGGGAATCGGTTGGTTCTCGCTCTCGCCGCGGTTCAGCGCCATTCCGGTGCGCACGTTGTTCAGGGGCGTTACGGCGAGGTAGACCTTCACCCTGGGCTGCGCGCCCGCCACGCGCCGATCCCAGTCTTTCTGCATTTCGGCAGGGAAGGGCTTGTCTTCGAGCGCTTCCACCCAGGGCACGCCGCCGTCGAAATGGTGGCAGACGATATCGCCGAACTTGTTGACAAATTCGAGGCTTGTCCGTGCCGCGTTTTCGTCTAAATCCCAGGCGAACGGGGTAAAACCCATCCGAAACGGGCGCGTCTCGGCATCATTCGAGTTGGCAACGGCCGCGGGCGGTGTTTCTTCTTTTGCGGGCGCCGGGGCCGGTTTTTCTTTGCCCTCGCCGCGGAAGACGAGTTCGAGGTCGTCCAGATACACCACACTGCCGGGCGCGCCGACTCCCTTGGTTCCGCCGATGCTGAACGCGGCAATCACCGTGTCGTCGCTTTTATTGATCGCCATCCGCTGTTCGAACTGTTGCCAGCCCTCGGTTCCGCCGGCCGCGGCGATGTCGAATTTCACGGTGCTGAACGTCCCGTTTGCCAGCACGACGACAAACTGCTTGTCGTCCGCCAGCGCGGAAACGTTCACCCAGCCCCGCAGCACGACTTCCGTCGCGCCCGCGCCGGCGTGGATGCCGGCTTTGGTGAGCATGAACGTGCTGGCGTCTTCGAGAGCGCCGTCATCTTTCACGTTCCAGCCAATCGGCTTCCACTCGAGACTGTATTCTCCCGCGTGCGGATTGGCCTTCGAAACGCCGATGGCATTCTTGGTGTTGCCGCTCATCCAGGGCAGTGGGCCGGCGGCATTGTTGGCTTTCTCGCTTAGATCGCCGGTTTCGAACCCGCCGTTTGAAAGAACGTTGCCCGAGTCGTATGCCCAAGCCGCCCCGGACGCAACAAGGGCCGCAGCCATTACGGCTGCAAAAACTGGAATCAACCGCTTCATCATATGCTCCTTAATTTGCCGGCGCTGTGCCGGTTTCCCATACTGCTACTCGTACTCCGCCGCCGTTTCGCGGGCGATTTCCGCCCACCGCGACAACCGTCGCGGCTCACCTTCGACGGTCTGCACGTCGCGCAGGCTAACCGCCACGACACAACCGCGGGTGATGTCGAACACGCGCCGCAGTTCCGTCCGTATGAAATCCTCGTCAAACGTGCCGATCATTTTCGCCGGATGCGGCTTCCACGAATAAATGTACTTGTCTTCGAGTATCGACGCCGCAACCTCGTGGTCCGACCACGGGCTGACCGACAGCCCCCGCAGGTGCGGGATCTGTTTCATGATCTCGCCCCATTTCTGGTCGTTGGGTTCGCAACACCCGTAGTAATTCAGGCCGAACGGTGCAGTCATGCGCGCCTGGTAGGGCAGGACGAACTCGGCCAGCATCTCCGGGCTCACGCCGGCCAGTTCCTGCGTTTGAGCGAAGCCCCACAGGTGCTCCCGCGTCACGGGTCCGCCGTCGTAGCCGTCGCGCGGCAACTCGTCGGTCCACCCCTGGCCGCCGGGGCCGACGACGGTCTCGTTGTCGTTGAGCCGCAGCAGGCCTTCGCGCTCGAGCGCGTCGAACGCGGCCATAATGCCGTTTGTAATTAACTCCATCGCCTCGTGCACGAACCCGGGGTTCATGCACAGGTCGAGCATCACCTGGTCGAGCCCGCGCAATTCACAGAACACGTCCATCGCGCTCGTTCCCCACCCGAGCGGGCTGTGGTACATGCCCGCCTGGTAGGGAAACTCCTGCTTGACGTCCAGAATATCGCCGAGCATTTCTTGCACGGCGTCGAGGCGCGGGTCGGCCTTCTCGTTTTCCATAATCAGCTTGGGCGCGCGCAGCTTTTTTAGATCGTCCAGCTCGACGACGCACGGCTCAAACCGGCCCGCCTTGTCCGCCTGCCCCGAATACGGCCGGGCGCGGCCTTCGAACCAGTCCGTGAACCGGTGGCGCGACGGGATGTAGAGGTCCGCCGTCGTGACTTCGTCATCGCGGATATGTTCCCAGCGGTAGATGCGCCGCCGGAGGTCGCCTTCGACTGCTCTGAAAAGCTGCCGCAGCTCGCCGGTGTCCTTGAACGTGTCCGCCGGATCGAGGCGCTGCTTTTCGGCGCCGGCTTCGGCCGCCTCGATGACCATCTCCGAATCGGGCAACAGTTCCGGCCAGACCTCCATCGGCGGGGCGCACTGGATAAGCGGGCGGCCGCGGCGCAACGCATTCAGGTTTTTCCAACGCGCGATGTTTTCCTGCTGGACGGGGTCGCGCGCGATTTCGGCCACCCTTGCGGCCAAATGGCGCAACACGGTCCGTTCCTGTTGACTCAACACCATCGGCTAACCCTCCGAATCATAATCTATGCAGACCTGTCCCTCACCGGTTTGCGGCACGCGGAAGCGGATTTCGGCCGCGCCGTGACCGGCGGGCAGGCATTCGGCTTCTTCGCCGGCGACGCGGGCCGATTTCATGGCGCAGCCGGCCGCGTTGCTCACAAACAGACGGAACAACGAGCCCGGCGCCGCCTTGATATCCACCTCGAGGACGTGTTTCTGGCGGTCCCACCGTTCGCCGCGCAGTTCGTTCGCCCCCTGCGCCACGTGATAGCCACTGGCCAGCACCTGCGGCACATCTTTCAACGGCCGGATGCCGACAACCCGGCACGTCGAGCCATCGAGCTGGCTTTCGTAGTTGCCCGTAAACGTGCCGAGATACTCGCCGGCCCAGAAGTCGAACAACGCGCAGGGCGCGTCCGGTGAGAGTCCGAATTCCGAGAAGTCGAACAACAGCGTGGCAGGTTCGTCGCGCCAGTTGAACAATCCGGCGACATCCCAGCTGCCGAAGTCCCGTTCCACATGCAGGCGCCACAGCTCGGGGTCCTTCGTTTCAAACAAGCGCAGCGGTTTCGCCTGGCCGTCGTGAGGCGGCAATACTTTGCGCAAAATGTCGGCCCGCTCCTCGCTCAGATCGGGCATCGAATCGCCGAGCATGATCATGCCGCCCGAGAGGCCCACCAGCGAGGCCCAAAACTGCGCGCAATGCACCGGCAGCGGTTCGCCCACCATCAGCACGTCCGGGTCGTTCCGCCAGACCACGCCGTTGAGGTAGTAGCGATACGCCACCGACCGCAGCATCCGGCGGGTCACGTCCCACTCGCTCAGCAGCACGTCGCCCGAGATCCTGTAGCCGTCCGCCACGCCGAATGCGCTGCCGGCGAGGCAGTTGCATGCCAGCAAAAACGTTTCTTCGGGCACAGTTTCCCGGAACCGGCGCAAGGCCTCGTGAAAGGCCTGTGCCGAGGTCACCTCCGGGTTTTTTATACGGAAAGTGCCGACGTCGTGGCGCGGCAGGTCGAATTCCTGGTTGGACATCAGATCATAGGTGACGAAATCGTACTTGACATAGTCGTAACCCCATTTGCGCGTGATTTTTTCGAACAGATTGGCAAGCCACTGCCGCGCGTTTTCGTCCGACACATCCACGCAGGCGCGGTCGGGCATGGGGGCATCCGGGGAGTAGGGCAGCACCCAGGGCTTTTTATCCTTGTACTCCTTCGCCTCGTTCATCACGCAAAACGGCCGCAGCCAAAGGCCTACCTTGTAGCCTTTCCGCTTGATGGCCTCGGCGAGGCCCTTCATGCCGTTCGGGAAATGCTCGTTCGGCTCCCAGGGAGCGCCGCTGCACGCCGTGGTGTGAAGGTTGAACTGCTCGTAAAAGGTGTACTCCCGTATCTTCTGCCAGCCGTCGTCGATCTGGATGTATTTCAGGCCGTAGCCTTTGAGTTTCTGCTCGATGGCGTCGACGTTCGCCAGCACGGTCTGTTCTGAAATTCTGCCATAGTGGCAATACCAGTCAAGCCAGCCCGACGGCAGGCCGTTCAGTTGAACGTTATTGTAATGCCGCACCCAGTCCGCGTACGTCTCGACGGCTGCGTGCGGGCACGAAGCGCCAATCAGCGCCACGGGATCCGCTTCGAGCGACCGGCCCGGCTTCAGCAGAACGCCCCTGTCTCCGCTACGCGTATCGCCGGTTACGGTCAAGTGCACATTGCCGTCTTTTGCACTGGCCCTCAGGCTTGTGAACATCCGCCGGCCGGAAAGGGCGCCGGCCGCAACTGCTTTCCCGCCCGCGGGATCGTAAAGGTCGATCATCCAGGCGGAATCCAGCGCGCCGTGCTCGTCAAGCCGTTTTACGCCCGCTTCCCCGTAATACCGCTCCCAATCATTCAGCAGCACCCGCACATCCGGGGAAACGTTAACAACACCACGGAATGGCGTGACTTTAAGCAGACGCACCGGTTTATCAGAAATATTTGTGACCTTCAGCAGCACGCGCAAGCCGTTATCCTGCCGCTCAATCCGGCGCTCCGCCGACAACCGATCCCCCAGGCGAAAACCGGTGACGTGCGCGCCGCCTTTTTCCGGGTCGCCCTCCTTTCTGTTTTGTATTTTCCACCCGCCATCCCCTTCGGCCTCTTCCAATTCCACGGCAAATCCGCATCTGCTAACCAGCAGACCATTCGCCAACTCCGCTGTCCAGTGCCCATCGGCATCTTGCTTCAACACCTTGCCATTCTCCATCAATAAGGCCCAACTGCGTCATCCCGCGGGGCGAAACAATGAACTAATTCAATTCCACTATATAATATCTTTCCCTGCGACTCAAGTCTTTTTATCAACGGCAGGCAGTTTTTGGAGCCGGCGCCGGGCGCGGCCGCGGGTTTTTCCGCGTGCGCGGCCGGAGAACACGTATACCATGTTGACGTACCCACGTCTTTCCAGTTGCACGAGGCTGCAAAGAAAGCTATTGACAGAATGGCCTCTGGTCATTCTACTCGGATTGCATTAATTGATTCCGTTATCGGTTGACTCAATACGAGGCGGATGAGAAAAAGTAAAACGAGGCCTGAAAGAGAAGGGAGGATTCTCAATGAACGGTAAATTGGTATGCGCGATATGCGCAGGACTCGCGCTGGTTTTGGCGCCGGCGGCGTACGCCACGCTGACCGCAGACGCCGCTGCGGCGCGTTCGGAAAGCTACGGTGCGCAGTGGACCGACATCGGCTGGTATTCGAGCGACGACGGCGAGTGCGGCACGGCCGACGACGGTGCGCCGCAATTGGTATTGATCAATGATGCCGGAATTCCGGCTGGAACGACCGCAATCACGTTTACGGGTTACGTGAACACGGAAAATCTGAACTCTTCGCTGGAGTTCGTGGGGCTGGTGTTTACCGGTTTGAGCGACTGGACACCCATCGGCGAAGGGAACACGACGCCTGTCGCCGGCGGAACCGCCGGATGGACGCAGATAACCACCACGCTCACGATCACGACGGAACCCGCCAATGGCGTAATCGTCCTTTTCCTGGGTTTGCAGCCTATCGGCGGCACCGCCGACGACCTCATTGGCGTCGGTGCGCCGGGCAGCACGGTGCTGCTTGACGACCTTTCGATTACGTACGATACCTCCGGCGGCCCCGGCACAAACCTGATGACCAACGGCGGCTTCGAAGACGGAAACCTTGACGAAGACTGGGACACCTTCTTCTGGGTTACCGGCGTGTGGCGCGTGTGGGATAACTGCGCAGCCGGAACCGGCGAGGGTGAAGGCGAAGGCGAGGGCGAAGGCGAGGGCGAAGGCGAAGGCGAAGGCGAGATCATCGAGCCTTATGCTGGCTGCCCGATGCTCGATACGTTTGCGTTTGAAGGCGCCACGTACTGCACCTGGAACCCCGGCACCTACTGGGACGGCGGCTCGGACACCGACGGCGACTGGATCTTCGACAACTACTCCTTTGCGCTATTGGCCGACGCGCTTTGCAACCCCAAACCGCCGCACGGCGCCGGCATTATCGCGGCCTACGAGGCGAACGTGGCGGCCATCCTGGCCAGCCCCACGGCGGCCTGGGTTTTCGATTACGATATCGGGTATCTCGTTGCCGGTTTCGGTACGATTTCGACTGCCGGCGGCGCAGTTTTCACCGGATTTGGCGGAGAAGCCACAACGCCTTACACGGTCGGTGCAAGCGAGCCCCTGTCCGCCGCGGGCGACTTTGACGGCGACGGTGTCGACAACCTCACCGAGTACTTTAATGTTCTCAACCGGGGCGGCACGCCGGCCGAATACGTTTCCGCGGCAACCCAAGGCTGGTACGACGGCGCCAACGCCTTGCCCGTCGGCGGTATCGTCGGCCTCGGTCTGCTCGCCGCCGGACTCCTCGGTGGAGCTTCAATCGTAATCGCCAGGAAGAAGCAGTCCTGAGCTACCTCGTAGCCCACGGGAGTGGCTGACTTCTCCTCCGCGGGCCGCCTTTCGCACCAAAGGCGGCCCGCTCCTTTTTTGCCCGGCTCTTGCATAGAGTTGGGCGTTTGATTTTTTGCTTGGCAAGCTTGGAGAGAAAGGCTACAGTGGGCAAAGAGTTAATTGACTCTTAATGAAGTATTCGGCTCTCAATCCTGACTATTTATCGAGTTTGCGTGGCGAAGAGATATAAAAGCATGGATGTGCCACCCCAAAAAGATTATGCCTGGCTGGGCGTAAGAGATTCGATCAGGAAAGCGATTTCCGATTGCACGTACCGTCCCGGCGACCGGATTCCGACCGTGTCGGAGCTTGGCAGACGCTACGGCGTCAGCGCCAGCACGGTGCGCAGGGCGCTGGCCAGTCTGGCCTCGGAAGGCGCCGTTGAGATTCGCCAGGGCTACGGGACCATTGTGAGTCCTCCGCGCCTTGACTATGAGCCTGGTGCGGGTTTTCACGAGCAGGCCGGCCGGCTGGGCGCCCGCGCACAGACGGAGTTGCGTGAGATGCGCTGGATCGTTCCGGGGCCCGCAGCCCAGCGCGCGTTGAACATGCGCGCAAACCAGCGCGCGTGGGAGACCGTTCAAGTTCACTACATCGACGGCGCGCCCGTCGTAGCCGAACGGTTCATCATTCCCAAAAAGATCGCCGCCCAGGTTTTCGGGGATACCTCGAAACTTTTGACGCTTTCGCAGAGCCTGAAAGAACGTTTCGGCCATGCCGGGTGGCGGGTGAACATTGCGTCGGTCAGGGTTACGGGCGGCAACGAGCACGCCAGACTGCTTGATTCGCCCGGGGCGAACAGTTTTTTCCATGTAGAACGGCTTTTTTACTGCGGGGGATCACCGCTCATGCTGGGTTCGCTGGTGTTGCGAACCGACCGGTTCAACCTGCAGTTCAACGGATTGGACAATAGCAAGAAGAAACAGGAAGGAGGTTCGCCCTCGAACAAGCGAAAGGAGGTTTCCGGGAGTAGAAAACAACCGTCCCAGCTCAGGATGTAAGGCCGGGGCGCCTGCGCCCGGCGCAGGCAAAAACAGCACGTGGTAATTATACGGGATAAACACGGCATACCGTTCGGCTTTCGAACAAAGGAGAAGAGATATGAGATTTAAGAAAGGTTTCACGCTGATTGAACTGCTGGTCGTCATCGCCATTATCGGCATACTGGCGGCAATCCTTTTGCCGGCGCTGGCGCGGGCGCGCGAGGCCGCCCGACGGGCGAGCTGCCAGAACAACCTTAAACAGTTCGGCGTCATTTTCAAGATGTATTCCAACGAGGCAAGAGGCGAAGCGTTTCCGTCGGTTTCGTCCTACTACTACGACCTGACGCCCAACGCCAACCAGCTCTACCCCGAGTACTGGAACGATCCCAACCTGTTGCTGTGCCCCTCGGACAGCCAGGGTTCGTCCGGCACACTTTACGGGATTGAGGTGTCTCGCGAGCAGGCGTTCGAAGAAGTGGGCACGTGCAGCGGCCCCGGAGTTCTTTACATCCTGAACTATCCGGCGTCGTACACGTACTTCCCTTACGCGACCACGATGCCCGTCGAGTTCAACGCGTATTTCGAAGCGTATTTGTCGGTTTTCGGCAATGAAGTCGGCGGCAGTTTCAACGGTGTCCGCGTCGAGTCGTTCACGTGCGATTTCCAAAGCGCCGCGGCCGACGCCTACTTCTTTAACACCGACTTCATGGACAAAGACTTCAACGCGGGCAACCTTTCTGCGCCTTCCGGCTGGAACGACGTCATGGGCCGGATGACGGCCATCAAGGGCACCGACTGCAGCGACTGGACCCTTTACAAGATGCGCGAGGGCATCGAGCGGTTCATGATCACCGACATCAACAACCCCGCCGCTTCCTCGAAAGCGCAAAGTGAAATGCCCGTCATGTGGGACCACTGGACTACCCCCAACAACGCAGGCGCGGCGGCAACAACCGCCTTTTTTAATCACGTGCCCGGCGGCGCCAACGTCCTATTCATGGACGGCCACGCCGAATTCCTGAAGTATGGCTCCGAATATCCCATCGGACCGGGCAAGGCGCTCGCCGAACAGAACGGCGGCAATGCCCAGGAACACGAGGTGTTTTGGATGGGCCAAATCCAGGCCTCCATGGGCGGCGCGTACGACCCCTTCTAGCCTCCCCTTAAGCGGGTGCTTTGGCTCCCGTGTGTTAAGCGCCAGGCGGGGGCGGCCGGCAACGGCCGTCCCCGCCGTCCTCCCACACACCGAACGACGGAGTAGGCAATGATGAAAACTCGAGGGGCAACTTTCCTCAAAAACGGCGGCCTCAGAATTCTGGGCAAAACCGTGCCCAAACCGGAGCCCGGCGAGGTCCAGGTGGAAACGTCCGTCTGCGGCATCTGCGCGTTGGACACCTATGCCTTCAAACACGGCCTGAAGGCCTTGTCGTTTACGCCGCCGATGGGCCACGAAGGCGTTTCGTACGTTCTTAAAACCGGCCCGGGAGTTAAAGACCTCAAGCCGGGCGACCGCGTTGCGGGCGGCTCGTTTGCACGGATTTCGAACATTGCCGAGGACGCGCTTTACAGGCTTCCCGCGTCCGACCTCGGCGACGAGCACTGGATCGCGGAACCCGTTTCGTGCGTGGTGACGGGGCTCGACCTCTGCCGGCTGCTGCCTGGGGATCGGGTCGCCGTGATCGGTTGTGGTTTTTTCGGTTTGATGTTTATCCAGGGCCTTGTGAACTCTTACGCCGACCGGGTCATCGGCTTCGACATTAACCGCAAACGGCTTGAACTTGCCGAACAGTTCGGCGCCGACGCCGTGTACGACGCCAAACCGCAGGCGGTGAAAAAGCACCTTAAGAAACTCAAGGCGCTGGACATCGACGTCGTCATCGACACCACCGGCCTCCCCGCGGGCCTCGCGCTCGCCGAAGAGATCGTTAAGACCGGCGGGCGTATCAATTTGTTCGGCTGGAACCACGGCCAAGGCGTGTTTTCGGGCAACCGCTGGCACCTCGGCGGGTACACGGTAGTGAATTCGTCTCCGTTCGGCCGAATTCGCGATACCTACCCCGCGGCGATTCGCATAATCGAGAAAGGCCTGATCGACCTCCGGCCGCTGGTCACGCACGTCGTGCCGTTCAACCAGATGAACAAGTTCCTGAAAAGCCTGACCGCCGGCAAAGAGCCCGGATATATCAAGGGCGTTGTTAAACTAAAACCCTAGGCGGGCGGTCGAACGCGCGCCGGCAGAAAAGGACTGCAAAATGAACCGGTTTAGCCGCACTCGGCAGTTTGCCCCAACCGTCGCAGTTTTGACGTTCGGCGCTATTCTCGCACTAACCGCCCCGGCCGTGGCCGCCGCAAAGACAAACCCGCTCACCCGGTCGTTTCACATGGGTTTTACCACGTGGCCGTACGCCGCTACCGTCGAGGCCGTCGAAGACACCTACTCGAAGATCACCCAGCACGGCGATCTCATCGCGTTTCACCTCGACAACGGCGTCCCCTGGCCCGAAGCGTATATGGGGGACGCGTTTCACCCGAATTTCGAGGCCGAGATCAACGGCATGGTTTCCCACATCCAGCCCACGGAGCAGGTGTACCTCGGCATTTGCCCGCTTAACGGAACGCGTTCCGGCCTCGCGCTGTACCGCGGCGAGTCCGGCAGTATGCCCCTACCTCCGCCTTGGGACTCTTACCAGTTCGAGGACCCTCAGGTCATCGACGCCTACAGCAGTTATTGCCTGCGCATGATTGACCGGTTCCAGCCTCTCTACCTGAACATCGGCATCGAAAGCACCGACCTCGCGCTCAACAATCCCGCGCTTTGGCCCGCTTTTGCGACGTTCATCGCCGGCGTCTACAGCCAAATCAAAGCGGAACACCCCGACCTCCTCGTCGGCGTTTCCATCGGCTTGCGGCCGCCGAGTTTCAGCGAGATGACCGATATCGCCAACGCGTTCGATGCGCTACGCAACCACGTGGACTACGTCGGCGCGAGCACGTACCCCTACGCCTCGCTGCCCTGGGGATACGGAAACGCCAATCCGGGTTCGCTCGAAGACGAATGGCTTTCCCAGCTCGCCACCATCGCCCGGGGCAAGCCCGTTGCCATATGCGAAACCGGGTTCATCGCCGAAGACTGCGTCATTCCGGCGTACGGCTGGGACATCGCCGCTTCCGAACAGTGGCAGGCCGATTACGTCCAGGAACTGCTTGACGACGCCAACGGAATCGAGGCCCTGTTCGTAGTCTGGTGGAGCGTCTGCGATTTTGACCCTCTGTGGGAAATGTTCACCGGCGACACGGCCAATATTGCCCGCATCTGGCGGGATACGGGCCTCTATGCCGACGCAACCACCCCCCGCGCCGGCCTCGCCGTGTGGGACGGCTTCCTCGCCCGCCCCCTCGCCGCAGAAACTGCCTTACCCGCCGCGGCGCCCGCCGGCCTCCTCCTTGCCACAGCCCTTGTGGCCGTCGCTGCGATTATGGCGTTCTACATACGAAAATCCGCAGAATGAGCCTCTGCTTCACCTGAGTTTGCCGGCGGCAGGCGCAAGAGGCTAGAAGCCTCTTCTACATTCTGCGACAAAAATCCAATCAAACGTAGGCGCGGCATCTTGGCGGGCGCCCACAGAAATCCGTAGTCTGTCCCTGGATTGTTCAGGCCTGGTTGACGTGATGGACGACCCTTTGGGGGAAGGGGATGTTGATGTTTTCCTTGTCGAACGCGAGCTTGAGCCGTTTTCGCAACTCACCGGTGACGGCCCATTGTTCGCTCGGCCTGGTGTCGCCGACGATTTTTACCACGATGGCTGAATCGGCAAAATCGTCAACGCGCAAGAATTGGGGTGCGGTCACGATACGGGAGGCCCACTGGGGGTCTTCGGCGAGTTCTTTGCCGGTTCGGTTAACGACCTCAATTACGTGCTCGAGATCCGTGTCGTAGGCGATGCCGATGTTGAGGTTGACTCTCGAGTAGGACTTGCTCATGTTGGAAGCGACTTTGATTTCGCCGTTCGGAACATGGTGAACGACACCGTCAAGATCCCGCAGCGTCGTCAGGCGCAAGGTCATATCTTCGACGAGGCCGCATGTTCCGTCAAGGCAGACTACGTCGCCGATGCCAAACTGATTTTCGAGGAGAATCACCGTTCCGGCAATCAGGTCGCGAATAAAATACTGCCCGCCGAAGCCGACGGCGATGCCGGCGGCTCCCGCCGCGGCAAGCAGGGGTGCGATGTTGACGCCGACTTCGGAAAGAATCATCAGGCCGGCTACAACCCAAATGAGCAGGGCGAGGGTCTTTGCGACGATGTTCGAGAAGGTGTCGCCCCTCTTTTTTTCGGCCTCGGACGGAGGCAGGGCGCCCTTGTGAACGATGCGGCGCACAAGCCTTTTCAGGAAGGCGATCCCGACCACCCTGAGTGCGACGGCAATAACGATGATTACGGCGATGCGCAGGCCCTGAACCGTCAGCCAAGCGACGATCGCGCTTGTCCAATCCACTTCGAGAAAAGCTTCCATTGCCGCAGTATATCATTCAGGACCGGAGTTCGAAAATGAAGCGAGGCTCTACTATTGAGCACTCTTTTAAAGGCCGCCCATGTAGGCGGCGCTGATCGCGGCGCTCTCGAGGGAATCGCCCTCGCAGGTATCCTGTTCGACGATATACCACCGGGCGCCCGCTTCCTCGGCCGCCGGCAAGATGCGCCCCCAGTCCATGCTGCCCCGGCCCACCTCGGCAAAGTCTTTTCCGCGCATGTCCTTGACATGAACGAGCGGGCAGCGGCCGCGGTACTTGCCAATAACTTCAACTGGATCTACGCCCGCATATTGAACCCAGAAGGTGTCGATCTCCGCCGCCAGGTTTTCCGCCGCGGCCGTATCGAAGATGATGTCGAACGCGAACGCGCCGTCGAACTTCTCGAACTCGTGCGCGTGGTTGTGGTAGCAAAGCCGGATGCCGGCTTTCCGCAATGCGGCGCCCTGCGCGTCCAACTCCTTCGCCCGGTTTACCCACGCCGCTTTGTCGGGCATCGCTTGCGGGTCGGTGTACGGGATCACGGCGTACTTCACGCCCAATGCCTTCGCCGCCTCGATCTGGCCTTCAACCGTTCCCGTGGCCTCGTCGAAGCCCGTCATTACGCTCACCGCCTCCAGGCCGGCTTCGTCCAACGTGCCCCTGAACTGCGCGTACGTCAGCCCATGCGCGCCGGCAACCTCGACATAATCGTAACCTGCCTGCTTCACTTTTGCCAGCGTCCCGCGGACATCCTTTTCCAAGTGGTCGCGGACGGTATACAGTTGAAGGGCGTAGGGATACTTGGCCATGATGAGACTCTCCTTTCAGCGAAAGCGCGGGTTGGCCTTTCGATACCTGATTGATTGTAAAAAAAGTAGTTCTTATCAAAACATCATAGTCATTTGACTTTCCCGCGTCAACGAGACATCATAAACTCAGCGGCGTATTCTTCGGCGGGCAGTTCAGCAAAGCGGAGGAACGAACTCATGTTAAGCAGTGCCGACATCGTTAAGCGGGCCCGGGAAATCGGCAAAGCCGTCCCGGCCTTCAACATACCGTACCTTCCCATGATGGCGCCGGTGGTCCAGGCCGTGGCCGACACCGACTCGTTCAGTCTGATCGAAGTGGCCCGGTTGGAATGGACGAAGTTCGAGGCGGGCGGTCCGGGCGCGGTGATGGAGGAGTATCGGAAGTACGAAAAACCCGCGCACGTCCGTCTTCATCTGGATCATGTCCCCGTGATCGATGAAGACAACCAGAACGTGGACTACATGGGCATCATCCGCGAGGCCATTAACCTGGGTTATCATTCGGTGATGGTCGACGCGTCCCGGTTGGACCTCGACGGCAACATTTCGGCCACGAGCAACGTGACGTCGGCTGCCCACGCGGCGGGCATAGCGTGCGAGGCTGAGCTCGGCGCCGTGTTCGGCCACAGCGACGGCCCGATGCCGCCGTACGAGGAACTGTTCCGGTCGGGCAAGGGTTTTACGGACGTGGACGAGGCGGCGCGGTTCGTTTCGAAAACCGGCTGCGACTGGCTTTCCGTGGCGTTCGGGAGCATCCACGGCGCGATCTCGAAGGCCACGCGCGATCAAAAGAAGCTCGAGGCGCGCCTCGATCTCGAGCATCTCGGCCGGCTCAGCGCCGCCACGAAAATCCCGCTGGTGCTCCACGGCGGCTCGGGCGTGAGGCATGCCGACGTGCTGGCGGCGATGGAACGGGGCATCGCAAAGATAAACGTCGGCACGGAAATTCGCCAAAGCTACGAGGTTGCCCTGCGCGAAACCGGCAGCGTCGCAGAAGCGCAAAAAGCCACCTATGAACGCACGGCATGGGTGATCAAGGACCACCTGAAGGTGGCCGGACTCCGCGCCGCGCTGGAAGGATAGAAGAATGAGCCTGCTCGGAATTGACGTCGGCACAACCGGCTGCAAATCCTGCGTCTTTTCGCTGGATGGCCGCCTGATCGCATCCGCCTACGAAGAATACGACGTCGTGCGCAGCGAGCCGGGTTATTCCGAGCTTGACGTGCCGCGCGTGTGGCAAAAAATCAAGAACACGATCAAAACCGTTGCCGCGGCCTCGTCCGCAGATCCCATAAAGGCTCTCGCCGTGTCGTCGCTTGGCGAGGCCACGGTTCCTGTCGGCGGGCATAGGCAAATCGTGGGCCCGTCTTTGCTCAACGACGACGCGCGCGGCGAAGAGTTCCTCGAGCCGCTCGCCGAAAAACTTCCGAACGACTGGCTCTACGCCATCAACGGCAACACGCTCGGCAACCATTACAGTCTCACCAAGATCTTGTGGCTGAAAAAACACCGGCCGGAGGTGTTCGAACAGGCCGGGAAGTTTTTGCTCTGGGGCAGTTTCGTGCCCTTCATGCTTGGCGCCGAACCCATCGTCGATTACTCCCTTGCGAACCGCACCCTGCTGTTCGACCTGGAACGACAGGGCTGGAGCGGAGAAATCCTCGAGCGCGTCGGCCTCACCGCGGAAAAACTGCCCGGAACCGCACCGTCAGGCACGGCAATCGGCACCGTATCGCCCGCAATGGCCGAAGAACTCGGCCTGCCGCCGGGCGTTCTGCTTGCCACGGGCGCGCACGATCAGTGCGCCAACGCGCTTGGCTGCGGCGCCATCGAAGACGGGGGCGCCATGCTCGGCATGGGCACCTACCTCTGCCTCGTGCCCGTGTTCGGCCAACGCCCGCCGGCAAGCCTTATGATGCCGCGCGGTCTTAACACCGAGCACCACGCCGTACCCGGCCGGACTGTCAGCTTCATTTATAACCAGGGCGGCAGCCTGTTGAAATGGTACCGCGACACCTTTGCCGCCGCCGAGCATGCCGCGGCGAAAGCCGACGGCCGCGACGTTTACGACGAGCTGCTCGCGGAAATGCCCCAACGGCCCGCCGGCCCCATCGTGCTCCCTCACTTTACGGCCACCGGCCCCCCCGAGTTCATCACCGACTCGAGCGGCGTCATCGCCGGGCTCCACCTCTCGACGCCGCGCGGCGAAGTTCTCAAGGCCATCCTGGAAGGTACGATCTTCTATCTGCGCGAGTCCGTCGAGTCGCTGGCCGAAACCGGCACGCGCGTCGGCGAAGTCCGGGCCGTCGGCGGGGGCAGCAAATCGGCCCGGTGGGTGCAGCTTGCCGCGGACATCCTCGGTTGCCGGTTCGTGCGGACCGTGCAGCCGGAAGCCGGCGCGCTCGGCGCGGCCATCATGGCGGGGGTGGCGTGCGGGGCGTATGCTTCGTTCGAGGAAGGCGTCGAAGCGCAGGTAGCCCTTGCGGATACGTTTGAACCGGACGCCGCAAGGAGCGAGTCGTACGACGCCCGGTTCAAACATTACGCGCGGCTTTATCCCGCGTTGAAAGACTTTTTGCGCGGCCTCAACGTTTAACGGGCCGCGCCAGCCAGCTTTGCCAGACCTCGAGCCCGGGCCGCGGCTTCAATTCCTCGTTGTACAGTCCCGTGTCGCGCCAGATTTTGCCGATGTCCTTCACGTCTTCCGGGAACGTCTTCCACAGCTTGTCGAAATCCGCCACCGACCACCAGACCACAAACAGCGCGTTGAGATCTTTTGCCTCGCTCAAGAGCTTTTCGACGTACGCCCGCTGAAAGTCCGGGTTGCTCTTTACGTCAATGTTCCAGCGTGCGAGCTCGAGCCGTTCGGCAATCCAGTTCGTTTCCGTTACGGCCACGGGCTTGCCCTGGGCCATCTTCGCAATCTCCGACAGCCACGTTTCCGGAAGGTTGGCCGGATTGCCGGCATCCGGATGGCCGAAAAAGACAAACGCGTAAACGCTGGCGCCGAGAAAATCCACGTAAGGCAACATCTTCGGAACGGCATCGTGCAACGTCTTCATTTCGTCGAACGCCGGGTGCTTCAGCGGCACGCTGATGCCCAGCGGCAGGTCAGGATACTTGGCTTTGATCTTTTTGTACACGCCGGCGTGGAAGCGGACGAACGCATCCCATTCGGCCTCAGACTTTTTCAAGGCCAGGTCGCTGCTCTCCAACCCGTAGTTCACGAAATCCGGCTTAAACCGCCCGATCACATCGTTGCAGAAATTTGCGTACGCCGTGATCATCTGCTCGCTGTCGATCGGGTAGGTGTTCCACGGTTCCGGCATCGGCATGTGCCCCGCCGCGCCGCGGTACCCGCAGTAATCGTCCCGGCCCATGTTTAACGAGGCGATCTCCAGGTAAACCTTCTTCCCCTCCCGGATCGCCTCAATCGCCGCCATCCGCTCCTTGATCTGCGACTCAAATGCCGGCACGTAGGGCTTTCCCTCATAAGCTTCCGGCCACGGAATCCCGTCGTTGAACTGGGTAGAAATGAGGTCGCCGTGCTTGTTGATCAGCTCGTAAGTCTTCTCGATATCCTGCTTTTCAGGCCCGAAATTCCATGTCGAAAAGCCCATGTAAAAGGGCCGCGTCTCTTCCGCCGCCGCGGCAAACCCGCCGTGTGCCAGCAATACGCCAGCAAGCAACAAACCAACGCTCTTCATCTTTATCCTCCTTAACTTAACCGACCGCGCCTGGTGTCTAACAATATTTGCGCGCACCACGCCTGGCAGTATATCATGGCGTGGCCATTGAAACACAACAGTTTTAATGAATTAGCTGAATGTGGGGAGGTGAAAACCGTGGAAAAACTGCAAGTGGCCATGATCGGCGCCGGAAGCCGGTCATTCAGCGGCTCGATGATACGCGACTTCCTCTTGGACAAAGACCTCGCGAACGTCCCGGTCAGTTTACGCCTTATGGACGTGGTCGAGGACAATCTGAAGCCGATCCACGGCTACCTGCGCACGCTTTGCGATAAGTACGGCAAGAAAAATTTGACCGCGGTTGAAACCACCGACCTCGGCGCCGCGCTGGACGGCGCCGACTTTGTCATCGTGTCGCTGGAAGTTGACCGTTACGCTTACTGGACTCAAGACTTTCACGTTCCGAGGATGAACGGCTCGAACCAGATCTACGGGGAGAACGGCGGTCCGGGTAGCCTTTTCCACGCCCTGCGTAACATGGGCCCGGTGGTAAACGTCGCGCGCGAAATGGAGCGGCTCTGCCCCGGCGCGCTGCTGCTGAACTTCAGCAATCCCGAGCACAAACTGTGCGAAGCGGTCACGCGGCTCACCAAGATTAGAAATGTCGGACTCTGCCACGGGATCGGCGACGGCTGGCAACACCTCAGCATCATCCTCGGCATGCCCATCGAGAAGCTTGATACGGCGGCGTGCGGCATAAACCACTTTACGTGGTTCCAGAAAATCCGCCACGCCGACACCGGGGAGGACCTCTATCCACTCTTGCGCGAGCGCGAGCCGAAAGCCCGTTGGATGACGTACTGGGACGAACTGGCGCTGGGCCGCATCCTGTTCCGGCGTTTCGGTTTGTGGCCGTCGCCCGGCACGAACCATTACGGCGAGTACATCCGCTGGGCCCACGAGTTCTGGATGCCGCAGGTCGAGTTTTTCTACGACCACGCCGAGGGGCCGCCCTGGGAAAACGGCCACGTGCCCGACTTCTTCTATTCGCTCTCCGGGAAAAGCACCATCGCGCCCGGCCCCGCGCCCTGGATTCACAACAACGAAGATATCCTGAAGTTCGGGTTGCTCGAAGTCGACGGCATCAAGCCCTCGGGCGAACAGGCCGTGCCCATCATCGCCAGCCTTGCGCTGGGGATCGAGAAAGACATCCCGTCGGTCAACATTCGCAACAACGGCAGCATACCGAACCTGCCCGAGGACCTGATCGTCGAAGTGCCGGCCGTCGCTGGCCAGGAAAACCTCCGTCCGGTCCAAATGGACCCGCTGCCCGAGCCGATCGCCTGTCTCATTCGCACTCAGGCGAGCATTCACCGGTTGCTCGTCGAGGCCTTTGCGGAACAATCGCGCGACAAGCTCCTGCAGTGCGTCCTGCTTGACCCGACGGTTGATTCGTACCGCGGCGCGGTAAACATGGTTGACCAACTGATGTCGCTGCAGCGCGGGCTGTTGCCGGAGTTTAAGTAAGCAGTAGTTGCAAGTCGAAGTATGGAGATAAGCATGAAATTCCCCGCCCTTTGCCAAACGTGTGTTTTCTGCCTGGCGCTTGTTTGCGTAGCCGCGGCAGCCGGCGCCGTGGAAATGAATCTTGACGCCAACAAGGCCACGTTCACAACCGATCGCATGACGGTCGAAATCGAAGACGGCCGAATAACCAACCTTTACAATCGCCTCACCGGCACGCGGTTTATCAACGGCGCCGATGCGCCCAAACCGTTCCAGCCCGCCGCCGTCTACGTCGAAAAAGCCGTCACCGAGGCCCAGCAGGACGCCAATGTCGTCGGACCCCCGCCTGTCTTGGAAGGCACCGAAGTGCTTGAGCGCGCGCCCGTCACCGCCGGGGAGATGACCTGCGGGCCCGCCGAAAAAACAGGGCCGAACGAGGTAACCTATACGTTCACCGGGCCGGACAATCTCACGCTCGCAATCCGTTACGCGCTCGACGGCGAGTCCGGCGACCTCCTCGTCACGCTCGACGCAAAGGGAGACCGCGGCCATCTTTCCGCCGTCCAGTTCGCCCTCGGCCCCGTAAGCGTGCACGGCAACCTGATCCTCCCGGTGTTCCACGGCATGAAAGCCGCGCGCGGCGACGGCCTCGCCAAGTTCGAAAGCAAACGGTGGGACTGGCCGACGGGGTGGCCGATCCCTGTCGCAATGTTCGACGACCCCGCCGGCGGCTTTTGGGTGCACACGCGAGACACCGAGTACCGCTTCAAATCGCTCGCCTACGACAGCACCGAGGACGGCAGATGGCTCGTGTCGTTCGACACGGTAAACGTCGCCCCCTTCGCCCCGCATACCGAAGCGAATAGCGTGACCTGGCGCATCAACACCTACACCGGCTCTTGGCAGAAGCCTGTTGACCAGTACAAGGCGTGGGCATACGACGCCTTTAATATGGACGAGAAAGCCTGGGCGCGGCCCGAGTGGGTGAGCGATCTGAAGCTCGTGATTAAGCGGGGCGACGTCGGCATCGACTCCGCAAGCATGGACGCTTACCTCGACCTGCTCGGCCAGTACGTCAACCCCGGCGAGGTGCTGTTGCACACCCGCCCATTCGTCAAGGACGAGCCCGTAATGCCCCGCTGGATCGCCAGCGAACGCGGCGCGGAGTTCAACAAGAACGCCCGCAACCGCGGATACCGCACGATGTACTTCGCCAACTATTTCTCGATCACCTCGAACCACCCGCGGTTCCCGGAGTTCGAAAAACACGTCATGCGCGATCCTTACACCAACGAAGTCCAGGGATGGAACCTCAAGGGCGAGTGGTCTGCCGCCACCGATATCCAGCTTTACTACATCAACCCCGCGTCCAAAGCCTGGCAGGACTACCAGGTCGAGAGTTTCGCGAAGCTTTTCCGCAAAAACCCCGCCGACGCTTTGTTCATCGACCAGTCGTTCGTGATGAACAACGACAACAATGGGCTCATCGACGGCGCAACCTGTGTGGAAGGAAACTTATCTTTCCACCGGGCTCTCGCCAAGGCCCTCCCGCCGGAAACGGCCATCGGTGGCGAGGGCGTCAACGAGGTGTCGTTCCAGTATGAGTCCGTGGCCGAATTTCACATCCTCGGACTCGAAATGGCCACCGACGCAAACGGCAGAGCGATCGGATGGAAACTCAGCGACAAGTTCTTCGACCGGATGGTCCCGGTCATGCCGCGGTTTCTCTTGCCGCACACGCGGCCCATCGGTTACCATGTTGGGTTCGGGACAAGCGAGTTCTATCCGGCCTGGCGGGACGCCGTTACAATCTACGACGGTATACCCACAATCGCGCGGCCGACCGCCGAGGAATTGAACAATCCTGAAAGCGAGGCGCGCCGGCTGTTGCGCGAGATCTTCGGCAAAGGCTGATTCGAGGAGAAACGAAATGGGCTTCCCGGAAGGTTTTCAATGGGGCGCGGCAACCGCCGCATACCAGGTTGAAGGCGCCGCGTTCGAAGACGGGCGCGGCCTGTCCGTATGGGATGTTTTTTGCCGCGAGCCCGGCAAGATCTTCGAAGGCCAAACCGGAGAGCGAGCGTCCGGCCATTACGCGCGCTTCCGGGAAGACGTCGCTATTATGAAAGACATCGGCCTGCGCGCGTACAGGTTTTCGCTGAGCTGGCCGCGCATCTTCCCCGAAGGCGCCGGCCCAATCAACGCGAAAGGCCTCGATTTTTACAAGCGGCTCGTGGACGCGCTGCTGGCCGCCGGCATCGAGCCCTACGTCACGATTTTCCACTGGGACTACCCCTACGCCCTCTATCGCGACGGTGGCTGGCTCAACCCCGACAGCCCCGCCTGGTTCGCCGACTACGCCGGGGCCGTCGCTAACGCGCTTGGCGACCGTGTTTCGAACTGGATCACGATCAACGAGCCGCAGGTGTTTATCGCCCTCGGCCACCAGTTCGGAACCCACGCTCCCGGGTTAAAACTTTCCCGCGGGCAGGTGCTCCAGGCCGCCCACAACGTTCTGCTGGCCCACGGCAAGGCCGTGCAGGCCGTTCGGGCAAACGCAACCAACCCGCGCGTCGGAATCGCGCCGGCTACGGAGAATTTCATTCCCGCATCGGAATCCGCCGCCGATATCGAAGCCGCGCGGTCGCGCACGTTCGGCGTGGGCGACCACGTCGGCGTCACCAACGCGTTCTGGATGGACCCCGTCTGCCTCGGCAAATACCCCAAAGGCGTGATGAAAGCCTGGAAAAAAGACATGCCCGTCATCAAGCCGGGCGACATGGAGACTATCCGGCAGCCGCTCGATTTCCTCGGCATCAACATTTACACCGCCAGAACCGTCCAGGCCGCGCCCGGCAACCCGCTCGGCGAGATCCTCCTGCGCCCGCCCGGCTATGCCATCACCACCTACCGCTGGCCGGTCACACCCGAAGCCATTTACTGGACGCCGCGTTTCGTGCACGAGCGGTACAACCTGCCCCTGTACATCACCGAAAACGGCGTCGCCAACATGGATTGGATTCATCTCGACGGCAAAGTCCACGATCCCCAGCGGATTGATTACCTCACCCGCTACCTCCGATGCCTCGGGCGCGCAATGGACGAAGGCGCGCCCGTCGAAGGCTATTTCACCTGGTCGTTCATCGACAATTTTGAGTGGAACGAAGGGTTCAGCCAGCGGTTCGGGCTGGTTTACGTCGATTACGAAACACAGGAGCGGACAATAAAAGATTCCGCCCACTGGTACGGCAAGCTCATCAAGACCAACGGCGCAATTCTCGAAGGAACCACGGAATGAAAAAGAATCTGCATCTCGTTTGCAACGCCCACCTGGATCCCGTATGGCTGTGGGAATGGGAGGAAGGCGCGGCCGCGGCCATCTCGACCTTCCGCACCGCCGCCGCTCTGTGCGAAGAGTACGGCGCGTTCGTGTTCAACCACAACGAAGTCATCCTGTACCGCTGGGTCGAAGAGTACGAACCCGAGCTGTTTCGCCGCATCCAGCGGCTCGTCGGCGAGGGCAAGTGGCACATCATGGGCGGCTGGTATCTCCAGCCCGACTGCAACATGCCCAACGGCGAGTCGTTCGTGCGCCAGATCCTTGCCGGCCGCTCCTATTTTCAAGAAAAGTTCGGCGCCACCCCCACGACCGCCATCAACTTCGACCCGTTCGGCCACACCCGCGGGCTCGTGCAAATCCTCAAGAAAAGCGGCTACGACTCTTACCTGTTCTGCCGCCCCAACCAGCAGGATTGCCCCCTGCCCAACGACGATTTCACCTGGGTGGGCTTCGACGGCTCGGAAATCGCCGGCCACCGTTCCTCATCTTTTTACAACCATTCGCTCGGCAAGGCCCGCGAGAAAGTCGAGAAATGGATCGCCGGCAACCCCGAAAAACCCGTCGGCCTCGTGTTATGGGGCGTCGGCAACCACGGCGGCGGCCCGTCGCGGCAGGACCTCGACCAACTCGCCGCACTGATTGCCGAATGCCAAACCCACAGCATCAGCCACTCCAGTCCCGAAGCCTATTTCCGCGAGCTGCGCGAGAGCGGCGCCACGCTGCCGCGGCATGAAAACGACCTCAATCCCTGGGCGCCGGGCTGCTACACGTCGCAGATCCGAATCAAGCAGAAACACCGCCTGCTCGAAAACGCCCTCTACCAGGCCGAAAAAATGGCCGCCGCCGCCGAACTCGCCGGCCTGACGGTCTATCCCCGCGAAGAATTCCGCGAGGCCATGTTCGACCTGCTCCACGCCGAGTTTCACGACATCCTTCCCGGCTCGTCCATCCAGCCTGTAGAGGAAGCTGCGTTGCGCCTCATGGATCACGGCCTCGAAATTTTATCCCGCGTCCGGGCGCGGACATTCTTCGCCCTCTCGTCCGGACAGCCCAAGGCCGAAGAAGGCCATATCCCTATCCTCGTTTATAACCCGCACCCGTTTCCCGTGCGGACGCTCGTGGAGTGCGAGCTGCAACTGGCCGACGTGAACTGGGCCGAAGATTCGTTCACCGTCCCGATCGTCCACCACGCCGGCAACCGTATCCCGTGCCAGACCGAGCAGGAACTCAGCAGCCTCAACCTCGACTGGCGCAAACGTTCGGTTTTCCTCGCCGAACTCGCCCCCTCGCAGATGAACCGGTTCGACTGCACGCTGCAAACGCTCCACGGCCGGCCCAAATCCGCGTTGAAACCGCGCCGCGGCCGGTTCGAATTCCGCACGAAAGACCTTCAGGTCGACATTAATTGCGCCACCGGCCTGATCGACCGCTACTCCGCCGGCGGAAGGATGTTTCTGAAAAAGGAAGCGTTCAAATTGCTCGTTATCGAAGACAACGAAGACCCCTGGGAAATCCGCTACAAGAGTTTCCGCAACGTCGCGGGCGAGTTCAGCCTGATGCCGGCGGTGGAGAGCACCGAGTTCGCCGGTGTCGCCACCGGGATGCTCAAACCGGTTCGCATCATCGAAGACGGCGACGTCAGGACCGTCGTCGAGGCCATCTTTGAGTACCACCACTCGTTCGCCGTCGTGCACTACAAAATCCCGAAGGCGGGCGCCGAAATCGAGCTGGCCGTCCGCGTCTACTGGAACGAGAAAAGCAAAATGCTCAAGCTGGCCGTACCGACGGTTTTCAAAAACGCCGAGTGCACCGGCCAGGTGGCTTACGGCGCCGGGCGGATGCCTGTCGAGCGCGAGGCCGTCGCGCAGAAATGGGCCGCCGTCATGTCCGAACACGACGACGCCGCGTTCACCTGCATCAACACCGGCACGTACGGCCTCGACTTCGCCGGCGGCGAGCTGCGCATCAGCATGTTGCGCGGCCCCGCGTACTCCGGACATCCCATCGAAGAACGCGTTGTCGTCCCCCAGGACCGCTGCACGCCCCGAATCGACCAGGGCGAGCGGATGTTCCGGTTCTGGTTCTGCGGCGGTCACCGCCGGGAACGCCTCGACGCCGTCGACCGCGAAGCGCTCGTCAAAAACGAGCACCCCTTCGCCCTGTCGTTCTTCCCGTCCGGCGCCGGAACCGCGCCGAAGCCGCTGGTAACCCTCTCCGACGACGTAACCCAGATAACGGCGTTCAAGAAAGCCGAGGCCTCCGAAGATTACATCCTCCGGCTGTTCGAACCCACGGGCCAACCCCGCGCCGCGACGGTCTCGTTTCCCGGATTGAGCTTCGAAAAACGCATCAAGCTCGGCCCCTTTGAGCTCAAGACGTTCCGCCTCGATGTCAAGAACAAAACGCTGGCTGAGACAGACCTCCTCGAACAAGACTTATAGGTGCGCCGCTGGGCACGCGGCAAGATGCCGCGTCTACTTTAAAAGAGGCTGGGACATGTCAGAACCGGTGGGCCAAGGGCCGCGTTGCGTTTCGCATCATGCTATACTTTGCGTTGTCAGAACCAAATGTGGAATTCACAGCCCATGCTCGCAAACCCCATAAGCCTCCCTGTTGAGCGGCTCGTGCCCGATCCTGAGCTGTTTGCCCACAAAAGCGACCTCCACGGCCAGCAGCACGTCGCCCGCGTCACCATACTCGGTTTTCTCCTGATCGAACGCTTGGAAATCCCTCAACTCGCCCCTCCGCTTTGGGCCGCCTGTTACCTGCACGACCTCGGCCGGCTGCATGACGGCCGCTGCATCGAGCACGGCAACGCCGCCATCGAGCTGTTCGAAAATACGATCCAGTTGCGCCAATTGTTTGCGCAGGGGGGAGTGAAAGATGAAGATTACGAAGGCGTGTACACTGCCGTAATAAACCACTGCCTGCCCCAGGAGCTGCCAACCGGCCACCCCCACCGGCAGCTCACCGCGCTTCTGAAAGACGCCGACGGGCTGGACCGGGTCCGTCTCGGCGATCTCGACCAAAGTTTTCTCAGGTTCGATACCAGCCGCCCCCTGATCCCTTTCGCGCAAGCCCTCTACGACGCCACCCAGTGGTCCATCCCCACCGGCCCCGCCTATATGACGCGAATCTGGCCGGTTTCCCAGGATGTCGCTCGCCGTTACGCCTTGTGAAGGCTGTCAGCCGGTTCTCAGTTTTTTGCTCCGCGCTTGATCAGGTAATTCTGGAGCATCGAGCCGCGCATCGTGCAGTTCAACGGACCGCTGCCCTTGCTGTTCCGCCGGTTGATGTCGGCGCCGGCGGCGAGTAGAACATCGACGATTTCGCGGGCTTCGACAGGATGTTCGCGCGCTCCGGTAAGCAGGGCTTCGTGCATGGGCGTGTCGCCGTAGGTATCCTGCGCGTTTGGATCCGCCCCGTTCTCCAGCAGCATCCGGCACACGTCCGGGTTGAGCTTGCGCGCCGCCATGTGCAGGGCGGTCTCGCCGCTTCTGTCCGCGACATTGACGTCAATACCCCGCTCGAGCAGGGCTTGCACCACGGCCGTGCCTCCCGCATACGCGCAGGCATGCAGCGGTGTCCGCTCCTCCTTGTCCCGGACGTTCAGGTCGGACATGCCACCCAGGATGGCGTCCAGAACGGCCTGCTGCTCCGCCGTCAGCGAATCCGACGTCCCATACTGGCTCGCCGCGTAGTGCAAAGGCGTGAACTCGAACGGCGAGTGCTCCACCGGCGCCGCAAGATCAAAACCGGCCCGAATATGCTTCTTTACGTCCTCCACCGAAGCATTCTTGATGGCGTCGCGCATCGATTGCCGCGGCCCGCAACCGGCCATTGCCACACCAACTAAAAGAAAAACGCATAGTCTCCGCATAAGAAATCTTCTCCTTTGTGGCCTGATGATAGACTACCGGAAATACGTTGAATGTCAATCCCCCAAAGTGGAACAATTTTTAACGGGGTATGTGAACCCGTTGAATAAAAGGCGCAGGAAAGGTAACTTTCAAGCAGAGGAAACAGATTATGGAAACGGAAACGTGGCAGGAAAACCCGCGGGTTTCGGGCATGATCGACAGCTTAAAAGGTTTTACGCAGCAAACGCCCCCAAGAACCGTACCCCCTGACGTTTACCGCCGCGCACGAAGCCCCATCGCTTTATTTCTCGCGATCATCGAGTCGCTGAGCGCGCTGGTTTTGGCCCTGTCTTTTGCCCTCGGTGTAGTAAATGCCATACCCGTGGCTTTTGTTTTTGCCATTGTGCTGTTTCCCACCCTTGTCGTTGCCCTCGGCGCCCTGTACTCGCTCGCGGTTACGCGCAGGCTACTCGCCGAAGGAAAGCTTTACGAAGGGAAGGTGGTTGCGGTCAAACCCATTCCGGCCCGGATCAATGCCCGCACCTTCTTTGCCGTTACCTTGGAATTTGAAGGCCCCGGAGGCGCAAAAACAAAAGCAAAAGACACTGTCGACAACTTCGCGTCCGAGTATTTTGTTAATGCGCGCGATAAGGACGAACAAGTCGAGCTCCTTTACGCGCCAAATATGATGGGCAAGGCCCTTTTGCCCATGAAGATGGCCATTGGCAACCGCTACGATTAAGTGCGTTCCGGGCTTGCCGCCCCCGTGTTTACACTGCGCGCGCCCTTCGTATAACATACCCCCCGCGAATAAACCCCGAGCCGGAGTGTACTGGTTATTCAGGGAAAGGCACGGCCGTATGGCATCCGACGAACCAGCTCTTCTCAACGAGGCGATCGGCGGCAATTCCGCCGCGTTCGAATCGCTCGTCCGCGCATACCAGAAACGCGCCTATATCGTTGCATACGGGTTCGTGGGCAACTCCGAAGACGCCGTCGATCTCGCACAGGAGTCTTTCGCAAGGGCCTACAAAGGCCTGCACCGCTTCGATGCGTCGCTGCCGTTCTATCCCTGGTTTCATCGGATAATCCGCAACGTCTGCCTCAACTTCCTGCGCAACAAGCGGCGCCACGGCGAAATCTCGCTCGACAATATTATGGAAAAGGGCTATGACCCTCCCGCCGGGGATTCGCCCGGGCGGAACGCCGAGCTGAACGAATTAAGCAAGGCCATTGCCGGCGCGATGGGCAAACTGCCCCACGACCAGCGCGAGATTCTCGTGTTGCGCCACCTCCAGGAGATGTCCTACGCCGAAATCGCATCGTGCCTGGGAATTCCCCAGGGCACCGTTATGTCGCGCCTGCATTCGGCACGCAAAAACCTGCGCGGCCTGCTCGAAGAGGTAAGAGAGCTCAACATCGGGCCACGCGCAGGCGCGCGTAAGGAGGAATAGCCTATGCCCAACGAATGCGAAAAGTTTCAGCCGATGATATCGGGACTCCTCGACAACGAACTCGACGAATCTTCCACCCGGATGCTCGAAGATCACCTTGAAAAATGTCCCAAATGCCGCGCCGAGTTTAAAAAAATGGAACGTATCGTGGCGGCAACCGACCGGCTCCGCGTCCAGATCCCGCCCGACGACGTCTGGGACTCGTTCCTCGCCGGAACATACAACCGCATCGAGCGGAAGACCGGCTGGGTGGCCTTTATAACCGGCGCGGCCGTGCTTGCCGTGCTGGGCGTGTGGCTGTTCGTTGCCGAACCCTGGGCTTCGGCGCTCGTCAAGTTTCTTATTGCAGTGCCCGTGGTCGGGCTGATCGTGGTTTTCGTGTCGGTTCTCCGGGAGAGATTGTTCCTGGCAAAACTCGACCGCTACAGCAGGGAGATTCAACGATGATTCTCGTGACTTCGGCGAACGTGAGCGGCATGCGAATCGTAAAAACCCTCGGCCTCGTATACGGCAACACCGTCCGCTGCCGCCACATGGGCAAAGACATCCTCGCCTTCTTCCGCAACGTCGTCGGCGGAGAAGTTGTCGAGTACACCAAAATGCTTGCCGAATCGCGCGAACAGTCCCTCGACCGCATGGCCCTCAACGCCAAAGAACTCGGCGCGAACGCCGTCGTCGACGTGCGCTTCGCCACTTCCGAAATGATGGCCGGCGCCGCAGAACTCCTCACCTACGGCACGGCCGTGATCCTCGAACCCGAGGAAGAACCCGCACGCTAGCCGCTCCCAATTACGCAATCGGCAATCCAGGTATGTTTGCGGTCCAAGGCTCCACCAATTATTCTGATGCCCGACCAGGAGGTTTTGATGTTTATCAACGCAATTGCCGCCACTCTTCTCGCCGCCACCGCATCGCCTCAAGTCGTTTGGACTTTCGAGGCGCAATCCAACCTCTACGCCCCGCCGCTCGTCGCAGAGATCTGCCCCAACCCCGGACTGGAAACTATCATCAGCGACAGCGACGTCCGCACCCTCCGCTGTATCGACGCCAAGGGGCGCCAAATCTGGCAGTATAAGGGCGGCTGGAAAAAACGCCTTACGTCTTCCGCCGCCCTCTCGTTCACCGCGCGCGGCGGCCTCCCCACCCTCGCCATCGGCAACAGCGACGGTACACTCGCGTGCATCGATGCCGCCACAGGCGCCGAATTATGGAAAAAGCCGGTGGGCAAAATGGAATGGGGCGGCGCCCTGTGGGCTGATCTTGACGGCGACGGAACCGACGAAATCCTTGCGGGCGCCGAGAACTCCGGCGTTTTCGCACTCACCGCAGACGGCAAAGTCCTGTGGAATTACACCACGCCGGAAAACGACAAACCGTTGATCCGCTGCCCGCTCGCCGCTGCCGACACCGACGGCGACGGGAAAGCGGAAATCTTTGCCGTCGAGAAATCCGGCCCGTTCTGCCTCAATCCCGATGGCTCCCTGCTCTGGAAAAGCCGTGTCAGCGATAACTTCTTCTCCTCTCCCGTCGTGGCCGACGTTTACGGCGACGGCCGGCCTGTCCTGTTCTGTGCGTCAACCGACCCCGATGCCCTCTGGGCTTTCGACGCCCGCAACGGCAACGTCCAAAGCTCCGCCTCTCTCGCCGGCGACACCGGCGCATACTCCGGCTCGTCGCTGGCCATCGGCGATATCGATTGCGACGGCATGCTTGAAGTCCTCGCGCCCACCGACGCCGGATACGTCTACTGCTTCGACAACTCGCTCAACGTGAAATGGGTTTTCCCAACCCAGTGCCGCGTTCACGCAGCGCTTTCCTGCGGCGACATCGATGGCGACGGCGAAATCGAAACCCTCGTTGCGTCCGGCGATCATAACCTCTACTGCATCGACAACCGCGGCGTCGAAAAATGGCGCTACGAGGCCGGCCTGCGTCTCATCAACTCGCCAACCATCACCGATATCGACAATGATGCAATAAGCGACATCCTGTTTTGTGGCAGCGACAAAAAACTCCGCTGCCTCACCGTTGGCGGCGCCTACGCCCCCGGCCGCATTCCCTGGCCGTCGCGCCGGTTCGACCCTGCCCAGTCCGGCTCGTCCTTCGGCAAAATCAGGCCTGCGCAAATGGTCACACTCGAGCGCCCGTTGCCTCTTAACGGAGGGTTTGAACAACGAAAACCCTCGGACGGCTCCCCCGCTGGCTGGCTGCTGCCCGTCTCCTCCCGGCCTTCCGATACGGCGGTAAACGAGCCTTTCGAAGGTGAATATTGCCTCTCTGTCACGAATCGCGGAGGATTTGCGCAGGCGGCCTCCGAACTCATCGAGATCGAACCGGGCTTGCGCGCCATTCATGTTAAAGCCGCCATGATGCCCATACGGTCGCGCGAAGCCGGCCTGGAGGTCTCATGGTTCGGGCTCAATGGAAGAATCAGCAAGGATATGCTGTTCCTGCCGGCGGCAAAACTCGATGAATGGAACATTATCGAAAGAAAACTCGAACCGCCGCAGGGCGTAAGGTGGTTTCAGATAACGTGCTACGCTCACGACACGCCAAAAGTCCTCTTCGACGCCGTAGAAGTAACCGCCGTATTCGAAGTCCCGAAGGCCGCCGAAGTTTTTATCAACCAGGTCGGCTATGACATCGGCGCACCCAAGGCCTTTAACGCCGCAACCAATTTTGCCGCCGAAACAGCACCCTTCGAACTTGTCGACAGCGAAGGAGGCGTCCGCTTCAGCGGCATGCTCTCCCACCAGGGCCGGATCACCGGCGCGTACGGCAACGATTGGGGCAGCGAATTCTGGCGCGGCGATTTCTCGGAGTTCAACATGCCTGGGACGTACCGAATCCGGATCAGACTCGGCGGCGTCACCGCCTTATCCTGGCCTTTTGAAATTGCCGAAAACCTCATCTTCAATCGAACCGCCCGTCCAGCATACCGCTTCTTCTACTACCAGCGGTGCGGCATGGAAATCCCCGGATTCCATAAAGCCTGCCACCTCGACGACGCCATCGGCCCGGACGGCACGCAGTACGAACTCTGGGGCGGCTGGCACGATGCGGGCGATTACAACACCTATCACAACGCGCCCTACGTCCTCGGCCTCGCAACAGCCTTTGCCGCGGGAAAATCACGCTTTGCAGCACAGGACGAAGACGGCAACGGTATCAGCGATTTTCTTGACGAGATCCTCTGGGGCGGCCAGCACACCCGGCGCATGCTCGCTCCCGACGGCTCCGCATACGGTTCCATCACCTCGGGCTACGGGTTTTGGGCGGCGCCCGAGTTGGAAACCGACAATATACCCGGTACCGGCGACGAACGGTCCATCTCCGCCGGCCCCGGCTGCGACTCGTCCAAACACACCGCCGCCCTCGCGAAAATCGCACGCCTGCTCCCGGCCGGCCTTGAACGCGAAGCGTACGCCAAAGCCGGGGAACGCGGCCTCGATTGGGCGCTTGAAAACAACAAACGCGGCCCGCTACAGTTCAGCGCCGCCGTTGACCTCTATGCCGCAACTCGCGCCGACAGGTTCGCCGTGTTGGCCAAAGACCTCCTGCCGGCCGCAAATCCGGACATGCTCGATACCCTCGAACTTTACGACCGGTTGTTCAACGAAAACCGGGCCGCCGCGGTGAAAGAAAAGATCCTGAAACGGGCCGATGACATGCTTGCCCTCGCCCAAAACCCTTTCGGCGTATACACATTCGGCCCGGCCGAAAAGCCCAATTTCTTCGGCACGCCCCCAAGCGGCGACGGCTGGCACGTCGGCACGAGCAGCCATATTCTTAACGCTGCCCACACTGCCGCACAGGCATATAAACACAAACCTGATGTCCGCTACGCCCGCTTCATCTACGACCAAATTAACTGGACTCTCGGAAACAACCCCTTCGGTGTCAGCCTCATGGAAGGCGCCGGCCACCGCTTTCTCCCCTCTTACCACCACCGCTACACGTTCAGCGGCGTCCCCCGCGGCGCCGTACCCGGCAGCGTGGTCAACGGAGTCACCTTCACAGCACCGGGCGACGACCGGCCACACCTCGACCTCTCCGGCCGCGACATACCCGACTTCGAACCAAACGAATGCTGGCTTCCCCACAACACCGCATGGCTCCAACTAATCGCCAACTTGCCGTTGGGAAACAATTAATAATTGGCAGTTGCCGCTGGCAAAACTGGGAACGGCATTGTCATCGGCCCGCCACCCGCGCAACGTAAGTCTGAACGCCGGGCTGACGTCCTGCGCGGCCGCGGCTCCGCTCAGTATCAGGCAAAAAGCGAGAATGCTCACAGCGATTCTGTTCATAAAACCGTCTCCTTGTTTACAAGCTCATATTCCCGGCCGGAACCGCCCTTGCCGTAATAACCTCCGCGCCGTAATGTTCCCTTGGCGTAAAAATCTGTTCCACGTTCCCCCGCCAGGTAATCCATAACGGCGCGCGCCCTTGGAATAACGGGCAAAGCACTTGCGTGGGATTGATCCGGTTCGTAGAATAGAATTCACTGAAGTGTCTTTATCTGAAGGTGAGTCTTTGTTAACACGCAATTCAGCGTACAACGTTCTTTTGCTTGTTGTGTCGGTTGCCCTTTGCCTGGTGGCGATCGAGGCAGTGGCTAGTCTTTTCTTTAACCGTGTAAAAGCGGACGACCGCAACAATGCGAGCGTTTTGAGCGTGGGCGACGAGGTGTTGGGGTGGCGGTCGCAGGCAAACGCCAGCGAGGTGGACGAAGCGTGGCTGAATGGAAAACTCGTTTACCGCGCCAGGTACACGACCAACGAGCATGGGCGGCGCATCGTTCCGGGTGCGGTTTCGGAAAGGCGCGAGCGGTTCATCGCCCTTTTCGGGTGCTCGATGACGTTCGGCACTGGAATCAACGACGACGAGACGCTGGCCTTTCACCTGGCCCGGTTGGCGCCGGATTACATGCCTTATAACTTCGCCTGCCCCGGTTACGGCACGCAGCACCTGTTGCTCACAATCCAGGAACCCATAGAAGAAGAGATCGATCAGAAAACCGGGGTTGGCATCTACGTCTATTTCGTCGGCCACACGAGGAGGCTGATGGGAGCAGCCAAAGTTGTGGGCACTTGGGGCGCCTCGCTTCCGGATATGCGGCTGGAGGACGGAAACATCGTGGTAAAAGGCCCGTTTGCCGAATCGCGTCCGTGGTGGGTCGGCTTTTGCCGGGTAACCAACAAGAGCCGGGCGATTCGGCTGTTCCGTTCGGCCTTGCCGGACTATACGAAGAATACCCTGGAACTCACGACCCGAGTTATCCTCGAAGCACGTAAAGAGTTCCAGAGGAAGTTTCCCGGGTCTCCTTTTTACGTGGCGATTCCGTATTGCTGGCGGGACGTGCACGAACACGATCAGATAGCCGAATTCCTGAAGAAGAACGGGATTGGGGTGTTGCGGGGCGACTTAACGCGGGACCCAAACGAGCCTGTCGAGCCGCTCCTCGCCCACGCCGCGCACCCGTCGTCGCTCGGAAACCGTAAAATGGCGGAGTTTCTTGTAGAACAACTGAACTTGAACGAACCTAAACCTACGCCGAACAAATCTTCCAACTAGCCTTACCCGTTACCGGGCGCCGCACACTTTCGCACCCGCAATCGCGCTATAATTCACTCTTATGAAGAAGTCCATTGTACTTGCCACGGCCAACGCGCGGTACAGCCACACGGCGTTCGGGCTGCGTTGGCTGTATGCGAACCTGGGAGAGCTGCGCGGCCAGGCGGTGGTGCGTGAGTTCACAATCCGGGATTCGGCCGAGCGTATTGCGGCGGCGGTGTTGGAACACGAGCCGCGGGTCGCCGGGTTCGGCGTGTATATCTGGAACTTTGGCCTCCTTACTGAAGCGATCGAGTTACTGAAAGCGGCGCGGCCGGACGTGGCGGTGGTGGTCGGGGGCCCGGAGGCGTCGCACGAGTATGAAGGTACGGCGCTGTTCGATACGGCGGATTACCTGGTGCGGGGCGAGGGCGAGGTGGCGTTCGCGCAGCTTGCGGCGGGGCTGCTCCGGTGCGGCGGGAGCCTTACCCCGCCGACGGAAAAAGTTGTTGACGGCGGTGCGGTTGATGTGGCGGGGTTGCGGACACCTTACGAGTTGTACACGGAGGAAGACATTGCGCGGCGGGTGGTGTACGTGGAAAGCTCGCGGGGCTGTCCGTTCCGGTGCGGGTTCTGTTTGTCGTCTTTGGACAAGGGCGTGCGTGAATTTCCGATCGAACCGTTCCTGATCGAGATGGGGCGCCTGGTGGACCGGGGCGCGCGGCAGTTCAAGTTTGTCGACCGGACTTTCAACTTGCGGCAGGAACGGGTGACGGCGGTCTTGAACTGGTTTTTGGAGCGCCCGCTCGATGGACTGCGGCTGCATTTTGAAATCGTGCCCGACCGCCTGACGGCGGAGACGTTCGAGTTGTTCGGCCGTTTCCCGCCGGGCGCGCTTCACCTCGAGGCGGGCGTGCAAAGTTTCAATCCGGACGCGCTCGCGGCCGTATCGCGCCGGCAGGATCTCGAGAAGACAGTATCGAACCTGCGGTTTCTGCGGGAGCAGACGGGGGCGCTGATTCACGCCGACCTGGTCGCGGGGCTGCCGGGCGAGACGTGGGAGTCGTTCGCCGGCGGGTTCGACCGGCTCGTGGGGCTGCGCCCGCACGCGCTGCAGGTGGGCATCCTGAAACGCCTCAAAGGCACGCCGCTGGCGCGGTACGACGGCCCGCACAAACTGGCGTTCCGGGCCGAGCCGCCGTACGGCATCACCGAAACCGACCTGATCGACGCGGCCCGGATTGCCCGAATCAAACGGTTTGCCCGGTATTTCGACGTTTACTACAACTCGGGCAATTTCCCGCGAACCTGTTGCATGATTTGGGAAAAATCAGGCGCGCCATTTCAGTCTTTCATGTCGTTTTCAGACTTTTTGTGGGAAAAAACTCGGAAAACGCACGCGGTTCCACTCGCCGAATCGGCCCGCCTGCTTTATAAGTTTCTGACCACGGCCGGCGGCATCGACGCTGATACGGCCGCGGCCGCGGTAGAAAAAGATTTCCGGCGCCTCCCCGGCAGAAGAGACCGGCTTCGCCTGAATTCCGCTATTTGATCGCCTGGCGGCGCTGCTTGAGCTCGCGCCAGGTAGTAAGAATCACGCCTTCTTCCTCGATGGCCTTTTTTACGTCCGGGTCAACGAGAACTTCGTAGTCGCTGAACAGGATCTCGCGGTTGCCCGACAACGCCTTGCCTTCTTCGGTGCCCATGGTGGGATGGCAGTTAAACCAGGTAACACCCGGCTTGAGAGTGCGGATCATGTCGATGTACTTCTGCTTTCTGGTATCGAGGTTTTTCCAGTCATACGACCGCGAGTCGATGGTGTCGAGCACGGGAAGGCCGGCGTCCCACAGTTTCACCAGATAGGGCTGGAGCAACTTGTAAATTTCGGAATCTTCCGCGTCGTCGCTGAACCGGCCCGCGCCGATCAGTATTGGAATCTGTTTTTCGATGGCCACTTTTACGTAACGCGCAAAAAATTCGGGCGTTGCGTAACAGGTGCCCATGTGCGAGTCAATGTGGGTCACGTCGATGCCCATCTTCTCTGCCAGCTCAATCTGGGCGCGTATCTCCGCCTCGAATTCGGTTGGCGTGGCATTCTGCACCACCAGGGGCACGTTGTCGTGCAGACAACCGGCAGGATCCACTAATCCGGGCACCGCACTGCGCCCGGCCACCGGCGCCCAGCGGTACCCGTCCCACTCCGCGGTGAGCGTGATGTGAACACCGGCGTCGACCTTCGGGTGGTCTTTGAGGTAAGCGACGAACTCGGGCACCCACGGGCAGGGCATCATGACGCTGGCCGAGGTTACGGTTCCCGCCTCGAGCGTGGCAATCACGCCCAGGTTCGAGGCGTGCGACATGCCCGCGTCGTCCGCGTGAATCATAAGCACCTTGGCGCCTTCCGGCCACCCGAGTTTTTCCGCATACGTTTCGGCACGCACGCCGAGCGGCAACAAAGCGATGACGGCGAGACATAAGATTAAGTGTTTCATGTTTTTTCTACTCCGCTTAAGTTTGCGCCTTTTCTTGAAGTGGTCGTATTAAAGCATGAACAGACACAAGACTCAAGCTTGGCAGAGGCGACGTATGGGACGTATGGGACGCACAACAAGGGCACAACTTTGTTTTTGTTCCGGGGTTTTCGGGGTATGCCGTAAAATTTGCTTTACAAGATAAAGAAAAATGGCTAAAATAGGCTTGTTAAGGCCGTGGCTGGGAGCGCGGCCGGGGAGCATGGATGTTTCTATCAGCGGAAGTTGTGGGGGTGGGCAGAAAAATCCTGAGCATGACAAAAGTTTCCTGGGGAGATTTTCACCGGGCCGCCGTACGTGGCCACAACCCATTGGTTTTACAGGACTTAGCTCGATGGCCGCTTATGGCACACCCTTTGCGAATGGACTGCCGGTCCGTTATGCAAGACAGGAAAGGAGGCAAAGGGTGAGTGCATTTTCGGGTGTGGACACGTCGCACTTGCTGGTGACCGCGATGAAAGTCTGTAAAGAGAATCATCGTGTTCTGGCCAGCAATATCGCGAATATCGACACTCCGAACTACAATCCGCTCGAGATGGATTTTCAGAGCGTGTTGCGTCAATCTTTGGGTGGCCATGGGCGCGTTTCTCTCCGCACAACGCAGCCCGGTCACATCAATAAATCGACGCATCGTCCATTTTTCGAGCGTCTTGTGCAATCGTCTAAGAACGACTATAATAAGGTCGACTTGGACGACCAAATGGCAAAACTTGCGTTGAATACGGATCGCTATACACTATATGGTAGTCTTTTGGTGAAACGTTTTGACGAGGTCAAGTCGATGTTGGCGGCCTTGCGATAGGGGTGGGGGATGATTAAAGCGATCTCCGGACGTGAAATAGCGCTGAGCGGGTTGAAGGCCCAGCGGACGCGCATGAACGTGATTGCCCTGAACATCGCAAACGCGAATACGACGCGCACGCCCGATGGCGGGCCGTTCCGGCGCCAGTTGGCAGTTTTCCGGGGCGAGCAGATCCGGCCGGGTGCGAACCCGGACCGGCTGGGCGTTCGTGTGAAGCGAATTATTGCTGATGACAGCCCGTTCCGCACTGTGTATAATCCGGCGCATCCGGACGCGGACGCGGACGGTTACGTGAAGTTGCCGAACATCAGCATGGCGACGGAGATGGTCGATTTGATTTCGGCGCAACGCGCCTACGACGCCAATATTGCGGTGATGGTCTCGGAACGGCGGATGAACCAGCGGGCGCTGGAGATCATCCGGACATGAGGATAGCCGGACATGGTTGATCCCTTGAAGGCAGCGGGCCTTGGCATCAGGCCGCCGGGAGTGGCGCCGGCCCAGCCGCGTCTTGCCCCGCCGGCGGCGGCAAAAGGTTCGGATGTATCGTTCAAGGATATGTTGAGCGAAGCGATAGGCGAGGTGCAGCGGCTTCAGGACGAGGCCGACACCACGATCAAACAGCTGGTGTCCGGCGAGATAACGGACGTTACCGAGACGATGGTGGCGGTGGAAAAGGCGGATGTCGCGTTTCAGACCATGATGCTCGTGCGCAACAAGATGGTGCAGGCGTACGAGGAAATCATGCGGATGCAGGTCTGATAGCGGCATCGGCGAGGCGGCTTTCCTGGGGAAAGACAGTCGCACGGCCTTGAGGGGCCGGGGGACAAGCCGCAGGCAACGCAACCGGTTGGAAAGCCCGGCCGGTATGCAGCGCGGAGGTTAAAGTTGAATCCACAACGGGTCCAATGGCCGAAAAAGGACATAAAGGACTCAAAGAGCATAAAGGACGGATAAACAAGAGGATGCAACTGGTTGAGTAACACGCCGAGGTGTGGCCGGTGGAATTTCTGCGTCAACTGGTAATTGGTGTGAGTCAGGCATGGCGTCGTCTTTCGACGAGCGCTCGGGTGAACGTCGTTTTGGCGGCGGTTGCCACGATAGCCGTTGTGGCCTACATGGTAACGACGGCGAGCCGGCCGCAGTACGTGCGGCTGTTTGAAAACCTGCCTCCTTCGGAAGCGGCGGAGATTGCGTCTTTGCTTGAACAGGACGGCGTATCTTACGAGGTTGCCGACAACGAGCAGACGATCCTGGTGCCGCAGGCCGAGAAGAGCCGGGTGAAAATGAGCGTTACGGCGCGGGGGCTGCCCACGACGCAGGGACATGCGCCGGGCTTCGAGATTTTCCAGCAGCAGGACATTATGACCAACCGCTGGATGCAAGACGTGAAGTACATGCGGGCGGTCCAAGGCGAGCTTCAAAGGCAACTGAACGAGTTCGATTTCGTTAACCAATCATTTGTATTTATTCGCGAAGCGAAAGACGAGTTGTTTACATCGCAACAGAAGCCTTCGGAAGCGGCCGTAACGCTGGACACGCGCCGTGCGCTGACCAAACGCGAGATTAAGGCACTGCTTCACACGATCAGCAGCTTCGGCGGCGCCAACCTTTCTGAAAACAACATCACGCTTGTGTCCACGGACGGCACGCCGCTGCACCTTCCTCCGTCGAGCGAATTCGCTTCGATCGCGAACTCGAACCTCGAATACATCAGCGAGTTGGAACGAAGCCGGGAGGAACGCGCGATGCGCGATCTGGAACGGCTGGGGGTTCACGCGCTGGTAAAGGTGAGCGCGATTTGCGATTTCGAGTCGAAGACGGAAAAAACCATGACGTCCGAAGACGGAGCAATCTTGAGTTCCTATTCGACGACCACGCGCACCACCAGCCAAGACGCCCTTCCCGAAGGCGCGCCGGGCGCCATGGCCAACCTGCCGGAAAGCGGCGGCGGGGCGAACGGGTCGATGAACACGAGCGACGAAACAGACGAGACCATCGAGAATTTTCAGCCGAGCACGACCGAGACGACGATCACGCGCCATCCGGGAGCCGTTCAAAAGTACATCGTAAGCGCCATTATTGAAGGTGAAACCACGACGACGACGGATGCCGACGGCAATGAGGTGACCGAATACGCCGGGCTCAGCCCGGAAAAGAAAGAGACTTACGAGAAGTATATCCTGGCGGCGGTGGGTTCGGGTGAAGAGGAAACGGAGATTTCGATCAACGATCACCCGTTCACGATCACGAACCTGAGCGAGGCTCGGGTGGCCAACCAGGAAATCGAGCGGACGAAACTGCTCGAGGAGGTGGTGGGTTACGTGGTGAACGCGGCGAAGATAGCGCTGGTGGTGCTGGTGTTCATTCTGGGCCGGCGTTTTTTGCGCAAGGCGATTATCACGCCGCCGGTGGTGGAAGACGCGCGGGCATACGAGCACGCCCACGCCAGCCCGGAAGACATGCGCCGCGAGCAGATAAACGAAGAGGTGGCCCGTATGTCTCAGGAAAACCCGGACGCGGTCGCGGCGCTGCTGCGGTCGTGGCTGGCCGAAGAGGAGGATTAAGCCACGGCCCGCCGCCAACAGAACCTGTCGGAGCTTAACGGCAAGACGAAAGCCGCCATCCTGCTGGCTTGCCTTGGGCCGCAATCGGCGAGCAAGGTGCTTGGCGCGATGAACGACCATGAGATCGAGCAGTTGACGCTTGACCTGTCGAGTCTTGGCACGATAGACGCCGATTTGCGTGTAGCCGTGCTTGATGAGTTTTACGAGATGGCGGTGGCGAAACGTTACGTGGCGCAGGGCGGCGTGGATTTTGCGCGCGACTTGCTGGAAAGCGCGCTGGGACCCGATCGGGCGCTCGAGGTGCTGGGCCGGTTGCAGAGCAGCCTGCAGGAAGTTCCGTTCGAGTTTTTGAAGCGTGCCGACGCCTCGCAGATCTGCAGCTTTATCCAGGACGAACACCCGCAGACGATAGCGCTTATCCTGGCGCACTTGAGCAGCGGGGTTTCGGCGGTTGTGCTTTCGGCTTTGCCAAAAGACATCCAGGCGGACGTTGTGGTCCGGATCGCGACAATGGACCGGACGCCGCCGGAAATTGTGCGCGAAGTGGAACGAGTGCTGGAACGGAAGATGGCGTCGATCTTCAGCCAGGGTTTTACGTTCGCGGGCGGCGTAAAAGAGGTAGCGGAGATTCTGAACCGGATCGAGCGGAACGCCGAAAAATCGATCATGGCCGACTTGGAAGAGCGCGATCCTGAACTTGCGGACGAAATCGCGCGGCTGATGTTCACTTTCGACGACGTGATTTACGTCGACGACAGCGGTATTCAGCGGGCCTTGCGCGAAATTGAATCGAAAGAGCTTGCGCTCGCGCTTAAAGCGGCCAACGACGAGGTGAAAGAAAAAGTCTTCCACAACATGTCGGAACGGGCGCGGGATATGATTTTGGAAGAGATTGAATTTATGGGCCCGGTGCGGCTTCGGAACGTCGAGGAGGCACAGCAGAAGATTGTGAGCATAATTCGGCGGCTCGAAGACGCGGGCGAATTGATCATCTCGGGCCGTGGCGGCGGCGACGAAGACGAAATCATCGTTTAACAGGGGGTGCGGGACCCCGTAACAGGGCTGTTGGCATAGAGTCCGCGGCCGGCATAAAGCCGGCCGGCAGTAGTGGGGTTGCCGTATGAACAGAGTGTTCAAAACGACATCCCAGCGGTCGCCGAGATCGCTGGTTCGTTATGAGCGCGATTTTCTGGAAGAAATCGTCGTGGGCCTCGTGCTTGGCGAGCAAGAACCCGAGACGCCCGAGTCCATTATGGAGGCGGCGCGCCGTGAAGCCGAAGACAAGGTGCGCGAAGCTTACGCCGAAGGTATGCGGCGAGGGTTCGAGGCGGGCAAATCGGAGTTTGACAAGTCGGTGGCCAATGCCGGCGCCGCTCTGGAAACGGCGGCAGACGCCATCGCCCAGGCGCGGGAATCTTTCCTCGAATCGCTCACGCCGCAAATTTTGGAGCTTTCGACGGCCATCGCGCGGCGCGTCCTGCAACGCGAAGCCGCGATCGACCGGGAACTTGCCGTCCGCACGGTTCGGCGCGCCCTCGAACATCTTGCCGACCACGAGCACGTAACGGTGCGCGTTCATCCGGACGATTTGGAAGGGATCAAATCGCGCCGGGTCCAGTTGCTCGAAGAGATTGAAGGCGTCAGCCGGCTGACGGTAAAAGCGGACGAATCGGTGGCGCCGGGCGGCTGCGTGGCGTCATCGAATTTGATGGAAGTGGACGGCCGGCTGGACACCCAGATCGAGAAGATTCTGGACAGCCTGCGCAAGGTCGACGGCCGGGGCGAAGAGCCACCTGGCGAGAACACCGGGGAATAGGCGTGGGCTTAAACCTCAGCGCACATATCGAACAAGTTTGCGCCACCGATCCCGTTGCCCGGTACGGGCGCATCGTGGATGTTGTCGGCCTGACGATTGAGGCGACGGGCCCGCCGATGTGCATCGGCGACTTGTGCCATGTTCAACCGCCGAACGGCACGCTGCCGATCCCGCTCGAGGTGGTGGGGTTTCGCGGCGACCGCATCTTGCTGATGCCGCTGGGCCACATCGACGGTATCGGCCCGGGCAGCGTGCTGGTTCCGACGCACGAACCGCCATCGGCGGTGGTCGGGCCTGAGTTGCTGGGCCGGGTGGTGGACAGCCTGGGCCGGCCCATGGACGGCGGCCCGCCAATTCGTGGCGGCACGCGGGCGCCGCTGGCGGCCGACCCGCCGCGGCCGCTCGAACGCCGGCGCATCACCGAACCGCTTTCGACGGGCGTGCGCGCGATCGACGCGTGCATTACGTGCGGCAAAGGCCAGCGTGTTGGCATCATGTCGGGCAGCGGCGTGGGCAAAAGCAAGCTGCTGGGCATGATGGCGCGCAACACGAACGCCGACGTCAGCGTGATCGCCCTGATAGGCGAGCGCGGCCGCGAAGTAAAAGACTTTATCGAGGTCGACCTGCAGGAAAAGGGGCTGGAACGGTCGGTGGTCGTGGTGGCGACGTCCGACGAGCCGGCGTTGCTCCGGCTGAAAGGCGCTTACCTGGCCACGACCATCGGCGAGTGGTTCCGCTCGCAGGGGGCCGACGTGATGCTGCTGATGGACTCGCTGACGCGGTTCGCAATGGCGCAGCGGGAAATCGGGCTGGCTATCGGTGAGCCGCCCACCACGAAAGGCTACCCGCCGTCGGTGTACGGTTTGATGCCGAAACTGCTGGAACGGGCGGGCACGGTCCAGGAAGGAAGCATCACGGGTTTGTACACGGTGCTTGTCGAGGCGGACGACCTGAACGACCCGATCGGCGACGCGGCGCGCAGCATCTTGGACGGGCACATTGCGCTGTCGCGGCCGCTGGCATCGCGGGGGCATTACCCGGCGGTCGACGTGCTCGAAAGCATTAGCCGTTCGATGATCGACGTCACGAGCAACGAACATCAGGCGTTGGCGCAGCGGTTGCGCGGCGTGTTGGCGACGTACCGCGACGCGGAAGACCTGGTCAACATCGGGGCGTATGTGGCGGGCAGCAATCCGGAAATAGACAACGCGCTGCGGCTGATGCCGGGCGTGCGCGATTTTTTGACGCAGGACCTGTTCGAGAGCGGCCCGTACGAGGAACTGCTGCCGCGGATGCGGAAAGCGCTGACTCCGCAGTAGGCCGACTTCGCCGAAGTCGGCATCAACGCCCGCAGCTCGGGTCGGTAGCACAGCGTGACAAGCGCGACAGGCCGTAATTGTAAGGTGTTCCTGGTGAACGATGGTTGGAAAAATCCAGATGCTCAGTCCGGAAAGGCCGACTTCGGCGAAGTCGGCCTACTGCCGCGGGCATTGCTTTTCTATGCGTAATGGTATTTCTGGAATATGTGTACTAAGAAACCGCGTGGGTGCGTTAAAGGCGATACTGAAGGCAATAACGCAGTTTATGGCATGCGGGTTAGAGTGAATGATAAAGCGACCGGGACAATATGATACGCTTTTGCGCGTGCGGCGGGTTCAACAAGACCTGCGGGCGCAGGATTTTGCCGTGGCGCAGCGGGCGGTGGTTGCCGCGGAACAGCGGCGGGATGCGCTGTATCGGGAACGGCAATCCGTTTTCGGCGAAGCGGGCCAGCGGGCGCGCGACCGGTTCGACGCGCGCGAGGTGCGGGCCTACTACCAGTACGAGCGGCACCTGGCGCGCCTGATCGATGAGGCGGATTCGGAGATTCGGCGGTTGCGCCGCGTCGCCGAAGAACGGCGGCTCGAGTTGGAGGAGGCGATGAAACGGCGGCGGATGGTCGAGAAGCTGTGTGAGCGCAGGCTGGCCGCGTTCCTGGCGCAACTTAACAAGGCCGAACAGAAGATGACGGACGAGAACGCCACCGGCAGCGCGGCGGCCAAACGCGGCCGCATCCGGGCCGCCGTTTGACGGGGCAAAGGAGAACCAAAAACCTATGGCGAAGTTGTTGGTGGTTTTACTTGCCGTGGGGGCTTTTGCGGCGGCGGTCCTTGTTCCCATCGGGATGAGCGGGCATCTCAACCGCGAAGGGTTCGAGAAAATCCTCAAGAAAGACACGGCGCCGACGCCCGCGGCGGTTAAGCCCGATCCGGCAAATCCCCTTCTGCGGGCGCTGCAGAAACAGCGGGAGGCGCTGGCAAAGCGTGAGGCAAAGTTGAAGGAAGACGAACAACGGGTCCGGGCGATGCAGGCCGATTTGGACCAGCTCCGCGATGAGTTGGAAGAGGTTTTGTCGGAGATTCAAGCCAAGCTGTCCGAAGAGGACGCGGCCCAACAGCAACGGCTGGCGAAGGTGGCGGAAGCGTTGGCCGATATGAAGCCGCGAAACGCGGCGGAGACGCTGGAAACGTTTACGGCGGACGAGGCGTCGCGGGTGTTGATGTTGGTGAAGGACCGGGACAGGACGAAGATCCTCGATGCGATGGAGCAGGAGCAGGCGGCGCTGATTTTAAAAACGCTCCAGACGCCGCGGATTTAAAAAGGGGTGTAGACCGGTGAGGCCATGGGACCTATGGGACCTATGGGACGTATAATCCATAAAAGACGGGGATGACGCTGGATCTTGCGGGGACACCGCCACCACCACCGGGTGGCGGAGTAGGCGCGCCAATCTGATTTCACAAACCCTATTTGCGGAAGGAGTGCATTCTGTGTTGAACCTGAATCTTGTACCTGAAACGTCTGGGCCCTCTTCGGCGTCGCCGGCTTCTTCAAGGTCCCTGGCGACGAGAGGGCCGCTGGACGAGTTCGCGGTGATGCTGGCGCAAACTTCCGCGACAATGAAGCCTAAACCGCCCCAGCCCAAGCCGAAAGAACCGATGGACGAAGCCGGGCCTGTCGACGAAGCCGAAGAATCGGAGGCGGCGGAAACAAAACCGGCCGAACCGGACGCCCCGCCGGAAACGGATGAGGTCGAAGAACCGCCGGCGGACGATGATGCCGCAGCCGAGGATGCCGCTGACACGCCGGCAGAAGGCGCGGAGAGAGCGGCCGCCGCGGCCGGCGCCGGCGCACAGGCTGCCGCGGCCAAGGCCGAGGCCGCTTCGGAAACCGCGGCCGCTCCGGTTGAAGCGGCCGCCGAGACGGAAACGGCGATGGCTGCTCCGGCTAAACCCGTCGCGGAAGACGCCGCGGCGAAAAACGTGCCTGCCGCAACGGTTTTGGCGTCGGAAGAGACCGCCAAGCCTGCCAAAACACCGGCCCAAGGGGCTGTTCCAGAGGCAACAGCGCCCAAACCGTCTGAGGGTGAAGGCGCCGCGAAAGAACCGGGAGCAGTTAAGCTGCTTGCGGACGCGCCCGAACCGTCGGCAGCGGATAAAGGGGCCGCGCCGGCAGCCGGACGCGCTCCGGCAACATCCAAAGCCGCGGCGGGAGCCGAGGTCAAAGCGGGACGGGTGTCCGCGCCCGCTGAACCGGCGCCACAGAAGGCACCGGCCGCCGCTCCCCCACTTCAAAACTCATCCACTTCAACCGCCGCACCCGGGACGGGCGTACTTCAATCGGCGGCTGCCGCGGCGGCGCGCGATTCCGCGCCGGGCAAGACGCCTTCCGGCCCGCCCGCCCCGTCAATTATGGCGGGGAGCGGCGATTCGGCCGCGGCGGTTGCGCAGGCGGTCCCGGTGCAAGCGGCTGTTGGAGCAAACGCGGAGTCCGCGCAATCGGCCGCGGCGCCAGCGGTGAAAGTGACGCTGGAAAATGTCGGGCAATACGTGGTGCGGTCGGTTCGGCTGATGACGCAGGACGGCCACAAAACCCTGACCGTGAGGCTGATTCCCGAGAGCCTCGGCGAGCTTCGGCTCGAGGTGAGCAACGTGCGCGAGGCATTGCACGTACGGCTGATGTCGGCCAACCCGGTGGTGCGCGAGGCGCTGGAAAGCCAGCTTGGCAATCTACGCGACACGCTGGCGCGGTCGGGCGTCCAAGCGGCGAGCGTGACCGTGTCGTCGCACTCGGAATCGGGCCAGCCCTCGCAACAAATGCTGGCCGACGCGCGCCAGGACGGGGCCGCGCCCCGGCCGGGTTTGCACGGGGATTCGGATCAGGCTTCGGCCGGTGCAAGACAAAACAACCGCGGTGCGAGCGCCCACCAGGGCGTGCTCGACATCTCCGTTTGAGAAAGGAGGAAGTTATGAACGCGATGGTGGGCGTGCGCGCGAACGCGGCGGGCCTCAACGACCAGCCGTTTCAGAAACGGGCAGCCGCGGCGCGGCAGGTGTCGGCGAACATACGTGCGAAGATACAGGCGGTTATGAAATTGCAGGCCGCGATGAAGTCACAGGCGGCTGTGAAGTCGCAGGCGCCTGTAAAGTCACAGGTGGCTGTGAAGACACAGGTGGCGACGAAGGCCGGCGAGGCGGTTGTCGAGGAAAACGAGAACGGCGAACGGGTGGTGAGGAAGGAAATGGGGCGGGACGCGTTTCTTCAACTGCTGGTTTTGCAGATGCAAAATCAGGATCCGCTCGAACCGGTCGATAATGCAGACATGCTTGCGCAGCTGGCCCAGTTCAGCTCGCTCGAACAGATGAACAACCTTAACGAGAGTTTCGAAAAGCTGGGCGCCGATTTCAGCCACCTCAGTTTTGTGACGGCCGGCAACCTGGTTGGACGGACAGTTTCGGGGACCGACGCCAACGGCATCGAGTATGAAGGCGAGGTCACCCGGGCGGTACTCGACGAGGGGACGGTTTACCTTCAGGTTGGCGAGGGGCTTGTGCCCCTGGCGAACGTTGTAGAAGTCGAATAACGCGGCGCGGCTGCGCCGCTTTCGCACGGAAGGAGGATCGCACATGGGATCGGCAATGTATACGGGCGTGACGGGCCTGCTGGCGCACCAGCGCCGGATGGACGTGGTGGCCAACAACATCGCCAACGTCAACACCACGGGCTACCGCAGCTCGCGCGTGCAGTTTCAGGACCTGTTCAGCCAGACGCTCCAGGGCGGCAGCGGCCCGGTGGGCGATTTCGGCGGCACTAACCCGCTGCAAGTCGGGTTGGGCGTCGGGATCGGCAGCATCGATGTCGATTTCGGCCAGGGCCCGCTGTTTTCGACGGGCGTGTCGTCGGATTTGGCCATCCAGGGCAACGGGTTTTTCGTTGTCGGGATGGGCGGCGAGAATTTTTATACGCGCGACGGCACGTTTGCGCTCAACTCGCTCGGGCATCTTGTCGACCCGTCGACGGGCATGCACGTGCGGGGCTACATGGCCAATGCCACCGGCAACATCTCCCTCGACACGCCGCTTACGGACTTAAGTGTTCCTGTGGGCAGCGCGGCGATTGTGCGCGCGACCGAATTGGCCGCGCTGGCCGGCAACCTGGATTCGTCGACCGCCGTGGGGACAAGCATCGAGCGCACGATCCGCGTTTACGACAGCCTGGGCACGCCCCGCGATATTACGCTAACGTTCACGCAGCACGACCAAGTCGACGACGGCGGCACGATGTACAACGCGTGGTTGTGGTCGGCGAGTTACGACGGCGCGGACGTCACCAACATTCCGGCGGGCCAGTCGGGCGTGCTCCTGTTCGATACCGAAGGCGTGCTTCATGCCGACGGCGCGCTGGATACGGCAACGGGCACGTTTACTTCGCGGACGGCGCTGCCTTCGGAGAACCACATCAGCGTGGCTTCGGTAGGCACGACCGGGGCGCTGCCGGTGTTGCCGTTCGAGTTCGAAATCGACTTCAACTATGTGACCGACCTCGACCAGGCGAGCGACATCACCGTGACGAGCCAGGACGGGTTCCCGCGGGGCACGTTGCAGTCGTTCAGCATCGGCGGGAACGGCGTGATCAGCGGTGCGTTCTCGAACGGCCTGACGCAGGTGCTTGGCCAGATCGCACTTGCCAGCTTCAGCAACGTCGGCGGGCTCGCACGCCGGGGCGACAACATGTTCGCCGAGACCACCGCGTCCGGCGTGCCGCAGGTCGGCCGTGCGCAAACCGGCGGGCGAGGCAGCGTCTCAGGCGGCGTGCTCGAGGGCTCGAACGTCGATCTCGGTTCGCAGTTCAGCGACATGATCGTCACGCAACGCGGATTCCAGGCCAACGCCCGGATCATCTCCGCGGCCGATGTGATGATGCAGGAAGCGGTGAATCTCGTGAGATAAGTTTAGCTGTCGGGACGCCCCCCCGGCTTTTGTGGGAGGTGTCCCTTTACAACCCGACAGGCAAAGAAAAGTGGTCGATTTGTGAAGAATTTTCTGCTAATGTGTGGTTAGGCAAAAGCGGCGGCGCCGCGGGGTGTAGTTGCGGCGCGCGGTCGAGCCATGGGGGTTGACGCCGCGGACGCGGATCGTCGCCGGCCACAAGCGGAAGGACAGTAGAAAACCGAGCCTATGGATATCGCAACAGTAGTAGGACTCATTGCGGGCATCGGCCTTGTGGTTGTCTCCATAGCAATGGGGGGTGATGCCCGCGTCTTCTGGAATGCGCCTTCGGTGGTGCTGGTGCTGGGCGGGACGCTCGCGGTGACGCTGCTGAATTATCCTCTCAGCGATGTGCTCAGCGTGATGGCGACCGTGAAGAACGCGTTCATTCACAAAGCCCAATCGGCGGAGGCGCTGATCGAGAAGCTGGTGTCGTTCGCGACGGTCGCGCGGCGCGAAGGCATCCTGGCGCTCGAAAGCCACGCGAAGGACTCGGGCGACGAGTTTCTCGAGAAGAGCATCCAGTTGGCGATCGACGGGACGGCCCCCGAGTTGATCAAGGACATCCTGACGACGGAAATCGCCTTCATGGAGGACCGTCACGCGCTGGGCCAGTCGGTGCTTGTGGCGATGGGCACGTACGCGCCGGCGTTCGGCATGATCGGCACGCTGATCGGGCTGGTAAAGATGCTCACGCAGATGAACGACCCCTCGCAGATCGGCGTGGGCATGGCCGTGGCCATCCTGACGACGCTGTACGGCGCGCTGATCGCCAACGTGCTCTGCCTGCCGGCGGCGGGCAAGCTCAAAGTGCGCACGGCCAACGAACTGCTCGGCAAGGAGATCATCATCGAGGGCATCCTGTCGATCCAGTCGGGCGACAACCCGCGGGTGGTCGAGCAGAAGCTGAAATCGTTTGTTTCGCCGGCAGTACGGGCGAACATCAAGACGAAGCGGTAGCGGCATGGGCAGGTTGAGAAAAAAGGGCGACGACGGGCCGAGCGTCCCGGGGTGGGTCGTGACGTACGGCGACATGATGTCGCTGCTGCTGACGTTTTTTATCCTGCTGCTTTCGTTTTCGACCATCAGCGAAAAAGAGTTTAACGAGGCGATGATGTCGCTACAGGGGGCGTTCGGGATTCTGCCGAGATACGACGGGCTGATGACGCTTGTCCCGAAGCCGCCGATCAAGGTCGAACAACAAATCGAACGAATGGCGCGGCAGCTTAAACGCGAGATGCAGGTGATGGGGAAGGAGAAGGACGTGGACGTCGAGTACGACAAGCAGGGCGGGCTCAAGATCGTGCTGCCGAACCAGGTATTGTTCGACACCGCGAAGGCGCAGCTGAAACCGGCGGCTCACAGCGTGCTCGAGGTGGTTGCAGGGTTGCTTGGCGAACTCCAGGGGGTGATGTTCGAGGTGCGCGGACATACCGACAGCCGGCCGCTAATCCGGTCGCCGAAATACCGCGACAATTACGACCTCAGCTATGCGCGGGCGGACGCGGTGGTGCGGTGGCTGACGGCCGCGGGGGCTATCCCGCTCGAACGGTTCGAAATCATCGCGTGCGGGCCCAGTCAGCCGGTTGCCTCAAACGAAACCGAGGAAGGCCTGCAACAGAACCGGCGCGTCGAAATTTTTGTGCGTGGCGTGGCCGATAGTAGTAAGATGGACGAGTTGAAGGAGCGCATCGACGCCATCGAAAATGCGCCGGTGAGTTGACGGGAGGACAGGGTAGCATGCCGGAAGATCAAGATCAGGCGCCGGAGGCAGGCGGCAAAAAAACGTCCCGGAGCCTGTTTCCCCTAATCGTGGCGGCGATTGTGCTGGTAGCCGCGGCAACCGGCGGCCTGCTGACGTACAAGCTCGTGGTCGCGCCGATGTTCGCCGAAGGCGCCGAACAGCCGCCCGGGGAAAGCACCGACATCATCCCGCCGTCGGCGGTGGCTTACGATTTTCCCGAGGCGCAGGCGGCGGTGCTGGCCGAAGATCCGAACGCTCCGAACAGCGTGTTGATGTACGCGGTGTCTTTTATTTGCGCCAATCCGGAAACCCAGATGCTGGTTGAGAAAAATCGCCAGTGGTTCGTGTCGAAGTTGGCGGAACTTCACCGCAACCGGACTAAAAAAGAGCTGAACGATCCACAGGTGCAGAAAGAAATCGCCCGGATGGCGTTGCAGGAAGCCAACAGCCTGTTGCGGCGCCTTCAGCAGGAACCGGACCCCGAAATCCGGGTTATCGAAGTGCTTCACCTCAAGTTTTCGGTATTTGACTTATGAGCGAATCGCGCGCGGCAGACATGCCCAACCACGAGTTTGACGAAGTTGTTCAAAACAGGATTGTGCCGTTCGAGAAACTGGACATCGACGATCTGAAGAACGTTCGCCTTTCGGTGTCGGCGGATCTTGGTCAAACGGTGATGCTCGTCCGCGACGTGCTTGAGCTGAGACAGGGGTCGGTGGTTCCGCTGGACAAGCTGGCCGGCGAAATGACCGACATCTATGTCAACGACATACCGCTGGCGAAAGGCGAGGTGGTTGTGATAGCCGATTCCCTGCATGTGCGGATTGGCGAGATCTACGGGGCCGCCGACGCCGAAAAGGAAGCCGAAAATGAGTAGGCTGGCCTTATTGGCACTGATCCTCGCCCCCATGACGGCGTTCGCGGAACTTGCCGCGCCGCTGCCCGATACCCCGGCGTCGGCCGATTCCGCCAAAACCGAAGCCGAAGCCCAGGCGCCCCAGGCTGATGCCGCCGAAACGGAGCTGCAGGCCCCGCTGCTCGACCTCGACTACACCGAACAGGAAAAAGCCGTGCCCGAAAAAGTGGTGGACGAGCAGGTGAAGGAGAAAATCCGCCTGGTGAACGAGGCCATGGCCGAGGCCGATGAGCCCCCCACTCCGCCCACGGCCGCTGTCGAGACCCCGGCGCCGGAGACGTGGTCGCCGCTGGAAACCACGATGCGGGCGGTGTTCGGTTTGCTGGTGGTGCTGGCGTTGCTGTTCGTGCTGGCGTGGCTGGCAAAACGGTTCGGGCGGAACAGCCCGCTGCTGGCCGGCAACAACCTCGGCCGCGTGATGGGGAAAATCTACCTGTCGCCGCGGGCGAGCCTGCATTTTGTCCGCGCGGGCGACAGGATCCTCGTGGTGGGCGTGACGGCCAACTCGGTGTCGCCGGTGGCCGAATTCGACGCGGACGCGTTCGAGACATCCGGCGCGGAATCGGCGCCGGGGGAATCCGGCGCGCCGCAATCGGAAACCGAGACGTTCCTGGCGCAGTTCAAGGCCAGTCTGAATAAAATTGCCCAGGCGTCGCCGGCCAAAACGGCCGACACCACGCCCGAAGAGGAAGAGGCCGAAATCGCCGCGTTGCGCGAAGACGTGCAGCGGCTCCAACGTTATCTGCAGGAATCAGCGCGAGGTGGGGACAACCCGTAGGGCCATACTCCTCATTGCGGGGGGATTGTTATTACTGCCGGCCTGCGCGTTTGCGCAGGCTGCTCCGTCTCCGCCTGCCCAACCGGGCCCGGCGCCCACGCCGGTAGACACCACCGTGCTGAACAACGTGCAGGGTTTCTTCGCGCCCACGCAGATCTCGACGTCGCTGTCCATTGTGCTGCTGGTGACGGTGCTGTCGCTGGCGCCGGCGATTCTGGTGATGACGACGTCGTTCACGCGCATTATCGTGGTGCTGGGTTTCCTGCGGCAGGCGATGGCCACGCAACAGTCGCCGCCCAACCAGGTGCTGATCGGGCTCGCCCTGTTCCTTACGTTCTTCATTATGGCTCCGACGTACCAGCAGGTGAACGCCGAGGCGATTCAGCCTTATGTCCGCGGCGACATCACCTCGCGGGAAGAAGTGCTGACCGCCGCGCTGGAGCCTATCCGCAATTTCATGTTCAAGCAGGTCAACCCCCGCGACCTGGCGCTGTTTATCGAGATCGCCAAGCTGCCCCGCCCCGACACGCCGGACGACGTGCCCACGCTCGTGCTCGTGCCGGGATTTATTTTGAGCGAGTTGAGAATCGCCTTCCAGATCGGGTTCCTGATCTACATCCCCTTCCTTATCATCGACATGGTCGTCGCCAGCACGCTGATGGCGATGGGCATGCTGATGCTCCCGCCGGTGTTTGTATCGCTGCCTTTCAAGATCATCATGTTCGTCCTGGCCGACGGCTGGCGCCTGATGCTCGAAAGCCTCGTGCAAAGCTTTTCTTAGACAGGATTGACAGGATTAACAGGATTGTTTGACTGCGGGAAACCAATTTATGGCATCTAAGCGCGAAGCCGCGGAATAAGCAGAAAGAAAATTCACAACCCACAGACACTTTTTCACTAACCCGAATGTTTCCCAAGATTAGCTACCGACGCCAGCTCAACGATGATAAGCTTGCAAAAGTTCTGAACTTAGCCGGCTTTGAGCCGGCTCCTCTTTGCGCCCGGCTTCAGAGGCTGTCTCATAATTTTTATTGACATTTAAGTATTTATATGTTATTCTTGCCTTGAAACAGGAGGCGAAATGAATGGC
>Ga0272441_10001291_pt1 | contig 53591 bp, 43 predicted proteins | sample SSMProp6N_FD_193582 | JGI IMG/M metagenome (GOLD analysis project Ga0272441, IMG submission 193582) | Marine sediment archaeal communities from Little Sippewissett salt marsh, Falmouth, MA, United States - SSM-Prop-6N | ecosystem: Environmental > Aquatic > Marine > Wetlands > Sediment ...
CTGCAGTATCGGCTGGCCGTCAAGGGCAACGACGAGATCGCCGAGCTCGCGCGGTCCTTCAATACGATGGCCGCGGATCTCGTGAACTATCTGGAGGAACTCAAGCAGACGACGGCCGCCAAGGAACGGATCGAGAGCGAGCTGAAAGTCGCGCACGAGATCCAGACCAGCATGCTGCCTCGCATCTTTCCCGCCTTCCCGGATCGCGAAGAATTCGACCTGTACGCCTCCATGGAACCGGCCAAGGAGGTGGGCGGCGACTTGTACGACTTCTTTCTCATCGACGAAAACACGCTGTGCGTCCTGATCGGCGACGTGACCGGCAAGGGCGTGCCGGCCGCGTTGTTCATGGCGATCAGCAAGGCGATCCTCAAGACCGTCGCCCTGCGCGGGCTGCCTGTGGAAAAGATTTTGGAGGAGGCCAACAACATCCTTGTGCCCGATAACCGGGCCTGTCTGTTCGTTACCGTCTTTTGCCTGCTGCTCGATATCCGGACCGGGACAATCACCTACGCGAACGGCGGCCATAACCCGCCGCTCGTCGGCGCGGCCGACGGCCAGTTCCGCTATCTCGAGGTGCCGACAGGCACCGTGGTCGGCGCCATGGACGACCTGAGCTTCGACGTGCGGTCCCTCCAACTCAAGCCGAACGAGACGATCTTTCTCTATACCGACGGCGTGACCGAAGCCGTCAATGCCGACGACGAGATGTTCGAGGAGGAACGGCTCAAGACCTGCCTCTGCGAGCTCGGGCAGAACGACCCGACCAGCCTGATCAACGGCGTGCGCGACGCCGTGCTCTCCTTCAGCCGGCATTGCCCGCAGGCCGACGATATCACCATGGTCGCTCTCCGGTACCGCGGGCCGTGCGCTCACTAATACGTCAACCAATTGCTCGCCCTTAGTCGATCTCTCCCCTAGTCGATCTTACCCTTAGTCGATCATGATCGATTGACGCCGTCGGAATCGACTGAGGACGGGATCGACCAAACGTCCCAACGTGAATCGATCGGCTCTCTTCCGTTCCTGTCCCTTTGCTGCTATCCTTGGTCGCGTGAACGGGATAACGATACAAGCCGGGCATTTCCACACATGGACGATCGTTCTGCTGGTCGCCCTCCTCGCCCTCCCCGCGCCCGCCGCCGAGCTGACGGTCAAGAAATCAGGCGGCGACTACAGCGCGATCCAGGACGCGCTCGACGCGGCGGGCGCCGGCGATACGGTCACGGTCTATGCCGGCACCTACAACGAACGGCTCTGGGTCGGGCACGGCGGCAGCGCCGGCGGTGGCTGGCTCACACTTACGGTCCATTCGAACGACGCCGTCTATCTGAACGGCGGCAGCGTGCACAGCGCGAGCGACCCGAACATGATCGAATTCGAGAGCGGCATCTCGTTTTTCCGGATCGAGCACCTGAACATCTGCAGCAACCTCGCAGACAGCGCCGACGGCGGTGCCGGCATCCTGCTCGACGGGCACGGGCATCATATCGAGATCCTGAGCAACCGCATCTACGAGATGCGCGGCGAGGACGGGATCGGGATCGCCATGTTCGGCTCGCACGCGACGAGTCCGATCTCGAACCTTCTCATTGCCGGCAACGAGATCTTCGATTGCGAGCCGGCCCAAAGCGAAGCGCTCGTCCTGAACGCGAACGTCTGTGATTTCCGGATCACCGGCAACGACGTGCACGACGTGAACAATATCGGGATCGACTTCATCGGCGGCGAGGATTGGCTGCCGCTGAACGCGGCGCGCGACGGGATTTGCGCCGACAATCGTGTTGTGCGCGCACGCTCGAGCTACGGTGGCGGCTATGCGGCCGGCATCTACGTGGACGGCGGGCGCGACATCGTGATCGAGCGCAACGAAGTGACCGAATGCGATATGGGCATCGAGATCGGCGCCGAGAATCCGGGCTGGCAGACAACAAACATCACGGTGCGCGCGAACCTGGTCCACAACAACGACAAGATCGGGCTCGTCTTCGGCGGCTACGACGCGGGCCGGGGCCGGGTCGACCACTGCAGATTCTTGAACAATACCTTGTACAAAAACGCAAACGCCAGCGACTGGCAAGCCGAGATCATCGTGAACTGGGCGGCCAGCAACGAGGTCCGGAACAACCTGGTCGTGCTCAGCGCGGCCGGCGACCGCTACGCGGTGTTGGACGCCGCCAATACCGGCAATATCAGCAACGTGTTCGATCACAATCTCTACTACTACGCGGGCACGCCCGAAGACGCGCTGTTCGAATGGCAGAACACGACCTGTTACGGGTTCACACAGTACCAGGCGGCGGCAAGCACGGCCGAATCGAACTCGTTGTTCAGCGACCCCGCCTTCGCGGGCTCCCCCACGAACCTGCGGGTCGCACTCACGTCACCTGCGGTCGATGCGGGCGACGACACCGCGCTCGGGCCCGAGCACGCGACGGACGCGGACGGCCGGCTGCGTCCGCTCGGCGAGCACGTCGACATCGGCGCCTACGAGTATGCATTCCTGGAATGCCTGTCGACCGGTACGATCGAGATCGTGTCCGGCACGCTCACCACGCGCTGGAGCAGCGTGCGCGGCGCGCGGTACCGCGTCGAGCAGGCCGAGCGCGTCACCAATGCCGCCTGGACCACGCTGACCGGCCCCGTCACGGCAACCACCGATCGAGTCACCGGCACTGAACCGATCGGCAGCCGCACCCAGCAGTTCTACCGGTGCTTGCGGCTGCTGCCGTGAGAGACGGCACCACGAGTGTAGGCCGATTCCGACCTTTACGACTTGTCGGACAACTTCGACACGCCCCGTCCCACCCTCCTACGGGTCCGAATCGTCCTACCTTCTTCGGCCAGGACGAAGCAGCCTGCCTGCGGCCCACTTCCCACAACCAGCGACCTACGTGCGCCCCCCACGCAAACCGAACACGGTCGCCGCCTCCGCGATGCGCTGCTCCTGCTCGGGCGTGACGGGCCCGCCGGCTTCCGCGACCTCGCGCAGGAGCAGCAGGACCTGGCCGAGCAGCGCGGGGTCGTTCCTGTGCGTGGCAAGAAAATCGCGGGCGTGCCGTTCGAACGGCTGCGCGGACGGCGCGGCGTCGGCCAGTGCATCGCACAACCGCGCGCGTAATTCCGGATCGCTCACCCGCAGCGAGTCCTGAACGAATTGGTTCACAACGGCGAGCTGTTCGCGGCTCAGTCTTCCGGTGGCGGTCGCGAGCATGCCCAGCATCCCAAACAGCGGCGCGAACCCGCCCTGCGCGCCCGGCGCGGGCCCCGGCAACCGCGCGCCAGGCCCGGGCGCAGCCGCAAGGGCCGCGCCATCGGCCGGCGTCCGTGGCGGCCCGCCGGTTCGGCGGTCCCTGCCTTTCTTGATCCAATCGAAAACACGCGAGATCAACAGGTACCCGACCACGAAGCCGCCGCCTATCATCACCACGAGCATCAAGCCGCTATAGTCTCTCACGCGCCCGCCTCCTTGAAGAAAGCTTGGTTCGGTCGCATTCAACACTCAACATACAACATGTGCCCCGCCACTGTCAGTCGCCGGAGCACCAATTCCTGCGAGAAACGGCCCCCACCATTCTCACGGTTTCGGGTCAGCTTCCGGCAAAGCGCGCAGCGCAACGCCGAAACAGTCGACGCATTCGCCCTCGGCCACCGTATAGAGTCCGTGGCAGCGCGGGCAGTACGAGCGGTGCTCGGGCACGGCATCGGCTGGTGGCTCGAGAATCTCCGATACGACGATCTGATGTCTGGTCAGAAACTCGGCGAGCACCTCGAGCGAACAGTTCCGGAACCAGTCGATTGTCTGCTCGGCCACCACTGTGTGCGGTTCGTCAGGCACGGGAAACGCGAGATCACGGACGAACTGCTCCGTGTAGGTCCGCCCGGCCTGCGGCTCGCACAGCACCAGGGCGAGTGCCAGCGGATGGAACGCATCGAGCAGATCCGCCGCTACAGCGTCCACCGCACGAATCAACATCGGCGGGCACAACGCCATCTTCACGACATGCTCCACGCGTTCGGTGCCGCTTGCCGGCAGCAGCCGGCGGTGGGCCCGCACGAAAAGGCACAAGGCCGCGACATGAATCGCCAGCCCGGTCGCTGCCAGCGGGGCCAGCAGCCAGGAGAACCCGAACCGTGCGACAATCAGCGGACATGCCGCGAACAGATAGAACCACAGCACGTTGCACATGACGCGCAACGGCCGCGTCGCCGTCTCGAACCTGCGGCGCCGGGCCGCGAGTGCCTGCGTGTCCAGCGTTGCCGTCAGATGCGCACGTAGCGCCGACGCGCGGCCGGCCTCGTCCAGCCCGCGCAACGCGTCGAGCAGCGCCGCCAGCTTCGTGGCAATGTGGCCGGTCCGGCAGCGCACGAACCGTGAATGGTTCACGTGCACGTCGCGGCCTTGCGCCGTAACCGATTCGAGCCCGGCATACTCGTAGACGGTGCCCGCCTGGCGCGGGCGACCTGCGCGCGTCAGGCTCTGTGAGATGTAGGCGACAACGGCGCGCGGTCCGATCGAAACCGGGAGGGGCTGCGCCACGTGTATGGTGCCCAGCGGCGGGAGCGGGTTCAGCAGCGCCAAGCCGCCCTTGCGGTTGCCGAACAGGACGCTGGGCAGCCGGATCCGGAACTGGGCGCCGGCAAACGAGACAAACGCCGTGGAATGCGCATGCAGAAACGTCACGCAATCGCTGGCATACAGCGCGATCAGCACAAGCAGCAGCGCAGTCGCATCACTCATTTGGCGTCGGCTCAGACTCAGGCGCCGCCGTCGTTTCCGGCGCGGCCGGGGCTGCAGCGGCCACGTCTGTGCCCGGCGCTGCCGTTGTTGGCTCAGCTGCTGTCGGGGCGTCCGACTTCCGGCCAAACAGGCGCTTGAAGAACGCACTGATCGCCGCGCCCGCAACGACCAGCAGTTTCCAGAGGTGCCGCAGCAGGCCCGACTTGACCGCCACGGCCGTCGCGCCGCCTACGACCAGTGCGGTCAGCCCGTACTTTGCCATCTTGTCGCCCTGCCGATACTCGGCATAGCGCTCGCCTTTCTTGAAGCGGTAAGTCGCCAGCTTTTCCCGGTAGACCGGCAGTACGGCCGGCAGTTTCTCCGGCTCCACGACCAGCGTCGCCTTCATCACGCCGTGCCGGCCCAGGATCCGGGTGTTGTGGTTCACGACCAAGGAGCCGTCATCGTCCTGCGCGCGCAAGGCCCATTCCAGGTTGTGCGTGTCGGGGTTGTAGTAGGGCTTCGTCTCCCAGCCCGTGATATGCAGGGCCGAGAAACCTTTGCTGCGCCGGATCTTGTTGCTCGCCTCGGTCCCTTTCTTGATCGAGCGCAGCATCGCGGCCGGGTCCAACTTGTCTTTCTCCTCGTCCTTCACGTAGCCGACATCGTCGAACTCGAAGACAACGAACCACGCCAAATCGCTTGGTGCAAAAAAGCCGACTTCCTGTTTCGAAGGCGGATTGCCCATTGCCTCCATCAACATCCGCGCATCCGACCCGTTCGCGAACAGGTAGTTCTCCGGTACATCGATCTCCGCATGCCGGTCCATACTCGCCGTCGCGGGACCGTGCTGCCACTTGACCTTTTCCAGTATGCTCGGGCCCTGCGATTGCCGCTCTGCCGGCGCCTGCGCCGCGACCGGGCACGGCACGGCAAGACTGCAGACAACCAAGATGATGGCGGCAACACACGACAGATGCCTACGTATTCGCATATCTGTTCCCCTTCCCGTCGTTCCTTACAATCGCAACAGCCAGAGCGTACCACACGGCTCATTACGACCACAATAAGATTACCGACCCGGTAACCGCTTCTGAGAATCATTATCCGTCACCGTCAGCGTACGCGTCCAACGAAGCTGCGCCGGGGGCACACACAAACCGGCATCCAACGCGGATTCACCTCAGTCGGATACTGGACGTTCCTTGCCGGCTGTTGGATATTCAAGCGGCGCTCCCCATCCCCCGGCAACCGGCACCCACCGGCCACTTCCCCCTTGCATGCCGACCGTATTCTAGGGCAAGCTCCCCCCCATGATCCACTCAGGGCTATGGGACAAACTCGCCAAGCTCAGGCCGGAGTCGGTCTGCGAACGGAGCCTCGCCGAACGCGACGAGGCGACCGGCGGGTTCCTGCTGCCGGTCCTGAACCGGCGCTATCTGATCGAGCCCGCCGCACGGACCGTCACGCTCGAGGGCGCGCCGGCCGCTGCGGAACCGCCCGCCTTTCACGTGCAGTTGCTCGCCGTGAACTACCTGATCGGTGCGCGCGGGGTGCCGCTCGCCGGCGAGCTGACGACCGCCGGCCAGTTGCCCGGCGGCGAGACGTTCTTCCGGGGCAGCCACGGGATGCCGACCGAGAAACTTACGGACCGGTTCGGCTCCGACGCAGACGGGTTCCTCGCCGCCGGCCGTGCGCTGGGCGGCCGCCCTTGCGAGCACGGCGACGCCGCCGTCGAACTGCCGCTGCTCCCCAAGATCCCGATTACCGTCGTGCTCTGGCTCGCCGATCCCGAGTTCTTCGCTCGGGTCTCCTACCTGTTCGACCGGTCCGCCACCGTGCATCTCCAGCTCGACGCCCTGCTCGCCGCCGCGCAGCTCGCGCAGAAGGAACTGGTCGGCGCCGCACTCCGTCACAGCGTTTCCCAGGAATCCAGGCAGGTCCGGCCCGTGACCGGGCCGTCCGACCCGACCATCAGGTAGGGCGCCGCTTCCGGCACATGCGTGAAGGTCAGATCCGGAAACACCTTGCCAAGGTATTCCGCCAGCGAGCGCATGCCCGGGCTTTCACTGACGCCGTGGTTGCAGCCGATCAGCCCGAATCCGGTATCCAGCGCCCACATCGGGCTCGTCCACCAGTTGAACTCCGTGATCGCGGCGCCCTGCGAGCCGTGCCGGTCCCGCGCATCTTTCAGATGCCGGAAACTCCCGCCCCACGCCCCGATATTCAAGGTGAACCGGCTGATCTCCATGTCCGGGTCGCCCATGACCGTCACCGCCTGCTGACCCAGCCAGGCGGTCCGCTCGGCAATGGTTTGCGCCACCTCCACGAGCTTCTTGGCCGGCTCGAACTCACACAGCGCGAAGATCTTCCCATCCCAGTAGTCGCAGATCCGGTAGTCTTCGAATCCGAGATTCGCGGCCCAAGACGGCGCGATCCCCAGTTCCGGGTACCGGTCCCACACGTCGTGACAGCGGATCACGGTGATGCCCGACTCGTCCAACAAACGCTCCTTCTTCGCCTGCGCCTCCTCGTCGCGCACGTCGCCGCCTTCGTTCCCGCGCACACGCCAGAACAACGGTTCGTGCGAGACGATCAGTTGGCAGGCCAGCTCACGCGCCCGATGAATCACCCGCGCCGTAGGCTGCCACACGACGACCGCGCTGCTCACCTCACGCTCGCCCGGCCCGTACAGGATCCGGTCATTCGTTCGCTCCGGATCCACCCAGTCCTGCCCCTGCTCCAACAGATAGTCCAGTATCCCCTGCGCTGTCTGCATCTGGCCCTCCCTGTGCCTCGGCGTAAACCTTGTCGTAAACCTTGTCCCTCCGTCGCTCTTCGAGCGATGGAGGGCAAGCGTAAACCTCGTCGACCGCCTTTTCATCCGTGCAGGGTGGCGCGCTCAAGCGCCATGAGCGAACCCTTTGGAAACAGGAGGATTTGCCCACAGATTCACACAGATTGACACAGATGCCCCCACCCCCCAACAGCCATATCTGTACTACTCACTGTCAGAATCTTGTTTTTCTGGAAAGATTTTCACGCCGAGGGATTCTCGTTTCGTCATTCGGATTTCGGCATTCTTTCGGGCTTGGGTATTTCGTCATTCGTCATTTGGTTGCGGCCGCAGGCCGCGCCGTGTGATCTGTGGGCAGATCACCCTTTCCGCCTTCATGGGTGAGCCGCCGCCTCACGAGCAACTTCTCAGAAGACGTCTCTCTCAAATTTCAAATTTCAAATTTCAAATTTCAAGCCCCAAGTTCAGCGCTTCCCAATTTGACCTACCCTTTCCCACACGCTATATTTCGGCCCGGACCGTAGTTCACGCGGCACAAACCAACGCACAGGAGGCCACGCATGTCCGTCCTTGACGTCAAACCGAAGTCTGAATGCAAATACGACATCCTTTCGCTCGGCGAGATCATGATCCGGCTCGATCCCGGCGAGAACAGGATCCACACGACCCGCGCGTTCCGGGTCTGGGAAGGCGGCGGCGAATACAACGTGGCGCGGGCCATGCGACGGTGTTTCGGCAAGGATGCCGCCGTCGTCACGGCGATCGCCGACAACCCGGTCGGCCGCCTGCTCGAGGATCTGATGCTGCAGGGCGGCGTGAACCTGGACTACGTCAAATGGGTCCCGTACGACGGGATCGGGCGAACCGTGCGGGTCGGCTTGAACTTCACGGAGCGCGGCTACGGCGTGCGCGCCGCGTTGGGCTGCTCGGATCGCGGTAATTCCGCGGCGTCCCAGCTCAAGAAGGGCGACGTCGACTGGGACAAAATCTTCGGGCAGGACGGCGTGCGCTGGCTGCATACGGGCGGGATCTTTGCCGCACTCTCGAAAACCACGCCTGAACTGGTAATCGAGGCGGTAAGCGCGGCGAAGAAGCACGGCACGATCGTTTCCTACGATCTGAACTACCGCGCGTCGCTCTGGCAGTCGAACGGCGGCCCGGAAAAGGCGAAGGCAGTGAACCGCGAGATCGCGTCGCACGTGGATGTCATGCTCGGGAACGAGGAGGACTTCACCATGGCGCTTGGGTTCGAGGTCGAAGGGCTCGACGAGGGCCGGTCCAAGCTGGACCCGGCGAACTTCAAGAAGATGATCGCGGCCGCCGCCAAAGAGTTCCCGAATTTCAAGGTTGTCGCCACCACGCTGCGCAACGCGAAGACCGCGACCGTCAACGATTGGGGTGCGGTCGTCTATGCGAACGGCGCGTTTCATGACGCGATGCTGCGCGAGGATCTCGAGATTCTCGACCGGGTCGGCGGCGGCGACAGTTTTGCGTCCGGCCTGATCTATGCGTTGATGGAGGGCAAGACCGCGGAGGAAGCCGTGAACTACGGCGCGGCGCACGGCGCGCTTGCCATGACGACGGCCGGCGACACGACAACCGCGAGCTTGGCGGAGGTCGAGAAGGTTATGAAGGGCGGCACCGCGCGGGTTGTGCGGTGAAGGGACAGGTGTTGGATATTGAGATCAGAGCATAGAACTTCAGAGGGGCATCAGATGAAGAGACAAAGTACCGCAGTACTGCTGCCGTTGGCTATGCTGCTCGTCTGCGCCGCCCAAGCCGGCACGATCCTGGAGTTCGACCTGGACGGGACCCCTATGGGCCGGGTCGGAGCCAAGCAGGTCGTTGCCGAATTCGGCACAAACGCCATCGTGGTCGAGTCGGTTGACGGGCTTGGGATCGAACCGGGGCCGGACGGGCCCGCGCTGAGCATCCCGGTCCCGAACGGCCTGTGGAACCCCGTCGGCACGCTCGCTTTCCGGTTTCGCCCGTCCCGCACGGTAAGATTTCGGCCGGACGGCAAGGCGTTGAAGGTCACACTTGCCGAAACTCCGCTCTTCAAGCTCGCGCTCCAACAACATGAGCGACACCTGGTCTTCATGGCCGATATGAAAACGGGCAACCCGAAAAGACGGGCGCGCGGCCGGGTTTTCTGGAGCCATCTGGCCGAAGGCAAATGGTACCACGTCGCGTTCGCATGGGATGCGCAACAGGGCCTGATGGAAACCTATCTGAATGGTGCGCTGCAGCAGGAGATGCGGATCCGGCGCAACAAGGCGGCGTGGACACCGCCGAAGAAGCGTAAAGGCGCGCTCCGGCTTGGCGGCACGCTCGGCGCCGGTAAAGACGAGGTACGGTTCGCCGTAGACGCCGTGCGCCTGTTCGACACGTTCGCGACCGAGCAGGACATGGCCGCCATGCTCGAAGACAAGCCCAACTTCGCACTGGCCGGCGAAGGCCGCTGGGATCTGCCCGGCACGCTTGAAATAGACGAGAAAAGGCTGACGCTCGTGTACGAGGCGGACTTCACGAAACCGTTGAACGTGGTGCACGAAGACGAGCTGTTCGACGGCCAGAAACGCGTACGCACGCCGGACGGCAAGGACTGGGTCCTGGAGGGCGACGCCGCCAAGGCCTGGACCGAGAACGGCCGGTGCATCGTAGAGACGGCGCACGCCCGGCAACACGCAGTGCTGTGGAACACGCACCCGGCACCCGAAGCTTTCCTGCTCGAGTTCGGTATGTCGCCCACGAACTCGTCGCTCGGGCTGGGCATCATTTTCTTCGCCGCCCAGGCACGGACCGGCGGTTCCCCGTTCCAGCCCGGGCTTCGTAAGCGCGTCGGCCGGTTCGGTCTTTATCATTCGGGTGAACTCGACTGCTATCACACCTCGTATTGGGCCGCGGACCACACGGGTGTGCTGCGCCGGTCGGTGAACCTGCGCAAGAACCACGGGTTCCGGCTGCCCGCGGCGGGCATAGACCGGATCGGCGGGGCCGGCCCCGGCCCGCACAGGGTGCGTCTTCTGAAGGTGGGCGGCAAGATCCGGCTCGAGACCCGCGGCAAGATGTCGCTTGCGTTCGACGACGATGGCCGGACTTACGGGCCCGTGCTCAACGATGGCTGGATCGGCCTGCGCCAGATGGGCCACGCCACGCACGTCGAATACACGCACTTCAAAATCTGGAAGGTCGAACGTCAGCCTTGAGTGGGGCGCAGACGGTGGAAGGATGCCGTCCGTCCTGCTGGCGTCAACCCGCAAGTCCTGGCTTTTTCCCTGGCCCCCTCTGCCACCGAGCACCTATCCGCCGAGCAGCTCGCGGACCATGCGCTCAGTGACCATGATCTTGGTCTTGCCGTTCGCTTTGAGTTTGGCGACCACCAGCTCATAAGCGGACGGGAGCGACGACAGATCGGTGTTGTAAGCCGCGGCACGGCGCCGCAGTTCACGCCGGGCCGTTTCGGAGAATTGCAGGTCGACGCCCTCCGCCCCGAATTTCACGCGGATCGGTTTTTCGATGCGGTCGTGCAGTTGTTTCAACAACTCCGGGTCACTGTACTTGTCGCGATGCTTGAGCAGCCGGCCGAGTGCCTTGCGCGGGTCCTGCACCGTGCGCGCGCTGATCTTGATCTCGGTGATCATGGTTGAGGGCAGTTCGTACATGAACCCGCTCAACACTTCCTCGCACACCGATTCCAACGCGCGCGCGCCCATGTCCTTCTCATGCGCGCGTTCGGCAATCGCCTGCAGCGCGGGTTGCTCGAACCCGACATGAATGCCGTAGGACTGGAACTCCTTGGTGTACTGGTCGATCAACGCGTTTTCCGGCTCCGTCAGGATCCGGCGCAAGTCCGCAACGGACAGCTTCTTCAAGCGCGTGAGGACGGGGATCCGCCCGATGAACTGCGAGATCAGGCCGTACTTGATGAGGTCCTCGGTCCGGACATCGTCCAGATACCGGTCTCGTTTCTCCTGTCGTGACACGGGCTCCGCGGCAAACCCGAGCCGCCCGCCCGCCTCCTCGCGTTTGCGTTCCTCGATGATGTCCTCGAGCCCGTCGAACGCGCCGCTCACGATGAACAGGATGTTGCGCGTGTTTACCTTCTCGATGTTCGGGGCCGCGTCCGCCTCGCCCGCCTGCATCTGGCGGACCTTCTGCCCGATCATCATCACGGCCTGCTGCTGCTGGTTATAGGCGTCGACCTCTTTGCCTTCCATCAGCTTCAACAGCGCCTGCTGTACGCCTTCCCCGCCGACGTCCGGGCCGTGCCCGTCGTTCCTGGAGATCTTGTCCACTTCGTCCAAATAGACGATCCCTTTCGCGGCTCGCTCAAGATCGCCGTCCGCGGCCAGAACCAGCTCATGGATCAACGCGTTCACGTCTCTGCCGACATAGCCCGCGGAAGTGAACTCGGTCATGTCGGCCTTCACGAACGGCACATCGAGCAGCCGCGCGACCGTCTCGACCAGATGCGTCTTGCCCACGCCTGCCGGCCCGATGAAACACACGTTCTTCTTCTTGACCCGCACCGAACTGTCCGTCTCCGCACTGATCCGCTTGTAGTGGTAGCAGACCGCGCGTGAGAGTGTCCGCTTCGCGTCGTCCTGCCCGATCACGTGTCGGTTCAAATACTCGTAGACATCTTTCGGACGACGGTCGAACGAGAAGCCCGGCTTCGGCTTGCGCGGCGGCTCCGGCGCCGGCCCGCCGGCGGCCGGTGTCGGCGTAATGATCGAAAGCACGCCGCCATATTTCTCGGACAGGTGCTTGCTGAACTCTTGCACCTCGTCCTGGATCTTGCGTTGGATCTCTTCCGGGGGTTCCGTCATTGACCGCCCTCCACGAGCACGCCGGCGACCCGCGCATCCATCGCTGCCTGGTCCGCGATGAACGCGTTGAGCCCGGCCAGATTCATCAACGAGTCCAGGCCCACCGTGTGGTTCTCGAGCGGCTCCCGCCAATTCTCGAGTTTCGGGATCTTGCCTTCCTCCGCACTGGTCGCACGCTGTGTTTCGGACCACGCAACCAGCACGTCCGCGCAACCGTGCTCGGCAAAAAACGCCACGAGCGCGTCCGGTCCCATTGCGCCAAGATCCTCCTGCTCCAACGCGGCCACACACTGCACGAGCCGCTCGTCGCGTGACCAGAGCACATCGAGCCCGGACTTCGCCGCCGTCTCGCTGTCGGCAAGGCCGGGCTTGTAGTCCCGTGTCGTGCTCTCCTGCAACGCGTCCGGGCTCAGTCCCAGCTCGAGAAACTGCTGCGCCGCCTTCGGCGGCATTGTCAGCACGTCCAGCCCCGCCAGATCCCGGATCTGCTCGCCGCTGCGCAGGCTTGCCCCGATCTGCATGGTCGGCAGCCCTTTGGCCGCGCGCAGTTCCCGGATCAGCGCCTGGGAGCCAAGCGTTGCTTTCTCCCCCACGTACGTGCCGTCGCCCAGCCCGTTGTCCGCCACGAAGCTGTTCAAGCGGCCGAGAAACACGTTCACGTACGACGGCTTGCCGACCGCGGCAATCAGATAGTTCTGACGCGCCGAAAAGCCCAGCGTATGGTTTACGGGGATCCCCTCTTCCGCCACCGCGCGCGTGGCCAGCAGGCCGGCCGGTGTGAACGGGATCTTGACAATGAACCGTTCCGGGCAAATCTCGTGGTAGCGCCGCGCATACAGTTTCGCGCGATCCAGATCGTGCGCCAGATCGGTATGTTCCTCGACCGATACGAGCGCGTCGTATTTCTCGACCAGCCGCAGTCCGTGCCGCGCGTTCAGGATGAAGGCGATCTCGAGCATGCGCTCCTGCTCGCTCAAATTGAATTCCGCCAGCAACGCCGCGGCATCCTTGACCAACCCATCGTACTGGCCGCGCTGGACCTCCCGGTTCAGAAGCGTGTTGTTCGTTGTCAGCGCCGAGAACTCGCGCGTCCAAAGCGATTCCGACTCCTCCATACTGCCCGTGTCCAGCCAGAGCCGGGTCCCCAGCTCCTCCATGCGAGCCCAGAGCGGGTTCGTGTCGAACCGGTCCGCCGGCCGTCCGAAATCCGGTTTGAACTCTCCGAGCACAAACTCCCGCACACGCTCTCGCAATTCTACGTTTTCGCTCATCGATTCATCCGCCTTTCGCACAGGTGAGTACTTGGACTCCGAGTGTCGCGTCGCTTTTCGTTGCGCTGTCGCGCCTGCCTGCGTCCGCCGGACAGGAAGGCGACACGGCTTCTGTTTAGCAAGTTTTCGTCCGGAACTCAAGCCACACCCCCACCGAACCACGGCGTTTCTGCGCCGCTGCGGGGGGCTTCCTTGATTGACGCCATGCCACTGCGTGGTGTATAGGCTGGATGGAGGCCGAACTGTGAGTACAGTGCTGATTGTCGGGGCCGGCGGCGTCGGTGGCGTGGTCGTGCATAAGTGTGCACAGCATCCTGAGGTGTTCAGCCGCATCCACCTTGCCAGCAGAACCCTTGCCAGGTGCGAGCAGATCCGCGAACAACTCCCGTCCGCAACGATCGAGACGCACGCGTTGGACGCGAACGATGCCGAGTCCGTTGCAGCCTTGATCCGCAGGACGAAGCCGCGCATCGTGATCAATGTGGCGCTGCCCTACCAGGACCTGCCCATCATGGATGCCTGCCTCGCCACCGGCACCGACTACCTGGACACGGCCAACTACGAACCGCCCGACGAAGCGAAGTTCTGCTACAAATGGCAGTGGGACTACCATGCGCGGTTCAAGGACAAGGGCATCATGGCGCTGCTCGGCTGCGGGTTCGATCCCGGCGTGACCAACGTGTTCTGCGCACACGCCATGAAGCACCACTTCGATGAGATCCATAAAATCGACATTCTCGATGCGAACGCCGGCGATCACGGCCATCCGTTCGCCACGAATTTCAACCCGGAAATCAACATCCGCGAGATCACACAGCGCGGCAAATACTGGGATGACGGCGAATGGCGCGAAACCGATCCGCTCTCCGTGCATCGCACCTTCGATTTCCCGGAGCTGGGCCCGAAGCAGATCTACCTGCTCTTCCACGAGGAGCTCGAATCGCTTGTCAAACACATCAAAGGGCTCAGGCGGGCCCGGTTCTGGATGACCTTTTCCGATCAGTACCTGCGCTATCTGCGTATGCTCGAAGAGATCGGGATGACGTCCATCAAGCCGATTTCCTTCGAAGGCACCCCGATCGCGCCGCTCCGGTTTCTGAAGGCGGTTCTGCCCGATCCCGCCTCGCTCGGCGCGTCGACCCGGGGCAAAACCTGTATCGGCTGCATGCTCTGCGGGCTCAAGGAAGGCCACCACAAGCGACTGTACATCTACAACATCTGCGAGCACGAAACGTGCTTCAAAGAAGTGGGCTCCCAGGCGATCAGCTACACGACCGGTGTTCCGGCGATGACCGGCGCGATGCTGATGCTCCAGGACGTCTGGCGCGAGAGCGGCGTGTTCAATATGGAACAGCTCGACCCCGACCCGTTCATGGCGAAACTGCCGGAACACGGCTTGCCGTGGGTCGAGCAGATGCTGTGAGCGCGGCGGCCCCGGGCCGCCGCGCTCGTTCCGGCTTTGCTTCGCAAATCCGGAAGAATGAAGAGGGGACGCTGCCCGCTTCACGGATGATGGCCGGCTCCGCCAACGCGGACCCGGCAATTTGACTCGAACGGGTAGGACAGCAGACGATGCGAATCGATTTCGCCCAGATCCCGACGCCCTGCTACGTCTGCGAGGAGGCCGCACTCGAACGGAACCTCACGGTGCTCGAACGCGTGCAGCGCGAGGCCGGCTGCCGAATCATTGTTGCGCTCAAGGGGTATGCCTTGTGGGCAACGTTTCCGCGACTGCGGCGTGTCCTGCACGGGGCCGCTGCCAGCTCGCTGCATGAAGCCCGGCTCGGCCACGAGGAAATGGGCGGCGAGTTGCACGTCTGTGCGCCGGCCTATCGGGACGACGAGTTCGACGCGATTCTTTCGTACGCCACACATATCGTTTTCAACTCCTTCTCGCAATGGGCACGGTTCAGGAACCGCGTACGCGACGCGCAGCGCGCCGTGGCCTGCGGGATCCGCGTGAACCCGCGCCACTCCGAAGCCGCGACCCCGCTCTACGATCCGTGTGCCCCGAGCTCGCGGCTCGGCGTCACGCTGCCGGAATTCAAGGAGTCCGAACTCGACGGCATCTCCGGGTTGCACGTGCACGCGCTGTGCGAAAACGAGGCCGATGCCTTCGAACGCATGCTCGCGGCGTTCGAGGCGCAGTTCGGTAAGTACCTGGATCGAATGGCGTGGGTCAACTTCGGCGGCGGCCAGCTCATTACCAGGCAAGGCTACGAGATCGACAGACTCGTGCGGCTGATCCGGACGTTCCGAGCACGGTACGGGCTCGATGTGATCTTGGAGCCCGGCGAAGCCGTCGGCTGGAATGTCGGGCCGCTGGTCGCTTCGGTGCTCGACATCGTGCGTAACGAACGCGAGATCGCCATTCTTGACTCCTCGGCCGCAACCCACATGCCGGACTGTCTCGAGATGCCGTATCGCCCCGACATTACCGGCGCGGACCGCGCAGGCGTACTGCCGCACACTTACCGCCTCGCCGGATGTTCATGCCTGGCCGGGGATGTGATCGGCGACTATTCCTTCCCGGAACCGCTGCGGCCGGGCGCCAAGCTCGCGTTCGAGAACATGATCCACTATACGATGGTCAAGAGTACGACGTTCAACGGGCTCAACCTGCCCGCCATTGCGCTGTGGACGACGGGCAACCGGCTCCGCATCCTGCGCAGGTTCGGGTACGAGGACTACAAGGGGCGGCTGTCTTGAGTTGGTAGGTGGACATGGCAGAAACCCTTCGTCGCTCCCTTCGCCCAGGATAGGACGCTTCGTGGTCGCATCCTATGCCGGAACAATCTAGCCCCTGACGCGCAGCAGCGCATAGAGCGTCTCCATGTGGGGGACCGGCACCCCGGCCGCACGCGCGGCGCGGATGGGATTCCCGAGAATCGCCTCCAGCTCCAACGCGCGCCCGTCACGTCGTCCGTCGCGTTTGTCGGGATGCCGGCCTTCTTGAAGAGCCGGACAAGCTTCCGGGTCACAACCGAAATGCCATTCGGGAAGTTGCCCAGCGTCAGTCGCCCGTAATCCTGGTGCACCACCTTGCCGGGCGCGGCACGGTACGCGCACACGAAGGCCAGGCCGCCGATCACCTCGATGCCGGCCCGGCGCACGACGTCGTAATCGGAGCGGCACACCGCAGCGACCCGCACGCCGACCTGCGCCAGGTTGCCGCCGTACAGACTGCCCACCGCGCCCGTGCCTACGAGCACCGCTTCACGAATCGACGACGCCATCACAGATTCTCCGGGAACAGCAAATGCATTGACGGAAGGTTCAATGGCCGGCCCGTCGCCATGCGGCACCGAACCGTTACCGGAACAGCCGGATCACCAGATTCACCACGAGCGTCAGCACGATACTCAGAACAATGCAGCTCGTGACCGGAAAAAACAGACGCAATTGCCGGCCCGTATGGTGGATGTCGCCGGGCAGCCGCCCAAAGAACGGCAGCTTGCTCGCGCCCAGCGTAAGCAAGCCCAGCACCAGCAGAACCGCGCCGGCCGCGATCAGAACAAACCCCGCAGTGCGCATGCAGCGCCCTCCGCCCGCCCGCGGCGCCGGCTATTCGCCGGCCTGGAAATCGACGAGCTCGACGTCGAAAACCAGCGTCGCGTTCGGCGGGATCCGGGGGCCGGCCCCGCGCCTGCCGTAACCGAGTTCGGGCGGAATGATCAACGTGCGCTGCTCGCCCTTGCGCATGTCGAGAAAAGCCTCGTCCCAGCCCCGAACGACGCGGCCGACACCGACCTGAAAAGAGAATGGGCGCCCCTTGTCCCGCGAGCTGTCGAACTTTGTGCCGGTCAGCAGCGTGCCTGTGTAATGGGCCTTGATCTCCGTGCCCTTCTTCGGCCGCTCGCCGGTGCCCTCTTTGTGTACCACGTATCTCAAGCCGGACGCCGTCGTTTTCACCCCCGACCACTTGCTGTTGACGAACGCATCGAGCTTCGCTTGCCACCGCGCATCTGCACTTGCGACCAGCGCGTCGAATGCCGCCTGGTCCGCCTTGAACGCCTGCGCGGCTTCGCCGACCCGCAGAATCTTGATCGCTTCGATCGCGTCGCCGCGCGCGATCGCGTTGACGACCTCCTGGCCCTTCACGACATGCCCAAAAACCGTGTGCCGCAGGTCCAGCCAGGGCGTCGCGGTGTGCGTAATGAAGAACTGGCTCCCGTTCGTGCCCGGGCCCGCATTCGCCATCGACAGGATTCCGGGGCCCGTGTGCAGAAGCGACAGGTCAAACTCGTCCGGGAAACGGTAGCCCGGCCCGCCGCGTCCGTTCCCATCCGGGCATCCGCCCTGAATCATGAAATTGCGTTCCACGCGGTGGAACGTGAGTCCGTTGTAGAAAGGCTTGCCTTTCCTGTTTGAGTCCTTCGTGCCCTCGGCGAGTCCCACAAAGTTCGCGACGGTCATCGGGCATTTCTCGTGTTCGAGCACCAGCAGGATCTTGCCCTTCGGTGTCGTGATCTCCGCGTACAAGCCCGGATTGAGGCCGGCCACCTCCGGGCCCGGTTCCGAGCCGCCCCCGCAACCGAGCACGCAACACCAGACCATCAAGCCTATTCCCGCAAAGAGTCGTTTCACAGTGCGCTCCTTCCGCCGGATCTCAAACGTTGTCTGTTCGCCCTGCCGCCCTGCCGGCTGCAGGGCTTTCTGTCAGGCTCGAAGTATAGCGTGCGGGTGCGGTTCACGAAAGCGCAAACTCCGAGCGCGGCTCAGAGGGCGTCCCGCTCGGGCCGGCGCCGGTAGATCTCGATCGTGGGTGCCGGCGCCTCGATCGGCGCCAGCAGTCTGGGCCGGAAGATCGCGACCAGCTCATACGGTGAGGAACCGTTCATGATCTTCTCGTGAAAAGCGAAGATTTCAGGCGTGGGCGGCGCGAGCCGATACCACTCCTTCCGGGACCGGGCAGCGACTTCGTAGCCGGCACGCAGCGTATCGGACCGCAGAACCTGCCGGATCCCCTCGTAATCGCAAGAGGACAGCACAACATAGTCCGGGCCCTCCAGAAAGTCGCGGTACGGACGCCTTGCGAAGTCAATCGCCGGGTACATCCAATCGTGCCATTCCCAACCGTATTTCGGCGACGTGTAGCCGATCCCGATCGTCGCGCCCTCGGGCGTGTGCCGCTCCAGCCAATGCGCCGACTGCTCGCGCGTGTCCGGGTGCCGCGAGACGACGCCCGCCGCGCTGTAACCGAGAGAGTACAGACACACACACGCCGCCAGCACACGGCCTACGCCGCGGCTGATCCGTCCCGGCCGGACCGCCAACCACATCAGGAACCGGGCCGCGAACAGAACGAGCACCGGCATGACCATGATGAAGTAGCGCGCTTTCATCGCATTCGCGAAGTACACGAACAGCACGCAGACCATGGCGACCAGAGCCCATTCAAACACAGCGCGACGCCGCCACGGCATCGCCAGGCCGAACAGGCTCGCGGCGGCGAGCGGCAGACCCATCGCGCGTTGCCACTGGCCCCAGAAGTTCAGCCACGCACGCGGTTTATAACGCGGAAACCGGACCTGGGCCATGCGGCCGAGCTCCGAGTCCACGGAATTGACGAACGAGCGGGCGTGCAGCAGGATGCCGGGCGTGGTCAGAAGGAATACGCCCAACGCAACAACGCCCATCAGCCAAACCGCGGGGCAGCGGCAGGCCGCGCCGACTCGGCGGCGGAGGCCGACCGCCCGGTTCTCGCGGCCGGCGCGCTGCAACGCCAAGATCCCGACCGGTATCACGGCGACCGCGCCCGGATACTTGGCCCCGACCAGCAGGCCCAGCACGGCTCCCGCAACCAGCCGGGCGCGCCAGCCGCCCGAGCCCAGAGCGTGCGGCAACACAAGCAGGAAGATCGCCATCAGGAACGAGGTCGTGACATCCGTGGTGGCAAAAGCCGAGTTCGTCACGTGGAACATGGCGAACGCAAGCAGGAACGCCGCGAGCAATGCCGTGCCGTGCCCGTACATCCGCAGCCCGAGCCGCCATGTCAGCACGATTGCCGCGGTACCCAGCAGCACGGACAACAGCCGGCCCAACAGGTAGACGAGCGCAAAGTGCAGGCCGGGGTCGGATTCTCGGAGCCCGCGCAGCGGCAGCGAGAAGATGCCCAACCCGTAGTGGCAGGCCGTCGGGTAACGCAGGTCCGGGTTCCGACGGATGTGTCCGGGAAAGTTCACCGCGCCGCCCACGATCTTCGGTTCGTCGGGATGATACGTGCCGCGCGCTCCGATCGGATACGGCAGCCCCCAAAACACACCGGCGATCCGCAGCGCGAGCCCACAGAGCACGACGAGGATCAAGGACCGATGCGATCTGGCCACCGCAAGAACCGACAACCTTGCCTCCCTTCGTCCGACACAACGAGCAAGCCACTCACGAGCCAGGAAAGAGAAACCGCCGATATCCGCGGATATCGCGAGCATCCGTGCAAAGCCGTGGTTTGGACTATTCTTCAAGGCGCTCGGGGCGTCGCGCCCCCGGCCCTGGAGCCGCCGGGCGCAGATCCGCGGAGCGGTCCGCCGGCACGTTATACATTCGCAGCACCTTCGCGGTCTTCTCCGCAATCTGCGCGGTCGGCAGCACGATCTGATAGTTCTCTGCCATCCCAATCACGAGATACGGCTTCTGATTCTCCGCAATCAGCCGCGCGAATGCCCGGATATCTTTCGGTCTCTGTCCGTTCACTTCTTCGACAACCTGTCCGTAGGCATAGCCTTTGTTGATGTTCTCGTCCAGGATGTCAATCAACGCGATGACCTGCTCGCGGTCGGGCGTCTTGTGTTCTCCCAGATACTCCGTGTATTCGCGTGGCGCGTCGTCGTACCAGTCGTTTCCCCAGGTCTTGAGCAGGTTCACGCTGACCGGCGAAAACACGAGCCCGCCCACGATAAGGTAGGACGGCGGCCTCTCATACCGCATGCCGGGGACCAGGATGAATTCGTCGTACGGCTTGTCCAGCTTGACCACGGCTTTGAGCGGCTCGCCGTCGCGCAGCAACGAAAAGGCGAGCAGCTCGCCGATCTGTTTGCGTTCCATCAGGTAGAAGAACGAGATACGCTGGCCTTCCTGGAACTCGATCGTGCCGTCGTTTCCCAGCGGGTAGCCGTCGACCGCAAGCAGCACGTCGCCCAATTTCAGCCCGCCTCCCGCCTCGATTTCCGGGGCCAGCTTCGAAAGCCGAACGCCCGTCTGTTCCGGGCTCATCCCCAGATATGCGCGCAGTCCGTCATTCCGCAAGTACTGGACGTGCAACGGGAATTTTGGCGTGCCGTCGAGACGCCCGTCGCGGATGTCCGTGAGGAAGTGCGTCACAACCGGCATCGGGATGATGTGCGAGACGTTCTCGCCGCCCCCGTTCTGGAACGCGACCCCGATCGCCCGGTCCCGACTGAACACGGCCCCGCCGCTCGAACCCGGGTTGATCGGCGCATCGACCTGGCAAATCAAGTTGTTCGCGCCGCTGTGAAAATAGCGCATCCGTTCGATCCGCGAGACGATCCCGCGTGTCACGGCCAGCCTGCTCCCGTCGCTCGGGAATCCGTAGACCGTCACTTCTTCGCCGAGCTCCGGAAGACCACCGAACGCCACCGGCTCCGTGCCCGCAAAAAACTCGTCCGCCTTCCTCACACGAAGCAGTGCCAGATCCAGATCGTGCGACACGAATTCGACCTCCGCCTCGTACTGCCGGGCCCGGCCCGCGAGCCGCACGATGATATACGTCCAGTCGTGCACCAGATGCGCATTGGTCAGAATCCGCCGGCCTTCCACAATGAACCCGGAGCCGGTCGCATACCGCGAGCCCTGCATCCGCCACGGCCGGTAATAGTCGTGCGGATCGTAGGTCGTCCGAATCTTCACGATCGATTTGCGGTGCGGCATGTCCGCAGCAGCGCACAACGGCCAGAGAACCAGGCAAACGACTCCTGCCGCACAGCAAGCTCTCAGCTTCAGCATCCTTGCCTCCCTCCAGAATACGTTGTCCTGAGCTTCGTCGTAAGCCTCGTCGGCCGGCGTAATCGCTCAACGGCTCGGCAGGAGCCTCGCCCTCCATGTTCCCTGTCCCGGGTGAGCCGCCGATTCGTGACGTCCAAGGAAAAACCGACCAGTGACGATCGGCGATTGTCGATGGTCAGCCGCCGATCGTCAATCGCGAATTCCTGAAGGAGGCTACTCCCGTTCGAGCAGCACCCGATAGAACCGGTTCGTCGCGTCCGGCGGCGCGGGCCGGCCGCCTTGCCCCGTGTCGACGAACTCGGCCTGCCCGTTCGTGGCCGTCAGACTGTCGAACTCGACCCAGGCCGAAGCGTTGGTCAGATGTTGGTCGTTCGACTCGATTCGGTAGGTCACGCGGCCCAGCGAGTTGAACCGGATCGAAATGTTCGTGCCGTTAAGCGAAACCGCGTTCTCGAAACGCGGCGTCAGATTGCGGAACCCGATGTTCGTCAGGCCTGCGGGCTGAACGTAGCTGCCCACGATGTACGTCTCGTTGTTCGTCAGCTCCAGCTCGCCCAGGTTGCCCCAGCTCAGCGGTACCGTCAGACTCTGCGAGGACCCGCTCTTGTTTACCAATGCCACGTCGATCTCATGCCCGTCCGCGTGGTCGTTGATCGGAACGGCGAACGAGCCGCTCGGCTCCGATACGTCGTACCACTGCCCCTCCTGCCCGTCGTCCCATAGCCGGATCTCGATGTCGCCGACCCCCTCGCCGTTCGTGTAGACCCCGTTGGCGTCCGCGTCGTGGAAGATCGTGCCCGTGAAGAAATGGTCCGTGCGCCGCCCGAAATCCTGCGTGTCGTAGTCGTCCGTGCAGAAGAAATCGTGAAAATACGGGTCCCCGTAGTACCGCATAAGATTTGTCTGGAAATGACCCAACCCGATCTCCAGCGCCGAGTCGTTCAGAATCGCCTTGCGATGCCCGCGAGTTGAGGCCGTCGCGTCAACGTACAGCCCGTCGTGAACGTCTTCAGGCGCACGCCCGAACGGCGGATAGCTGGACCACCCGGCCAGCATGCCCCACGCAATGTTCTCATAGTACCCCGTGATCAGGTTCGTGTAGCCCTCCTTGGCGTGGCGGTCGTCCGGATCGTCGTTAAGGGAATAGTAGTTCGACGACGGGCTCGCATGCTGAAACGCGTCTTGCTCCGCCATGTCGCGGCAATGGTTGCTCGCTGCCGTGTGAAGCAACAGGTTCGGGGCCAACGGCCCCTTGCTGACTTTCCATGGCGCCCAGTCATTGGTCGATGTCCCAAAGTCGTTCGCCCCGGTGCTGTCTTCACAGCAGTCGTAGTCCGGATGACCGCCCGACGTCGTGTTCGTCAAACCATAGAAGTCCGCCTCGCGCTCCGGCTCGAATCGCGCACGGTTGATATACCAACGTTCCGTTTCCAGACGAGCGGACAGTACGCCGTCTGCGTCATAACGCGTCGCGCCCTGCGCCGCGCATACACATGACAGAAGCCCAAGCAGAAGCCAACGACCACACATCCTTCGTTCAGAGCCCATCATGCGAATCCCTCGAAATGCTGTATCGCCACGGTTCTTGCGACAGACAGACACGCCGCCACACGCATAGTGCAGCAGATTTCGTTCCAGGTCCACATTTTCCCCCGATCCCCCCCCAAAAACGACGGTTTCCGCCGACAACGGCATGATCACCCGCCGTTTCCTCTCTCAGTTTCGCGAAACTGAGAGAGCAACAAGGGTGGCCGGCTCACAACAACGCGAAGCCAGCACGCGGCTCCGACCCGACAAGTGGACGGCGAGGCTCCTGCCGAGCCGCAGTGCCACGCGCCCGCGACCGGACGAATGGAGGACGAGGCTCCTGCCGAGCCGCATCACGTGCATCCGGCATGCCCCTCAGGCTCCGGCCATTCGCGATTGACCTTACGTACAGGTCCCCTATCATCACTCTCGAAGGAGGACACGGAGCATGACAGCGATAGGCACGCCGAGATCCGATCAGCTTTTCCTGGGCCTGGACTCCAGCACGCAATCGCTCAAAGCGATCGCGATCGACGGCACGCTGCGTGTCACGGCGGAATACACGGTCTCGTTCGACGAGGATCTTCCGGAATACGAGACCAAAGGCGGGGTCCACATCGCACCGGACGGGTTGCGCGTAACATCGCCGCCGCTGATGTGGGTTGCGGCGCTGGATCTGTTGCTGGCGCGGATGCAGGCCGACAATTTTGCCTTCGCCGATGTGGCGGCACTCTCCGGCTCCGGCCAACAGCACGGCAGCGTGTACCTGAACCGTACGGCACGCAGCAGGCTGCAGGCGCTGGACCCCGAGCAGCCGCTGCGGGATCAGCTCGGGGACTGCTTCGCGTTGGACGCATCCCCGATCTGGATGGACTCGAGCACGACCGCGCAATGCCGCGCTCTGGAGGCCGCGCTGGGCGGCGCGCAGCGGGTCGCGGACCTCACGGGCTCCCGGGCCTACGAGCGGTTCACGGGCAATCAGATCGCAAAGATCTATCAGGACAACCCGGCCGCCTACGAGGCAAGCGACCGGATTGCACTCGTGAGCTCGTTCATGGCCTCGCTGCTGCTCGGCGGCTACGCGCCGATCGACACCGCCGACGGATCGGGCATGAACCTCATGGATATCCGCCGCAAGGACTGGGTACCCGCGGCGCTGGACCAGACTGCGCCGGACCTCGCCGCTCGGCTCGGCGCCGTCAGTCCGGCGCATGCGGTAGCCGGCCCTATCGCGGGCTATTTCGCGAAACGGTACGCGTTCGATCCGGCCTGCAGGCTCGTAACGTTTTCCGGCGACAACCCGAACAGTCTTGCCGGCTTGCTGCTGCGCCGGGCGGGCGACATCGCGGTAAGCCTGGGGACCAGCGACACGATGTTCGGTGCGCTCCGTGCGCCGAGCCCGTCGCCGGACGAAGGGCATATCTTCGTCAATCCGGTAGACCCCGAAGGCTACATGGCGATGGTTGTGCACAAGAACGGCTCGCTGACCCGGGAACAGGCGCTGGGCCGCCACAAGATCGGGTCCTGGCCCGCGTTCGAGAAGCTGCTCGCGCAAACGCCGCCCGGCAACAACGGCAACATCGGGTTCTACTTCACGGATCCGGAAATCACGCCGCCGACACATGCCGGCGGCACCTTCCGCTTTGACCGCGCGGATGCTCAAGCCGCCGATTTCCCGGCGGAGACGGACGTCCGCGCGTTGATCGAGAGCCAGTTCCTGTCCTTGCGCCTGCACGGCGAACACATCGGGCTCGAGCCCGGCATGCTCCTCGCCACCGGCGGGGCATCGGAGAACATGGCAATTCTCTCGGTGCTCGCGAACGTGTTCGGCGTGCCTGTCTATCGCGGGGACCAGAAGAACTCCGCGGCACTCGGCGCCGCCTACCGCGCCCTGCACGGCTGGGTCTGCGAGCAGAGCGCCGCGTTCGTGCCCTTTGCCGACGCGCTCGGCAACGCACCCGCTTTCTCGCTTGCCGCCGAGCCCGACACGCAGGCGCATGCAGCCTACAACAAAATGTTGGACCGCTACGCGCGGCTCGAGAAACAGGCGGTCGAACTGGCAAACAGAGACGCATGAAGAAAGGACGGCAGAACGACGCCGTGCACGGACACCGAACCACCCCCTCTCGGGACACGCCTACGTTGCCGGTCCGTGTGAGTCCGTGCCTGTCCGTGTAAGTCCGTGTGAGTCGGAACAGCAACGTCGAAGGAACACAAGGGAGCAAGAACCATGGCACTGGAAATCGTCGAACATGCAGGCTGGCCCGAGAACGTGCGGCTGGCGAACGAACAGATCGAGCTGATCATCACCAAGAATGTCGGGCCGCGCGTGATCCGGTTCGGGTTCATCGGCGGGCCGAACATTTTCGGCACGTTCGAGGATCAGCTCGGGAAGAGCGGCGAGGACGAATGGATGATTCGCGGCGGACATCGGCTCTGGGTCGCGCCGGAAGCCAAGCCGTGGAGCTACGAGCTCGACAACACGGACGTACAGATCGAGCAGCAAGCCGACGGTGCGGTCACGGCCGGCCTGCCCAAGGGCCCGATCACCGGGATTGCCAAGACGATGCAGATCGCGCTTGCGCCGGACGCGAACGTCGTAACGGTCACGCACACGCTCAAGAACGAGGGGGCCAAGCCGGTCGTGTCCGCCGTCTGGGCCCTGACGGTGATGGCCAAGCGCGGGCTTGGCATCATCCCGCTGCCCATCAAGCAATCGCACGAGAACGCGCTGCTGCACAACCAGGAGTGGAGCATCTGGGCCTACACGGATTTCTCCGACCCGCGATGGACGCTGGGTGCCCGCTACGTGACCCTGCGGCAAGACCCGGCGCGGAGCGCGACGAAGCTCGGCGTGGCGCATCGTGAGGGCTGGATCGGCTATCTGCTCGACGGGTACCTGTTCGTGAAGAGATTCGAACGTGTACCCGACGCACGGTACCCGGACGGCGGCGTGAACTTCGAAACGTTCACCAACGAGGAGATCCTCGAACTCGAAAGCCTCGGCCCGCTCGGCACCCTCGAGCCCGGCCAGTCGGCGACCCACCAGGAACAGTGGGAACTGTTCAAGGATGTTCCCGACTGCGCGAACGAGGACGAGCTCGACGAACATGTCCGCTCACGGCTGTAAGTACAACGAGGCGGTCCACCATCCACAATCCAGAATCCAGAAATCACGAGTCGCCCCGGGTCTGCAGCATCGTCGTGCACTGGGGTAGCGCTGCCGACACGGCCGAGTGCGTGCACTCGCTGGAACGGTTCGCGTATGCCGCACACGATATCGTGGTAATCGACAACGGAACCGCGCCGGGCTCCCTCTCCGCGCTGCGCCAGGAAATCGATGTGAACCAGGTCGAATTCATACGGTTGGACCGGAACATGGGGTATGCCGCGGCGGCGAACCGTGGCCTGGACCGGGCGAGAGAGAAGAAGGCACGGTTCGCTTGGTTGCTGAACAACGACCTGATGGCCGACGAACCCGACAGTCTGGAACGGCTGCTCGCGCATGCGCAGGAGAGCAAGGCCACGATCACGGCCCCGCGCATCTTGAACAGGACCGCGCGCGGCAAGGAACGGGCCTCGCTGCGCGAGTATTTCTTTCCCGGCCTCGCGCTCACCTTCCATTCCGACGCGTGGCCGGTCCGGTTCCTCACCCGGTTCGCCGCGTTCCGTGTCTTCCTTTCCGGCGCCGCCATGTTCATCGATCTCGACGCGGCACCCGTCCCGTTCTTCGACGAGCAGCTCTTCGCGTATTTCGAGGACCTCGACGTCTGCCTGCAGCTCGGCGAGGACGCGCTCGCCACCTGCGAACACGTGTGCGTGCATCATAAGGTCAGCCGCGGCACGGGCGGCGGGCTGCGCAAACACTATCTCAAAGCCAGGAACTTCCCGTATGTCGCCCGAAAGCACGGCTTGCGCAGTCTCGCGTTCCGAATCGGATACCGGCTGCTTTTCCTCCCGATCGAAGCCCGCAAGTACCTGCACTGCCCGCGCGCCTACTGGCAAACGTCCCGCCGCGCCGCACGCGACGCGCGGGCAGAAGCAGGCCTGCCGCGGCAACACTGAAAGCTGGCCGGGCTCTTCCGTTCCGTCAACTGTTCCCACACAGGCCGCGACGCACGCGCTTTACAGGTCCGCACGCCTGACCTATAGTAGCCCCTCATGAAGCTGATCGTGCAAATCCCATGCTTGAACGAAGCGGAATCGATCGGGCAGACGATCGACGAGATCCCGCGCGAGATTCCCGGGGTCGACCGCGTCGAAGTGCTTGTGCTCGACGACGCCTCTTCGGACGACACCGTCAAGATCGCGAGAAAACACGGCGCGGACCACATCCTGACGTTTCGAGCGAACCAGGGATTGGCACGCGCGTTTCGGGCCGGGATCGAAGAATGCCTGCGGCTCGGCGCCGACATCATCGTGAACACCGACGGTGATAACCAGTACCGCGGCGAGGACATCGCCAAATTGATCGAGCCGATACAGGCGGGCCAGGCCGATTTCGTGATCGGGATCCGGAATATTTCCGAAATCCACCATTTCCCTTGGCGCAAGAAGATCCTGCAGTATCTCGGCAGCTGGGTCGTGCGCCAGCTGTCCGCCACCGATATCCGCGACACGACCAGCGGCTTCCGCGCCTTCTCCCGAACCGCCGCTGCGAAACTGGATCTCGTTACCGACTACACGCACACACTGGAAACAATCATCGCGCTCGGCAAGGAGCCGACCGCCATGGCGCAGGTCCCGATCGGAACAAACGCCAAGACGCGCGAATCCCGGCTGTTCGCCTCCATCTACCATTATGTCGTGCGCTGCACCAGCGACTTGGTCCGAATCTACGTGCGCTATGAATCGCTCAAGACGTTCTCTCTGCTCGGTGTCGCCTCGATCCTGCTCGGACTCATCAACGGACTCTACTATCTGATCAACCGTTTCGCCGTCGACGGGCGCAGCTTTGTTGCGCTCGCCTTCTTCTCGCTGTTCCTCACCGCCGGCTTGTTGCTCATCATTCTCGGGTTCCTCGGCGACAGTATCGCGTGTAACCGACGCATGCTCAGCCGAATCACACGACGGCTCCGCAAGGAAGACGGGAGAAAGGACGGGAAGTAGGCCCCGCTCACTTCCGACTTCCGACTTCCGACTTCCGACTTCTCTCCAACACATACCCCCACTGCTGGAGGCAGAAACTGAGCGCGAGCAGGCACAGGATCAGAGGGAACTTCGGGTCCCGGCAATACGCGCGCACGATGTTGGCGCTGGACCAGAGTCTGAGCCGCACGAACGTGCGGACCGGGCCGACCTTCCGTTTGAACCGGCAGTTGCCGCGTCCGCGTGCGATCTGATTTCGCACGAAGGCCGGGCCCGACGCAAGAGCGGGATGCCTGACAAGCAGCTCGGGACAGAAGACAATCGGCACGCCTGCCCGGGTCAACCGGAACGAAAGCTCCGCGTCCTCACCGTAGGTGCGGCGGAAATCCGTATCGAATGCGCCGTGTTCGGTGAACACGGCGGCGCGTGCCGCGAAATTGCACGAGCTGATATGGTCGGTTCGCCCGTCCTCCGCAACGCGCCAGACCCGCTCGAAACCGAGGCTGCCGCCTGCCGGGAAGCCCAGCGCGCTGACGCTGTCGCCGAACCAGCCGGAGGGCAGCATCTGGATCGCTCCCATCAGCACCTGCATGTCGGGCTCGCAGAATCTCCGCTCGATCCACTCGATCCAGTCCGGTTCAGGCCGGCAGTCGCAATCCGTGAAGGCGATAACATCGCCCGTCGCCGTCTCGATCCCGCAATTGCGGGCCGCGGCCGGTCCCTTGTTCTGAAGCATGCGCACGACATGAAAATACTCGGCCGCTCGCTCGGCCGTCCGATCCGTGGATCCGTCGTCGATGAACAACACTTCGTGCGCAGCCCGCGTCTGCGCGGAAAATGCCGCACCGAGCGCATCGATATACCGCTCGGCGTTATAGCCCGGGATAACCACGGATATGCGCGATTCTGTCACGGTCTGATTTCCGTTTGACACGGTCAAGTCCTGGTTTCAGGTTGACTCCCTTTGTCCATCCGGTTCCCCACTTCGTCGGTCACTTTGTCGGCCGCTTCGTCGACCCCGCCCTTGGCCGTCCCCTCCCGCAGCCGAAGTCGACAAAGGTTTCGACGAAGTTACCGACGAAGGTCCCCCAGCACCTTCCCCACCCCGCGCTCCCTGCAAGAAGCGTTCGACACGCTCGATACTGGCGGGCAGCGCCCAGTTGTTCTCCACGTACTCGCGCGCTTGCTTCCCGATCCGACGTGCCAGCCGTTTGTCCGTCAAGAGCCGTCGCATCGCGCCGGCTGCTGCTGCGGGTTCGCGTGGCACCGCGAACCCGTTCACGCCGTCTTTCAACGTTTCCCGCACACCCGCCTCCGCAACGCCGACAACGGGTGTGCCGCAGGCGCCGGCCTCCAGCACGGCATAGCCGAACGGCTCCAGCCGCGGCGTATACAGGAGGAGCCGCGCACGGCAGAGCAGCGCGACGAGCTCGTCCTCGGCAATCATGATACGGGGTTCGAACGCAACGTCCAGTTCCCGGGCCAGCCGTCGAAGCTCGCGCAGATACGCCGCACTCACAAGATTGCCGATCCAGATCAGGCGCGGGCGCGGCGACGGCAGCGCGGCGACCGATCGGATCGCGAAGTCAACGCCTTTCAACGGCTGCAGCGCGCCGAGCCCGAGCACGAACGGCTCCCGGTCCCCGCCCTGGAAGCGGAACCGGTCCGTGTCCACCCCCAGATAGCACACGCGCGCGTCACGACCGTACACCCGAATCACGGTCTCCCGGCTGTAGTGCGAATTGACCAGAATCCGAGTGAACGCCTGCGCGTTCCGCCATTCGCGGCTGCCCTGAGTCCGCAACCGGCGCAGCGAGGGGCGCAATGCCCAGCCCCGCACACGTTGCCGGATGCTCAGCCCGCGCTCGCGCGGCCGCCGCACCCAGGGCAGGCAGGGATCCGCCTCGTAGAACCTGCGGTGTGGCTCGGCCAGATAGAGCACGCTCGGGATTGAGACGAGCCGGCCCAGCGCCGGCACCGCCATCCAACGGCAACCGTGCGCGTAGACCATGTCGAACCCGCCCGCCTCAATCTGCGCGGCGCACCGGCGATAGACGTCGCGCATCAACCACAACAGGCCGAACACCTTCTGGTAATTGTAGAGCTGCGTGGGGAACCGTTTGTTCAACCGGCAGAACGGCCAGCGGAAATCAACGATGTGTTCGGGGACCAGTCCCTGCAGCGGCAGATAGTCCGTATCTGCCGTAGCCGGGCTCCAGCACTCCAGCTCGTGGCCGCGCGCGCGAAGGCCGTTCACATGGTCGTACAACGCCCGCTTCGCGCCGCCACTGCAAAGATTGGACCACACCGCAATTCTCATCGACCGACCCGCTCCTTGCCCCGCGCGCGCAGACGCCGGTACGTCGCGCTGCGCCGCATCAGATCCAGGGCCTGCGCCAAACCGCCTCTGCGAAACGGGAACCGCACGATCCGCCAGAGCAGGCGGACCGGAATCGAGGGATACAACAACACGCTGCCCATGAACGCCTTGAGCACGACCGCCAGAACGCGAGCGTTCAGACTGCATTGGGAAGCCCGTACAAAGCTGACCGGCACGAAATCATGCGCGATCTGCCGGGCCCATCCCCGTCGGTCCGGCCTGCTCCGCAACCATTTCATGATCCGCACCTGCATGTCGAAAAAGACGGCCGGCGCCTTCCGCTCCCGCACGACTTCCGCCGTGTAGCTCGTCCCGTGCGCACGGTAACGACACAGCACCTCCGGGACCAGCCAGAACCGGTGATCAGCCGCAACTTTGGCCAGCATGATCCGGTCCTCCGACTGAAACGGCAGGTTCTCGGCAAACCCACCCACCGCGCGCACCGCCGCCGTGCGCGCCATGACGGAGGAAAACGCGTAGTTCAGGCGTACCGTAATGATCTTCATGACCGTCACCCGACAATCGTCTGTCGGTTCGTGCCCCAGTATGACCGTGCCCGGCATCCAGTCGTGGCCGGCGCCTTCCCGCAGAACCTGCGATCTGCAGTAGCACACGCCCACCTCGCGATGCGCCGCCATACACGCGACCTGCGCCGCCAGCTTCTCGGGCAGCCAGACGTCGTCCGCGTCCAGAAACGCGACCAACGCCCCGCGCGCCGCGCCTAATGCCAGGTTCCTCGAGCACGAGACGCCACGGTTCGACCCGTTTTCGTGGCGCAGCAGCGTAATGCGCGCCGGCTCGCGCGCCGCGTAGTCCGCCACGATCGCCGCACTGCCGTCCGTCGAGCCGTCCTCCACGAGCAACAGTTCCCACTGTTCGTGCGTCTGGGCCAGCACGCTTTCGAGCGTCTCCGCAATATAGCGCTCGGCGTTGAACACCGGCAAAATCACGGATACCAGTTGTTCCGAAGCGTCTGCCACCTAACACCTTTCCCCCGTCCGCCTCCGGCCCAACGCGCGCGCGGCCAGCCCGGCCGCCAACCACGGAGCCTGGCACAGCGCGCGCGCGACAAGCGAGAGCGGCCCTTGCTGCGTGCGACGACGCATAAGCAGTTCCGCGCCGCGTTGATGCCGCGTCCACAGCCATGTCTCCACTTTCGAGAGCTGCCACCAGCACTCTGCCAACGCACGGCGTAGCGGCGAGAGTTGGCCCAGATAGCGTTGTGAAACCTCCGCCCATTCGCCGAGGAACGCATCGTAGCCGAGTTCGCAGGTATGCGAACTCGCATGGTACCGGTAGCTCGAGAAAACCTGCGGCACGTACTGAAACCCGTACCCGCGCGTCATTGCGCGCAGCCAGTACTCGTAATCCATCCCGTATCGCAGGTCCGTCTCGAGCCAACCGAGCCGCTCGCGCACGGAGCGCCGGAAGAAGACGGAGGGCTGACACGGCATCGCCGTCCGGCCGCCGGCCCGATAGAGACGGGGATGAAACAACAGGCGCAGGAACGGAACGGGCCCGTTCTTGAGCATCCACATGAAGCCGCGCTCGGCGTTGACCACCTTCGCCATGCCGGCGACGATGTCCGGCCTTCCCGGGCCCGCCATCTCGCGGGCCACGCGCCAGAACGCGCCGGGCTCATGATAGTCGTCCGAGTTGACCCAGGCGATAACGTCGCCGTCCGCTTCGGCGAAGCCCCGGTTCAATGCCGCCGATTGGCCCGCGTTCCTCTGGTAGACATACCGTACGTGCCGATAACGCCGGCACACGCTGCGCGTGTTGTCCGTCGACCCGTCGTCGACGATGATGTGCTCGAAATCCGGATAGTCCTGGGCCAACACGGCCTCGATGTTCGCAGCCAGATATTGCCCCTGGTTGTAGCAACATGTGACAACCGAGAATTTCATGTCAGCTGGTTTCAGTTTGACACCCTATTCGCCGATTTCCAGACATGAACCAAGATCCAACAGCCAACCCGCCCGTCCGCCCTCGTGGCTACGGCAAGGAATATCCACCTTCCCACGTGTCTCCATCTCGGTTGGATATTGGCTGTTCGCCTTCCTCCTGCAACCTGCCGCCTACCGCTCGCCGGCCAGCTCCCGATACACTGCCCACGTGCCCTCGGCGCACGCATCCCAGGAGAATTTCGCGAGCTGCGCCTGAGCGGCGTCGCTCAGTTCGTCCGCGCGCCCCTGTTCCAGGCTTCGGTCAAACGCCGCGTGCATAGCTGCCTGCGAATACGGATCGAAAAACACGGCGCACTCGCCGGCCACCTCTCGGAACGGCGGGATATCCGAAAGGCAAAGCGGACATCCGCATGCCATGGCTTCCAGCACGGGGATCCCAAACCCCTCGCAGAGCGAGGGATAGACAAAACAGCCGGCCAGCGCGTAGAGCGCGCGCAACTCCTCGTCGGAAACAGGCCCCACGTAGTGGACCATGCCGCCGGGCCCCGCCAGGTCTTCGGCCATGCAATCGGCGAGCGTGCGGGGCGCGCCCACGACGACCAGGTCCGACTCCGCGCAACGCGCCCACTGCTTGTATGCAAGAAGCAGACGGTGGAAATTCTTGTAGCGCTGCCTTGATCCGACATAGAGCAGAAACGGACGTTTCACCAGTCTCAACAAGCGTTCTGCCTTCGACTCCGCTTCAGATGCCGGGATCGGCTGGAAGACCGGCGAGAAACCCGGGTAGACAACGCGCACGATGTCCGGATCCACCGTGTGATACTTGAGCAGCTCCCGCCTGGTCGACTCGCTGATGCAGATCAGACGCGCGGCTCGTTGGATCGCGGCCGCCTTGAACGCCTTGAACGCCGCGTGGTCCGGCATGTCGTCGGCCTGTTCCAACCGCTCGTGGATCAAGTCGTAGATCGTCACAACCCACGGAATCGCTCCCACGCGCGGCACGCTTGTGTAGAAGGTCGGGTGGAACAGGTCCGCGCGGCGCGCACGCCAGTAGACGCGCTCGAGCTGCGCGTGCATTCGCGCGCCAAGCCCGCGCCGCGCGAGTGAACGCGGCCATGCCCGCCACAGACAGCGGCGGACCCGGGGCCGCAGCACCGGCAGACGTTGGAGCGGGCCCGGCGCATAGAGCCGAGCCGAGAAATCCGGCTTGCGCGCCAAGCGCGCCAGCGTCTCGTCGAAGATGCGCGCGATCCCGCCGTGCGGCGCGAAACCGTATGCCTCCAGATCGTAGATGACTTTCATGCAACTCCGTGGGGGCGTTCAACGTTGCTGCGGTTGCGCTACCGCCTCGGCCAGCTCCTCTAGAATCGAGGTCAGACTTCGCGTGATGTGCCAGTCCTTCAATTCACTTTGCATCCTGCGCAGATCGGAGATGTAGCAGATGTGATCGCCGCTGCGTGCCTCGTCGACATACTCATACGCCATCTGTCGGCCAAGCAGCTCGCCGGCCGCCGCAATTGCCTCCAACACCGAGATGCTGTTGTCACGGCCGCCGCCCAGGTTGTAGACGGCGCCCGGTTTCGGGTTCAGGTAGAACTCGTGGAACGCGCGGCAAACGTCAAACGCGTGAATGTTGTCACGCACCTGCTTGCCCTTGTAGCCGTAGACCCGATAACGCCGGCCTTCTGCCGCCGCCTTGAAGACGTACGCCAGGAATCCGTGCAGCTCCGCGGCACTGTGCCGCGGCCCGGTCAGACAGCCGCCCCGGAAACAGGCCGTCTTCATCCCGAAATACCGGCCGTATTCCTGGACCATCACGTCCGCGGCCACTTTCGAGGCGCCGAACAGGCTGTGCTTGCAGTTGTCGATCCGGCACGCCTCGCTGATCCCGTTGTAGTCGCTCGCCCTCGCGTACTCCCAGCGCGTCTCCAGCTCGGTCAGCGGCAACTCGTTCGGTGCGTCGCCGTACACCTTGTTCGTGCTCATGAAGCAGAATACGGCATCCGGACAGTGTTGGCGGACCGCCTCCAACAGGTTCAATGTTCCGCCTGCGTTCACGTCGAAATCGTCAAACGGGCGCCGGGCCGCGAGATCGTGCGATGGCTGTGCCGCGCAGTGAATCACGAAGTCTACCGGATGCTCCTCGAAAAAGCCCAGGATCGAGGCACGATCCCGGATGTCGACCGGGCAATGCACGAATTGTCTCGTGCTTTCCTGCAGCCGCGCGAGGTTCCAGCTCGTGTCGCCGTCGGCGCCGAAGAAATCGCGCCGCATATTGTTGTCCAGCCCCCACACCTGCCAGCCCTGCGAGTCGAAATAGCTCACGGCCTCCGACCCTATCAGCCCGCTGCTCCCGGTCACCAGCAACTTGTTCATGCACAGCCCTCAATGCGCCGTGTGGCGCTCATCGTTCTGTCTCGTCCCACGGAATCTTCAACTCAGCATTTACGCAGGCACGCCACAGCTTCCACAACCGGCCCAATACCGGGTGGCGCCAGAGCCGGCGCAGCAGGTTTTCCGCCTCCCAGAGCCGCTGCTCGGCGTGGTCCACTCGCTTGCGCAACTCCTCACAGGCCTGTTCGAGGCGCGCCACGCGAATGTCTTGTCGCGCCTCCATCACGGTCTCGACGCCGACCTCCTCGAGCGCCGCAAAAATCTCGGGCTTCGACGCGAACGGGTCTTCCGTCTGCACGCGGCCCTGCCGCACGAGCTCCCGCGCAGGTTCCGGGATCTCGGTGCCGTCCTCAAACATGCCGAAAGAATAAGGCGGCGGCTCCGTCTGAAGCTGGCGCCAGTATCGCAGTCTGTGCTCGTATTCGTTGGCCAGCTCTGCAATCTCCGCGGGTACCGCGCCCAATACCGTACGGTGCCGTGTCAAGCCCGGGTTCTTGAACCCACTGAAATGGAAGAGGCACAGTGGTGTGTCCGGCCCGACCATCAAGCGGCGGCCTTCACGGCGAAAGGTGTATTCGTGCAGGTTCCAGTGCCCCACATTGAAGCCCGTATGGCGCAACGCCGCCGTGCCCGGAAAAAACGCCATCGCCAGCTCGAACCAGCGCTGGTCCACAAGCACGCCGCCGAGATGGTCCATATAGCAGTCACGCGAGAGCCGATCCTGCCACCATGTCAGCAGATTCCGGGCCTCCTCGCGCGCGCGTGCCAGAATGAAGCCGGCATTGTAGGCGCCGGCCTTCGACATGTAACGGAAATCCATGTCCGCGCGGGGCACCAGCAGGTGTGGCGTGCTGAGCACCGCGGCGTCCGGCTCCAGCCCGGCAAGCAATTCCCGGAACGCGGCACAGGCGTACATGTCGCCGTCCATGTAGGCGACTTGGGCCCGGCCGAACCGGTCCATCTGGTCCAGGATCGCCCACGGCTTCAGCGCGCAGCACAGTGCGAACGGCGTGTATTGAAACAGGAACCGAAGCCCGCCCGGCAACGCCAGCTCGGAGACCGGCAGGATTTCGAACAGTCCGTCAAAGCTGTCTTCCGGCGCCGGCGCGCGCTCCACAAGATAGCAGGTCAGCCGCGTGCCCGGCTCATGCCGGGCCAGCGACTCCGCCAATGTCGCGACGTGCGCAAGATGGCTGCGCGTCGATATCGTGATGTACTGGAGCTCGCCGGGCTCTGTCATCGTGCGGCCTCCCGTTCCCGGCGTTCCCGGACCAAACGTGCGAATTTTCGCGGGCCCGGCATCGCATTCCAGAATCTGCGGAGCGGGCCTGGCACCGCACGCGATGCGCCGGTGGCCTGCAGCGCCGATTTCAACCGCTGCAACTCGGCATCGCGTTGCTGCAGCTCATAAGAAAGATGTCCGACTTCGACCTGCAGACGCGCGCGGTCCAGGTCCGAAAAGACGGGATGTTCCGGATACAGCGCCCGCAGATCGAAGCCTGGTTCCGGCGCATGATGGCCGTTCTGCGGATCCGGCAGCAGGCGCGGCGGGAATACCAGAGGGCGATGCTCCGCCGCACACGCGTTGGCGACGCGAAGCATGGCTTCCACCAGCCGCAGCATGCGTGGCACGGCCGGTGCTCGGCATTCCAGGGCGTCGTGCAACACCATATCCTGGAACAGCATCCGGGCGGGGGCCGGCGCAAGAAGCGCGGGCACCACGCTGTCGAGATGCTCCGGCGCCGTAATTCGCCATGCGGCCGGCACGTAGTGTGGACGGTTGTGATAGTCCAGCAGCGCGACGGGCATCCCGCAGAGCATCGCTTCGAGCATACAGGTCGACGGCATTGTGATCGTCGCGTCGACCGTCCCGAGTTGTTCGGCCAGCTCGCCGCCCTGCACGTCGCCCAGACGGTTCGACACGCCGATCTCTCGATCCATGCCGCCCGTCAGGCGCCAGACCGGTTCCAGAGCCGTGCCGTCCAGTTCCGGGTTCCGTTCGAACCAGTTCTTCAGGTCTCTCAAGCTCGTGCGCGTTTTCAGCAGTTGCTTCTCCGTGAATCCCGGCGTGCGCGCCGTCACCACCAGAATCCGGAACGGCTCGGATTTGGACCGGTTCCGCGGCTGCGCCCCGCGTAACGCGTCGAGTCGCGGGGATCCGACAAGCTCGCACTTGCCCACGTTGCCCCACGCCTCCAGCGTACGCGCCTGGGCACGGCCCAGAACCGCGATCTTGTGGGCGAACGCCGGCTGAAAAATCGCCGCCGGCCGCGTGCCCGGATTCTCCCACGTGTTACGGTACTCCACGATCCCGTCCGCCAACACGAGACACGCCTGGCCGCGGTCCATGCAGCGGCTCAGAATCGTCACCTCCGGTTCCTCATACTGCTGCGCGGTAACCACCAGTCCGACATCGGCCGGCGGGCTCCAGGACAGATCGTACTCTGTCTCGTACGAGCACGAACAGGCCAATCCCTCGCTCCACGCACGATAAAGCGGGCTGTCCCGCATCTTGCCCCGCGCCAAGATAATCACCCGGTCCCGATTCATCAGCCCTCTGTGTCTTGTGCTGTCGCGATTCTCCGAGAAGCGCGCTCGCGCCCGCCCGTCGCTCTGATCACCAACCACTGCTCACTGATCACTGCTCACTGCTCACTGCTCACTGCTCACTGATCACCAGCCGGCGCCCCCGCCTCGGGCGGGGGTGCCGGCTCCGGCGGGGGCGCCGGCTCGAACCGCTCGCAGGTATCGGTCGCCTCCACTTCCTTCAAGTGCAGCCCGCAACGCTGCGTAAACGGATTTACGACATAGTGCTTGCAGTGCCGACAGGTCTTTCCGCGCGGCACATCCTTGAAAATCTCCACCTTCGCCGCACGCGCGTCGTCGGCAAACAGGCTCGGCCCCTTCTGCTCGACGAACGGCACGCTCGCCTCCGCGCCATACTCATGGCCGCAGCTCGCGCAGGTCCGTTTCTCGCCCGTCTTTGTCAACCCTTCGAAGATCGGTTCGCAGACGAGAAAAGACTCCTGTCCGCAAGCCGAGCATAAGATTTTGGCAGCACGCTTTTTCATTACAGCAAACCGCGGTTTGTCCGGCTTTCCGTTTCGGGCTCGCGCGTCACGCGTAAGACATCGTCCACGGTCGTGATGCCCTCGAGCACGCGCGCCCAGCCGCTCGCACGCAAGGTCCTGAGCCCCATGCCCACGGCCTCGCGCAGGATTTCCTTGCCCGATGCCCGGCGTACGACCATCGCGCGCAACGGGTCGTTCATGATCAGCGTCTCAAAAATCGCGCTCCTGCCGCTGTACCCGGTGAACCGGCAGTCGGGACAGCCGCGCCCGCGGAAGAACCTTGCATCCCGCGCCTTTTGCGGGAACAGCGTTCGGATTTCGGCTTTCGTCTCGTTGTCGATCTCGATCTGTGCTCTGCATGCGTCGCAGATGCGGCGCGTGAGCCGTTGCGCGACGATCCCTTCGAGGCTCGATGCCACCAGGTACGGCTCGATTCCCATGTCGAGCAAGCGCGTGACGGCGCCCGCCGAATCGTTGGTATGCAAGGTGCTGAAAACGAGGTGGCCAGTCAAGGCAGAACGGATCGTGATATCCGCGGTTTCGCTGTCGCGTATCTCGCCCACCAGGATCACGTCCGGGTCGTGGCGGAGAATCGAGCGGAGCCCCGCGGCAAACGTCAATCCAATACCCGGCTGCATTTGGATCTGGTTGATGCCTTCGATTTCGTACTCTACGGGGTCCTCGAGCGTGATGATGTTTGTCGCGTCCCGATTGATCCGTGCGAGCGTCGCGTACAGCGTGGTCGTCTTGCCGCTGCCCGTAGGGCCGGTGATCAGCACGAGCCCGTGCGAGAGTTGCGTCAACCGGTCCAGCGTTGCACGCTGCGCCGGGTCTAAACCCAACTGGCGCACATCCAGGAACGTGGCCTTCCGGTTCAAGATGCGCAGGTTCGCCGATTCCCCGAACCGGGTCGGCAGCACCGACACGCGCAGATCGAACTCTTCGTCGCCCGGCGCGAACCGGATCCGGCCGTCATGCGGCAGCCGCTTCTCCGCGATGTCGAGCTCGGCCATGACTTTGATGCAGCTCACGACCGCCTTCTTGAAGCGTTGCAGGCCTTCGGGCACCGGAATATTGTAGAGCACACCGTCGACCCGATAGCGCAGCCGCAGCCTGGCGGCGAGCGGTTCGAAGTGAACGTCGGTCGCGTTCATTTCAATCGCGTCCTGCAGGACCTGCCGCACGAACGTGGCGATCGCCGGGTCGTCCGCCTCGGTCGGTTCGCCCGGCTGCTCGATCGGAAAGCCGCGCGCGTCCGAAAGCGCGACAAGCATCTCGTGGATTGTCGCCGCGCCGACCCCGTAAAAATGACGGATCGATTCCGAAATGTCGCGCGCACTGCACAGCACCCATCGGACCGAGAACCCGAGCAGCATGCGCAGGCTGTCCTCCTCCCCGACCTCGCGCACGCGGCTGGTCGCGATCGTGATGACCCCGTTCTCCAGCCGGATCGGCATGATCCCGTAATGCGTCGCCGTCCGGACCGGCACCCATTCGACCGCACCGGGCCTGATGTCGTAGTCGGCAATCCGCGCGACGGGTATGCCGGCCAGCCGCGAGAGCAGATCGAGCACCGTCTCCTCGCGCAGCAACGCGGTGTCCGCGCAGTAGCGATCCAATGGCTGGCCGAGCGTCTCGGCGCGGCGCGCCGCTTCGGCGATCTGTTCGGCGGACAGCAGGCCTTCGTTGACTACGGCCTGCTCAAACGCCTCCAGCAGCGCACGCCCGCGGAGCCGGGGCACCGCATGCGCGGGATCCGTGCTACTTGGCATGGCCGGTCTCCTTCACCGTTTGCTCGCGGCCCGGTGTCAACTCGAGCGTGGCACCGTCACGCAGCACAAGCGCCACGCGCGCGGTTTCGATCGATTCGACCCGCAGCCCCGCAATCCTGTCGCCGACCGCGTAGAAGCCGGACGCCTTGGTCGTCGACTCCTCGAGCAGGGCCAGGCGCTGCCCGTCGGTGCCAAGCAGCATGCCGCGGTACAAGACCTTCAGGACCCGTTCCTCACGCGGTTTCGGGACAACCGGCTCGGGCGGCGCCGGCCGGGGCGCGGGCGCAGCCGGCTGTTTGCTGACGCGCGCCAGAATCGCATCGAGCGTGGAGGACCAGAACGGACTGACGGACTCCGCGTCCGAACGCGGGATCAGCTCCGCACGGATGACGGCCGGCACGCTTTGCTGCCGCGGCCGTGCCGACTCCGCCGGCCGGGTACCGGAGCCGCACACGGCGCAGCGCCGCCAGCGCCACGCGCGGTAGCCCTGCAGCGTCAGCGCGCAGAGCAGGCCCGCGACGGTTGCGTACAGGACCGCACGCGCGTTCAGCCTTGCCAACATTGACCAGAACCGATCCATCAGATCACCGTCCGTTACCGTTCACAGCCGCCGGAGCCTTCTGCAAGTCGATCTCGCGCAGGTCCTTGCGGAAGACGAGTGCGCCGAACACCGCGGAAACATCGAGCAGGTCCGGCTCCGCCAGTTCCGCCTTCTCTGCGCGGAGCCGCCGCACGGCGAAGAAATGCTCCGCCTCGCTCACCGCCGTAATCAACTTGCGCAGTGCCGCGTAGTCGCAGCGGATCTCGAGCCGAATCGGATATTCTCTCATGTGCACGTCGGGCCCTTCGCCCAGGGTGTGGATCTCCGGCGGCAACGGCTCGATCCTTTTGATGCGTGGAATCTGCAGGGCGACCAGGAGCCGTGCCAACTTCTCGACCGAGGCGAGCTGCAGCATCAGACCGCGCGGGTCCTTCGCGCTGTCGACCGCCTCGTCAATCCCGAGATCGGGCGGCAGCACCACACGGTTCCGTCGCGCTTTGCGCACGAGCAGGCGGCGTGCGTCGAAAAGCGCAACTTTGAAGTCGATGTGGTCCGGCTCGCCCTCCGTGAGCACGCGCGCAATCTCCTTGTTCTTCTTGAATGTCGCAAGATACGTGGTCGCCTGCGCCCATGCGATCTGCAGCGCGCTGCGGTGCGCCTGCTCCGCCGCGACTTCCGAGCGCACCGCAATCTCGCCGGTCGCCGTCTCGTACGGCGCAAGCTGCGCCGCGGCCTCGGCCGTCGAACGGGCCAGGGCCGTCGAACGCGCGCGCAGCGGACGCAGCATCATGAGCCAGCCGCACACGACAACGCCGAGCGCCAGCACGAGAAGCACGCCCACCTGCCGGCGTTCGCTCCATCGCAAACGTATCCGGGGCCTTCTCATCGATTCACTCTCGGACCGTGACCTCCATGGCGAATCTGTGGCAGCCCGTCCGCTCCCAGCGCGCCTCGCGGGAAGGATCGAGCACGACCCGGTCGTCCCCGAGCAGGTCGGCTTGCGCCACGAGCGGATGCTCGCGGAGCTGCGCAATCATGCGCCGGACGTAAGAAAGATCCTTTCGCGGTGTATACCCCTCGATCACCAGGCTGCGCACACCGTGTTCGGAAACGTGCGCTTCCGGCGCCGGCTGGTCCGTGTCCGATTCCGTCCCCGCTGCCGGTGCGAAGTAGGAGCCGGAATCCGCGACCAACGTAATCCAGTCCTTGCTGTCCTTCGCCCGGGCAGCCGCATCGATAACGGCTTGCATGACCAGCCCGGCTTCCGCCACCCGGCGCGCCGTGCCCGAGCGGCGCGCCAGCCGCTCGTTTTCCGCCTTGATGTCCGCCAGATCGCGCTCGAGCATTCTGCTGATCGCCAAGCGCGTGCGCAGCGTCTCGAGCCGGGCGGTGCGCCGGTTCAGCGCAGCGCGCTCACCGGCGACCAGAACGCCCATCAACAACGCCGCAGCCACCGTGCCGGCCAGCCAGTACTTCTTTTGCGCGTGCAGGGCCCGCGCCTCCTTCATCGGCCCCGGCAACAAGCTCAAGGGCGAGGGCGCCGCGCGTAAGCCGGCCGCTGCCAGGCCGACCGCCGTTGCCAACAGACCGGCGTCGGCCCGCCCCTCCAGACCGGGCGGTGCGGGTAGCGCGCCGACCTGCATGTCTAAGATGCCCGGCAATTCCTGCGCAGCCCCCACGCGCGCCGCGTGTTCACCGCAGAGCAGAAGCCGGACCGGCCGCTCCGCGTCCGCCGGAAAGATCTCGCGATAGAGCGTTATGCTCGTGCGGAACTCCGAGATCCATGCCTCGCGAAGCGGCGCTTCGACCGGCGCAGAGCCCGCGCATTCGCCGGGATCAGGCGCTTCGCCCTGTTCGGCCCGCGCCGCGCGCGAGATGTGCTCCGCATTCGGGGCCGGGCGGGCCGCGTCCACATCGAACCGCCGCGCAAACAGCAAGCGGCCCTGCCCCACGACCGCCAGGTCCGTGCCGTGCGCGCCAATCTCCGCACACACCGTCGGCGGCCCCGCCGCCTCGCCACAGAGCTGGAGTGTATGAAGAAGCGCTGCCGGTCCCGGCAACGCATCGACAACATCCAGGCCCAACGCCTGCGGCACCCGCAACGCGGCCGCCACGGTGTGCGGCCGAGACAAGGCCAGAAGGACACGCCGCGTCCCGCCCTTCGGCGGCAGACGCACCGCACTGTGAATCATCGGCTCGCCGGCAAGATCGCTGAGCCGGCCGATCTCCACGTCCAGCACTTGCCCGACGCTGCGCGGGTCCGACGCCGGAACCGACAGGGCTTGCAGCATCGTCGTCGCGCCGCCTACCCCGATCACGCAAGGCAGGGCCAATGCTCCCAGGTCCTGCAGAAGACCCAGAACGATCCGTTCGGGCGCCCCGGAGCCGCTTGGCAGCGCCGCGACTTGCGCCCCGCGCACGACCGTCGCGTTGCGGCTCGCCTCGACGCAGGCCAGCCTCACGGCGTGGGGCCCGATATCAAGACCTATGCATGTTCTGCGCATCTGACGTGCGTACCATGGTGTGGAAACGTGTGAGCGCCCCGCGCGGGGCGGGCCCGGCATGGCGCTCAATCTCAGTAGGGCACAAGCGTTTCGCCACGTTCGGAAATAACCTTGGCTGTAACGAATATCAGCAGGTTCCGCTTCTGTTCCGTGGTGTCCCGGCGTTCAAACAGCCTGCCCAGCAGCGGGATCGAGCCGAGAAACGGGACCGTATGCAGCGTGTCCTGGGTGATCGTGTCGATCAAACCGCCCAGAACAACTGTCTCCCCGCTTTCCACAATGACCTTGGTCTGGACTTCCTTGCGCGAAATCACGGGCAGCTTCACGACAACCTGCCGCACCGCGTCCACCTCGTTGGTGCCCGGCGCGGCCTGGTACGACGTCCAGCGCTCGACCCGGCTGATCGTCGGCATCAGCAACAGGCTGACCGTGCGCATGTCCGCACCTACGCTCGGCACCGCAATCAGCGTAATGCCTGTCTCCTCCGTCGTGGGCTTGCCTTTCGGGATCAAGACGGTGACGGTGAACCGCTTGTTGTTCTCGTCCCGCAAACTGAAGGCCTGCGCCTGAAACTCCTGGAAATAGTTCAGGTCCTCCCCGTTCCGCAGCTTCGCCGGGTTGTTGTTTACCGTTGTCACGCGCGGTACCGACAGAATCCGGCCCTTGCCCGAAATGTCGAGCGCATGGAGCACGGCGCGAAATTCCGGATCCGTCAGGATGCCATGGAACGCGATGTTCAGGCCCTGGTCCGCGGTCGGCAGGTTGCCCTCCTCTTCGCGCAGACCGAACGCGCCTTGCGGCCCGAGCGGGAACGGGCCCTCGGTGCCCGTCCCGTACGGGACATGCCGCACGACATCGCCCGCTTCGATCTGGGTCTGCGGCGCCCGGACAAGGGCGCCGTTCTGCATCACGTACTTCTGGCTCGTCACCAGCGGGCCGTCCAGGATCCAGTCGATCCCCAGCTCACGCAGGTCCGAAACGGTCGTCTCTACGAAACGCGCCTCGATCAGAACCTGCGGCGGCGTCACGTCCAGCGCGGCGATCAACTCCTCGGCCAATGCCAGGTTCTCGCGCGTATCGCGAATGATCAGCACGTGCGTGTTGCGGTCCAGATGCAGGTCCGCGCCTTTTGTCGGGGGCAGGAACCGTTTCAACGTGTTCTCCAGGTACGTGAGCCCGTCGGACAGTTCCGTTGCCTCGTTCGTCAGGTGCGGCAGCTTCGCCGGCTGTTTCCCGCCCTGCCAGTCGCCGCCGTGGAACTGCAGACCCTTGCGGAGCCGGTACAGGCGCGTCTCCATTGGCCCGCTCTCCGCCTTTGCCGGGTCGGTCGCCCAGATCACGTTCTTGCCGATCAGGAACCGCACCCCCATATTCCGCGAGATGTAGTCCAACACTTCGACAAGCGGCACGTCTTCCACGTCGATGTCGACCGATTCGCCCTTGCCCAAGCCCTTGTCCGCAATGATGTTGACGTTTCGGTCCCGCGCGATTGCGCCGATGAATGCGCTCAGATTCGCCGCTTTCAGGTGGATCGTGACCGGAGCCTCCAAGGCCTTCGCCATCGGGCCGCCCGGCGTGCGCAGTGGCGCGTTGTCGCCACGGATGAATTTGCGCAGCCCGTAGGTGGTCGGCAGCCCTTCCTTTTCCGCCGCTTCGACCGCCATCCTGTTGCGCGCGACTTCCGAGGCCATGGCGGCGCGTTTCGCGCGCAACTCGACCACGGCGACCATGATCTTGTTGCGCAGCTCCGCCAGGCCCGGAGCGAACGGGTCTTTGTGCGCGAGCTCGACGCACGCGATCAGCGCCGCCCCGTAGTCGCCTTCGTTGTACAGCGTTTCCGCGCGTTCCAGCGCGGTCTGGGGCGCGCCCGGTTCCACCACGGAGCCGGGCGCCAGCTCGCTTGTCCTGAGCACCGTGCAGCCCACCGCGCAAAGAAACAGCGCGCAAAAACACGTTAGTGTGGGTGTCAACCGGCGTAGCGTCGTGAGCATGGAACCCCCTAGATCGCGGCGTGGCCCGCCGCGTGGTCCCGAAGTCTTCGTTGCATAATGGCACTTCAGGACAGGCCATGCAAACCCAAAATCCGGGCATGTGCCGGACTGCCAGGCCTGCGATGGATGATCAACCGTGAACCAACCGCCATTTGCCAAGATTCCGCTTGCCTATCCCCGGCATTGCTGCTAAGTAGACACTCGGATATGAAACGATACGTGCTTTGCTGTGCTGCCCTTCTGAGCGCAGGCTGTTGCCTCGCCGATTCCGGAAAACTCACATGGCCGGACCGCTCGGCGCTCGAGTTGTACCATCCGGGCGGATGGAGCTTCCAGCTCCGCTACCGCAGCGACACCCGCGAGCTCAAAGCCGGTCCGGACGTCGCGGAACTGCAGGCTGCGCGCCTGTGCGGGCGCGCGGCCTGGGAACTGCTTCCGTTCCTCACGCTTCGGGCGGAGGCCGGCTGGTGCCGCGCCGACCTCGACGCCGAGGAAGGCGAAGGCGGCCTGACCTGGAGCGCGGGACTCCGGGCCAACCTGTTCGAATACGTGCCTTCGGCTTCGCCCGTGCTGGGCAAGCGGCAAAGCATCAAGCTCGGGCTCGACGCCGAGTACGCGCGGTGCGTTTCGAATTTCGAGGATACCGATTTCGAGTGGGCCGAAACCACGATTACGCCTCTGTTCAGCTATACCGTCAATCTGCGAGGCCCCGAGCACTGGCCCCTGTTCGATCCCGTCGCCGCCGGGCTGTTCGGCGGGCTCGTCTTCTCGTATATCGATGCCGACCGCGCGGGCGGCGACCTGAGCGAGAACAGGGATTTCGGGTTTCTCGCCGGCGTGAACGTACGGCTTGCGCCGGATATCGTACTCGAGCTCGATACCCGCCATTACGCCGCCGGCGACGCGTCGACCTCCGTCAGCGTCGGGTATCGGTTCTGAAAGGAGGGAAAAGCCCTATGCCTCGGCGACTCCTTCGTGTCTGCCTGCCTCTGCTCGGGCTTTGTGCCGTCTGTTTGCTGCTGCTCAATGCGTGCGAAACAAATTCCGACACGCGCGGTTCGGACGGCGACGGAGGCATGCCCGCTTTCTATATCTCGCCGGCTGCCGCCACGCTCAATACGGATGCGGACGATATGATTTTCGCCGCCGTCGGCGGCGAAGCGCCGTTCGCGTGGCGCGTCAGCGACGACACGCTCGGGACTGTACCCGCCGATGCGACGGACCGCAGCGTGGTGTATTCAAACACCGGCGCGGGCGACGGGCTGAACGTACTCACGGTCGAAGACAACAAGGGCTGGACCGCGCAGGTCACGATCACGCATACGGCGTTTGTGACCACGCCGCTGACCATCACGCCGAACAACGTGACGCTCTCGGCGATCCCGACAAACCTGCTCTTTACCGCCGGCGCCGGTAACGCGCCGTATAGCTGGAGTGTCGCGGGCATCGCGGGCGCCGCGGCCGTTACGCCGGTGGGAAGCAGCGACAACAGCACCGCGCTCTATTTCAGCGGCGCCGTATCAGGAACCGCGCAGGTCATCGTCCGCGACGCCGCGAACCGGACCGCCGTCGCGATCGTCAACCAATAGCCGCTCACTCCAGCACGGCCCGGATCCGGCGCACGCCCGCGCTGGAGGCCTCTTCCTTCACGATCCGGAACCTGCCCAGTTCCGAGGTGTTCGCGACATGCGGGCCGCCACAGACTTCCTTCGAGAAATCGCCGACCGTGTAGACCTTGACCTGCTCGCCGTATTTCGGAGAAAACAGCGCCATCGCGCCCTGCTCCTTCGCCGACGACAGGCTCATCATTTCCATGCTTACGGGCAGCGCCTTGTCGATCGCCTCGTTCACGAGCCGCTCGACCTCCGCTTTCTGGTCGTCCGTCATCTTCGCAGGATGCGAGAAATCGAAACGTAGCCGTTGCGCGGTGATGTTCGAGCCCTTCTGCTTCACGTGTTCGCCCAGCACGAGCTGCAGGCTGCGATGCAGAAGATGCGTCGCCGTGTGCAGCCGCGTCGTCTGTTCGCTGTGGTCGACCAGCCCGCCCTTGAAAGACTTCTCCGCGCCCTGCCGCGAGACTTCGCGGTGCTTCGCGAACGCCTTGTCGAAACCCGGTTTGTCCACCGTAATACCGGCTTCCGCGCAGAGCTCTTCGGTGAATTCAAGAGGAAACCCGTAGGTGTCGTAGAGCCGAAAGGCGACCCGTCCGGACAACTCCGTCCGGTCGTGCGCCTTGAGTTGCGCGAGCACCTTGTCGAATTCCGACATGCCGCGGTGCAGCGTCTTCTCGAACTTGCCTTCCTCCTCCACGAGCTCGTCGACGATCCGCTCGCGGTTCGTCGCCAGCTCGGGATAGGCGGCGCGGTAGTTCGCGATCACCGCCTCGGCAATCAACTGCGAGAAGCCCACGGGCATATCCAACGCCTTCGCATACCGAACGCTCCGCCGAATCAGCCGCCGCAACACGTAGCCCTGCCCGAGATTGCCCGGTACCACGCCCTGCTCGTCGCCCAGAATGAAGACGGCGCTGCGCATGTGATCGGCAATGATCCGAACCGCGCGCAGCGTGGCTGGCTCGTTCGACAGACTGCGGCCGGCCGCCGCGCCGATCGCCTCGATAATCGGCGCGAACAGCTCCGTCTCGAACACCGAGTCTTTGCCCTGCAGCATCGCGATCGTACGCTCCACGCCCATGCCCGTGTCCACGTTGTGCTGCGCAAGTTCCTGGAACCGGCCGTCCGACTGCTTGTCGTACTGCATGAACACGTCGTTCCAGATCTCGAAATACTTGCCGCACGAACAGCCAGGCCGGCAGCCGGCGCCGCAGGCCGGTCTGCCCGTGTCGATGAACATCTCCGTGTCCGGCCCGCACGGACCCGTCTGGCCGGCCGGTCCCCACCAGTTGTCCTCGACCGGCAACGGTACGATGCGCGAGTCGGGAATGCCCAGCTTCTGCCACACCGCGATCGAGGCCTCGTCGCGACCCACGACCTCGCTGCCCGCGAATACCGTCACGTGCAACTGGTCCCGCGAAAAACCCAGATAGCCAGGCCCCGTCAGAAACTCCAACGACCACGCAATCGCTTCTTCCTTGAAATAATCGCCCAACGACCAGTTCCCGAGCATCTCGAAAAAGGTCAGATGCGACACGTCGCCCACCGCGTCGATGTCGCCCGTGCGAATGCACTTCTGGCAATTGCACAAACGACGACCCGCCGGATGCGGCTCGCCCAACAGATACGGGACCAACGGATGCATGCCCGCTGTCGTGAACAAGACCGTCGGGTCGTCCTGCGGGATCAGGGAACTACCCGATATCACCGCATGCCCCTTCTCCTTGAAGAAGCCCTGGTACATCGCTCGAAGCTCGTCCGCCTTCATCTCACTTCTTTCCCGCAATCTGTTCTTCGATCTGCTCTATCAATTTCGCCTGCAGTTCCGGCTCCTCGGCCAACCGATTCGCCGAAGCCTCGCGGCCCTGCCCAAGCTGCAGCCCGTCGAACGACAGCCACGAGCCGCGTTTCTCGATCAGGCCGTACTGCATCGCCGAATCCAGCACGGAGCCGGACCACGAGATACCGCGTCCGTAATGGATATCGAATTCCGCTTCCGTGAACGGCGCGGCCAGCTTGTTCTTCACCACTTTCACCTTTGTGCGGTTCCCGATCATGCGGCCGGCCGTGTCCTTGATGCTGCTGATCCGGCGGATGTCCAGCCGAACCGAGGCATAGAACTTCAGCGCGCGACCGCCCGGCGTTGTCTCCGGGTTCCCGAACATGACGCCGATCTTCTCCCGAATCTGGTTCGTGAACACGCACGTCGTTTTCGAGCGCGAAATCACGCCCGTCAGCTTGCGCATCGCCTGGGACATCAGGCGTGCCTGCAATCCGACGTGCGAATCGCCCATCTCGCCGTTCAGCTCCGCGCGCGGGACCAACGCGGCAACCGAGTCCACGACCACGACGTCCAGCGCGTTGCTGCCGATCAACGTTTCCGTGATCGTCAGCGCCTCCTCGCCGCTCGACGGTTGCGAAACCAGCAGATCCTCTGTGTTTACCCCGATATTCTTCGCGTAGATCGGGTCGAGCGCGTGCTCGGCATCAATAAACGCGGCCACCCCGCCCGCTTTCTGCGCGCTCGCGATAATGTGAAGGACCAGCGTCGTCTTGCCCGACGCTTCCGGGCCGTAGACCTCGATGATCCGGCCGCGCGGCACACCACCGATCCCCAACGCCACGTCCAGCGAAAACGAGCCTGTCGAAATGCAGTCCACCGTCTTCTGCGTCTCGGCGCCGAGCCGCATGATCGCGCCTTCGCCGAACTGCTTCTGAATCTGCGACAGGACCCCCTCCAGATTCGAGGCCGCCTTCTTGCCGCTGTCCGACTTCGCCTGTGCTGCCGACATGTGAGTGTCTCCTTTCCGAGGGAGAAGCATGCTGTCCGTTTCCGCCTGGGCCCCGTATTCTCGTTGATGCGTGCTGGTATGTCAATGGGAAGCACGGGCCCCAAATCCGCGAGTAAGCCTCGCGGATCTGGGATGGTGGATGGTAGAGGGTGAATGGTAGATGGTGTGTGAAGCATCGGAGAGCGTCGTGAAACGACATGCATCGCTTGATCGAACGGAGGATCTTCCAGAGCGCCTCCAACACCATTCACTACTCACAATCCACCATCCACTATCCCGATTCGCGGATTCTTATCCGCGGATCGGGGCGGGCCCCAAATCCGCGAGTAAGCCTCGCGGATCTGGGATGGTGGATGGTAGAGGGTGGATGGTAGAGGGTGGATGGTAGAGGGTGAATGGTAGATGGTGTGTGAAGCATCGGAGAGCGTCGTGAAACGACATGCATCGCTTGATCGAACGGAGGATCTTCCAGAGCGCCTCCAACACCATTCACTACTCACAATCCACCATCCACTATCCCGATTCGCGGATTCTTATCCGCGGATCGGGCGGGCACCCGAGCCGCCAGGCTTACTCGCGGTCTTGAGGCCGGCCGCTCAAGATCCGGCGCAACAGATGCAGGGCCGCCTGGGTGCTGGAGAACTTGACGGTCTCGCGCGTACCCGAGAGCCGCAAGCGACGCGTCAGCGCTTCTTCTTGACCGGCCAATGCGACACAGACGGTGCCAACCGGTTTCTGCTCGCTGCCGCCGCCGGGCCCTGCGATGCCGGTGATGCCGATCCCGAAATCGGCGGCGAACACGCGGCGCGCGCCTCGCGCCATCTCGGCCGCGACACTTTCGCTGACCGCCCCGTCCCGGGCCAGCGTGTCGGGATTCACCCCGAGCAGCGCGATTTTCGCGTCGTTCGTGTAGGCGATGAGACCGCCCTGGAAATACTCCGAACTGCCCGGCACCGAGGTCAAGCGGTCGCCCAACAGGCCGCCGGTACAGGATTCGGCGACCGCCAGCCGCTTGCCTTGCGCGCGCAGCAGCGAGCCGATCACGGCCGGCAAGGTCGTGTCCTCCTCGGCGAAAACGTTCTCGGCCAGCAGGCGCCGCAAGGTGTCCGCCGCCTTCTCGACGCGGCTCCGCACGGCCGCGCCGTGGCGCCTGCCGGTCAGGCGCAGTTCCAACTGGCCGGGCGACGCACAGAAAGCGACGTCCACCTCCTTCGGCGGCAGCCGATGGCGCTTCAACAATGCGACGACATCCGACTCACCCTTGCCGCAAAGCAGAAACACGTGTTGCGGCAGCCGTCCTGCCCCGTCCGTTTGCGCCTCGAGCCACGGTATGACATGCGCGTCCATCACGGCCGCGAATTCCGTGGGCGGGCCGGGCAGAACGAACAGCGTCTTGTCGCCCGAGCACAGGCGTTCGCCCGGTGCGTAGCCGACGGGATTCAACAGGACCTTCGCGCCCTGCACCACGAGGGCCTGCCGCGCGATCGCCGGTGTGAACCGGCGCCCGCGCCGTTCGGATCGTTCCCGAATATGCGATTCGGCCGCCGCGTCCGAGACAACGAGCCGGCCCAGCACCGTGGCCACCGCGTCCCGCGTCAGATCGTCGGGGGTCGGGCCCAGCCCGCCGGAGACAAAGAGCAGATCGACTCGGGCCAGGGCACCGCGGACCGCGTCCGCGATCGCCGCCGGCTCGTCCGTCACCGTCGTGTCTCGATGCAGCACCAACCCGAAAGGGGCCAGATAGGTGGCGAGTGTGCGCGCATGCGTGTTCAGAACCCTGCCGGAAAGCAGCTCCGTGCCCGTCGAGACCAGCTCGACAGCGCGCCGGCGCTTGCCCGCTCCTGCGCCCGGGCTCTGTGACCCGGTGACTTCATGACTCGATGACACACGGACTCCCTCGCGGTTCGGCCGTCCAAAAAGAGGCTCGGCTCCACAAATCCGGATCGAGATCGAACGCCCAACACCCAACGTCCAACCGAGATGTCCTCCCACCTGGAAGTTGGATGTTCAATCTTTCCCGCAGAACATCCGGCTTTCCGACGTCGTGCCCTATGCCGGATAGCCTTCCGGGTACGCCTGTTTCCAGGCCCAGGCACTGCGAATAATCGCGTGAAGATCCGAATGCCGCGGATCCCAGCCAAGCTCGCGCTTCGCCTTCGAGGGATCCGCCACCAACCGCGGCGGATCGCCCGGACGACGCGCGGCCACCGAAGCAGGAATCTCGTGGCCCGTCACTTCACGTGCCGTCTCCAGTACGGATTTCACCGAGAAACCGTCGCCCGTGCCGAGATTGAACGGGCCCGTGCATTCGTCGCGCAGCGCGAGAATGTGGGCCCGCGCAAGATCGACAATGTGGATGTAGTCCCGAATGCAGGTGCCGTCCGGCGTTTCGTAGTCGTCACCGAAAACCTTCAGCTCCGTACGCTGGCCCAGCGCAACCTGCAGAAGAATCGGGATCAGGTGCGTTTCCGGGTCGTGATCCTCGCCGAATTTCTCCGTCGCACCGCAGGCATTGAAGTACCGCAGAAAGACCGGGCGCAGTTCATGAAGCTGCTGGTGCCAGCGCAGTACCGTCTCCAGCATCAGCTTCGATTCGCCGTACGGATTCGCCGGCTTCTGAGACTCCTGTTCGGTGATCGGCACGCGATCCGGCAGCCCGTACGTGGCGCAGGTCGAAGAGAAAATGATCTTGCGCACGCCCACTTCCTGCATGCTCTCTACCAGGTTGATGCCGCCGACAACGTTGTTGCCGAAATACAGCTCCGGCTGCTCCATCGATTCGCCGACCAGCGCGTATGCCGCAAAGTGCATCACGGCATCCGGCCCGACCTCGCGCATCGCCGTCAGGATCTCGGCGCGGTTGCGCAGATCCCCGCGAATCAGGCCGGCCCGCCCATCGATCGCCGGTTCGTGGCCACGCTCCAGATTGTCGAAGACCACGACCTCGTGACCGTCGTCCAACAACAACTCGGAGGTGACGCTCCCGATGTAGCCCGCACCGCCTGTCAACAGTATCTTCACGCTGTCCGTCCCCCCCCCGCCGGTAGAAATACGCCGTCCCCTATTTCTTGCTCTTCTTGCCGCCTTTGCCTTCAGGCGCCGCCTTGGCCGGCGGTTCCGACGCCGGGACAACGACAACATCGTCGATGTACAGCCGGCCCAACCCCGTCTCGCACTTGAACGAGAGGTGTTTCAGCTTGCGCGGTTCCTCGATCGCCTCAACAGGAAAGCTGAACTCCTGCCATTCGTCTTTGCCCTCCGGATAGAAGGGCTGCATGTACTCGTAGATCTTTTCCTTCTTCTTCTTCTTCTTCTTTTTCTTCTTGTCGTCTTCGTCCGGCTCTTGTTCGCCCACGTGGACCCACAGCGCGGCGGGCAGCAACTCGTCCTTCCTTTCGTCTTTCTTCATCTTGCACCGAAAACTGACCTTCAGGTGCTTGACGGTCTTGTCCAGCCGGATCCGCTGGCTGATCACCCGGAACCGTCGCTCGCTCAAGTCCACGACAAGACACGTGTTGCCGTCCGGAAGTCTCTCCGACTTGCCGCGCCCCTTCCAGCCCTTTCGCCCTTCAGAAAAATCGCCGTTCTTTACCAGATTCTCCGGGGTCCCCGCCGCCCATACCGAAATCGCCAGAATGCCCGAACAGAGAACCACGCGCCATGCCGTTTTCATAGGGCGTCCTTCCAATGTCAACCGCGCCTCAAATCTCCTCACAGACCTCGTCGTAATCTAGAGGGCGCCACTGAAAAGTCAAGATCTTCCCCGATCCGCGGTGTTCGAGCCGCGGATCGGACCGCCGGTGCGGCAATCCGGCCTCTTTTTGACACGTCGTTGACACACGGCGCCCGCCTTTCGCGTATCATGCGGGCCAACGATTCGCCTGCGTCTCTTGTTCGGGAACCAGCAACTCCGGGCTGGAACATTGACCTGACGCGCCGGCAGCGCTACAATCGGGACAGTTGCTTTTCTCGGGAGAGCGCCTGGAATGCACGCACGCACGCTCGTTCTTTTCTTGCTTGCACTGCTGGGCGCCGCGGGCCGGACGCGGGCCGGTGCGGCACCCAGCGGCGGTTTTCACCGCTACAGCGTTATCCTGGCGCGCAAACCGTTCGGCGAACCGCCATCCGCGCAGGAGGGCCCGGCGCCCGACGTCGTGCCGTCGTTCTCGAAGGATCTCAGGCTCTCCGGCATCATGCAGCTCGGCGATATCCTGCGTGTGGGGATCGTGGACACAAAGCAGAAGAAGAGCTATTACCTGAAAGTAGGCGACAAAGAGGACGGATTCGAAGTTGTCTCCGCCGATTTTGAAGAGTCCGAAGTCCTGCTTCGCAAGGGCGAGGAGACGGCCGTGCTCCGATTGACGCACGGTGCCGGGAGCCCCAGCCCCGCGCCGCGACAGCAGCCGAAACCGCGGCCCAGACCGTTCCA
>Ga0272441_10001292_pt1 | contig 53579 bp, 40 predicted proteins | sample SSMProp6N_FD_193582 | JGI IMG/M metagenome (GOLD analysis project Ga0272441, IMG submission 193582) | Marine sediment archaeal communities from Little Sippewissett salt marsh, Falmouth, MA, United States - SSM-Prop-6N | ecosystem: Environmental > Aquatic > Marine > Wetlands > Sediment ...
AACGCATTCTTCAAGGGTCCATATCTTTTTCTGTGCTATTGCCATTCCTATAGCACATAAGAATAATAGTGCAGTTAGTTTAAATTTCATCTGTCGTTTTTTGATAATTATAATTGATTGACTATTCGTATTTAGGTTAATTAATCTTCTTCACTTTCCTCCTCTTCGTCTTCACCTTTTTTAATAGGCTCAGTTTTATTCCAGACTTTCACTTCATCTTCTTCAGTTAAGCCCGAGATAATTTCCACGTTAACACCATCGGAAATTCCTATTTCAACATTTTTGCGCTCAAATTTCTGATCGCCCACAGCTAATTCAACATAGGGTTCATCTGTTTCCTTATCAAATTGCAGGAGTGCTTCAGGTATTACCAAAACACTGTCTTTTTTCTCAAGTACCAGTGATGCATTAGCACTATATCCGGCCCTGATCATAAAATCGCCTTCAACGACCACATCACCTTCAATTTTAAATTGAACGGCACCAGATTCTTCTATTCCTTTTGGTGCGATGAACTTTAACTTTGCTTCAAATTTTTCATCTTCTATGGCTCCCAAACTAATTTCAAGGGGCATGCCTATCTCTAGTTTCCCTACTTCCCCTTCATCAACCTTTCCTTCAAAAATCATCTTGCCCAAATCGGCAATGGTAGCGATGGTTGTTCCATCGTTAAAGTTATTGCTCTGAATTACCTGATCTCCTTCCCTTACCGGAATTTCCAACAATGTGCCGGCAACCGTTGCCCGAATGTTGGTATTCGCACTTGAAGAACCTCCGGCAGAGCCTCTTCTAATAATCTGATAATCTGCACGGGCATTGTCCAATTCCTGAATGGCCTGATCATATCTTAATTGCAAGACGTTAAAGTCCTGGCTGGAAATCACACCTTTGTCAAATATGGCCTTATTCCGTTTATATTCAATTTCGGTATTACTTAATTCAATTTCTGCGTTCCTTACCCTTCCACGGGCCTGATTCAAGGATTGCTCATTGGGTACCACTTTTATTACGGCAATTAAATCGCCTGCCTTAACCTGAGCACCTTCTTCCAAGTAAATTGTTTCAATAATTCCAGAAATTTGAGGTTTGATCTCAATCTCATCTTCCGGAATTACTTTACCTGTAGCTACCGTTTTCTTCTCAATATTTGAAATAAATGGCTTTTTAGTTTCATATGTTATGGCTGATTTGCTATTGGATTTTATAAAAAAAGCAGCAGCCCACAATGCTCCGAGCCCTACAATCCCAATCAATACATATTTTACAATTTTATTCATCTTAATCTAATGTGTTAGTATATAGTTAATGGTTTTGTTTATTCTTCTCTTAACGCATCAATGGGCTTAATGCTCACTGCCCGCTGTGCGGGAATTGAACCTATTAGTGTTCCCAGTATTATCATAATAGCTAACGCTCCCAGGACATATGGTATAGGAACTGTTGGATTCGTATATGGAAAATTAATATCCTTGGTGAGGTTATTGATCAAACTTAAAACCCCGGCCCCAAGTATAATACCTATAACCCCTGCAATCATGGTAAGAAATACAGATTCCAAAATAATCAGAGAACGCACTTCCCTTGGTGTTGCGCCTAAAGCCCGGCGAATTCCTAATTCCTTGGTTCGCTCTTTCACGGATATTAGCAGAATATTGCCAATTCCGATCACCCCGGCCAGGATGGTGGCTATCCCAACAATTAAGGATAAAAAGGTTATCCCATTGGCAAAGCCCATAATCTTACTAAATATTTCACCAAGATTAAAGGCTCCAAAAGCGCGTTCATCTTCCGGGTGTACCTTATGAATACTTCGTAAAACAGCTTTAATATCCTTTTCTACCTGAACAACATCGGCATCATCATATGCCGCTATTGTGAAAAACTGAGAATCATTCCCTGTATTATAAAGTTTTTTGAACGTTGTAAAGGGAATAAAGATGTCTCCGTCGGTACCAAATGGCGTAGTCTGGGTAAATTTATGTACTCCAACTACCTGAAAATAAATATTTTCAACCCTAATATAACCGCCTATTGGATCCTCATCTTTATCAAATAACTCCTGCTGGGTGCGATCACCAATAACACAAACTTTTCTCGCCTGAGCGATGTCTTCATCATTTATAAACCTTCCGTTGTCATAAATTTTTTGCGTAGCAATCTTTGCTATTTCGGGAAAGTAGCCATATACCGCATAGCTATTGGATTTAATTCCCCGTACAGTTAAAGCGGATGCTCCTCCAAATGCTCCTCTTGTATTTACAGGTGCTATGTACTGTATTTCAGGAATTCGGTTTTTCAAGACAATAGCATCCTGGACTTTTAGTCGCAACTGCCTGCCAGTTTTAAATCCTGCGTAAGGCATACTGGTACTTTGAGACCAGGCCCAAATACTATTTTTGGCGACAGTTTCGAAGTTTTTTTCAAATCCGTTATCCATTCCTTTTGCGGCCCCAGCCAGAGCGATATAGATAAAAATACCCCATAGCACTCCTATAACAGTAATTATAGTCCTGGTCTTATTCTTTCCGATTGATCCGAAAATTTCCTGCCAGGTATTTTTGTCAAAAAGAAATCGAATACTATTCATCTCGTAATGCTACTATAGGTTTAATACGGGCTGCCCTTTTAGCCGGAATATAGCCCGCAATTGCACCAAAAATTATTAAAATCAGGGTTGCAAATATTGCCACGCCAGTATTTATATATGGATTGGTAATGAAATAATCTTCAGCCAAACTTTCTCCTAAAGAGGTCAGTAATGCAATTCCAATTAGCATCCCCGTAAAGCCTGATATTGTTGTAATAAAAACCGATTCGAGCAGAATTGTACTGATTACTGCATTTGGCGTAGCGCCCAAGGCTTTTCGTATTCCCAATTCCTTAGTGCGTTCCTTAACTACAAACACCATGATATTACTAATCCCAATAATTCCCGCAATTATAGTCCCAAAAGCCACAAAAGCCACGATAATTTGCAGGACGCGAGCAAATTGTTGATTTTGTTCTAATTGATCAGCAACATTTCTGATGAAAATTCCATTTTGATCTTTCGGGCTTATGAATTTCTTGTCTTTGAAGAACTTATCCAGACTACTTTCGAAGGCCATGGCTCCCATATAACCCATTTCCGGTTTAAAGGCTACAACTATCTGGTCTATTTTATCAGTATTTTTTTCAATTAGCTGGAGCGTGGTATAAGGGACATATATGCCACGTTCTTCCCTATCGCCCCCATCGTCCTGAAAAACACCAATGACTTTAAAAACACTTCCCCCAATATCCAAATATTTACCCAGCGCATTTTTAGATCCAAATAAGTCCTGTTCCACTAAACGCCCAATCACTGCATACTTTGCCTTCTTCTTAATATCCTCCACATTTAAGTACCGGCCTTTCATTATAATTGTCTTCTCAGCAAATTGGTGGCCCCAATCTACACCGGTGGTTGTATAATTATCAGATTCTTCCTCGAATTTTACCAACCTGTTTCTTGAAATTCTCGGGGTTACATATTCAAGGAACATCGGGAAATTCTTTTTAATATCGGCAAGGTCGCTATTTTCAAATTCAATTCGCCTCGATGATTTATACCCTTTATATGGGAGTGTCGTTTTTCCCGGAAACAGATAGAGTACATTGGTGGCGTCTTCCTGGAAAAATTTGTCAAAAGTGTTAATTAGGCCGTTTCCCAGACCAAAAAGAGAAACAAAAATTAATATCCCAAGGGCCACTGTAAAACCTGAAAGGAAGGTCCTAAGTTTATTTTTTTGAATAGTTTCAAATATCTCGTTCCAGGTATCTCGGTTAAACATACGCTGATGCCCTTACTTGTTTTACTTTTTTATCTTCAACAATAACACCATCTTTGAGGTAAACGATTCGTTTACACATATGGGCTATATCATCTTCATGAGTTACCACTAAAATGGTATTTCCCTGGTCGTTAATTTTCTGAATTAAATCCATCACTTCATAGGAAGTAGTGCTATCTAAGGCTCCTGTAGGTTCATCTGCAAGAAGAACCTTTGGCTCTGAAGCCATAGCCCTTGCGATGGCTACTCTTTGATTCTGACCTCCTGAAAGCTCACTGGGCAAATGAGTAGCCCACTCCTTAAGACCCACCTGATCCAGATATTTCATTGCCCTTTCCTGCCTTTCTTTCCTGGGAACTTTCTGGTAATATAAGGGCAAGGCCACATTTTCAAGGGCGCTTTTATAATTGATTAGATTGAATGATTGAAAAACAAATCCTAAAAATTTATTCCGGTATTTGGCAGCTTTAGTCTCATTGAGATTTTTTATTGGCACACCATCCAGGGTGTATTCGCCGGAATCGGCCACATCCAGCATCCCAAGAATATTCAAAAGGGTAGATTTTCCCGAACCTGATGAGCCCATAATTGCAACTAATTCTCCTTCTTCAACAGTAAAATTTATACCTTTTAAAACATGCAGGACATTGCTCCCCATCTTATAGGATTTGTGCAAATCTTTTATTTCAATCATGGTTAGTGTCTTAAGTTATACTAGTTCAAATCCGACAATAGGACAGACAAGTTGTTAAAATGTTACAAATAATCTTCAAAATATTTTGTTAAAAAGCTATCCTTCAAACTCATCGGGTTTCACTTCATTCCATACTTTTATTTCATCTTCTTTATCCAGACCAGACTTCACTTCTACATAAATTCCATCGCTAATTCCCAATTCTATATCCCTTCTTTCAAATTGCTGATCCCCGGTTGCAATTTCCAGAAATGGTTTTTTAGTTTCCGGGTCAAATTGAACCAACGCTTCTTTTATAGAAAGAACACTATCTGCTCTGTCCAGTATTATAGATGCATTAGCACTAAGACCTGCCCGAATAAAGACTGAATCCTGTTTCTTCAGGGTTCCTTTTATTTCGAATTGAATAGCTCCATTTTCCTCATTACCCTTAGGAGCAATATAATCCAAAATAGCATCAAAAGTTACATTTTCTAGAGCTCCAACAGTAATTTCCAATGGCAGGTCCTCCTTTATTTTCCCTACCTCAGATTCATCCACCTTTCCTTCAAATATCATTTTATCAACATCTGCAATAGCTGCAATGGTGGTTCCCTCATTAAAATTATTACTTTCAATCACCTGGTTACCTACTTCTACAGGTACTTCCAAGACCATTCCGGTTACAGTAGACCTGATCAAAGTGTTTGCGGAATTACCATAACCTTTAGTAGTTCCTGTTTTAACAATATCATATCTTTTATTTGCTGCACTATAGGATTGCTTGGCCTGGTCATAACTTACCTGTGCTCTTTCCAGGTCTACTTTTGAGATTACCCCTTTACTAAAAAGACTACTTTGCCTATCAAAATTTCGCCTTTGGTCATCCAAGGCAATTTTAGCCTCATCAATACCATTTTTGGCATCATTAAGTGCATTAAGGTTGGGCACCACTTTTATTTTTGCCAGTAAGTCCCCAGATTTTACAAAATCTCCTCCCTCGACAAAAATTTCCTCAATAACGCCTGAAATATTGGGTTTTATAAGGACTTCTTCCAGAGGTAGTATACTGCCGGTAGCCACTGTTTTTTTGATAATGGTCTGTGTAGAAGGTTTCTCGGTTTCATATACTATTGGATCCTGTTCATTCTTTTGATAGAGGTAATACATAGATCCTCCGAAAGCCACAAAAATGACAATTAGAATGATAATGGTTACTGACTTTTTCATTTTTTATAGTTTAAATGATTGATGTTTCAAATTTATTCTGTTCGTAAAGCATCTATTGGCTTTACTTTTATAGCACTTTGAGCGGGAATAAAACCTGCAAGTAATCCTGACAATACCAGAATGAATAGTGCCACGGCAACTACACCTATGCTCACACTGGGATTCAGAAACATATCCACAGGGCCGTTAGCATCTAATAAGGCATTAACGCCATAGATAAATAGTGCTCCAATGATAATTCCCGCCATACCGGATATAATTGTAAGAAAGATTGACTCTAAAAGAATCTGCTTTTTAATAGACCAGGGATCTTCACCTAATGCCCTGCGTATTCCTATTTCCTTGGTCCTCTCCTTAACCACAATCAGCATAATATTACTCACTCCGATTATTCCGGATAATAAGACTAAAATCCCTACAAAATAGGCGATAAAACTCATTGCTCCGAATAAACTTTCTACTCTGTTATACTGTTCATAGAGATCAAAATAACCAACTGCCCTTGTGTCTTCAGGATGTATTTTGTGTTTGGTTTTCATTAAATTAACAATATCTTCTTTTATACTGGAAATAGAGGTTCCATCATGGGCTGTAATAGCCATCCAACCTACGTCATTGCCCATATTAAATGCCTGCGAAAAAGAAGTAAAGGGTACATATATTTCCTTTTGTGCCTCTTCCCCATCTCCATCATTACTCTTCTTCTTATAGGTGCCTACTACCATAAAATTTACCCCCTGAATCTTTATATAGCTTCCCATTACTGCCTCACCCTTATCGTATAGCTCATTTCTTACTCCGGCTCCAATAATTGCTATTTTCCGTTTTTCCAGAATATCATTCTGATTTATAAAACGTCCTTCAGTAATGGTCATGGGATCCTGGTTGATTATCTCAGGATAGTCACCATATATGTTATATGCCCCGGTATTTAGCCCTCTAACCACATTATTGTCGTTCCCAAAGCCCCTTAATTGATTTCTGGGTGATATAAACCGTAGATTGGGTATATTATCACTTATACTCTTTACATCTTCTACCTTAAATCGAAATCTTCTTCCAATAGGTAAGCCCATGTGTGCTTTAGTAGTACTGCGCGTCCACATAAACATAGAATTTGTAGCAATATCTCCAAAATCTGCTTTTATACCATTTTCAAGGCCCTTTCCTGCAGAAAGTAAAATAATTAATATGAGTATGCCCCAGAAAACACCAAAAGCGGTAAGTAAAGTTCTGAACCAATTAGTGGTCAGTACTTCTAAAATCTCTTTCCATCGATCTCTGTTAAACATATTCTCAAATAAATTATTCGTCTCTTAAGGCTTCGATAGTATGAATACTTGCCGCCCTCCATGCAGGGAAAAATCCAGCAACTGCTCCGGCAAAAATCAGAACGAAAACAGTAGAAATGGCAACATTAAAATTAACCGAAGGGTTTAGAATGTAATCCACTTCTATATATGGGCCTACTATTTCCAAAAGCCCCATGCTAAAAATAAGTCCAGCAAAACCGGAAATGGCTGTTACAAAAATAGATTCATGCAAAATCATTCCTACAATCGACCAGGGTTTTGCTCCCAAGGCTTTTCTAATTCCTATTTCTCTTGTTCTTTCCTTAACAACAATCAGCATAATGTTGCTTACACCCACAACCCCGGCAATAATTGTACAGATCCCTACAAACCAGAAAAAGAACTTAATATTTCCAGTGAGACTATAATAGCGCTTCGCTTCCTCCAATGCACTCCATACCTGTATTGCGCCTGTATCTTCTGGGGACACTGTATGAACCTTCTGAAGGTGTGCCTGTAAATTTTCCTTAAAAGCTATAGCCTGAACCACAGCCTCGTCAAAGTTTTCCATCATTGGCATTGTGTAGCTCATATTATTAATCCGGTCTCCCCCATTAAATACTCGCTGTGCTGTAGTTACTGGGATATAAATACGCTCTTCTTCCCGATCTTCCCTCTCGGAATAGATCCCAACAATTTTAAATAATACACCAGATATATTTATGTACTCACCCAAAGGGGTTTCAACGTCCTTAAATACATCGTGCTTAATTTTATTTCCTATAATGGCGACCTTAGCCGTATTTACTTCATCCTGGTAATTTAAAAATCTCCCTTCAGACATTTTTGCATTTTCAATAAACTGAAAATCGTAGGAAACGCCCTGTATTCCATAAACCAAGGCCTCTTTTCCGTAATTTACCGTGACATTCCGTACAAATACCCTAGGCGATTTGTATTCAATTTCATCTCCAAACAAGGCCAGGGAAGATGCATAATTTTCATTTTTCAGTTGGATACTCCTACCCGGATTAAGTCCTTTAAATTCTTTAGACGTAACTCCTGGCCAAACCCATACACTGGTGGCAGAATCTTCTTCAAATTCATGGGCAATACCGTTACGCATCCCCTGACCAAAACCTAATAAAATTACAAGTATAAAAATTCCAGAGGCCACAGAAAGACCAGTAAGGAAGGTCCGTAGTTTGTTTTTACGGATTGTATCAAATATTTCCTGCCATCTTTCGAGATCGAACATGGAGTTGGATGATTAACTATTGGTGTTATAACTACTACTAAATAAGACTTCCAGAAACCATAATTGTTACAGTAGGATTTGTAAAATAGTGTTAAAGTTGAGCCTTTAGTCTTATGACCTCATTTTCCTGTAAACAAAGTAAAAAAGAACACCCAGTAAAATGTACGGAAGCGCCATTAAATATACAATCCCATTATTAATTCCTTCAGCCATAGAATTGTCGTCCTGACTTTCAAGAACTGCCCTGCACATTGCACATTGAGCTGTTGATAGCCTTGGTAATACAAAGAATAAAACTACGAGTAAAAGGCCTTTAATTTTCAATCTACTATATTTTTATAAATGGTATTGATAAAATACAAACTTTTAATATTCATAATATGGTGAAATCATTAAATAAACAATAACTCCTGTAACGGCCACATATAACCAGATAGGGAATGTAATTCTGGCAAGTTGACGGTGGCGTTCAAAATCTTTTAAGTACGCCCGGGCATAAGTCTTAAGAACAAGCGGTATAATGACAATGGATAAAATTATATGCGAAACAAGAATAAAATAGTAAACATACCTTATTACACCTACTCCTCCATATGATGTGGAATCTGCGGTCATATGATAAGCAATATACATGAGTAAGAAAAGCAAAGACAGGATAATACAAGCACTCATAATATTCTGATGCAAAACTCTTTTACCATTCTTAATGGCCCAAACAGCATAAATAAGTAAGACTGCTGTAAGTCCATTAATCGCTGCGTAAATAGGAGGCAGAAATCCTAAAGGTTCAGAATTTGGAATTTTTACGCCAAATAAAACAGCTACTACCAAAGGAACCAAAATTGATATTATGGTAATTATCCTGTTAAACTTCTGTTCCTTTATTGTTTTGTTCAGTTTATTCACTTAGAAGTTTTTTTATGTCTTCCTTTAAAATACTAATCTCTTCTTTTTCTCCTTCATTATTTTCTCCCTGAGATTCGCTTATTGTTCCCCGGTAATAAATAATTGGGTTTCCAAAATCATCAGTTCTTGAGCGGAGATATCCATTTTTATCAACCAGTGCAAATAAACCAGAATGTTCAAATCCGCCGGGGACTCCTGAATTTTCCGCAGCAAAAATATTAAACCCAATATTTGCAAGGTCATAGATTTCTTGTCGGTCCCCCGTCATTAGATGCCAATCCATATCATTTATACCATATTTTTCAGCATACTCTTTCAACACCCTTGGTGTATCGTATTCCGGGTTAATTGTAAATGAGGCTACACCAAAATCGTCAAAATCCCTGAATTCTTCCTGAATTTCAACCAGATTAGTATTCATAACAGGACAAATTGAAGGACATGTTGTGAAGAAAAACTCAACTATATACACCTTTCCTTCGTAGTCTTTTTGTGAAATTAAGAGACTATCCTGATTTAGAAATGAAAAAGCCGGAACCTTTCTTTTCTCATTATTCAAATAGATAAAACCAAGTGTTTCTTCATTGCCAGCAAGATTCATGCGATCATGTTGCGTGATGGTCCCTGTCTTTATGCGTTCAATGATTTTAGGAATAAAAATGATACCAAAAACCAGGACAACAAGTGAGACCCAGACATACGTATATTTATTTTTCATTAGTTTGTTCTATCAGCATTGTTCTTCTTAAGGGCCAAACGGTATTCCGCTAAAATGATTTTGACGTCATCCTCCATTTTGTTGTTAAGCTCTGCAACAGAAGTGGCCTTAAAGCCATATTTGGTAGCCTCCTCTTCATCGTCTGTCCTGCCCCTGAGATTTTTCTTCTTGTCAATTATAAAAACATAATGGGTTCCTAAGTTTTCATCAAGACTAAGATTTGTCTTTAGTGAATTAAAAACCGCCCTGATTTCTTCATCTGTAATAAATACAAATTTCCAGTTCTTAATATCCGCTAAATTTCCAAGTTCCAACTTTAACTCCTCAATCTTATCCTCAGTTCCCATGGGCATAATCATTACCATTTGAAAATCATTAAACTCATAGAACGGCTTGTAGATTTTTTGATTCAGATTAAATGCGTTGCCCTTTTTAAGTTCTACATTATTTCCCAAAAAACCCAAAATAGTAATCTTATCCTCGAAGGTAACTTTATCTGTATTTTCAGGAATATCTAACACCCCTTCAGTTAGTATAGGGAGTTTTCCAAAATTGTTTACCCCTGAGGCAAAAAATAAATAGGCAACCAGTGGCAAGATAAAAAGTACCACTAAGACGAATGTCTTTTTCATTGGTTATTATTTAGACATTACAAAAATAAAAAAGACGGCTGTTATACCGTCTTTAAGTGCTGTTAATTCCTTGTTAGAAATTCCAAGTTACGTAGCCATCTTTAAAGACATTATAAATATAATCTGCTTCGAACAAGAGTATAAAAATAAGATAGGCTACCAAAAAAATTGGTGTCCATACAATAGCCCTTCGCAAGGAACTTTTCTCATCACGCAAATGCATAAAATCCCATGCAATATAGTAAGCCTTCACCAGGGTTAGGATTATAAAAATCCAGTTAAGCAGTTTCATCCCCAAAAAAGTATTATCTGCCAGAACATGCGGTTTCGATATCCCTAGCGCTACTTCTATTCCGGTAACAATCGTCAGGAAAATCAATACACCCCAAATTTTTTGAGTGTTGGATTTAAATTTTATTAGTCCTCTAAAAATCTCCAGCTTGTGCGCGTGTGCCATTTTAAATAGTATTATATTAAATATGATATTCTTTTAGTACTTCTTTTTTTATTAAACCAGATAGAAAAAGGTGAAAACAAATACCCAGACCAAATCTACAAAATGCCAATAAAGCCCGACTTTTTCAACCATTTCATAGTGACCTCTTCTCTCATAGGTACCCAGGATAATATTAAAGAAAATTATGATATTGATAATTACACCTGAAAATACGTGGAACCCGTGAAAGCCTGTAATAAAGAAAAAGAAATCAGCAAAAAGTCGACTCCCATATTCGTTCCTTATTAAATTGGCTCCTTCAACCACTATTTTTGCATCATTGATTTTTGTCAATGATTCTTCCCTGGTCAAAAGAGTTTTTTCTCCTTCCGCATTTATGGTTTCCGTTCTGATCAGGATGTTGGGATTCGATTTTAATCCTTCTACAACTTCATTTACACTATAAGAGGGAAGTGCTTCACCCTGGTAAAACCATACTCCATTTCTGCTTTCGTGATCAACACGTTCAGATGGCAATGTCTTGGCAAAATCTGATAGTGCAGCCCTTTCACCGGAGTCTGCCTTTACAAACTGCAAAATTCTTCCACCTCTTGTTTCTATCGCGCCATAATCACCCTTTATAAATGTAGCCCATTCCCATGCCTGAGATCCCACAAAGATAGCCCCTCCGATAATGGTAAGGAACATATATATAATGGCCTTATTCTTCATCATCTTGTGACCAGCATCAACTGCAAGTACCATAGTTACCGATGACATAATTAAGATAAATGTCATAAATGCAACATAGTACATTGGGAAATTTCCATGAAAAAATGGAACGTGAGTAAATACCTCATCAGCTATTGGCCAAGTTTCAATAAACTTAAACCTAGAAAAACCATAAGAGGCTAAAAATCCTGAAAACGTCAAAGCATCGGAAACTATAAAGAACCACATCATTAGCTTTCCATAACTTGCTCCTAAAGGTCGGTTTCCGCCTCCCCAAACGCTTTCTTCTGTACTCGTTGTTACCGTAGAATCCATAAACAAATATATCGTGTTATAAGAATAATGGCAAATTTACATTTTTTTCAACTATAGAAAAGCCCAATTATGATACAAATCAAATTTTGTATTAATTTATTATCCAAAGAAATAAAAAAACAGTATTAAATAGACCCATAACAGATCTAAAAAATGCCAAAAAGTCGCTCCCAATTCAACTCCTAACATGTTCGTATTGGAGTAATTATTCTTAATGTTATTATACAATACCACCAAAAGTGAAATTAGTCCTGCAATGACATGAACAATGTGCACAGTTGCAATTAAAAAAATGTAGGACATTGTAATATTGCTGGTAGGACCGGTAAAATAGTAACCCTGGTTAATCAGCTGTGAAAATCCAGAGAACTGAATAAAAATAAATGCAATACCCAGTAATAGTGTAAGCAGCAACCATTTGGTACCCCGGCTTGTATTATTTGATTTAATCGCTTTACTTGCCAGGATATAAGTGCCGCTACTTAGTATGATAATCAGAGTACTATACAAAAATGCCGATGGTAGTTCAAATTCTTTAAGCCAATCTGGACGAGAACTACTTACAATATAGGCGCTGGTCCATCCTGCAAATCCCATAAGCAAACTTGCTATTCCAAACCACAGCATCATTTTCTTCGCCCTGGCATTCTTTTCTTTACTTGTCCCTTGTGTAAGATCCATATGAATTATAAAAATTTATCAATAACATAAACCAATTGCATAAGAGTGATATAGCTTACACTTATTAACATGAGTTTCCTGGCCGATTTATTATCCCTTTTTTCAAATAATCTAAAGCCAAAAAACAACATTACTAATCCCATAATAAGGATTATTACAGCAGCCGGAATAGATAAATGTAATCTCCCGGTTATTCCAAAAACCGGAATTACGGAGATAATTATCATCCAAATTGTATACATTATTATCTGAATTGCGGTACCCTTATCCTTTTTCCCGGTAGGCAACATTTTAAATCCTCCTTTTTGATAATCTTCATCCAGCATCCAGGCTAACGCCCAAAAGTGAGGGAATTGCCAGAAAAACTGGATCATGAAAAGTGTTCCCGGTTCTATTCCGAAATTATTCGTAGCAGCTACCCAGCCGAGCATAAACGGAATTGCTCCCGGAATTGCGCCAACAAAAACTGACAGCGGAGTTTTTGTTTTCAAAGGAGTATAAACACTCGTATAAAGGAATATTGAAATAGCCCCAAACATAGCCGTTTTAGGGTTGAGGATATATAGGCTAACCACGCCTAAAATTGTCATAATTATAGCCAGGGTCATGGCTTTATTACTAGACATTCTACCCGCAGGAATGGGTCTGTTCCTTGTTCTGTTCATCAAAGCATCAAGGTCTTTTTCTATAACCTGATTAAATGCATTTGACGCACCTACCATGCAGTAACCTCCAAATGCCAACAGAAGAAGTGACAAGGGATTTACCTCATAGGCCCCTAAAAGATAGCCGGCCAAAGATGAAAAGACAACGCTAAGTGCGAGTCTCGATTTGGTAATCTCCTTAAAATCAGCAAAAGTCAATACGCTTTTTGTATTGTTTGCCGTTCCAACGACCGTCTTCATTTGAAATCCTTAATCTAAAGAAAGCGAAGTTATATTTTCGCTTTTATGAGGTGGCAAAGATAAGGCCCATTACATTTTCCTGCAACGAAATACGTTTGTTTATGCTATCTTTAAAGTATACACCAATAAATATAGGAGTCTATGAATATTTATAAAACTAAAGTTATGTTTCTGGTCTTTATCTCAACCATTTGCATTTCATTATTATCTGCGCAAGACCAGGAAGTGGTTATTGGCATTGATAAGCTTTCGGATGAAGTTTATATGCTTACAGGGCAAGGTGGCAACATAGGTGTCTACATCGGTCAAAAGAATGTCTTTATGATCGATGACCAATTTGATCGTTTGAGTGATAAAATAAAAGCTGCAATTGAGTCACTTACAAATAAGCCCATTGCATTTCTATTTAATACACATATGCACGGCGACCATACCGGAGGTAATGCAAGTTTTAACACAGACATTACCACTCTGGTGGCCCATGACAATGTTCGGAAACGGGTTATGGCCAATAAGCAAAAAGAATTAGATGATAAAAAAATCACCAAAGAGTATTACAATAAAATGCTGCCCGAAGTTACCTTTTCGGAGGATATTACATTTCATGACGGAGAAGAAACGATCATGGCTTTTCATGTTCATAATGCCCACACAGATGGCGATGCCATGGTCTATTTTGTTAATAATGACGTTATACATATGGGTGACACTTATTTTGCCGGGAGGTATCCCTATATTGATTTGAATAGTGGTGGTAGTTTACAGGGTTTTATTGATGCTCATAAAAAAGTACTAATGGTAATAGGTGAAGAGACAAAAATTATTCCTGGTCATGGCGGGCCTTCCACAAAAAAAGAGCTGGAAATTTATGTTGCCATGTTAGAAGATGTAAAGACTGGTATTCTGGCCGCTATTGAAGCAGGAAAAAGCCTTGAAGAAGTAAAAACCGACACCGGCATTAGTGCCGCCTATGATAACACTCATGGTAATGGCTTTATTAAACCAGAAGTCATGCGCGAGACCTTCTATAAAAGTTTAAAGGGCGAATAATTTGGAACAGAAAAAAACCCTGCCGTTGTCTGGTCAGGGTTTAAAGATATTTATAGTTTTTGAGCTTATTGTAATTTAAAGGTAATTGGAATACTAAAAGGTACCCTAACCGCTCTTCCTCTCTGCTTGCCAGGAGTCATTCTGGGAAGTTTTTCAATAATTCGCAGTGCTTCTGCTTCCAGGTTTTTATCCGGACCTCTGTATCTAATATTTCCAATGCTTCCATCTTTCTGAATCGTAAACATAACATTTACTCTTCCCTGAACACCCATTTCCTGAGCAATTTCTGGATAACGGAAGTTTTTACGGATATGTTTTTGCATCATTTCATTAAAACATGCTCTTTTATCGCTGGCTCCTTCACAACCAGGAAATACAGGCACATCTTCAATTACCGCAAATGGAACATCTACGTCTTCTTCCATTTCGTCAACATCAACATCCTCAACTTCAATAACTTCTTCTTCCTGACTAGTCTCTGTTGATTCAATAACAGTTTCTTCTACTTCTTCCTCATCCTCTACGACTTCAATTACTTCAGGAGCAGCTGGTGGTGGAGGTGGTGGAGGTGTTTTGATCTGTTCTGTCATGGGAACTTCCTCATCCAAATTATCCTCAACATTTAAAGAAATGTCATATTCATTGGATTTATCGTAAGTTTTCCACTCAAATGCACCCCAAACAATTAACATAACAAAGGCCAAACCTAAAACAAAATAGAGTCCACTATTGTTTCTTAAATCGGCTTTTGGATTCTTTTTTAGTTCCATCTTCTAAAATTTTAATATTCGCTAATTTAACTATTAATTTGATTAAAAAGCAATTAATCTTTCCATTTTAACTGCGTTTTACCCGAAAAAAGTATAATTATAAAACCTGCACCAAAAAAAGCACCAAGGCTATTCGCCAGAACATCATATAATTCTCCACTTCTGTTCTCGGTAAATGTATCTTGAATTACTTCAATAATTATACCATAAATAATAACGCTCAGCGCAGTAATTATAATAGCCCGGGACAGGTTAAATTGTCCCTTTGTGCGTTCTCTAATTAACAGTATTCCCAGGATTGCAGCAACAAAATAGAAAAAGAAATGAATCAATTTATCCAGGTGAGGGATATTTATCCCCTCCGTGTCTATGTCTTCAAATGAGGATAGGCTAAGTATAGTAATAATTAAAATCCAGCAGATAAAGCCAATAGTAAACCCATAACGTTTAAACACCAATAAGCTCCTTATAATCTGCTTCGCTCATAAGACCGTCGATCTCCGAGGCATCATTTATCTTTACTTTAATCATCCAGCCATCACCATAGGGATCTGAATTTACTTTCTCCGGTTCATCCTCCAGCAATTCGTTAAATTCAATGATCTCCCCGCTTAGTGGCAGAAAAAGATCAGAAACTGTCTTTACGGCCTCGACAGTACCAAAAACCTCATCCTTATCTAAAGTTTCATCCAGTGTCTCTACTTCAACATAAACTATATCACCAAGTTCCCCCTGTGCAAAATCTGTAATGCCAACGGTAGCGATATCCCCATCAATCCTTATCCATTCGTGATCTTTGGTATATTTTAATTCGGATGGTATATTCATTTTAATTCATTTTGTTATGCCCGCAAATGTAGTAGATAATCTGTTGGTTTTCAAAAAAAATAGACAGGATAAGAGGCTAAATCCTAAATTGCGCGGATAACCTATAAAAACAATATCCTAAATAAATATTGTTAGGACGCTTATTCTAATAAACGCCTAAAATAACTTTAGTTTCCGAAATTATATCGAATGGTAAACCCGGTATTGATCGTAGTTTGAGGAAATGCGGTAGAAACAGCGAACTTCGAGAATGAATAATCAAAGAAGAATAAAGCGTTCAGGTTTTTACTTAGGGCATAGTCTGCCGTAAATTTAGTAGACAATAAATTCTGCCCTGCAGTTATCTGATTGTTATCCAAGCTGAGATTTCTAATAATGGTAAGATTATCTCTTAGAGTAAAATCTGCCTTAAGGTTTAAATCGCCTTTTAATCGTTGCTTCTGCCCTCCAATATTTGTTACAAATTTTACATCCTTAAAACGATAACCCAGCCCAAGGGTATAATCCTGGCCATTAATCTCTGTAAGTAAGTTATTGTCGAAGCTAAAAGAATACGCTCTGTCCGTACCTATTTCTGCCAAAATACTCAGCGAACTTTGCATTTCAAAATCCACTCTAATCAAAGGATTAAACTGGTCTGTAAGGACAACATTATTAATAATATTCTCCGGAAGATAATCCTGTGTTTCCGGATTAATGGGCGGAAGATTATCATTGACAAGCTGAGATCTTTCCAGATTAGTTTGAAAAGTATTTATACTGTAGGCAGATCGGTAACCATGGCTCAATGAAAAACGTTTGAACATCTTTTTAAAGGATTTAATCCGCATTAACCCGGTATATTTAATATTCCAATTTGGTACGGGAATATCTCTAAAAGCATCTAAATTAACCCTATTTACATCCTGACCGGTGTAGGCTGCAAAGAAAGCCGGTAAAATTACGTCCTGGCTTGTTGGGCCATATCTTAAAGGATATCCATTCTCATCCAGGCCTTCATCCGGACTCGACCTGTCTGAGAATAACCTTTCTGATACAACAAGTCTGTTATTTTTGAAAGTTTCAAAATTCTGTGATTCAAATTCATCGCTTTTACTAAACGATGTACCAATCATTATTGTGGATATACTGAAGTTTCCAAAAGTATTAGGTGTTTGCGGGATATACTCTCCTGCGTCGATCTCATAATTCTCCTGTAAACTGCTGGAAAATTGCCTGTCTGCCAATAAATCAATAGTCAAATCCCGAACGGGTTGCGCTGTCGCTGTAATGTTCAGCTGTTTGTTTGTACGCTTTATAAATTGTTCGTTAAATTCATTATAAGGGGTAAGCCAGCCATTACGTGCTGCTTCAAAACGCACATCTTTCTGGCTTCCGAAGACAAAACCTAAAGTTGGCCTTGTGGTTCCAATAAATCCGATAGACTGGGTATATCCGGGTAAAACCGTACCGTTATTCTCTCTGTAATTGACGTTAATACGTTTTACCATTGTTACTATATCAATAACCGTGTTGAATCCGGCACTACTCTTCTTTTTGGGCTTTTTCTCCCCGGCAGCAGGATTTCCGGCTTTATCCCGGCGAACAGGAGTATCCCCAACCTCTCCTTTGCCGCTCCTCCTTTTAAGACCTATTTGATCATAAAGTCGTTGCATGCTTAGTGCAGTGGTAATCGTATGTGTATTGGCATTTTGAATAGTGTTAATAACAGCATTGGGATCTCCAAGGGCTTCCTGTACCACTTCATTTAGAGCGTCGCCACCTCGTTGCCAATCAAAATTACTGGTGTAAGTATATTGCGCATTGATAAAATCAAGGATAGGTATCTTGTTTAGTGGAATATCATAATTTAACTGAAACTGCTGGGCATGCCTGTTGGGTTCTCCGATATCAAAGAAGCCATTCCAAATATTCAGGTCCTGGTTAATATCTGAATCAGGGTTGCCATCCTCTTCAAAATAGTTTCGTACAATATTATTGTTGGAGGCCGTGATATTCAGGCGCAATGATTTGGATAAACTATAATTTAGCGCATATTGCCAATTAAAAAGATAGTTTCTTTGCTGGAGCAATGGTAATGCAAGTTTTTCTACACCAGCTTCCAGTACATCCCTAAAACGTTGCTGGTTGAATTGACGGTTGTAATCTGACTGAACTGAAAAACTGGTCGGCAACAGATTAAAATTGATGTCTTTCAACCATTTTAAGTAACTCCCTGTAAATAAGGAATCCTTTTTTTCAAAAGGTGCGACCGAAACAGGGTTAAAATTATGGTTGTAAACAAAACCTGTCTTTACATTCTGATCCTTTAAACTCGCCACTTCAAAATCCCTGTGATCTGTCTGGTTATAAGAGTAATTAAAAGTAAAATTTTCAATATCATAAATATGGGGTTTAGCTTCAGGACCCCTATTTTTGCGTACACCAATAAAGTTTATACTTGTTCTCTTTGTATAGTCTTCTGACTGCTCTCTAATTTCGTCCTGTTCGGCCTGCGTAGCGGCCGCATCTATCCTGTCCTCAAGTTTTAAATCGTCATAGACAGGATCAAATTCGGGTGTTATTAATTGCTCTGAAATTCCATAATTAAAAGGAATTTGAACATTCCATTTTTTAGGCAGAAGTTGTCCAACAGATACATTCGTGACTACGTCGTAGGCTACCGCGTCCTCTCTGGAACGTTCATTTGGCCTTTGATCTACTGAACCAAATCCAGGAGTGCTTTTACCTCCCGTGGCAGTGACATTAGCAAAATCAGCTATGTTAGCATCAACGGCGGCAAGTGCTGCCCAACCCCCATTATTATCCAAACCTGCCATACGTAATTCGTTAAACCAAACTTCACCGCGAGCGGGGAGATTATCAATATTTTTAACTCCCAACATAGCGCTTCGCAGCGTACCTATAGAAGGGTTTCCCCTGATTCCAATTCGGATCTGCCCCAATACCCTGGGAGCAAATTCATCAACCGAAACAACTTCCCCATCAATTATTTCATAAAAACTAATTTCATTTAGGGTTTGGTCAGCAATACCTTGTGATTTAACCTTCGTGAGGTCGCTCAAAGCAATATCCAATTCATTTATTTCCGGCCAAATTTCTTCCGGAGTTGTAGAGCCAAAAGGAGTGAACTTTAAAGGGACTTCTATCTGATAAAAATTTTCAGAGAAATCTGTACCTATCCTTAGAAATGCGACCAAGGGTACATCATCATCCAGATAATCAGAATTCACAATCTTTTCAGCATGTAAAAACATTTTTAACTTCTTGTATTGTCGGATATCAATATTTACATTTTTAAAGACACCTCGGGAATCCTGAGGCTCAAGATTCTCGACTTTGAATGATAACGACTGTTCATTCTGACGAATGATAGTGTTATTATTATTTAATTGTTCTCTTAGCACTCCGGGAGGTAAAACATAAGGAATAGGCGTTCTGGAATTATTCTCTTCTATGTTTACAGTATTAACATCAACTATAGTAGCATCATCGGTTGGATCATCGTTATTTGATGACAGGGATTTTAAATAATTTCTCCAATCGATACGTACAAGATCCAGGGTAGCAAATCGCAAAACCACATCATCTGTAAAGCCCGTAAGATACATCCGCATAAAACTAATAGATCTAAAATCTGTTACCCCTCCTACTGCATCTGTAAAATCACTTAATGGAATTTTGTACTGAATCCATCTGCGGTTTAGTGTAGTTCCATTTGGCAACTCTGGCGTTGATCCTTCACTGATATCAGTAACATAGAGATCGTTAATAGTGGTGTTAGGTTTAATAGGAATACGATACTCAAAATAGCTGTTAATAGTATTCATTGTAAGGTCACGGTTAACGTCTTCCACGTCGGGCAAAGTTGTGGACCCCCGATCAGTATTTGTTACGGTAACAGGTGAATTTCCCTGTGGATTATTAAAGTCAAGGTAACGTTCTAAAATGCCCCCATCTCTGTTCAAATAGTATTGGAAGTTATCGAGAGCGGGATCTTCAGCGGGACCATTGTACCCTTGTGCAGCTTCCAGACTATCATCAAGGCCATCAAAACCAATATCCTGCAGAGAACGGTTAGTTTCGCTGGCATCAAAAGCATAAACAAGAGATTGGGTAGCTGGAACCACGCCCCAATCGGTTGCTGTGGTCAAATCATTGCTGTCTAGTCCCGGTAAACCGTTTTCATATTGTTTTCTTCCATCATCCAGAATATCCTCAGAGATATTCCCTAAATTAATAACCAATTCACCCGGACCGGTAGCTATACCATCTACATATGGATCCATAACCCAGAACTGAACAAACTCAACATTCGATTGCTCAAAATTTGTACTGCTCAAAGAACGCATCATTCCGGCCCATTTTTGATTTGGCTGGAGGCCATCAAAGGTTGAGCTTGCATTATAAGGTCCTTTTTCACCCGGATAATAGGCCATATCGAAAGTATTCTGAACGGTAGTTTGCCCCTGGGCGATATCTACCTGTGGAAATACTTCGTCTATAAAAACTCTACGGGTTTCATTTGTAGATATATCATTATCATTAATACCAGAAGGACGTTGGTTGGTATAAAAAATTGGGTCTATCGTATACCAGGCCATTTTTGCTCTTTCAAAACCTGTTTCCAAATCCTGCTCACCATCAATTCTAAACTCCTCTGGCGTACTGGCCAATGACCAGCCTAAAGAAGAACGGATATCTATTAGAGCCTGCGCACCTTCAAAATCATCTAAATAAGTTGTAGTTTCTCCCTGAAAGTCTGCATTTTTAGGAGAGTTAGGGTTGAGGTATGCGGCTTCAGCACGAACAGATACATTTGAGGCAACATCTGTATCTATATTAGGTAATTTATTTACCAACCTGGTTAAAAAAGGAACTTCGGTCGAAAAATTAGCATTAAGACCAAAGATGCTATTGTTTACCGGCTCCACTCCATAATTGGACTTTTGGGTAAGAGGCCTTTCATTTAAGTTTTGAAAAGTTCCGCCTAAAATAAAATTCTTGGTGAATTGATGTTCAATATTAAAACCAGTAAATCTCCTGGTTTGCTGGCCAAAAATCGCATTGTTCTCTACAGAGATATTTATTGGTGTATTTGAAGCTTGCAAACTGGGATCTAATATCTGAACTGTTCCTGCCTGATAATTTACCGTATAATCTATTCCTTCCTGCAATTGACGGCCACCGGCAGTTACTCGTACAGATCCTCTGGGAACATTAAAGGCACCTATTGGAATACCGCTTGATCCTTCAGATTTATAACGTCCCTTTAACTTAAATCTGTTTTTCTCAGCATCTTGTAAAGATGCCGCTTTAGTTAGGGCATACATATTTCTGAAAACATATTTTTGTTGGTTTTCATTATATCCCTGATCATTATCAACATCATAAGTACCACCCCCTAATACATCAAACAAAAACTCCCCAAAAGGTTCAACTTTTGTGAAAAGTAAGAGGCCGTTTTGAGTATTGACGGTAATCCCGGGAACAAAATCGAAGAAACCATCTCCGCCACTCTGAACGTCATTAAAAGTATTTAGGCGATCCAGATTAAAAACATCCAGAAGAATTCTATCCTGCAAAGCCCCATCGGGAGAATTTTCATCGGGCCATCCGGAACCCGGGCCTTCAACCACCGGTAAAATATAATTTCTTGGGGTCGGATCTGAATATAAGATATTGAACCTAAAATCTTCCTGACTTAATTGAAAAGCACCCGTGGCATATATGTTTTTCATCATCAGATCCCAGATAGGGTCATTCACATTGGTAATATTACTTTTTAGCAATTTCAGAACAAGTGTATTGTTATTAATTTGCGGAACTTCTACACCCGGGGTAACCGTTGTAGCATCAATTCCGCCATTCGCAAATTCACCAACCTGAAATATTTCGCCATTGTAGGTATACTGAAAGGCTACAGCGAGTACTTCATCATTACTTAAGCGTTGGTTCAAAGAAATATATCCCAATTGAGAATCAAACTGGAAGTCCCTTCCCGTTTCAAGCTTTCTGGCGTTTTCTAAAATAGCATAGTCAAATCCCTGATTTACCTGATATCCGGTATTTATGTCAAAACCATCATCTACCGTAGCAATATCCCTTATGTTCGAGTTTAGCACTCCTCCATTATCAATTAACAGCGGATCGTAGTCATTCGCATTATTTCTGGGTAAATCCTGGTTGGAAGCTGAGGTATTAAAAAACCCTGCCGGTTCACCATTTGCCAATCCAATCCTTGTTTTTTCCTTAAGCGCCTCGCCTAAATCCTGAATGGCTACTATGTTTCTTACATTAAGTGTTTGCTGACCCCTGTTTGTGACCCAAACTTCAAGACGTGTAATTTGAACCTGACTTTTGATAAAAGGATAATTGGTTAAAGCCCCATCATACTGATCCCTAAAATATTGAGCTAAAAAAAAGTGCTTATCCTCATCGTAATCCAGGGCAGACAATTCAAAATCATTCAAGGTGCCGCCACCCTGAGCTACTACTGAACTATTTTGAGATTGCTGCTCAGAGAAAACCGCAGTTACGCTGGTCCTGCCAAACTGCAATTGAGTTTTTACACCAAAAAGGCTTTGTGCTCCTCTAATCAGAGAGCTGTTTAGAGGGAAACTTACGTTACCAACCTCTATTTTTCTTATAATATCGTCTTCTGTGGGTGTGTAATCTAATTTTATTAAATTCTGAAAGTCGAAAGTAGCTTCAGTATCATAATTAGCAGTTACCTGCAGACGCTCACCAATTTTTCCCAGCAAGCTTAAACTAATACGCTGGTCAAAATCAAATGAGAGATTGGTCCGGTTTCTTGGAGAAAGTGCCGGATTATCATTTTTTTGCCAAATTACACCAAGGTCCATGGCAACAGATCCCTGAGGTATTACTTCGATAGTATTCCCCCCAAATATGGTTTCAAAAAATCCGCTATTCACGTAGAAATTAGGAAGCAGGTTTTTTCGGGCTTCTTCGGAACCTGCTTTTTTTCCTGAGAAGGCATCTATTTTCTCCTTAAAATAGGACTTCATGTTTTCTTGTTGTACCAGATCCAAATACTGTTCAGGTGTAAGTATAATGGGATAGCTAATATCAAAATCTCCCACCATTTCAGAATAGATATATCTGTCAAGCTTGGGATCATAAGTATATTTGGAAACAATGCTATTAGGGTTCTCCAGTAAAATTCTACCCAAAGCAAATCCTGTCTGAACAGAATCTATCTGTACAGAATCGGTTTCCTGTTCATTGGTTTCCTGAGCCTGTATTGTATTTATAACTCCAAGAAAAATGAAGGAAAGTAAAAAAAGCTTAAATGAATATGATTTAAGAATTGATTTTGCCCCTGTTTTCAAACTTATTTACAAATTTTTAAGCGCTTGTTTTATAATGTCCTCTACGCTTAGAGTGGGGTCCTGGGATAAAACCTTGTCCACAGCCTTTTCTGACTGCCTTCGGGCAAACCCGAGAACCTCTAAAGCAGATAACGCTTCTTCTTTATTTGTATTGTTTAAATTTGGTGAAACTTCGTCAAGATTATAGATTTTTAAAACCTTGTCTTTTAGGTCTAAAATAACGCGTTGGGCTGTTTTTGCACCTATACCCTTAACCGCCTGAATTGTAGGAACATCCCCACAGGCAATTGCATTTTTAATCTGTAAGGGTGTTAGCGAAGAAAGCATGGTTCTTGCAATATTTGATCCGATTCCAGAAACAGACAGTAATAATCTGAATATTTCTCTTTCAGAGTTTTCTGCAAACCCATAAAGGGTATGCGAATCTTCCTTTACCTGTAAGTGCGTGTAAAGTTGAATATTTTCAGAATCTGTGATTTTTGAAAAAGTATGAAGTGAAATATTTACGAAATAACCAACTCCGGCACATTCTATTACCACGTAAGTGGGATTCTTTTCTACAAGCCTGCCTTTTAAATGGGTAATCATTCGTACTTTATTTGTTGATGAAATGGTTTATTGATCCGTCTCGTTACTTAATCCCATTTTAACTTTCCGCCTTTTCTCTCGCTCCTGAGCATCTATAACTGCCACGGCAGTCATATTTACCATCTCCTCAACACTGGCCCCCAATTGCAAAACATGAACCGCTTTTCTTAGGCCAAGCATAATTGGACCAATTGAATCCGCAGCATGAAGTTCTTTAAGCAGTTTATAAGTAATATTTGCAGATTCAAGATTAGGGAAAATTAATGTATTCACTTTTTTCCCTCCCAGCATGGAAAAAGGGAACTGACTTTTTCGAAGTTTTTTGCTGAGTGCAAAATCAGTTTGTATTTCGCCATCCACTATTAATTCTGGACTTCTTGAGTGTAGAATCTTGACCGCTTCCCTTACCTTAATTGCATGTGGATGGTTGGAAGAACCAAAATTAGAATACGATAGAAGTGCCAAAACAGGATCAAAACCAAAGGCCATACCCAGATTGGCTGTCATCTGAGTTATCTCTGCCAATTCTTCTGCTGTAGGATCAATATTTATTGAGGTATCTGCAAGAATTAAAGGACCTCTTTGGGTAATCATAATATGAGCCGTTGCCGCCTTTGAAACATTATTTGCTTTTCCTATGACTTCAAAAATTGGCTTCACCACATTTGCATATGCCCTTGAATGCCCTGAAATCATTCCATCTGCATCTCCTTCCAGGACCATCATTGCCCCATAATAATTACGCTCCCTCATTTTAGTGCTCGCACCATATAAGGTAACTCCGTTCCTTTTTCTTGCTTCGAAAAACTTAGCTGCGTAACTTTTTCTTTTCGCTTCAGAAGATTCGTCCTTAGGATCAATAATTAGTACATCTGCATCAAACTCTAATTCATTTTTCAATTCCAGGATGACCTCTCTGTTTCCCAACAAGATAGGGATAGCTATACCCTCTTCATGGGCAATTTGAGCAGTTTTCAGCACATCAATATGATTCGCTTCGGCAAAAACAATCCTTTTTGGATTACTCTTGGCTCTACTCATCAACAGGCGCATCACCTTATTATCATCTCCGGATCGTTTAAGAAGTTCTTCCCTATACCTGTTCCAGTCTTCTATAGGGGCCTTGGCAACGCCACTCTCCATGGCTGCTTTTGCTACCGCCGGTGGTATTTCCGCTATAAGCCTGGGATCAAATGGTTTTGGAATTATATAGTCCTTGCCAAAGGTTAATCTGGTTTCCCCATACGCAATATTCACCTGTTCGGGAACTGGTTGCTTGGTCAATTCAGACAATGCCCTTACGGCAGCCATTTTCATGGCTTCGTTAATTTTAGTCGCTCTAACATCGAGTGCTCCACGAAATATAAAAGGAAAGCCTAAAACATTATTCACCTGATTGGGATGGTCAGATCTGCCCGTGGCCATAATAACATCCTCCCTTGTACTACAAGCGAGTTCGTACTTAATCTCAGGGTCAGGATTTGCCATGGCGAAGACAATTGGTTTTTTTGCCATGGTTTTAAGCATGGCCGGAGTCAGGATATCGGCAATTGAAAGGCCTATAAATACGTCTGCATCAATTATGGCTTCCTCCAGAGTGTTTATCTTCCGCTTTGTGGCAAACTCGAGTTTTTCTTTGGAAAGATTCTCTGCATCCTGGCGAATTACACCTTTGCTATCTAACATTACGATATTCTCTGATACAGCTCCAAAGGCTTTATAAAGTCTTGTACATGAAACCGCTGCAGCCCCTGCTCCACTCACAACGATTTTTACTTTTTCAATTTTTTTATTTGCTATCTCCAGGGCATTTAACAATGCTGCAGATGAAATTATAGCCGTTCCGTGCTGATCGTCATGCATTACAGGAATATCAAGCTCTTCCTTTAATCTTCTTTCAATTTCAAAAGCTTCAGGAGCTTTAATATCTTCCAGATTTATCCCTCCAAAAGTAGGCGCAATGATCTTTACGGTTTCTATAAACTTTTCTACATCTTTTGTATCAAGTTCTATATCCATACCATCTATATCCGCAAAAATTTTAAAAAGTAAACTCTTGCCTTCCATTACAGGCTTGGAAGCCTCCGGGCCAATATCTCCAAGCCCCAAAACAGCAGTGCCGTTAGTAATAATGGCAACAAGATTTCCCTTGGCTGTGTATTTATACACATTCTCCTTGTCCTTTGCTATCTCCAGGCAGGGTACAGCAACACCGGGAGAATAAGCAAGCGCCAGATCACGCTGAGTAGCATAGGGTTTGGTTGGAACAATTTTAATTTTACCCGGTGTAGGTTTGGCATGATAGATCAGTGCTTCTCTTCTTTTTTTCTCGTCGGCCATGGATACATTTTGAATCTCAAATTTAAGAGTATTTCTTGGGATACGAACATATCTTTGAATACAATTAAAATTACATCAATCTTTGGATAATTCTTTTGGAACCTTCATTAATTTTTGCAGAAATAAAGAAAATTCTCATAATGCAATATCCATCCATAGAAGTTATGGGATCATTGAGTTTTCCTTTTCCGGTATTACCCTATGCCTGGGATTCTTCCGCGGTCACATTTAAGCGCATGGCCAATATCGCGGCAATAATAAAGAACCCTCCGGCAAAAAGAATCGCATTGATTGCATTGCCCCCCAACAAATATTTATAAATCGGGCCAAACGTTAAGGTTTCAATTCCCATAGGTATCACAATCATCATATTCAAAATTCCCATGTAGACACCCCTTCTTTCTTGAGGAACCACTTTTGAAACCATGGTATAAGGTATGCCCATCATGGCGGCCCATCCGATTCCGAATAAAACCATAGGCGCTAAAACCAGTAGGGAATTCTCAATAAATGGGATTGTGAAGAGTGCCAAGCCGGTACCTACCAGACTAAAAGCGTATATTTTTTTACCTCCATATTTTAAGGTAAGTGGCACTAGGGCAAGCGCAACTACCATTGTAACTATATTATAGGTCAAACTCATTTGAGCAGACTGCGATGCAGCTTCCGAAATACCATAACCCATTGTTTTCATAAACAGTGGGGTAATATATTGCCAATAGACAAAAAGAGCATACCATTGAAACAAATACACCGCGCTTATCTTCCACATAAACGATGGCATATCTCTTATAGCACTTGCTATTTCAGCAAAAGGCTTGGCAATACGCGCACCAATCGGTTGGCTCTTATCATGATTGATTTCTTCTAATTCCTCTGCGGAAGGAGGAATTTCCGGAGTCTTTAGAACAGACCATAAAACAGTAGTTATAGAAAGGACACCTCCTACATAGAAAGAATAATACATCCAGGTAGGAACAACATCTGTGCCTTCAACGACCTCAGCACCAAATATCTTTTGAAATAAAACTATAGAACCCATGGCCAATAAGATACCAGCCCCTACAAATAAACTTTGCATTTGATACCCTAGGCTCAACTGCTTTTCTGGTAATTTATCCCCGACAAAGGCCCTGTAAGGTTCCATAGCCATATTATTGCCCACATCCAAAATCCATAAAAGGCCTACGGCAAACCAAAGTACTGGACTAGACGGAAAAACAAATAAACACATACTTCCGATTAGTGCACCTATTAAAAAATAAGGCTTACGCCTTCCCCATTTCGGAGACCAGGTTTTATCTGACATTGCTCCGATAATAGGTTGCACGATCAGACCCGTAACTGGACCCGCGATATTTAAAATAGGAAGCATTTCTTCAGAAGCACCTAAAAATAAAAACAAAGGATTTATAGCAGTTTGCTGTAAACCAAAACTATACTGGATTCCAAGAAACCCAACATTCATATTGAATATTTGCCAAAAACTTAAGGTCGGTTTTTTAATTATACTCATGGTAACGGAGGTCTGGTCGATTATTCTGTCGCACAATATAGCATTTTAAATTGTTTGGTAACTTAAACTTAGTGCTAAAAACCATCGGATACTTTGCGAAAACGTTATAGCTGTTAGGTGGATCCATAAATCAAGTGACCCAATTACATTGTAGTATTGCGTTTTTGCTATTTGAGGAATTTGATATTTCGCTCCAGGCCGGAATACTTGGTTCGCTTTACTGCGGATTTTTTGAATATCTTCTTAAAAACATCCTCTGTAATTTCTTCCCAATCTTTTTTTGTCATAGCCAACAGCTCCGGATGCGGATTAAATAGGGGTTCCCGGTGCGCTTTCGAAAACCTGTTCCAGGGACATACATCCTGACAAACATCACAACCGAAGATCCAATCATCAAACTTTTCTTTTACAGAGGTTGGAATTTCATTCTTAAGCTCTATGGTAAAATAAGAGATACATTTGCTGCCGTCTACTACATAAGGTTCCACAATGGCTTCAGTGGGGCAGGCATCTATACAGGCCGTACAGCTGCCACAATGATCCGTAACCGGCGAATTGTATTCCAGTTCCAGATCTACAATCAGCTCCGCAATAAAGTAAAAGGAACCTATTTGTTGCGTGAGAAGATTAGAATGTTTCCCCATCCAGCCCAGGCCACTTTTGGCTGCCCATGCCTTGTCCAGTACCGGGGCCGAATCTACAAAAGCACGACCGTTCACCTCTCCTATTTCTTCTGAAATAAATTCCTGAAGTTGTCTTAATTTGGATTTAATTACATGGTGGTAATCCTGTCCATAGGCGTATTTGGAAACTTTATAGCTGTTTTCGCTTTGAGTTTCATGAGGATAATAATTTAGTAAAAGAGAAATAACAGATTTAGCACCATCAACCAATAAGCGCGGATCAAGGCGTTTGTCGAAGTGGTTCTCCATATACTGCATTTCGCCGTGCATGTTTTTATTCAACCATTGTTCCAGTCTGGGAGCTTCTTCCTCGAGGAATTCGGCTTTGGAAAACCCACAAGACAAAAAACCGAGGCGTTTGGCTTCGGTTTTTATGAGCTGAGCATTCTTATTTTTTGTACTAAACAAAGTATTTTAAGCTTTTAAGGAATGATGCCTACGATGGCTTCAAGCTAAGATACAATTTATCCTATTGGAAATTAACTAGCTGTTACTGGGTTTATTTTTACAGCAACTTCACTTAATGAATTTGGCGGATATCCTCCTTCTTTTAGATGCCTTATGATCAATTCTTTATTTCATTTATTCAATCAGGAAGATGAGATAAATTATCGTTGTTCAAATAAGAGAGGAACCGCTAAAGGTTTCAATGAGATCAGGGGGTTAACTTCAATAGTATTAAGATCTGTACTAATTTGAAATTTCTTAATGATTTGAGTTATGGCGATGATCATTTCATACATAGCAAAATTATTCCCCACGCACATTCTGGGACCAGCACCAAAAGGGTAATAATAATTAGAATAGTCCCTTTTTAATGCGGTATCGAAACGGTCCGGATTAAATTTCTCAGGGGCTTCCCAAAAAGCAGATGACCTGTGCAATTCGTAAATAGACATTAAAACCAAGGTGTCTTTGGGAAAGTTTTGTCCTTGAACCACATCATCCGCTATAGCAGTCCTATCAATGACATATGCCGGTGGATATAGTCTTAAGGCCTCCTCTATACACTGTTTCGTATAGGTTAATTGAGACAGACACTGCATCAGGTCATCAGCTTCCAGATCTATATTTTCAACTTCCTTTAAAACTTTATTCTGAATGGTCGGGTGTTTAGCCAACAGAAATAGTGTAAAACTAAGCGCATTTGCCGTGGTCTCATGGCCCGCGGTAAACAGAATAAGGACTTCATCTATTAACTGATGCCTGGGCATATGTGTACCATCTTCATAGGTAGCATTTAAAAGCATGTCCAGCAAATCATCCTTATCTTCCTTAGAAGCCAGGCGTTCTTCGATAATATTATTTAAAATATTCCTTCCCTGTTCGGCGAGGTTCAGATGCTTTTTTATTTCACCACTTAGTTTAAACCACCACTTAAGGTAAGGTTGCCTCATTTCTTTAATTAACATCTTCTGATTGCGCTCGGTAAAATCCTGTAGTCGTTGCATATCTTTTTGAATGTCTGACCGACTAAAAAGGGCTTGTGCGACCACCTGGAATGCCAAATCGCCCATTAAAGGAAAAACATCCTGAGAAGTGCCGGGTTCAATTCTTTTTAATTCAGCATCAATAGCCTGTTTCATGATGCTCAATAAACCTTGAAGCTTCTTTTTGTGAAATGCAGGTTGTACCATCCGCCGGTGTACGCGCCAGTGTTCTCCATTAGAAGTAAGAATTCCGTGTCCAATATATTTGGCTAAATCGACTGTTTGAAGTTCTGATTTCTGATACTTCCTGTGCTGTTTTTGAAGTATATGTCTAATTATGGTAGCATCCCGAGTGAAAATTACAGCTTTCCTAAACCCAATTTTGACCCTGAAAATATCGCCATATTTTTCAAAATTCGCCCTGTGAAAAGGTAAGGGATTTTTAAGAATAGTCTTTCTGTTTTTAAAAACGTCGAATTGAGAGATGGTATGGAGGTCTTTCATTGATAAGCTATCTGTCAGGCTGAGCGCAGTCGAAGCCATTAATTGTAACGGTCGTGGTATTTATAATGTGTTGTATTCCTTAACTCGGACAGAATTTGAAGCAATTGATCATCACCACGAATCAAAGCTTCTTTTTTTCTTCTAGTCCAGCCCTTTATTTTTTTTCAAAGTAAATAGCTTGCAATACATCACTAAATTCCTGTATAATAGGATTGATCTGAACATTTTAATATATAAACGTAATTACTATACATTTTCTGATATGGTTGGGCTTCGACTGCGCTCAGCCTGACATACTATAAATAAACTAAAACAAACCGGGTTGTGTGCCTCCTTTTATTCTGCCCAAATGGGTATATGCCAGTTCTGTTACTTCTCTCCCCCTTGGTGTACGCATAATAAATCCCTGCTGGATTAAAAAAGGCTCGTACACCTCTTCAATTGTTTCCGCACTTTCTGAAACGGCTGTAGCCAATGTAGTAATGCCTACAGGCCCGCCCTTAAATTTATCGATTATGGTAGTTAATATTTTATTATCCATTTCATCCAATCCGTGAGTATCTACATTAAGGGCTTTTAATCCATACCTGGATATGTCCATATCAATATTACCATCTCCTTTTATCTGAGCAAAATCCCTTACCCTTCTTAACAAGGCATTGCTTATTCTTGGTGTTCCCCTGCTTCTTCCTGCAATTTCAATTGCTGCATCATCTGTAATAGGAACTTTTAGAATCTCTGCACTTCGCAATACAATAGTGGATAGTAGTTCAGTTCTGTAATACTCAAGTCTGCTGGTTATTCCAAATCTCGCCCGCATAGGAGCCGTTAACAATCCCGAGCGCGTGGTGGCACCAATTAGTGTAAAGGGGTTCAAATTTATTTGCACCGACCTGGCGTTTGGGCCGGTTTCAATCATGATATCAATTTTGTAATCTTCCATAGCTGAGTATAAATACTCTTCAACTACAGGACTTAGTCTGTGAATTTCATCAATGAACAATACGTCGCGTTCATCCAGATTGGTTAGTAATCCTGCAAGATCGCCGGGTTTGTCTAAAACTGGTCCTGAAGTAATTTTTATTCCAACCCCCAATTCATTGGCAAGAATATGCGCCAGTGTAGTTTTTCCTAAACCAGGTGGACCATGAAATAAGGTATGATCCAAGGCTTCATTGCGCTGGTTGGCGGCCTGCACAAATATCTTAAGATTTTCTAATACCTGCTCCTGACCCGTAAAATCATTAAAAGTTATGGGTCTTAGTACACGTTCAATATCCAATTCCTCTTGTGAAAATGCAGAGCCTGTTGGATCAAGATTATCGTTCATATTTTCAAAGATACTAAAAAACAAAAGGGGTAAATATCACAAAATGTTCTTACTTTTTTATAATGTCGCAATTCCCGCGAACTATATGATATTCGTCATCTTTTTTACAAAAATTTATTATATTCTTTGCATAGAATTTATGAATTATCACTAAATTATCGAGAGTTAGAAAAGTACAATCTTCAAAAACAAAACATTAATGAAAACATCATTTAATCTTCAAAAATACGGGATAGAAACGGAGCAGATATATAGGAATAGTAGTGTTCCTGTGCTTTATGAATTAGGATTGCGATTAGAAAAAGGAACGGCTATTTCCAGTGTAGGTGCACTGATGACTTACTCTGGCGAAAAAACAGGTCGTAGCCCAAAGGATAAAAGAATTGTTAGACACCCCGATTCTGAAAATAATATTGACTGGGGGCCTATCAATATTGGTTTAGATGAACATACCTTTATGGTAAATCATGAACGCGCATTAGATTTCTTAAATATTTGTGATCACCTATTCGTAGTTGATGCTTTTGCCGGTTGGGATCCAAAATACAGAATTAAAGTCAGGATTATCTGCACAAGAGCTTACCATGCTCTATTTATGCAGAATATGTTAATCATGCCAACAGCAGAAGAACTTGAAAATTTTGGAGAACCGGATTATGTTGTCCTTAATGCAGGTGGATTCCCTGCTAACAGGTATACTTCAGAAATGACTTCTAAAACCAGTGTAGATCTTAATTTAGAACGCAAAGAAATTGTGATTCTGGGAACGCAGTATGCCGGGGAAATGAAGAAAGGTATTTTCTCTGTTATGAATTATTTAATGCCTTTGGAAAATGTATTACCCATGCACTGTTCTGCAAATGTGGGCGAGAAGGATGACGTAACCATATTATTTGGTTTGTCTGGAACAGGAAAGACCACTTTAAGTGCTGATCCAAAACGTAAATTAATTGGAGACGACGAACACTGCTGGACAGACCAGGGCACATTTAATATTGAAGGAGGATGTTATGCAAAAGCTATAAATCTTTCAGCTGAAAAAGAACCGGATATTTATAACGCCATTAAATTTGGTACGGTTCTGGAAAATGTAGTATATGATAAGTTTAGCAGGGAAGTGGATTATGCAGATACCACTATAACACAAAATACCAGAGCCTCCTATCCAATTCACTATATAGATAATGTACAAATACCTTGTGTTGCGGGGCATCCCGAAAATATTATCTTCCTTACCTGTGATGCTTTCGGTGTCTTGCCTCCAGTGAGCAAACTAACTCCTGAACAGGCGAGTTACCACTTTATTTCTGGATATACGGCAAAGGTAGCCGGTACGGAAATGGGTGTAACAGAACCACAGGCAACATTCAGCGCTTGTTTTGGTGCAGCATTTATGATGTGGCACCCAAATAAATATGCTGAATTACTTGCAGAAAAAATAAAAGAACATAAAGCCACCGCCTGGTTGGTTAATACCGGATGGACTGGTGGAGCACATGGTGTAGGTTCAAGAATGAGCCTGAAGTATACCCGTGCAATGATTGATGCAATACACCATCATGATTTTGACAATGTTGAATTTACAACAGATGAGGAATTTGGTTTTCAAATTCCACTTAGCTGCCCGAATGTACCTTCTGAAATTCTCATACCAAAGAATACCTGGGAAGATAAGGAGCAATATCAGGAAGTTAAGAAGAAACTTGTAGGGCTTTTTAATGAAAATTTTAAAAAGTTTGCAGCTAACGTAAACGCCAAGATTGTGGAGGCAGGGCCAAGCGTAGACCATGCCTTGCAGTCCTGACAAGTTTGAGTTTAGTTAAAAACCCCATCGCCCAGGGCGATGGGGTTTTTTGTTTGCAGTTTACACTAAAAACTAATCTTCCCTCTTATATAACTCTGAAGTATTCAGAAATTCATTTAAAATTATCATGGGGTTACCCCACAAATAAGTCTTGGCCGAACCGGCTGAAGAGAGCTCAATACTTTTATAAGCGTATACCCTTGCTTTGGTTGTTTCTTCAAGACGAGCGCTAATGACTGCACTTTCCATTTTTTCTGCCTTGAGGTCGCTGCTTCCAGATAATTTTATATTCAACGTATCTGCAGTTCCTTCAACCACTGCCGAGGCATTATTATGCATTTCGATACTGCTTTTAGCTGTTATAGAATAAATGTTGAGATTTATTTTATCTTTTAATATAAGATTTAAAGAATCTGACTGCAGGTTAAGATCCCCGGTACTGCTTCCTTCCATCTCTATATGAACAATTGAAGCCTTGCCATTTAATTCAAGTTTGGAAGAACCAAATATGCTGATATCAAGTTTATCGGCATTAATCATATCTTTTGTAACAACCTTCCCTTGATGTAAAACTATACTCTCCAACTCATTGTAGTTAACTGTTATATCAAGTTGTTTTTTGGCTGTAATCTTGTAAAACGATCTAATAATAAGCGTGCTGTCTACTACATCAAATCTTAAAATATCTATCAAATTATCATCTGCAGAAATAGAATATCCGGGAATAGTGGTCTCTTTTAAAAAGATTTCAAGATCATCCTTAACTTCAATGGCATTAAAGAATGGCAGATCTTCGTTAACGTCCACGATGGATTTATTGCCTTTAATTTTAGGTTTTCGCTGGGCACTAACCGCTAAAGTGGTGAATGCTAAAAAAAATAGAATAAAGTTCTTCACGATAACGAATTTAATAATTATTCCCGCTAAAAATAAGTCAAGCTAATTATTTTATAAAAGGCTTATACATAATCCTCCAATACTAATATAAAAAAGCCCATCAAAAGACGGGCTATATAATATGAACTAACAATTTTCTCTTTAATGATTCAATTCCTCTTCATCCTGTTGAAGTGGTATGTTTTGAGGAACAAAATCCTGACCCGGGATTACATATTCCCCATTATCCTGAGTTTTGCTGTAATCATAAGCCCATCTATGTACTTCTGGAATCTTACCTTCCCAGTTTCCGTGGAAGTGCTCAATTGGTGCAGTCCATTCCAGTGTATTAGATTTCCATGGATTCTGTTCAGTAGGTTTCCCATAAAAAATACTACTGATAAAATTATATAAGAAAACTAATTGAGCCAGACCGGCTATCAGTGCAAAAACAGTAATAAGAACATTTACATCCGTTAATTCATCGAACATGGGGAATGCGGTGTTTTCATAATAACGCCTAGGCACCCCTGCCATTCCAACAAAGTGCATGGGAAAGAACACGCCATATGCACAGATCGCCGTAATCCAAAAGTGTACATAGCCCAAGTTCTTATTCATCATTCTTTTGAACATTTTGGGGAACCAGTGATAGACTCCGGCAAATAATCCATACAAGGCCGAAATACCCATTACCAGATGAAAGTGAGCAACTACAAAATACGTATCGTGAACATTGATATCCAATGTACTATCGCCAAGAATAATCCCTGTCAAACCTCCGGTAATAAATGTTGACACTAATCCTATTGAGAATAGCATTGCAGGATTAAGTTGCAAATTACCTTTCCACAATGTGGTTATATAATTAAATGCTTTAACCGCAGATGGGATTGCTATCAAAAGGGTAGTAAACGTAAATACGGATCCAAGGAATGGATTCATTCCCGAAATAAACATATGATGTCCCCATACAATTGTAGATAAAAATGCAATTGCTAAAATTGATGCCACCATAGCTCTATAACCAAATATTGGTTTACGGGCATTCGTGGACATAACTTCAGAAGTAATTCCAAGAGCAGGTAAGAGCACTATGTATACTTCAGGGTGCCCTAAAAACCAAAACAAGTGCTCAAATAATACAGGAGATCCTCCCTGATAATGTAAGACTTCACCCTGAATAAAAATATCCGATAAAAAGAAAGATGTTCCAAAACTTCTGTCCATTATCAAAAGTAAAGCTGCAGATAGTAATACAGGGAAAGAAATTACTCCAATTATTGCGGTAACGAAAAACGCCCATATGGTTAAAGGAAGCCTTGTCATAGACATCCCCTTGGTTCTTAGATTGATTACTGTAACAATGTAGTTCAATGACCCTAATAAGGAAGAGGCAATAAAGATAGCCATAGAAACCAACCAAAGTGTCATTCCCATTCCAGATCCAGGCTGAGCCATAGGCAGTGCACTAAGAGGAGGGTAGATAGTCCATCCTGCAGCTGCAGGTCCTGCCTCCACAAAAAGTGAAATAACCATGATTACACTGGACACAAAGAACATCCAATATGATAACATATTCAGGAAACCTGAGGCCATATCCCTTGCGCCAATTTGCAACGGTATTAGAAGATTACTAAAAGTACCACTCAAACCGGCTGTTAGAACAAAGAATACCATTATAGTACCGTGTATGGTAACCAATGCCAGGTACATATCTGCATCCAAAACACCTCCGGGAGCCCAACCTCCTAATAAAGTCTCGAAAATAGGAAATGATTCACCGGGCCAGGCTAATTGCATTCTGAATAAAAGAGACATTGCAATACCAATAAAACCCATAATCAAACCAGTAATAAGATACTGTTTTGAAATCATCTTATGATCCTGACTAAAAATATACTTTGTTACAAATGTCTCTTTATGATGATGTACGTGATCATCTGCGTGATCATCAACGTGGGCATGTGCAGTAACAGACATAATCGAATTTTTTTTTATATTAATTTTACTTCTTTATAGCTTTATTTATTGCATTGATGCCATAGTCTGACTAAAAGTCTGCTGACTTTCCATCCATGCATTATAATCTTCTTCGCTTTCTACTATAATCTTCATCTGCATATTATAGTGCGATTTACCACAAATTTTATTACACAGCAGGATATAATCAAATTCCCATGGATCCGAATTGTCTTCTCCATTAGCTGCGCGTTCTGCTCTGATTTCGTTTGTCCTTTTTACCTTATCCACCACATCCGGATTCATCCTCATTTCCGCAGTAGTTATGGTTGGTGTAAAAGAAAACTCAGTGGTCATTCCAGGTACGCAATTCATCTGAGCTCTGAAATGAGGCATATAGGCGGAATGCAATACATCCTGTGAACGCATTTTAAAATTTACCTTTCTACCAACAGGGAGATGCAATTCTTTTACAATAACGTCATCAGAAGCATTAGGGTCAGATTCATCCAATCCTAAAACATTTGCCTTATCAATATCAATCATTCTAACATTGGCACCTCCTAATACATTGTCTGCCCCACCATATCTTGCCGTCCAATTGAATTGTTGTGCATATAATTCTACGATCAGAGGGTCATCCTCATCATTGATATCCATTATGTTGGTCCAGGTATATAAACCCCACAAGATTAATCCGGCCAAAACGATCACTGGTATAATCGTCCAAATGAATTCCAACCTGTCATTATCCGCAAAGAATAAGGCCTTTTTCCCTTTTTCCCCGCGATATTTAAACCCAAAATAATGCAATAAAGCCTGAGTAATGGTTTGAACAAAAAAGATGATAATAAATGAAACAAGCAATAGGTAATCATAATCCCCCCCATGGGCTGAAGCAGCTTCAGGCAATAATACTTTCGTGTATTTATAAAAACTAAATATGGTAATCCCATAAATAAATATCAAAAAAGCAAACAACAAGTACCCATTATACTTGTTATCCTTATCGGTTGCCACTTGTGAATCTACTGTCTTTAGTTTGGACAATTCAAAGATTTTGGTCATTTGCCAAATTGCAATTGCCACTAGTACTAAAACAATTAAGATCAATAATGTAGTCATTGTATGTATTGAAATTATACTTTAAAATTACTAATAATGAAAATGCCTGCTTTCCTCTATAAAAGGATTACGGGTTGGTTGTAAGGGAGCATGGGTTAATGCTCGGAACACCCAGAAAATAAAGGCCCCTGCGAAAAATAGGATAGCGCCCAATTCCGGAATTCCAATGTACCATTGGTCACCCACCGTTGCCGGCATTATCATATTAAATATATCCAAATAATGCCCTGCCAGTAACACGATACCTGTCATAATTACAAACCAGTTTATCCTTTTATAATCACTATTCATTAATAGTAACACAGGAAATATAAAGTTCAAAGCAACCATACCGAAAAACGGCAGATTATAGTCTTCAATCCTTGTAACAAAATAAGTGACTTCCTCGGGTATATTTGCATACCATATTAACATAAACTGACTAAACCAGAGGTAGGTCCAGAATATACTAAAGCCAAACATAAATTTAGCCAAATCATGAATATGACTGTCATTAACATCAGGTAAATATCCTTTTGATTTGAGGTAGATGGTAACCATTGCAATTACAGTTATACCAGAAACGACCATACTAGCAAAAACATACCATCCAAATAAGGTACTGAACCAATGAGGATCAACACTCATTATCCAATCCCAGGACATAATGGATTCTGAAATAAGATAAAACACCAGGAAAGCAGCAGAGAATCTGAAGTTCTTTTTAAAATTGGAATCATCATCAGAATTATCCTGTGCAATAGAAAGTTTTCGTGATATTTCACGATATCCAATCCATCCTCCAAGGAAAATTGCGGCTCTTATAAGAAAGAAAGTGGGATTAAGATACCCTGCCTTATTTTGTAGCAATTTATCATGAGCTACAACATCGGCATCCATCCATGTAAACATATGATTAAAATGCAATACTGAAAGTACCAGAATAACAAATACTATTATCCCTCCCGGAACAAGGTAAGCTGTAATTCCTTCCATTACCCTGAATAACATAGGTGACCATCCAGCTTGTGAAGCCCTTTGAATTCCATAAAATGCAAGAACCCCTAAGGCAATCATAAAGAAAAAGAAAGCTGCAACATATAATGCAGACCAAGGCCTGTTCTGTAGTTGATGCAACAAGTGCTCATCATGAGCAGCACTGTGATCAGAGGCCTCTCCATGATCGGAGGCCATTGCGTGGGAAGCTTCCTCCCCGTGTGAATCTCCGTGACCGTCATCATGAGCTGCAACCATAGCTTTGGCTTCTTCTACCGTACTAGGTGCGGATACAAAGCCAATGCCAATTCCCAATACCCCAACGGCCATGAGAATAAAAGAAGCTATTTTTAATCTGTTTGAAAACGTGTACATATTAAAGGTCTATGTATTATTTTGTTAAGTCTTGTTTTAGTTGCATTACGTACTCCGATACCTGCCAGCGTTCTTCATAATCAAGTTGTCCGGCGTAGGACCCCATGGAATTTAACCCGTAATAAATCGTGTGATAGGTACTTCCAGCAGTAATATTCCTCGCGGCATCGTCATAGCTGGGTACGCCTAGTATTTTTTCTCTTTTTACAAGAGTTCCCTGTCCTTTACCCTGATTGCCATGGCAAATGCCACAATATATAGTATATAGTTCCTTGCCCTTTGCAAGATTAACTTCCCTTTGCAAAGAATCCAACGGACTATTTTGCAATCTTGCCATTTCCTTACCATCCAGATCATTGGCAAACTCATAAGGCAACCATCCTCTGTGAATAGTATTTTCCGGCGGGGTCATCGCTTCAGAGCCACCTGGAAGAAAATCAACTTGCTGATAGGTCTCATAACCTATCGGCTCATACATATTTGGCATATATTGATAGTTTGGAGTACTATTATCCGCACAAGCAGAAACAAAACCAATTACTACCAGAATCATTACTATTTTTATAAAACGCTTCATTTTCTAATGATTGTTTTTAATAATGTTCAACTCCACTGCTCCCGTATCCAACAACAAATCTTTTAATGCAGACTCGTTATTATGTACTTCAATTTCCATAATAAAATGTGCGTCTGTTGTCCGAACATCAGGATTCTCTGCCTTCTTAAATGGCCATAACCTGCTGCGCAAATAAAATGTGATCACCATTAAATGCGCGGCAAAAAAGACCGTTAATTCGAACATAATGGGCACAAAGGCAGGCATGTTTTCTATATAGCTAAAGCTGGGTTTTCCACCAATATCCATTGGCCAGGCGTCAATCATTATGTATTTCATCATAACAATAGAAACAATTAATCCCAAACAGCCATACATAAAGGATGTAATTGCTATTCTGGTTGGAGCCAAGCCCATTGCTTTGTCCAAACCATGCACGGGAAAAGGACAATAGACCTCCTCGATATGATGTTTTTCTGCTTTAACCTTTTTAACGGCGTGCATCAATACATCATCATCATCATAATATGCGTGGATAACAGTAGTAGCTGCCATAATTATTTATCGTTGTTTAAAAACATTCTTGCTTGTCCTGCCCAATCATCTCTCTGTGCTCTGCCAGGGAATGCACCCGTAAGGGAATCAAGCAAATCGTATTCTTTTTGGGTCATTTTACTCACTTGCAAAAAGCTGAAAATTCCCAATTTGTTAAGGGTCTTTTCCATTAAAGGACCAATCCCTTTTACTTTCTTAAGATCGTCCGGATCCTGAGTTCCCGAATCAAAACTACCTAGTGCACTAAGTAAACTTTCTCCTTGTTTTGATTCTGAAGAGACTTCAGCCTCCGGATTATTATTAATAATGGTTTCTCTTACAATACCATTTTTACTTATTGTATATAATGGTTTACCTGCATCTCGAAGGGCTTTATAACGGGCTCCTGACGATTTTAATATTGATTTTACCTCAGCCTGTGCAATTACCGGGAAGGTTCTTGAATATAGTAAAAAGAGTACAAAGAAGAATCCTATTGTCCCTATGAAAATTCCAATATCTACAAAAGTTGGTGAGAACATGGTCCATGAAGAAGGCAAATAATCACGATGTAATGAGGTAACTATGATCACAAATCTTTCAAACCACATACCTACATTTACTACAATAGAAATAATAAATGAAATTACGATACTGGTCCTGATTTTCTTGAACCACATAATTTGTGGTGAAACAACATTGCAGCTCATCATTAAAAGATAGGCCCACCAATACGGTCCTGTTGCTCTGTTTAGAAAAGCATATTGTTCGTATTCCACTCCCGAATACCAGGCAATAAATAGCTCTGTGATATAAGCACATCCTACAATAGAGCCCGTAATCATGATCACTATATTCATCAGTTCAATATGCTGAACAGTAATATAATCTTCAAGGTGACTTACTTTTCTCATTATAATTAACAGGGTTTGAACCATCGCAAAACCTGAGAAAATAGCCCCGGCAACAAAGTAAGGCGGGAAAATGGTAGTATGCCATCCCGGAATAACTGAAGTGGCAAAATCAAAAGATACTATGGTATGTACTGAAAGTACCAGCGGTGTTGCCAAACCAGCAAGGACAAGGGAAACTTCTTCAAAACGTTGCCAATCCTTAGCACGACCAGTCCATCCAAAACTTACCAGACCGTAAATTTTCTTTTGGAAAGGCTTGACAGCCCTGTCCCGAATCATACCGAAATCAGGCAGTAATCCTGTCCACCAGAAAACCAATGAAACAGATAAATACGTTGATATTGCAAAAACATCCCATAACAAGGGAGAATTAAAGTTAACCCATAGTGAACCAAACTGGTTAGGAATAGGTACCACCCAATATGCCAACCAAGGTCTACCCATATGTATTATCGGAAACAAGCCAGCCTGGATTACGGAAAATATGGTCATGGCCTCCGCAGATCGGTTAATTGCCATTCTCCATTTTTGTCTGAATAATAAAAGTACAGCAGAAATCAGGGTTCCTGCATGCCCAATACCAACCCACCAAACGAAGTTTGTAATATCCCACGCCCAGTTTACTGTTTTATTCAGTCCCCAGGTTCCAATACCTGTAGAAATCGTATAAATTATAGCACCTACGCCCCAAAGGAGTGCTGCCAATGCAATGGAAAAAACAATCCACCACAGTCTGCTAGCCCGTCCTTCAACCGGAGCTGCAATATCTACCGATACATCATGGTAGCCTTTGTCCCCAAGGACTAAGGGTTTACGTATTGGTGCTTCGTAATGCGACGCCATATAGTTCTATTATAGTTGTATTCTTCCTTTATTGATTATGCTTCATTTGTGTTTCTCACTTTTACCTGATAAAACACATTCGGTTTTGTTCCCACACTCTCTAATAAGTGGTACATCCTGTCATTTTTCTTTAATTCTGTTACATGGCTTTCCTCATCATTTGAATCCCCAAACACTATTGCCCCATTGCTACAGGCATTGGAACAAGCAGTCTGAAACTCGCCATCTACAATTACTCTTCCTTCACGTTTTGCATCAAGAATTGTCTTTTGGGTCATTTGTATACAAAGAGAACACTTCTCAATTACCCCTCTCGAACGTACAGTAACATCAGGGTTAATTACCATTTTACCAAGATCGTTATTGAAATGGTAATCAAATTCTTCATTATTATTTAAAAGGAACCAGTTAAACCTCCTCACTTTATAAGGACAGTTGTTGGCACAGTATCTGGTACCCACACATCGGTTATAAGCCATATGATTCTGGCCCTGACGACTATGTGAAGTTGCCGCTACCGGACATACTGTCTCGCAAGGTGCATGGTTACAATGCTGACACATGACAGGTTGAAATGCAACCTGTGGATTGACTGCCGCCTGCTCCATTTCTTCAAAGCCAGACTTTGTCTCTGAAGCTCCTGAAAATTCATCTTTTTTGGTATTGTCCTGATCAAAAGTATCTTCTGAGGAATAATATCTGTCTATTCGCAACCAATGCATATCTCTCGATTTGCGAACCTCTTCTTTACCAACAACAGGCACATTATTCTCTGCGTGACAAGCAATAACACAAGCACCACAACCTGTACAGGCGTTCAAATCTATAGACATATTAAAATGATGCCCTATAGACCTGTCAAAACTATCCCAAAGATCAACCGTTGTAGCAGGAACTTCCTGGTGGTTCAATGATACCTGAGGTACATGATTCCACTCCGAATGATCTTTTGTATTAAATATCTCTAAGGTCGTCTCCTTTATGATATCACCTCTACCCATAAGGGTGTTATGAAGCTGAATACATGCAAACTCATGCATTCCTGTTGCCTTTTCAAGAGTGACATTTTGAATGCTATTAAATCCCTGATACAGAGCATATGCATTAACCCCGGTCTGCATTTCAGTTTTCATACCTACTTGCCTGCCATAGCCAAATGATAGACCCACAGTACCAGCTGCCTGACCTGGTTGAATGAGTACGGGAACATTTTCAAGTGCCACGCCGTTAACCGTAAGTTTGGCATAACTTCCGTTCAGCCCGCCATTAGCCACATTTTCATTTATAAGCCCTAATGTGGAGGCATCTGCTCTGGATACAGTAACATAATTATCCCATGAGACCCTGCTGATGGGGTCCGGAAATTCCTGCAACCAAGGATTATTAGCTTGCTTACCGTCACCCATTCCAATTTTTGGATAAAGGACAAGTTCCATTCCATCGGCCGATGCATTGGCCAGCGAACTTACCGCTGAAGAAATTGGAGCTACTGTTGCATTAGCTTCGGATTGTTGTTCCATTGTCTGATCACCAGACCTATTATTTGTAGCAGAAGTTTCTCCTTCATTACTTGATTCCAATACAAAAACACCATCATGAAGTGCTTTATTCCAAGAAGCATCTCCCAGAATACTGGAATTCCATGTCTCTTTAATGTAGTCGTAATAACTCAAATCACTACCCATCCATTGAAGGAGTGATTGCTGAAATTGCCTGGTGTCAAAAAGTTCCTTTATGGTAGGCTGTATCAGGCTGTAATGTCCTTTTACAAGTTCAGCGTCCCCCCAGGATTCTAAAAAGTGGTTAGCTGCCGCTGTAAATTCTGTAATTTCCGTAGTCTCATTCCAATTTGTAGAGAAAGTGACCGATAAATCTACTTTTGCAACACCTTCAGAAAACTCAGTAGCATTAGGGAGCGTATACATAGGATTAACGCCATCCATGATTAAAGCGCCCACTTTTCCGGAATTCATATCCTGAATGAGCTTATTAACAGCCTGGCTATTTCCCTGTCTGATATATCTTGGCACACTTGGGTTATAAGCAATACTGCCCAACATTTCATTTATTGACAAAGTAACTGCCTGAGCGTTTACATCATCCAATCCTGTTACCACAACTGCTTTATTTCCAGCTTTCCTTATTTCAGCAGCAACATCGTCAACCGCTTTGCTGATATTCTCGCTAAGATCAACATTAACCGAACTATTATTTAGTTTTCCAAATAAACTAGCGAGTGCCTTTTTCTGCTCCGACGGTTTAATTGCGATTCGCTTATCTGCATTTGCTCCGGTAAGAGACATATTGGATTCAAACTGAATATGCCTGGACATTTTACCCTTTTTGGGAATTCGCCCTTTGGAATAGCCACTGTCATAACCTCCACCTTGCCAATCGGCCAGGAAATCTGCACCAAAAGAAACAATGATTTCAGCTTTTTCAAAATCATATGTCGGCAATGCCCTTTCTCCAAATTTAGCTTCAAATGCAGTTAAAGCCGCATCTTCGCTTATGGCATCATAAGCAATGTGATTTACATTCCCGTAAACTTCCTTAAACTTACTTATCAATTTTGAGGTAGATGGACTTGCATAAGTCTGAGTGAGCAATACTATTTGTTTCTCTGAGCCTTTTAATGCTTCCAGCTTATTTTTTACCGAATTGTCTATTGCAGTCCACTCCGCAGGTTCTCCATTTGCTAATGGACCCTGTAATCTCGTGCTGTCATATAAAGAAAGAACAGATGCTTGTATTCTGGCATTGCTATTACCATTTGTTTTTGCATCCTTATTATTTTCCACTTTAATTGGTCTGCCTTCACGTGTTTTTATCAATATACTGGCAAAATCATAGCCATCAGCTATAGTGGTCGCATAATAATTTGCGATACCCGGTATTATTTGTTCAGGCTTAATAACATAGGGTATAGACTTTCTCACCGGACCTTCACAAGCTGCCAAAGAAGCTGCAGCGGTGCTAAATCCAACATATTTTAGAAAATCGCGCCTATTTGTTGTACTGGCAGACAAATTCTCCTTATCTCCTAAAAATTCATCAACTGGTATTTCTTCCGGAAATTCGTTTTGTCTTAGCGTCTCCACAATGGAATCGTTGGGATTTAACTCCGCTTCGCTTTTCCAATACTTTTTTGATGCCATATTATATATCTGTAATTAGATGCTTATTTTTTTCTAATAGTGACACTTGCCACATTCCAAACCGCCCATTTGAGCAGCGGTAAGATTTTCAACGCCATATTTTTTGGATAATTCTTCATGTATTTTGGCATAGTAAGCGTTATCCTCTACCTTAACATTTGTTTCTCTATGGCAATTAATACACCATCCCATTGTCAATGACGAATATTGGTACATGATTTCCATTTCCTCTGCGGGGCCATGACAGGTTTGACATTCAATACCTGCAACGGAAACGTGTTGCGAGTGATTAAAGTAAGCTAAATCCGGAAGATTATGAATCCTAACCCATTCTACTGGCTGACTCTCACCTGTATATTTTTGATTCTCCTCATCCCAACCAACAGCTTTATACAACTTCTTAATTTCCCCTGTATAGAATTCATTAGTATACCCGTTAGCCAAATCTTCAGGACTTGGACCTTCAGGATTCCCTTTGTATTCATAAATAGATTTATGACAATTCATACATACATTTAAAGAGGGGATTCCGGAATGTTTAGATACCCTAGCCGATGAATGGCAATATTTACAATCAATTTTGTTATCTCCAGCATGCACCTTATGCGAGTAATGGATGGGTTGAATTGGCGCGTAACCCTGGTCTATACCCACCTGCATCATCCAACCATATGCAAAATATGCACTCGCCAATAACAGGAAAATGGAAGATACGAGTACCAGGAATTGATTATGTGCAAATGCCTTCCATAATGGAGTTCGTTTAACAGCTTTATCTTTTTCCATTGCAACTCCGTTAGCCTCGGCTATGCGTTGCAAAGTATTGTTGACTAAAAACAGCATCATCACCAGCAAGGCAAAAACCAGTACAAGTGCTCCTAAAATAATTTCATTGGTAATCCCCGAAGTATCACCCCCTCCCTCGCTTGTGGCCGTTCCTGCAGCCACTGCAACGGGCGCTGGAGGTGTAGCAGCAGTATAAGCCAAAATATTATCAATATCTGCATTTGAAAGCGTAGGAAAAGCAGTCATCGCAGCCTGATTGTATTCAGCATACACCTTATTTGCATATGCATCCCCGGAACTAATCATCCCGGCACTATTCTTAATCCAGGCATATAACCATTCCCTGTCCAATCCTTCATCTTCAGCGAGTCTGGTTTCGACATTAGCTAATGCCGGCCCCGTCATTTTTCGATTTAACGCATGACAAGCCGCACAATTCTGATTAAATAATTGTTTTCCTTTCGCAGCATCACCAGAGTCTGAACCAGCCTGCTCAGCGGCAACTTCAGTAGCGGCTGCAGCATTTTGTTCCGGGCTTTCTTCCTGGGCAAAAAGAGAATTTGAAAAGAGTAGATAAACTACTATAGCAAAAGCAAAAAGTTTAGAAATCTGATGGCGGTACAAAACCTTTTTCATATTTAAAATATTTCTATCTTAATTCTGGCACGATAATTACTACTATAATAAGTCAAAAAGGTAATTTATCGCCGCTCAAATTGACGACAAAAATAAGACTTTGACTTTATTTGAGAAATGTTAAGGGTTTTATAATTTATAATTTATATTGATTCTAAATAAGCATGAAAACTTTTGTTTAACCTTCAATAAATTACTTTTGCATTTTATGTTTGATCTCTTTAAAGTTAATATCATGAAAAAAGCAATCCTAGCAGTCATACTTGGCGGATTCATTACTTGCGGCATGGCACAAAGCGGGAAAATAAGCATTGAACAAGACGCTGATATTACCCGCCTTCTGGAAGTATATAAAATCAGTAATTCAAAATCTAATTTCTTTACAATTCAGGTTGGCTTTGGCTCTTATTCCAAGGCAGAGGAACTTAAACAGCAGGTAGATATTGATTTTCCCGACTTAAAATCCAAAATAATTTTTGATTCCCCTACGTACAGAGTTCAGATTGGTCAGTTTAAATCTAAATTGGATGCGGAACGCAAATTTAAAGAGGTTCGCATAAAATATCCTGAATCGCTTCTATTAAAACCAGAAAAAACGACCAAATAGGTCGTTTTTTATTTTATTGTCATTTAAGTCTATTTCAGGACTAATATTTAGTTTCGCGGTACTTCCAAAATTATTCTAAATTTCAGATCAAAGCTTTTTCTTTACCGCCACTTCCTGGAAGGCCTCCACAATATCTCCTTCTTTTATATCATTATAATTCTTAACCTGAAGCCCACAATCATAACCCTTGGCCACTTCTTTAACATCATCCTTAAACCTTTTTAAAGACGATAGTTCTCCTGTAAATATTACCACACCATCCCTAATAAGACGAATACTCGAGTTTCTAAAGATTTTTCCGGTGGTTACCATACAGCCGGCAATTGTGCCTACTTTAGATATTTTAAAGGTCTCTCTAATTTCAGCCGTACCCGTAATCTCTTCTTTCATCACCGGAGACAGCATGCCTTCCATTGCATCCTTAAGATCATTAATGGCATCATAAATAATAGAATACATCCTTATATCGATCTCCTCTTTATCCGCAATATCCCGGGCATTGCCCATGGGCCTAACATTAAATCCAATAACAATGGCGTCAGATGCTGAAGCCAATAATACATCAGATTCTGTAATTGCACCTACTCCTTTATGAATAATATTGACTTGTATTTCATCGGTTGACAATTTCTGGAAGGAATCCGTTAAAGCCTCTACAGACCCATCCACGTCACCTTTTAGAATAATATTCAACTCTTTAAATTCACCTAATGCGATTCGTCTGCCAATTTCATCGAGCGTAATATGCCGTTGTGTCCTTACCGATTGTTCGCGTTGCAACTGACTCCTTTTGGAAGCTATTTGCTTTGCTTCTTTTTCATCTTCAAGCACATTGAATTTATCCCCGGCCTGAGGCGCACCGTCTAATCCCAAAATTGAAATTGGTGTAGACGGACCCGCTTTTTTAACAATCTTGCCACGTTCATCCTGCATTGCCTTAATCTTGCCACTGCATGTTCCCGCCAAAACGTAATCACCTATTTCCAAAGTACCTCCCTGCACCAAAATAGTGGAGACATATCCTCTTCCTTTATCAAGAAATGCCTCTACCACTGTACCAGAAGCTAATCTGTCGGGATTAGCTTTTAATTCTAAAAGTTCTGCTTCTAAAAGCACTTTTTCTAAAAGTTCCTTTACACCATCTCCGGTTTTTGCAGAAATATCATGAGATTGAATTTTTCCGCCCCAATCCTCTACAAGTAAATTCATAGCAGCCAATCCTTCTTTAATCTTTTCAGGATTTGCTGTTGGCCTGTCTATTTTGTTAATCGCAAAAACTATAGGAACACCAGCGGCCTGTGCGTGACTAATGGCTTCCTTGGTTTGAGGCATAATATCATCATCTGCAGCAATTACAATTATGGCAATATCCGTTACCTGTGCTCCCCGTGCACGCATAGCAGTAAATGCTTCGTGACCCGGTGTATCTAAAAAGGTAATTCTTTGCCCCCCAGATAAAGTAACGCCATAAGCACCTATATGCTGTGTAATTCCTCCACTCTCCCCTGCAATTACGTTTTCCTCACGAATGTAATCCAATAATGAGGTTTTACCATGATCTACGTGACCCATTACAGTAACAATAGGGGCCCTGGGCTTTAAATCCTCTGGTGCATCTACTTCTTCTTCAATCGATTCTTCAAGATCTGCCGTAATAAATTCAACTTCATAACCAAATTCTTCTGCAACAATAGAGAGCGTTTCAGCATCCAGTCTTTGATTCATGGTAACCATAATCCCAAGAGACATACAAGCAGAGATTATCTCAGTAGAAGCAACATCCATCATGGTAGCAACTTCTCCAACAGTCACAAATTCAGTAACCTTAAGTATTTTGCTTTCCAACTCTTGTTGTTCCAGATCCTTCTCCGTCTGTTGTCTGTGCTGGTCTCTCTTATCCCTCCTATATTTTGCTCCTTTTCCTTTTTTGGATTTACCCTGAAGTTTTTCAAGAGTCTCACGCACTTGTTTTTGCACTTCTTCTTCCGTTGGCTCAGCCTTTGGAGTAGAGGCAAAACGCTGTCCCTTTTTAACAGTAGTTCTCGCTCTGCCAGCACCTGGGGCACCATTATTACTAATAATCCGCTTCCTTCTTTTCGGCTTTGCTGCTTCGGAAGGTGCCTTTACAGGTTCTTTCTTTTTCTTAGGCTTATCAAACTTAGAGAGATCAATTTTATCTCCCATTATCTTCGGTCCGGAAAGCTTTTTATACTTTGTAGCAATAGAGCTGGGCTCCTCTGGTGTTTCCTCCTCTGGAGCTTTCTCCTCAACCTTCTTTATCTCTGGTGCGGTTTCAGGTTTTATTTCCTCTTTAACTTCTTCAACTGCTACTTCTTCCTTTACCTCAGCAATTACCTCTTCCTTTGGGGCTTGTTTCTCTTCAACCTTCTTAGGTTCGGGCTTAACTTTCTTCTTGGGGGTTAGATCAATTTTACCTACTTGTTTCGGTCCGGAAAGTTCAACCCTTGCTTTCACTACCTCTCTTGAAGCAGCTCTTTTTTCTCTTTCCAGTCTTTTTTCTTCCTGCTCCTGCTCCAGCTGTAGTCTTATAGCTTCTTTTTCCTTTCGTTTCTCCTCACCAACTTCCTGGGATGCAACTTTCTTGCTCATATCCGTCTGGAATTCGTCTAAAAGAACCTGATGTATGTCTTCAGAAATCTTTGTGGTAGGTCTTGCCTCCACCTTGTGTCCTTTAGACGCAAGATATTCCACCGCTCTATCCAAAGAAATGTTAAGTTCTCTCAAGACTTTATTAAGCCTTATTGTTGCATTGTCTGCCATAAATACTGTTTACTCTCTACTTTTATGTTGCTAATATATAGCTTAATCTTCTAATTCTTCTTTTAGGATACGCACAACGTCTGAAATAGTTTCCTCTTCCAGGTCGGTACGTTTTACCAAATCGTCTATATCCTGCTCCAGAACACTTCTGGCAGTATCAAGACCTATCTTTTTAAGTTCTTCAATTACCCAGCCTTCAATTTCATCAGAGAATTCTGTAAGTTCCACATCTTCCTCTACGCCTTCACGGAACACATCTATCTCATAACCGGTAAGTTGACCAGCAAGACGTATATTATGACCCCCTCTTCCAATGGCCTTTGAAACTTCCTCGGGCCTTAGGTAAACCTGTGCGGTCTTTTTTTCATCGTTTAAGGTCACGGTAGAAACACGTGCGGGACTAAGGGCACGGGTAACCATTAACTGAGGATTATTTGTCCAGTTAATCACATCTATATTTTCATTTCCAAGCTCACGTACTATTCCATGAATACGGCTACCTTTCATCCCGACACAAGCCCCTACGGGATCTATCCTATCGTCATAAGAATCTACGGCTACTTTAGCTTTTTCACCTGGAATTCTAACCGCTTTTTTTATTGTAATTAGTCCGTCAAATACTTCCGGAATCTCCTGAAAGAACAATTGCTCAAGGAAGATTGGTGAAGTTCTTGACATGATGATCATTGGTTTGTTACCCTTGAGCTCTACGCTTTCGATAATTCCCCGAACGTTATCACCTTTTCTAAAAAAATCAGAAGGTATTTGTTTATCCTTAGGAAGAATTATTTCGTTTCCTTCGTCATCCAACAAGATAATTGCCTTATGTCTTATGTGATGTACTTCAGCCGTATATATCTCCCCTTCAAGGTCTTTAAATTGCTTATAAATAGTTGTATTGTCGTGTTCGTGAATTTTGGATATCAGGTTTTGGCGCAAGGCTAAAATTGCCCTTCTTCCAAGATCTATAAGCTTTACTTCTTCAGAAACATCTTCACCAACTTCAAAATCCGGTTCTATCTTACGAGCTTCTGAAAGGGATATTTCTTCATTTGGTTCTTCTACTTCCCCATCTTCCACGACAATTCGATTTCTCCATATTTCCAAATCTCCCTTATCAGGATTAATAATGATATCAAAGTTATCATCGGAACCAAATTTCTTTTTTAATGCATTCCTAAAAACGTCTTCTAATATCGCCATTAGGGTCACCCGGTCAATAAATTTGTCATCCTTAAACTCCGAGAAAGATTCGATCAATGCAATATTTTCCATTTTGCGCTGTAATTAAAATATTAATTTAACTTTTGCCTCTTCAATTTCAGAAATGGCAATTTTTTTTCTTTTCTGAACGGTTATTTTGCCTTTCCCCACCGGTTTAGGTTCTCGTACTTTCCATTCCAGGGTAATGGTCTCCTCTGTTGCTTCGGTAAGATCACCTTCGTAATTTTCGGTCGCTGTTTTTACGACTAACTTCCTGCCAATATTTTTAGGATACTGGCGGGCCAGCAAAATAGGCTCCGCAGCACCGGCTGAAGTAACTTCTAATGAAAAATCATGTTCTTCCCTATCCAAATTATGTTCAATAGCCCTGCTTACGGCCATACAGTCCTTCAGATTCACACCTTCATCTCCATCAAGAACTATCTTAATAGTATTATCAGGAGTAATTGAAAAATCAATTAAAAACAAGGTTTTATTCTCCTCCAGTGCTTTTTCCAAAAGCTCTTCAACTTGTGCCTTTAACATAACCATAAGTAACAAAAGAGGGGACAATTTGTCCCCTCATGAATACAATTATATCCTTTCAGTGGCGCAAATATACAATTTTTTTTGATTTTAAAACAGAAGCTTATTCCATTTATATAAGATACTTATAGCAAGATCACCAACGTTTCACTTTTAATAGTAACTTTAGTATAAATGAATTAAATCTAATCGCATTAATCAACATTTAAATGGACGTCTTTAACTCCTATAACCTTATTATTGAAGCATCGGTAATACTTATTCTTTCTTTTCTATTTAATGGTATCTCAAAAAGAACAAATATTCCGTCTGTCCTATTACTTATACTTCTTGGGTTTATTTTGCAATTTGTACTTAAAACTTTTACCTCCGAAGAAGTTGACTTCTTTCCAGCATTGGAGGTGCTGGGTATTATTGGCCTTATAATGATAGTACTCGAAGCTGCACTTGAACTTGAATTAAAAAAGGAAAAAATAATCCCTATTTTGAAATCTATGGCAATAGCACTCACAGGGCTGATAGGTTCTGCATGGGTAGCTGCGCTAATTCTTCATCAATTTATCCCGGATATGTCTATGCAGGCTGCCTGGTTGTATGCAACACCTTTATCTATACTTTCCAGCGCTATTATTATTCCAAGCGTTAGTGAGCTTGCGGAAAAGAAAAGGGAATTCCACATCTATGAAAGTACATTTTCTGACATTATGGGAATCATGATGTTCTATTTCCTTGTGAGTGGGCTAAATCCTGCAGAGGATTCGGGTGCCGGAGGTTTTGCTCTTAATATTCTGCTAACTATAGTAATTTCACTTATTGCGAGTTATGCAATTATTCTTATTTTTCAACAGATAAAAAGTCAGGCCAAACTTTTCCTGCTAATTGCCGTCTTGCTTCTTTTATATGCAATAGGCAAACAACTTCATCTCTCCTCTTTACTTATCATTTTGATATTCGGTTTAGTAATTGCGAATATGAAGTTATTTTTTGGTGGAAAATTATCACACTTTCTAGAGTATGATAAAGCGCATCGCATTTATCATGAACTTCATATTGTGACCCTCGAAACGGCATTTGTAGTGCGTACTTTCTTCTTCGTTATTTTTGGGTTGACCATAGCCATTGCATCTTTATTTAACTTTCAGGTAGCCCTGGTAAGTGTCCTTATTATTCTTTCCATCTACGCTATTAGATTTGTAATCTTAAGAACTTTTATAGGCAGCGATATACTGCCACAACTATTTATTGCTCCAAGGGGCCTCATTACAATACTACTGTTTTATGCAATTCCTTCAGAAGTACAGGTAGCTACATTTGAACCGGGGATTCTGCTTTTTGTGATTATAGGCACAAGTCTTATCATGACATGGGCTATGATTAAGAATAAGAAAAAAATGAGCACCATATTGGACCTGGTAGACGATGAAATAGATGAATTAAAGGAAGCAGACGAACTACTAAAACAAAATGATCTGAAAATTCAAGATGAGCCTCAAATTCCTGAGGACTTAGACTAATAAACTAAAATTAAGAATCCCAACACTAAAGAAGCATTGGGATGGGTATACAATTTTCGTTGGCCTACTAGGACTCGAACCTAGAACGACTGGACCAAAACCAGCTGTGTTGCCAATTACACCATAGGCCATTAGTGCATAAGAGCCTGCAAATTTAAGACAAACTTTTATTTGCACAAATATTTTGGATACAATCAATCAAAAAAAAGAACAATGGCCTCCTGTTAAAGGTTTGACAAAAATATAAGCCCATATCTATTTTAATTAGTAAATTCGCCCAGACTGGTAAACTTCATAGTACATGTTTTCAAAGAACTTCGAGAAATGGGACACCATCCTTGGGTGGGTCGTTTTTTTTATAGCCCTTATTACTTACACTATTACGGTAGAACCTACAGGT